>Ga0163199_1000626_pt1 | contig 22186 bp, 20 predicted proteins | sample PL_2010_150m_FD_113537 | JGI IMG/M metagenome (GOLD analysis project Ga0163199, IMG submission 113537) | Freshwater microbial communities from Powell Lake, British Columbia, Canada to study Microbial Dark Matter (Phase II) - PL_2010_150m | ecosystem: Environmental > Aquatic > Freshwater > Lake ...
GCCTTCGGCGCGCTGCTCGGGATAGAGGTCATACATCCGGTTCATGGTCCGCAACAAGGTGGATTTGCCGCAGCCCGACGGACCGATGAAGGCCGTCACCTGGGCGTGGTAGATATCCAGGTTGATGTTCTTCAGGGCGTGGTACTTGCCGTAGTAGAAGTTGAAATCCTTGAAGGCGATCTGCGTCCGCAATTCGGCGGCGGTCTGCATGCCGGATTCGGTGCTGCGGGGAAAAGAGGTTTCGGCTTGCTCCATGCTAACTCCTGTGTTTCTGGCGGAAGAGAATGCGCGCCAGGATGTTAAGGCTCAGCACGCCGACGGTGATCAGGAACACGCCGCCCCAGGCAATCTCCTGCCAATCCTTGTAGGGACTCATGGCGAACTTGAAGATGGTCACCGGCAGGTTGGCGATCGGCTGGTTCATGTCCAGCGTCCAGAACTGATTCGACAAAGCGGTAAACAACAGCGGCGCGGTTTCACCGGAAACCCGCGCGACGGCCAGCAAAATCCCAGTAAGAATACCGGCCAAGGAAGCTCGCACGGTAACCTTGCTGATCACCACCCATTTGGGCGAACCGAGTGCGAATACCGCTTCGCGCAGGCTGTCGGGAACCAGTTTGAGCATGTTCGCGGTGGCGCTGACGACGACGGGGATCACCAGCATCGCGATCGCCACGACACCGGAATATCCTGAGAAATGGCCCACTTGAGCGACATAGATGGCATACACGAACAAACCGATAATGATCGAGGGCGCCGACAACATGATGTCGTTGATGAACGAGGTGACATGGCCCAGCCAGGTATGCTGCCCGTATTCCGCCAGATAGATCCCTGCCATGATGCCGATCGGCGTTCCCAGCAGCGTCCCCAAGGAAACCAACAGGAGGCTGCCGACGATGGCATTCAGCAGTCCGCCTTCCGATCCGGGCGCCGGGGTCATCTGGGTAAACAGTTTCACCGATAGACTGGCAAACCCCAGATCGATAGTCGTGTACAGAATCCAGAACAGCCAGAACAGGCCGAACGACATGGCCAGCAAGGCCAGCGACAAGGCGATACGGTTAACCAGTTTGCGTTGTTGTCGCAGATTCATCTCTGGTCTTTCAGGTCTTGCTGCCTTCCTGCCGGGAAAGCTGCAGCAGGAGCAGCTTGGACAGGGACAGGACGACGAAAGTTATGAAGAACAGGATCAGCCCAAGCTCGATCAGGGAGGCCGTGTAGATCGGCGACTCGGCCTCGGCGAACTCGTTCGCCAAGGCCGAGGCAATGCTGTTGCCGGGCAGGAACAGGGAGAACCCGCCGAACACGTTCATGTTGCCGATCAGGAAAGTCACCGCCATGGTTTCACCCAGCGCACGGCCAAGCCCCAGCATGACGCCGCCGATGACGCCGACCTTGGTGTAGGGCAGCACCACGTTCCAGACCACCTCCCAGGTGGTCGCCCCGACGCCGTAGGCGGATTCCTTGAGCATCGCCGGGGTGACCTCGAAGACGTCGCGCATCACCGAGGCGATAAAGGGAATCGTCATGATCGCCAACACGATGCCGGCGCTGAGAATGCCTATGCCCAGGGCGGCGCCGGAAAACAATTCTCCGACGATCGGCAATCTGCCCAGAGTGTCCGCCAGCAGCGGCTGGATGTATTTCGAGAAAACCGGCGCAAACACCAGCAAACCCCACATGCCGTAGACGATGCTGGGTATGCCCGCGAGCAGTTCGATGGCGACGCCCAGTGGACGCCGCATCCAGGCCGGAGCCAGCTCGGTCAGGAAGATCGCGATGCCGAAGCTGACCGGCACCGCGATGACCAGCGCCACCAGAGAAGTCACCAGAGTGCCGTAGATCGGGATCAGCGCCCCGAACCGCTCCATCGGCGGGTTCCACTCCCCCGACCAGACGAAACCGATGCCAAAGCGTTCTATCGCCGGCCATGCGCCATAGATCAGAGAGCCGACGATGCCGCCCAGTATCAGCAACACCAACAGGGCGAACACGCGAGTCAGGTTGAAGAAGACCCAATCGCCGAGATTCCCCTTGCGTTCAGCGCTTACTGCCATGTGAGCAAATCCATGTCTGTGCAACTACATGCGTGTGGAATCAGTTCCAGGACGACGATGCCGAAGGCATGGAGCTCGCCTTCGGCAAGGCCCAGCTTACTTTCCGGTCCACACCGCCTTGCCGGCGGAGTCCTTGATGTTGCCCCAGGACGTCGCGATCAGCTTTACCAGACTGTCGGGCAGCGGCACGTAATCCAGTTCGTCGGCCATCTTGCCGCCGTTCCTGTATGCCCAATCGAAGAACTTCAACACTTCGGCAGCCTGCGCCGGCTTGTCCTGCACCTTCTGCATCAAGATGAAAGTGGCCCCGGTGATCGGCCAACTATCCTTGCCGGCCATATTGGTCAGGATCTCGCCAAAGTTGGACTTGGTCCAGTCGGCTCCCGCAGCGGCAGCCTTGAAAGTCACATCGTCCGGTGCAATAAAGTTTCCGGCGGCATTCTGCAGCGTGGTATGCGCCATCTTGTTCTGCTTGGCATAAGCGTACTCGACATACCCGATGGCGCCGGGTATGCGCTGAACGAATGCCGAGACACCCTCATTGCCCTTGCCGCCCAGGCCCACTGGCCACTGCACGGCGGTACCCTCGCCGACCTTCTGCTTCCATTCGGCGCTGACTTTGGACAGGTAGTTGGTGAAGATGAAGGTCGTGCCGGAGCCGTCGGCGCGACGCACTACGGCAATGTCCTGGACTGGCAGCGCGAGCTTGGGATTCAGCTCGGCGATGGCCTTGTCGTTCCACTTGGTGATCTTGCCCAGGTAGATATCGGCCAATACAGCGGGGATCAAACGCATTTCACCAGGCTTGATACCAACGATATTGACCACCGGCACCACGCCGCCGATCACAGCCGGAAACTGCATCAGTCCGTCCTTGTTCAAATTCTCGGCTGAAAGCGGCATATCCGAAGCGCCAAAATCTACGGTCTTGGCGGTGATTTGCTTGATGCCACCGCCGGAACCGATCGATTGATAGTTGATCTTGTTGCCAGTGGCTTTGTAGTAAGCCTCGGCCCATTTTCCATATATCGGCGCCGGGAAAGTAGCGCCGGCACCGGTCAACTCGACAGCAACGGCCGGAACCGCCCCAAGTGCAATGGCAGCTGCGAGCAACGGCAGGGTGATCGATTTGAAGCTTGTGAACATAGTGGTCTCCATGGGGAATTGGGAAGCACACGGATTCTATGCAGCGATTGTTACAAGAAAATGACGAAACCGGAACTATTGCCGGCCGACCGGAAAGCCATCGAGATCAACCGGCGCCGCGTTTATCCGCTGACCGCCGAAAACCCTGAGGCCGAAGTCGCACGACCCGGCGACGGGGTGAAGAATTCAACTATTCTTCATCGGCCGGTAACCTCTCGACGCTATCCTTTGTCCCTATGGACAAACACGACCTTGAACTGCTGACGGAGTTCTGCACAGAGCAACGTTGGAACTTCGACCCGAACGCCTGGCATTCGCCGCAATGCGTCGATTCCCGCTTGCTCGCCGTGACCGCCCGCTACTTGTCAATGACCAGTTGGTATGGCCATGAGCTTGATTTGGAAATGATCGGCGAAGCCCTATTGCCGGGCATTTCAGACAAGCGGCGATTCGACGCTGTGCTGGCGGAGCTTTCGATAGACATCCCCTACCTGTCTGCGACGGTCCGCTACCGATCGGAGATGCGCCGCATCCTGGCGCGAACCGCCCCCAGGTTCTGGCCGTATGCCCGCGCCGCCGATTCAGGTCAAACTACCGCCGAAGCTTCAAACGCAGGCTGAGCGTCGAGCCAGGCCCTCACTTGGCGGGCCACCCAGGCACCGTCATCCAGCGGCAGATCGTGACCGGCAGTCGGATGTTCGGCGTAGTCGGCCTGCCAGCGCGCGGCGATGTCCCGCGAACATTGTGCGTCGACCAACGCATCCCGGGCGCTGCCGAGCACCAGTATCGGCGTTATCGGCCGCCTCGCGGGCGCCCGATAACGCCATGCGGCCAACAACTGCCGCAGTGCATTGGCACGCGTGACCGGACGCTCACGACGCCAGGCGGTCCATGCAGCAAGAGTCGTCGCCGCTGGTCCGGCATTGCTGGTGATCCGCAGGATGGTGGTTTCCCATGCCTGGTCACTGCCGCCGAGCAGCGCCAGCCTGAGCAACGCGGGATAGTTGGCGGGCCGCAGCCTCTGGTAGAACCGGCTGAAGGGACGCATGCTGGTGTTGATCAGCACACAGCCCCGTACTTCATCAGCATGGGCCCGCGCCCAGTCGGCGGCGACCATTGCGCCGAGCGACATGCCCAACAGGTAGTAAGGAGGACGCAAACCGCGCGACGACAGCTCACGGCGGCACCATGACACCATACCTTCCACCTCGCCGAAACTTGGCAGATGGTTCATGTCGCCGTTGCCGGGGAGGTTGAGAGCAAGGATCGCCGCGCCGCGCAGTTCGCGCTGCAAGGTATCGACAAAATTTCCCCAGTGCCTGCTCTCCCGAGTCAGTCCGCGCAGCAATATCCAGGTGCTCACGACCCGCCTCCGCGGTACCACCGGTCGAGCGCCTGCTGATGATGCCGCGCTCTCTCTTGGTCACGCGGCAGCCAGCGAGCATATCCCGAGGCCGCGCGACCGAGAAAATCCAGCCAGGACAGGTGCCGGCGCAGCACCCGCTGCAAGCGATGTTCGATCAACGGATTGAAGATGCCGTGGCGCGACAGGAGCTGGCGGGGGTTCTTCTTCACCCACAGCCACGAGCCCATCTCCAGCGTCAGCGGGATGAATACCCTTTCGCCGCCCGCCGTTGCGCGCCGGTACAGATAGTCCCAGATATCCCCGTGGGCGCGGTATTGCCGGCTCTGAGGCTCGAACAGATAGTTGTGGCTGGTATAAGTCTGGTCGAAAATTTCCTTGAGCGCATGGACCTCCGCAAGGTGCTTGATCGGCAAGGCGGTATGCGCATAAGGAAACCAGATGCGATCATGCAGGCCGAAGCCGGAATGGCAATCCACCGCAAGACTGAATTCGCGGCCGAGCATCTCCTTCTCGACGATCTGGCAGACCGCCTGGCTTTCCGCTTCCATCGGCACCCCCAACGGCCCGCGGTACCATGGCAGGCGCGGGCTCAAGCGCTGCCCACCGATCAGGAAGGGTACCCCCTCGGTCGACTCGACGGGCGCGTTGCGCATCAGGTCGACACCATTGAGATTGGCTCGGGTGCCCTGCCACATGCCGCCGGGATTGACCAGCGGCATGAATACCAGGCGCACCGATTCGAGCTGCCGGTGCAGGACGCTGTCCCAGCGCAGACGCACCAACAGGCTGTTCAGATAGACCATCACCACTTCGCAGCCGATTCGCTCGAGGCCGTGAAAGCCGCCGAAGTAGCCGACCGCGGGAACGGCGCAGTCCGGATTTCCGAGAGCGACGACATAGACCGGCAAGCGTTGCCCGCCGGCCGGGATTTCGCACGCAACGCTCACATCGACTCCGCCAGGTGCATCGCTGAGGATGGACTCCAGCTCGGTCAGTTCGGGAAGATCGGTAGAGCGTGGTATTTCGGTGTTACCGATCTTAGAGCCTATCTCAGTAGGGATTGTTCTTCCTGTGCCGGGCTCGTCTCAAGCGTTGCCGGGCGCAGAGTTCCATTAGTACCCAGCACGACCCATACACCAGCAGTATCGTCGAATGCGTGGCAAGGTTTTCGAGAATTTGCTGGACGATGCCCTCACAACCCGTCGAGCATCCAGAGACTGATCACACTTGTCCCGAACGCCTTCGCAATGAGCCGTTCGAAAGCCTCATCGATGAGTCTGTTGAGATCGAACTTCTTCAGGAACATGGTGCGGCACCGTTACAGTGGCAATGGCTGCAAGGTAGCAAGGCCAGGTTAAGCCTTTATTGCAGTCCCTTGAATTGTCGATGACAGCGACCCGCGTCAGTCAATCCGGCAGATGCGCGCCAGGCGATCCAGCGCATAGCCCGGATGGTCCAACGCCATTCCCCAACGGCTACTTCCCAGAATCGGTGGTGGCCGCAACGCAGTGCATCTTCTTTCCACGAAGTTCGCAGGACACCAGTTCCTTGCCGAGGTGGTCCCACTCCGTAAATTTCCAGCTTTCATCGGCGCGCTCCAGGGTGAGGAAGCCGAATCCACCTTGACTGGAGAATTCATCGACCACTGCACCGGGCACCGGCTGGTCAGCGGCGGAGAGTTTCGCCGGGAAGGGCCGCGCCAGGGCACTGCCGGCATTGCCGCTCACCAGGACAGACGGATGTCCGGACTTGAAAGTGATGGCCTCGAAAGTGTGAACGTGGCCGTTCAGCGTCAGATTGATGCCAGAAGCGAACAGCCGCTCCGGATGCAGTTCCCGCATCACTGACAGCAGCGCCGTGTTCCCCGGTTGTACGCCTTTGTTTTTTTCCGAGCCGAATGCCAGTACCGGATGGTGGTTAAGAAAGAAGCTCTGCCCTTTGCCGCGACTCAACTCGTCGACCTGGCGCAACTGGGCGACATAGCGCCCATAGGCGTCGTCGTTGCGCGAATACGGCTTGCCGGCGGCTTTGGAGGAATCGAAGACGATCAACTGGGTATCTGCGGCAATCGGTACCGCATAGGGCGACGTGAAATCGCCCTGGTCATCAAGCGCCGGATCGTCGCAGGAACGTCTGCTGTCATAGGCGCCCGTGTCGAGGAAACGGAACCAGCCTTGGCCGGCGCGCGAGCAAGACTCGTGGTTGCCGCGCACCACCACCCACGGAGCTGATTCCAGCAGGGCGCGGGCCGGACGAAAGAAGTCGGCCTGCCAGGCATCGAAGCCATAGCCCCAGGGGCTGCCGGTGCATCCCGCATTCCCCGTCGGGCAGGGGCTTTCGCGGTAGTGAACGTCGCCCAGATGGACCACCAGATCAGGCCGCCACGCCGATGCCTGCTTGCTGATCGCCTCGAAAGGCCAGGCGGCGGTGTCGTTGCAGGCCTGGAAGGCATCCTCCGAGGCCTTCATGCGGCACCCCGTGTCGCCGATGAACAGGATCCGTTGCGGTTCGGCAACGGGAACCGGAAGACTTGCTCCGGCCACCGCGGCCTTTTTCACTCCGGCCGGCAAGACGGTTTCGCAAACGAATACCGGGAAATCCGCACCCTTGCTGACCTCCTGGGCGCTGCCGCGATTGCTCACGCGCGCCGCCACGCTGCGCATGATCATGGCGGACGGAGCGGCGCCGTCTAGCGTGATCTCCGGGCAGCGATCGTTCGACGTCACGGCGCGGGCATAAGCTTTGCCGTTCTCTCCGACGATTACGTAGGGAAAGAAGATTTCTTGTGCCGATGCCTCTGCCGATGCCGCCGCGGCCAGAGCGAACGCCGGGAGCAATGCGAGTGCGGCACCAATCAGGATATGGGCGAACATGGGTGGAGGGAGTTTGTGTCGGACGCGCGACCTTACCAGAACAATGTGACATTTTCATTGCCGTAGCCGGATTCAAGTGCCGGAAACATGAACGACATGGAATTGTCATCGTCGCGTCATATCTGCCAAGCAAGATGTGGAAACCGCCGTGGCCCTCTCCCCGGCACCACCTTTCCTCACTCCCGATCGAAAAAATATCCATGAGTCCACGCCGCCTGCCCCATCAAACGAAGATTGCTACCGCCGTCTCGCTCGCCCTACTGACCCTGTCCGTATCCGCCCAGACCATCCAACTCGCCGCGGACACGACCCAGGAAGACCTCGCAAAAATCGTCATCAAGGGTGCCTACGCCGGGGACAAGGAAGCAAAGGGAACCGCATCGGCCGTCGCGCCGACGCAATCCAGCCTCAGCGCGACCCAGCCGCAATCGATCATCACCCGTGATTTCGTGGAGTTGGCAGTGGCGCCGACCGCAGAATACAGCCGCGTGGTGAATATCGCCCCGAGCCTCTCGGGTGACTCCGCCAACGGACCGGGCCTGTCTGAAACCAAGACCAGTATGCGCGGCTTCTCCGACGACCAGTACAACATCACCTTCGACGGCATTCCCTGGGGCGATACCAACAACCCGGCACACCATTCGACGTCATTCTTCCCCGCCTCGGTGATCGGCGGTGCGGTAGTCGAGCGCGGACCGGGCAATGCCAGCAACTTCGGCTACGCCACCTTCGGCGGCTCGATCAATCTGTTTTCGAAGAAGCCCGCGCTCGAAGGGAACGCCAGCGTGTTCAGCTCCTTCGGCACCTGGAACACCAAGCTGCTGGGCGCGGCCTACGAGTCCGGCAGCATGAAGGACTTCGGCAAAGCCACCCTGCAGCTGAATTTCCAGGAGATCAAGTCGGATGGTTACCTGAAGCTCAACAGCATCAAGAGCGACAACTACATGCTCAAGTTCCAGCGTCCGGTCGGGCAGGACTCGCTGTTGACCGTCTTCCTGAGCGCCAACAAGATCTTCTACCAGCAGAACGACAACAGCAAAGGCCCGACGCTCAGCCAGGTGGCCGCCTTCGGCAAAAACTTCAGCCTGAACCTGGACCCGACCAGCTTCAATTACATCGGCTACAACTACACCCACAAGGACACCGACTTCAGCTACGCACGTCTCGAGACCGACTGGTCCAACGGCTGGACCAGCGACAACTCGCTGTACACCTATGCCTACAACAACCAGACCATCTCCTCGACCGATCCCACGGGCAAGACCGCAGCAGGCACGGTGTCTGGCCCGAAAGGCAACAAGGACATCCCCGGCATCGACAAGCAGAACAAGTACCGCACCTGGGGCGACATCTTCAAGCTCAGCAAGGAAACGTCGATGGGAACCTTCCGCACCGGATTCTGGTATGAAACTTCGGACACCGATCGCCACCAGTACGACCTGGATCTGAGCCTCGGCTACAAGGTCCGCGACCCGCGCGAGACCAAGCCGACGCCGGTTCAGTACGCGGACATCCTCTTCGACCAGCAATCGACGATCAAGAACTTCCAGCCCTTTGTTGAGTTCGAATGGAAGGTAGCCGACGGCCTCTCGGTGACGCCGGGGGTGAAGAGCGTCAACATCACCCGCTCGGTGGACGCCCTCGTCAACCAGACGACGCGCCTGCCCCAGCATGCTTCGGTGGATTTCAGCACCACCCTGCCCTTCCTGACCGTCAACAAGCAACTGGGCAAGGAACTCGCGGTCTATGGGCAGTACGCCAAGGGCTTCCAGATTCCCGACCTCAAGTCCTTCTATATCACCGACCCGACCAGGAACAGCAGCGATCCGCAGAAGTCCACCAATTATCAGGTCGGCATCGTCGGCAAGTCGCCGCGCATGACCTGGGATCTCGACCTCTATCGGATCGACTTCACCAACAAATACATCTCCAACGGTTTGGGCGGAGCCGCAGCGGCATTCGTGAATATCGGTGGCACCACCTACAAGGGATTCGAAGGACAAGCCACCTTCGTGGTCGGCGGCGGCTTCTCGGTGTATGCCAACGGCTCGATCAACAAGGCGACTGCCAACGACACCGGCAAGACCATCTCCGGCGCGCCGGACATGACCGCGGCGGCCGGCGCCCTCTACGAGTCCGGCCCCTGGGCCGCCTCCCTGATGTACAAGCTCACCGGCGAGGTGCGCCAGCAGGATTTCTCGTCCGCCAACCCGGCCGCCTACGACACCTACAAGACGGCCGCCTACAGCAACGTCGACCTGGGGATTGCCTACACGATTCCCAATCCCGGGGCCGGGTTCAAGCGTCTGAAGCTGCAATTCAACGTCTTCAATCTCGGCGACAGCCAGAAGGTCACGTCGATTTCACCGGGATCGCCGGCGATCTATGACCAGTACACCTATCAGCCGCCGCGCAGTTACCAGTTCTCCGCCAAAGCGGATTTCTAGTAAACCCAACTTCGGCCGCACTACAGACTGCACTTCGGCCGGAGTTGCCCTAGGTCGTCGCATAATCATCACGAGGGCCAGCTTGAAGACCACTCCCACATTGAGCGATCGCATGGATCATGCCGTCTTCAACGCAGTCTATTCACGTTCCCTGGTTTACAACACCTGCTGGGAAGATCCAGCCGTAGACCGAAAGGCCTTGGCCTTGGATCAGGGCGATCACATGCTGGTCATCACCAGCGCCGGTTGCAACGTGCTCGACTATGCACTGGCCGGTGTCGCGCGCATCGATGCCGTGGATGCCAACCCGCGCCAGACCGCCTTGCTGGAACTCAAGCTGGCGGGAATTCGCGCACTCGATTACGACGATTACTTCACCCTGTTCGGCCGCGGCTTCCATCCCCGCGCCCGCAGGCTCTATGCCGACGCACTACGGCCACACCTCTCCGAATTCGCCCAACGCTTTTGGGACAAGAATATCGGCTGGTATTCCAGCCTGGCGGGGAGCTTCTACTACCATGGCCTGTCCGGCATGGTGGCGCGCACCTTCCGCAGCTACCTGAACCTGCGCCCGAAACTCTCCAGCGCCGTGCACACCCTGCTGGAGATCAGCAACCCCGCCGAGCAACGCCAACTCTACGACAGCCGGATCCGTCCGCTGATGTGGAGCAAGGGCATGAACTGGGCCTTGTCGCGCCAGATGACCATGACTTTGCTGGGCGTGCCCTATCCGCAGCGGCGCGAGGTTCAGGCTCAACACGCCGAAGGCATCCCCGGTTTCATCCGCGATGCCATCGAATACGTCTTCTGCGAGCTGCCGGTGCGCAGCAACTATTTCTGGCGCGTCTATGTCTGTGGGCACTACACCGTCGACTGTTGTCCCGAATACCTGACGCCCGAGGGTTACCAGGCGCTACGCCATGGCCGCGCCGATTGCATCCACCCGCACACCTCCACGGTGACCGAGTTCCTCCGCGACCACGAAGCGTCCATATCCAAATTCGTGCTGCTCGATCACATGGATTGGATGGCGAGCTACCATCCCCAGGCCTTGGTCGAGGAGTGGCAATGGATACTGGCTCGGGCGATGCCGGGAGCGCGCTTGATCTTCCGTAGCGCCCACCGCCAGCCGCGCTATCTCGAAAGGCTGCGGGTCGGCGAGCGACAGCGTAGCCTGCGCGAACTCCTGCAATTCCAGGACGGCCTGGCGCTGGCCTTGCAACCCCTCGATCGCGTGCACACCTACGCGGGCTTCCACATCGCCGATATGCCCGCGGCATGAACCGGGGAGACACCCGCACACTGTTCCGTCTGGCGCGCGGGATGCCGCGCTCGGGGTCCCTTAAGCAACGACTTGCAGCATTCTACGGTCCCCAGGCCGACCGCTACGACGACTTCCGCGAGCGCCTTCTGGCGGGCCGCGCCGACCTGCTGGCGTGGCTGGCGCCAGCGCCCGGAGAACACATCGTCGAACTCGGCGCCGGCACCGGGCGCAATCCGGAATTTCTCGGCCGGGAGATGTCGGTGCTCGGCGAAGTTACCCTGGTTGACCTGTGTGCGCCCCTGCTCGAAATCGCGCGCAATCGTTGGCGCGGGTCAGCTAACGTGACCGTGGTCGAAGCCGACGCTTGCACCTGGCAGCCGGCGCAGCCGGTCGATGCCGTGTACCTCGCCTATGCGCTGACCATGATCCCCGATTGGCGTGCCGCCATGGCTAATGCGGTGGCCATGCTGCGCCCCGGCGGACGACTGGGGGTGGTCGACTTCACGATCGCGGCACGCCAACCATGGCTGGCGCGGAACTTCTGGCGCGGCTGGTTCGGCCATGACGGCGTGCGCCTGGACCGGGACCACCCGGTGGTGTTGGCGCAGCTGCTGCCGCAACACGAATTGAGCGTTCGCCGCGCGCGCGTACCCTATTTGCCCGGACTGAGGGTGCCCTATTACTTGTTTCTGGGGACAAAGCCGCAGCCGCCCCGCAAGTGACGACTATTTCGACAAGCGCCGCAATAAGAATTTACCCAATCGCGACCCACGATCGCATGGAATCGAGAATTGACTGAGGCCATCAGCAAGTCTCCTCTGTGCCGGACAACACAACAACAACGGCCACCCGAAGGTGGCCGTTCGAAACTGCCAGTACTTCCTTCCTTGATCCTAGAACTCGTGCGACACGCCAACCTGCAACGCGCTCGGGTCGTAGCCGACATCCGCCGCCAGTATGCCCGGCGCACCCTGCATGGATTCCCTGGCCTTGCTGTCGTTGGTCATCTTCGACCAGGTGGCGAAAAGCTTGGTGCGCTTGGACATCGGATGGTCGTAACCGAGCGCAAACAGCTTGGCGTCCGTGGCGGTGACATTCTTCAGCTTCTTGCTGGTGTAGACCGCCTTGATCTCGTCCGTGCCCATGACCGGGATCCCGACGCCTAGACTCCAGACGCTGTAGTCGCCGGCGCTGGCGTCGGGGTTCTTGAATGACTCCCATGCGGCAACGATCTTGGCCGGCCCGAAATCGTATTGGCCGCCGAGGTAATTGACCGTGTTGGTGGTCGGCGTGGGTATCGGCGTGGCCAACAGATTGACCTGCGTCTTGCCCGCCGCGTAGGCATAGCCGATATTGAGCGGGCCGTTGGCGTATCTCAGATTGAGGCCGGTGTGGCGGCCGATTTCCTTCGGGTCGGTGGTGGATTCCTGCAGCGTCCTGCCGTTGGCGGCGGCGCCGGCCGAAGCGGGCGCTCCGGTGTCGCCCAGGCCGTAAAGGAACGTGGCGCTGAATCCGCTCATGCTGGAGGAGGTCCACTTCAACGAGTTGCTGACGCGGGTGAAGCCGTTGTTGATCAGGCTGTAGTTGGAACCGACGCCGGCGACAAAGAACTGGTCGTTGGCGGCCTGAAGGGTGAACAGCGGGCTGTACTGACGGCCGGCGTCGAAGCTGCCGAAACTGCCGCTCAATCCCAGGCGCGCTTCGCGCTGGAAGAACTGGCCGACCAGGCTGTCGTTGGAACCGTTGTCGGTACCCTGACCCATCTCCAGGCGGAAATTGGCTTTCAAACCGCCGCCCAGATCCTCCGTGCCCTGGAAGCCGAGGCGCTCGGTCTTTCCGGCGCCGCTGGCCAGACGCATGACGTTGCCTTTGCCATAATTGCCGCTATCGAGAGCCAGGCCGACGGTGCCATAAACGGTGACGTTGCTCTGTGCCAACGCGCTGCCGGATACGACGCCGGCAACTGCCAAGGCGATGAGTTTCTTTTGCATGATGGTGATTCTCCTAGTGTTGAAAGAGGGTAGCTGCGATGTTCCGTTGCTGATTTTCATGCCAAACGCACCACGCCCCATCAGGCCCCGATGGGGCGTGATTTGCCGACTTGCCGGCGGGGGGCGCGCTGCGATCGTTGCAGTGCAATGAGTTCCAGGATGCCCCAGAGCACCGTGCTGCCGAGCGCCAGCGCCGGATGCAGGAAAGTTTCGCGAATTTTGGCGCCCGCGTTGGGTCTCCAGAAAGGCATCGAGCATCGTCCGGAAATGGATGGAACGGGACGAAGCTTAGCGGCGCAATGTTACGTCGGTATTTCAGCCTTGCGAATTCGCGCCAGGTTGGGGAGCTTGAGTCGGATGAGCTTCTCGATCTTCCCGGGTAACTGGTCCAGCAGACCTTTGTGCCGCGAGGCATGCCAGCCGCCGACCAGCGACACCGCCTCGCGCAGGCGTGAATCGTCGCCGGCGCAGTTCATCAGCAGCAGGCCGGCGTTCGCCAGATCATTGAGCTGTCCGAGTTCGTCCTGGAGATGCGCCAGCGTCGCCAGCAGGCGCCGCAATGACTTCTCGTCGGCCAGCGGAGAGAAGAATTCCAGCGCGTAGCGGAGTCGCTTGATGCCGATGCGCAAGCTGTGCAGCGAAGCCGGATCGCCAATCGAGGCGGCTGCCGCCAGACCCAGCACCTTCTTGCGCAGCCGTTTGAGTCTTGTGGCGGCGAACTCGCCCACGGCTTCGGTCACTTCAACCATTGCGTCGGACGGCACCAGAAACGGCGGACGATGCAGCAGCGCAGTCGCCTGTAGCACCAGCCGCCCGTGTGCGACTGACTGCAAATGGCGCACCGCCACAGCGCGCGCCGAATGTTGCCGATCGGTGATGGCGCCGGCCAGCGCCGCCAGGCGCGGCTCGTTCGGAAGCGCGCGCATTACCGGCGTGGCGATTTCCGTCAGCAGCACGTCGAGATCGCGGGCCTGCCCGAGCCGCGTGGTCAGCGTGCGCAATTCTGGCACCAGTTCTTCCGCCAACCCCGCGGGCAACAGCGGCGCGAACAAGCGCAGGGCCGCGCGCAGACGCCGCGTCGCGACGCGCATCTGGTGGATGAACTCCGGGTCGCCACTCTTGATCGCACCGTGGAGGTTGCCTTGCAGATGTTCCAGCGAGGCCAGGGCGATCTTCCTGAATGCCCCCAGAGGTGCGTCCTGGAATGCGAGCGGAACGATTCGGCCTTTCTCCGGAGTATGCGGCGAGCCCTTGAACAAACGGTAGCCGCGCTCCGCCTTGCTCAAAATGGCCGGCATCAGCGGCAAGCGCTCGCCAAGCGTCTGCGCGATCTTGAAGAGTTCGTCGATACTGGTGGCATCGGCTGCGCCAGCCAGCTCGATCTCGATCTCGGATAGCTCTTCGATTCTTCCGGCGGCCGCAACCCAGCCCCGGTCCAGCATCAGCAATATAACGCAGCCCGGCCTGGGCTCGAGGCGCCAGGTGGTACGTTTGAAGTTGGTCTCGAACAGCGGGGTAATCTGCCGGCGCACTTCCGGCCGTTCCAGCCAGCGGCGGACGGCGGGCGCGTCGATGCCGGCGAAGTCAAATTGGCCGAGATACGGACCTTCCCATTCCGGCCGCGTGGTCAGACCGGCAGCGGAACTCCCGGCGCATTTCACCGTCTGCAGCCAGACGCGGCCCCGCTTGCGCAGACGCAGCGCAATGCCCCGCTTGTGCAAAGCCAGTCCCGGGGTGTCGTAGTAGAGGTTGATCAGCTGGTGGGTGGTTTTCGAGACCGCCTTGCGCAACACGGATTGGCGCAGCAGCAGCGCTTGTGCCACTTTTGGTAGGGCGAGCTTGAGTTCTATCTCATTGGCCATATCGATTTGCAGAAATGCACACACCTCGCACAGTGCAATGCATCATTATAGGCGAGGTGTGCTCACCCTTCCGGAAGGAGGCGCAATCCCATCGACCTGTCATCAGGTTGTAATGTTTCCGGATTACCCTTGGACCTCATGACGATGCTGAATGAAGGTATCGATGCAGCGGAGCTTGGCCGCATCACCAGAACCTGCAGGCGGTGGAATGGGATCGATTCCCTGCCGGACAAGATCCGCGAAATACTTGGCGAGCTGGACTATCTGTCGCAGCGCCTCCTCGACCAAACCGCGGATCGCGATGTCGATTTCGCGCTGTTGCTGGTGCTAATCAAGGAAAACTGTCAATCGCTGAAGCGCGAATTTGCGAAGATACAGGTTTCATTTGACTGTCCTTCGTGTCAGTTGAGCGCAGACTGATCACCGTGCCACGCCCTTCCACCGCTTTCTGCCGTTCCGCCAGGAAACCGGCAAAGGCATCTGCCCCCATTGGGTGCCCGAAATGGTATCCCTGCGCCTCATCGCAATGAAACAGACGCAACTGATTGGCAATATGGGCGTTCTCGACACCTTCGGCGACCAGCCTGAGGTTCAGGCTCTTGGCCATCTGGATAATTGCCCGGACGATCGCCGCGTCGTCCGGGTTGCTATCCAGGTCGCGGACGAAGGACTGGTCGATCTTGAGTTTGTCGACCTTGAATTTCTTCAGATAGGACAGGCTCGAATAGCCGGTACCGAAGTCGTCAATGGAAAGATTCAGCCCCAGTAACTTCAATTGCCGGACCGTGGCGAGGACGTTTTCGGTGTCGCGGATCAGGATGGACTCGGTCAATTCGAGCTCCAGAAACTGCGGATCCAGCCCCGACTCCAGCAGGGCGCGGCTCACCGACTGATACAGGTTTCCGCGCTTGAATTGGACCGCCGAAAGATTGACGGCCATCACCATGTCAGGCATCCCGGCCTGCTGCCATGCCTTGGCCTGCCGGCAGGCCTCGCGCAACACCCATTCGCCGATGGGAACGATCAGCCCGCTGTCCTCTGCAACTGGAATGAATCGACCCGGCGGTACCAGACCCAGATCCGGATGATTCCACCGGATCAGGGCCTCGGCGCCGATCACCGTGCCGCTCTCGAGGTGAATCTGCGGCTGATAATGCAGCACGAACTCGCCGCGCTCCAGCGCACGGCGCAGGCCGTTGCGAATCCGCAACTGCTCGCTGTGGTCCTCGGTCATCGAGTTGTCGAAGAACTGGTAGGTATTGCGCCCGACCTCCTTGGCCTGGTACATGGCTGCATCGGCGCTGCTCAGCAACGATTCGAAGTCCGTGCCGTCATCCGGGTACAGGGCGATGCCGATCGACAGGGTAAGGGAAAGTTCGTGGCCGTCGAGCGTGAGGGGTTCTTCGGTTCTGCGCAGTATCATTTCGGCGATTCTGACGATTGCCTCGGCATCGCGAAGGTCCGAAAGGATTACGATGAACTCATCGCCGCCGTGACGGCTGATGGTATCCGTCTCCCGCACGCAGCTCTGGATCCTGGTCGTCACCGTCTTCAGCACGGCGTCGCCGAACAGGTGTCCGCGGGTTTCGTTGATCGACTTGAAATGGTCCATGTCAAGGAACAGCAAGGCCACCTTGGCCTTGGATTTCTCCGCATTGCCAATGGCCAGTTGCAGGTGCTGGTTGGCAGACAGCCGGTTCGGCAGTTCCGTGAGTGCGTCGTGGTTGGCAAGAAACTCGATGCGCCGTTGCGCCCGCATGCTTTCGCTGATGTCCGAAAACATCGCCACATACTGGGCGATACAGCCGGCGGCATCCTTGACAGCGGAGATCCACAGCCACTCGGGATAGACTTCACCATTCTTGCGGCGATTCCAGATCTCCCCTTCCCAGTGTCCCACCTGGCACAACTGCTGCCACATGTTGCCGTAGAAGTCCTTGCCATGGCGACCGGAGCGCAGGAAGCGCGGATTCTGGCCTATGGCTTCATTGGCTGAGTAGCCCGTAATTTTGGTAAAGGCGGGGTTGGCCGAGAGGATGGTCCCGTCGACATCGGTGACAGTGATGCCCTGGCTACAGCGCTCGAAGACCGTGGCGGAAAGACGCAACTGCTGTTCCACCAGCAGTCTGTCGAAGATTCGATCCGCGTTCATGAGATCGTCTCACCCGAGTAGTCCCGCTGGTTGACATAGAAGCTGTTGCCTTTGATCGCCTTGGCCTTCTTCTTCACTTCCGCGGCAATGATCGAGACCTGGAGGTGGTTATTGAAGATCTCCGGGGAAGCGTTGAAGGCACCGATGGAAAGCGCAATCAGGTCCTGGAATTCCATCTGCCCCTTGCGGTTTTCGGTGATGTAGCCGCCGCGCGCAATGTCATCGTCCCTGAAGAATTTCAGGATTTCCTCGCCGAATTGCCGCAGGGCGCGACGGCAGCGCCGCTCCCAATCCGCGCTGCGCATTACCAGGACGAAGTCGTCGCCGCCTATGTGTCCGATGAAATCCCGCTCGCCATCACAGATCCCGTTGAGGATGCGGCCGGTCAGCCGGATCACCTCGTCGCCCTTGGCATAGCCATAGACGTCGTTGAAGGGCTTGAAATGGTCCAGGTCGCAATAGCAGATGCAGCAGGGTTCGCCGTTGGCGAGCAGATTGTCGATGTACTGGTTGATCGGGACATTGCCCGGCAGCTGGGTTAGTGGATTCGAGTACTTCGCCGCTTCCATTTGCATCAGGGTGATTTCCCGCACCAGATCCTGCACCGAGCCCATGCCGACATATGCTTCGCGGTCAGTGATGACGAAGCCGCTGATGAGATGGCGGGGGTTCGCGTTCACCACCATTTCAGATATCTCGGCAAGGGGCAACCTGATGTCCAGGATCAGGGGCTGCGGATCCATGAATCGCGTACATGGCTTTCGGCCGAACAATTCATGCCGGAATGGGCGCGCCATGTTGTCGACCAATTCATAGCGTGCGATCAATCCTTGCGGAATCCCGTGCGCAACGACGGCTATGGCGCGCAGCGAAGGATCTTGGTCGAACAGCAGGCATACTTCTTCCGCCGTGGTGTGCGGCGAGACCGACGGAGGAGTGGTCAACAACTTCTCCAAGACCGGTACCGTTCTCTTGGAGTCTTGACGGCCTTTGACGGACTCGGTCGGCGGGCCGTGATTTGGGCTCATGCGCCGGGCTGGATTCACCTGACGCCGCCAAGAGCCGCCTGGCCGATCTTGAAGAACACGTCGGTGTTGTCGTAAGTGCCGGTGAACAGCAAAGCACCCCGGCCGAAGGCGGATAGCGGCACATCGGTGGCCGTGTGCACCGCGCTGGAACCGGGAACCTGCCCGGTGATCAGGAAGCCGGCGCCGGCGTTGCGCAAGGTGGGGCTGCGCGGATGATTGCTCAGCGGCGGGGCGGCTATGAAGGGCTGCTGCGAGTCCTGGGTCGGCTGGTCGCTGGACAGCCAGGTTTCATAGCGGTCGGCATTGGCCCCGTAACCGATCAGCATCCGGCCCGGAACATCGGTGGTTTGCGGGTAGCCGTCGGCGGCGATGGTGTACTTCGGAAAGCGGGCTGCTTCATAGGTCGCCACCGTGGTGGCACTCGGGAACGGGGGCATGATTGCTGCTGCGGCGCCGATGATGGCTGCACCGGCACACTCATGGTCGGCGGTGACGATGACCAGCGTATCCGGATGCTTGGCGGCGAAATCCTGGGCCACCTTGACGGCGCGGTCGAACTCGATCGTTTCCTCGATCCAGCGGTCACTATCCATCAGATGCGCCTGCTTGTCGATCGAGGCGCCCTCGATCATCAGGTAGAAACCATTGCGGCTATTCTTCGAGAGTATCTTGAGCGCCTTGTCGGCCATCTCGTCCAGCATCGGCTGGTCGGGGAAGCCAAACTCGTCGACGACGGTCGACACACCGCGACGCTTGTTGATCTTGTCGAAGGCCACGTTCATGTTGGAATAGCTGAACAGACCGAGCAGTTTGTCGGGCGTCCCGGCACTGTCCATGCCGGTCTTGTCCGACACATAGGCATAGCCGGCGGCCGTGAAATCGGCAATCAGATCGCGCCCGGGGTCCTTGGCGCCGGGCGCCGCACCCCATCCGGCGACAATATCGCCAGGCAGGACGTAGTCGCTGGCCGCCCTGCGCTGCGAACCGTTGATGGCCTGAGGGCTGGTCTTGTCGGACGGATTCGGCAGGAACCATTTGCGCCCGCCGCCCATCAGCACCGTCAAACCCGTCAGCGTTCGATCGTCCAGATACTGATCGACGATGCCGCTGCCGTTGCCGCGATTGGAAGTGTGCACCGCGTTGGCGGCCGGCGTGGCATCGAAGACATCGGCGGTGGTGACGATGCCCAGCGTCCTTCCCTTGAGCCGATGCAGATACTCGGCAAGGTACTCGATGCGCGGATTGTCGAAAGCGTCAACGGTGTCGTCGGGGAAGACCCCTTCCTCGTTGTTGTTCGCCTTGTTGCCATTGACATAGTTGGCCATCCCGGGTGCGGAGTCGGTGACGATGGAATTCAGCGACGCGGTCATGACCATGCCGGTGTACGGAAACGTGTCCATTGCCAGCCGGCCCTGCGCCTTGCCCTGGGCGTAGCCCTTGACCATGATGCGCGCGGCGGTGCGATGGGCGGCGCCCATGCCGTCGCCGAGCAACAGGATGATGTTCTTGGCGACCTTGCCGCCGCGGGTGATGCCGACCACTTCGAAATTGCCGTTGCGCGTCGCTTTTTGGCCGTCGCTCTGGAGCGCCGTGACGCTCAGTTGATGCATGCCGGGGATGGCGTTGGCATAGGCGCGCAATGACACCACGGCCGTGTTCGCCGGTGTGCTGCTGCCGTCGGAAAGCTTGCTGTTGAGCCCCGTGGTGAGCATAGCGGAGTTATTGGGAGCGGGTTTCAGGCTCGCCCCGTCCACCGCAAAACTGAAGCTGACGATGCTGGTGCCGGCATCCGGAGACACCGTGGCCTGCAAATCGAAGCGCTGGCCCGGCAAGAAGCGTGCAAGCGCGGTGGCCTCGGCGCTGGGCGGGTTGCTCGGCGGCGTCAGGCGCGAGATGACTGGCGCTGCGGTACTCGCCAACGCCAACGTGCTCAAGGTCAGGGCCAGCAGGACGCGGCGCAGCGGGTATGTCGAAATGCAGTGGTTCATGAGGTAACTCCTGTCGAAGTTGCTAAGAGCTTAGGCGCCTATGGAGGCTCCCCCGCTGCCATCGCACGGACCAGTTCCGGGTCCAGTTGAAGCCGGACGCTGGAGACGCGGCCGTCGGCCTCTTCATGGGCCCCCAGGCTCAGCATGCCGGTGATGCGCAGCAAGCCGGGGCGAAACGGCAGAGCTTGCGTGGCGTGAAGACCGACATGGACGAATACCACGCTGGCGGGCAAATCGTCGGCGAGGCTATCGTCCTCATCCCCAATCGAAGCCGGCAGGGGCGAGAGGACGAAATAGCCGCTTGCCGGTGGGTCTTGCCGGATCATGTAACCGACGATACGGATCCGCTCGCCCGCCAGCAACTTCAGCTTTTCGGTCGCCTCGAGCCCGCGCGGGCCGATGGGCAGTTTGAAGAATTCATGAAACTTGAGGTCGGTGGCATCCGCCCGGAACGCTGCCGGCGCGGCGACCGCCTGCATTGCGGCGGAGGGCGGAGTCTGTCGCTCACCCTCGCTGGCGGCGGCCGAGCAGAGCCAGCCAGCCGCGGCGAGCAGCAGAAGAGAAGATCGATGTTGGACAGTGGTCTTCAAGATTAATCCCATGGTCTGTGAGGCAAGGACTGGCATGGCGGGACGAGAACATTACCCTCGGTACGATGACGTCAACTTCTCCGTCGAACTGCGGATCGTAGACCACTCAGGTTGCAGAATTATGAATCCTCGCCACGGGCGAGCCGGGAATTCACCCAGGAAAGCATCGCTGTTCCGAGCCAGTTTTCCTGCGGGCTCGATGCGGCTGTCACATGCCTGCAATGATCGTGCCTCATCCTTGAGCAATGAGGATACTGATGATTTCGGATGTCTACTTCCCGCGCATCAATGGCGTATCCACGTCGATCCAGACCTATCGCGATACGCTCGGCGCGGAAGGCATACACCTGACCCTGGTGGCACCCGAGTATCCGGAATCGGCTGAACCTCTCGACGTAATCAGGATTCCCTCGCGCCGGGTGCCGCTCGACCCGGAGGATCGGCTGATGCGCAGCGGCGACCTGGCGCGCTTGCCGCAGATCCTGGAGGCACTCCATTTCGACCTGGTCCATGTGCAGACGCCCTTCGTCGCCCACTATGCCGGGCTGAAGCTGGCCCGCCAGCGGGGCATTCCCTGCCTGACCACCTATCACACGCATTTCGAGGAATACTTCCATCACTACCTGCCGCTGTTGCCCCGCCCCCTCGCCCGCTGGCTGACGCGGCAGCTGGCGCGTTCGCAGTGCAACGCCCTCGATGCGATCGTGGTGCCTTCCCACGCGATGCACGGCAAGCTCCAGGCCTACGGGGTGACGACGCCGCTGCATGTGTTGCCGACCGGAATCCCCATGGAAAAATTTGCCAGCGGCGATCGCCTTGCGTTTCGCCGCCAGCACGGAATCGCGGCGGACGACTCGGTGGCGCTGTATGTCGGCCGCGTGGCCCTGGAAAAGAACCTCGGCTTCCTGCTCGAGGCGACGGCGTCGGCCCTGCGCCACTCGTCCGCGCTGTGCCCGCGCCTGCGCCTGGTGATTGCCGGCGCGGGACCGGCGCTGGCGGGGCTGAAGCGCCAGGCAGCGGCGTTGGGAATCGAAGACAGGGTGAGGTTCGTCGGCTACCTGGATCGCACGCGCGAATTGCCGGATTGCTACGCGGCCGCCGACCTCTTTGTCTTTCCATCGAAGACGGAGACGCAGGGACTGGTGCTGCTCGAGGCGCTGGCGATGGGACTCCCTGCTTACGGCATTCCGGCCATGGGGGCCGCGGAAATTCTCTTGCCGCGGCGCGGCGCCGTCTGCGCGCCGGACAGCGTCGCACAGTTTGGCGCTATGATGGCCGAGCTGCTGGCCGACAAGCCTCGTCTCGCCGAGCTTTCCGGCGAGGCGAGGCGCTTCGCCGGGGAATGGGCGGCGCCGGAGCGGGCGCGCCAGCTGGCCAATCTCTATCGCAGCCTGCGCAAGGAAACCGCATGACCACCGA
>Ga0163199_1000628_pt1 | contig 22175 bp, 17 predicted proteins | sample PL_2010_150m_FD_113537 | JGI IMG/M metagenome (GOLD analysis project Ga0163199, IMG submission 113537) | Freshwater microbial communities from Powell Lake, British Columbia, Canada to study Microbial Dark Matter (Phase II) - PL_2010_150m | ecosystem: Environmental > Aquatic > Freshwater > Lake ...
AGGATTTCCAACAACAAGTGTTAACCAGTATCGACCAGTGGAAAACGAAAGTGGGTTAGATCTCTCACTCATCATCAGGGGGTCTCCCGATAAGCCTGGATGGATTAGACCTCAAAATCAAACACTTACGGAGACAATCCATAGATGTTTTGTTTTTTTCGCCAGGAAGACGCCAGGATTTGGGGGAGTTTGGAGGTTTTGTGCTGAAAATATTAGCAAAGAGGTTTCGTTTATTTTTAAACGAACTCGTGGAGATCAAAAATAATCTCAAACCTTTTTGAAATGAGTATCCAAGTTATTGGGGGCTAAGACAGTTTTTTAATTGGACTTTATTATGACTGTGATCAGAGGTTAAGAAAAATTGTATATTTGAGTATGATTAAGAATAAGAAAATATTGTTGAAAATTAAACAGTTAGTTCGTTTAGCAGAACCAAATGCTACTGTTATATTGTTTGGTTCGCATGCCAGAGGGCAAAATGATAAACAGTCAGATATTGATGTTCTTATTCTCGTTGACAACGACAAAATCACCTACTCAGATGAACAGAGAATAAAATATCCATTGTACGATTTAGAATTTGAAACAGGCAAGATAATTAGTCCGGTGATATTTAGCCGAAATGATTGGGAATCTCGTCATACGATTACCCCTTTTTACAAAAACATCAGAAAAGAGGGAATTGTGCTATGAAAGGGGACTCTGAAGATCTCGTAAAATATAGGATGAGCCGATCTCTGGAAACACTAAGAGAAGCTGATGCTATGATTCTGAATGGATTTTGGAATGCTTCGGTCAATAGAATTTATTATGCTTGTTATTATGCAGTTAGTGGCTTGTTACTGAAGAAAAATATTGAGACAAATTCACACAAGGGGATCAGGCAGATGTTTGGACTTCATTTTGTTCAATCCGGAATTGTTTCCAAAGAAGATGGCCGTTTCTTTTCCGATCTCTATGACAGAAGACAAACTGGGGATTACGATGATTTTGTCTTATACGATGAATCTACGGTATTAAGTTTATACAATCAAGCTCAAGAGTTTATTGTCAGGATGGTGAAATTGGAGTAACCCAACTTCCAAAATATTCTCCAAAAAAAACATGCCAGGAAATCCGCCAGGATTTCGACAACCAGTGTTAACCAGTGGAAAATGGGAATTGATCAGACCATCCAGGGACTACGGTATTCGCGTGTGAGCCATTTCGGGTCGCCGGTACCTCCGGTGAATTCATATTTGGCAGGATCCCATGTAAAACGGGCGTGGTGGTAATAGCTCTGGTTCATCAGGTGGCAGCAGATGGCACTATGGGCACCAACAATCTCACTGGTAATAGGCTTTTTGCGGCTCTTGAGGCACTCCATGAAATCGTTGACGTGATTTTTGCTCCTGTAAAGTTGAATCTTTGCATTTTGCAGGTAGGCCTGTTCCGCCTTCTTCACCTCGTCGGCACATTTGATTTTATCCTCCTTTTTCTGGACATCCGTAAATTCGGCAATGGTTTTACCTTCAACGATCAGCACAAATTTGCCCCTGTTAACCTTCACCTCCCCTTTTGAACCAAAGAAATGAACGCCGAAGCCGTCGTGCCTGTGCTCCAGTGTAATGCCGTTTGAGTAGACAAATTTGCATCCGGAAGTCGCCTTGTCATCCTCAGGAGGAATGACCTCCACGGGGCCGCTGTTGTCCATTCCGAGTCCCCACTGGGCGATATCGAGATGGTGTGCTCCCCAGTCGCCGACACCTCCGGAGCCATACTCCTTGTAAAGCCTCCAGTTCGGGAAAAAATCGTGCACACCGCGCGGACTCAGGACAGAATTGTACGGACGAAGCGGTCCGGGCCCACACCACATCTCCCAGTTTAATCCAGGCTCCATTTGTTCTTCAGGTAGATCGCATGGAATACCCGGTGCCCCGAAGCTGCATTCGACATGGCTAATTTGGCCAATCACTCCATTTTGTACCAGTTCGCAGGCAACGCGGAACTCGTTGCTCGAACGCTGCATGGAACCCGTTTGCAGGATCCTGCTATTTCCCTCCACGGCCTTCATCACTTCTACGGCTTCGTGGATATTATGCGTCAGAGGTTTCTCACAATAGACATCTTTTCCTGCCCGAAGCGCGGCAAGCATCGGAATGGCGTGCCAGTGATCCGGCGTGGCAATGACGACGGCATCAATATCTTTGCGGTTGATGATCTCACGGAAATCAGGGTAAGCCTTACACTCATCGTTTTTGTAAAAATCGTTTGCTATTTTTTTATAATGTTCCCTTCGTGTAGTATCCACATCACAAACGGCAACTATCCGTGTATCGGGACGACCCATTAAATTGCGCATTAGTCCGCGCATTTGTGTTCCCATCCCAATGAGACCCAGGGTAACCATGTTGTTTTTTTTGGAATTTGGCCAGCCGCATGATTGCAGGATAAGCGGGGCAGCCACGGCAGTCGCTGAAAGATTTTTGAGGAATTTTCTGCGTGAATTTTGCATGTTGAAAGTAGTTAAATGATTGAACAGGAGCCATCGAATGGATGGAAACAGATCATATCAACCATCTTTATAAGAAACGTTCAACACCGATCTTTTCCCCTATTCTCAGGCATCTGCAAACGTATTAAAAAATTGCACAAGATTAATGAATCAACGGATGATTTGGCAACTACGGGCATCATATTTTACCATTTACGCATAATTTATGCTTCATTGTTTTTAACAAAGCTAATATCTTAACTCATGTATGTTAGCAGACCCAATTTTCTGAGCAACCCATTTTGACTGCAGGGGGTCATAGGATCATGCACTACTGGGCCCACCGTCAAAATCAAACACTTACAAGGTTGACTTGTAGGTGTTTTTTGTTTTACGTTAGGAAGACGCCAGGATTTTGGGGTAAATTGAGGTTTTGTGCTGAAAAAATCAGAGGGGAAGTTCGTTTATTTTTAAACGAAAAGGAAATCAATTTTGGAAGATTGAGCCGCTACTAATTGAACAATTTGAAACAAGTTGGAACGTTCTTATCCCTTTGAAAGAGACTTTACGGCGTTTTTAAAGTTTTTCAATAATTTCAGTTCTTAACAATTCATAAGCTTCTTCCTGATTGTATTTTTCATCAGGCCGGATTAATGCAGATGTATCTCCAAGAAATTCAGCATCCTGCATTTTTGTTTCCATATTTTGAATAAATTGCTTTTTAGATGGGAGTTGATTTACTACAAACTCCATATACTTCTGATAGCATTGAAGTATTGCTTGCTTGTCCAATTCGGGGACTTGAATTAAAGCTTTGTATATATCATAAAGATCCCGTCCTTTTCTGCGTTGATACAAAGCACGAAGCTTTGTTCCCAATAATTCCTCAAGCCTGTAAGTGGTAATGCTACATGAACCGTTAAACCATGATGATTTTATCTCAAACGGGAACTTTTGGTATTCCAATATGGAGAAATGCTCCCTGCAATTAATTTCTACTTTTATCCGCAAAGGTAGTACTGGTGGAAATTCAGAATCAAAACGAAACTTGATTGTGTTGTTGTTTTTTCGTGGATCGACAACGGATTTAGTATCAATAAAGCTTAGCTGTTCTTGTAACCGTTGTATAGTTTCTTTTATGGGTTCAGGTCTTATTTGTACCAGATCAATATCTTCAGAATACCTTGGTTGTGGATGTAAATACAATTTGTGCAAGGCCGTAGCACCTCGAAATGCCAGACTGGAAGCCAGAAATTTGTCCGAGAATATGGCAGTCAAGGCACGGCAAATAACCAGATCTTGCTCCACCTGTTCGTTTGTTTGCCATGGCACATTATTCGACCATTCGGTGATGTAGGCTTGCGGAATCATTGGTCAATTGCAATTTCTGCGTTAACGATAATTTTCCAGCGTTCATCTGATGAAAAGCCTTTTTTGGATGTCGATGCTTTTAAAGGTACGCGAAATAATTTTGCACCAACCCGTTCCAGGGTTTGGAATAAAGCATCTGCCAGCACGTTGTTTTCAATTATTTTATCCAGGATATAGCCCAGTCGTTGGAGAGCTGTGATGGGAACATTTGCTATGATTACTTCATTGAAATCTTCCGGCTTGATCACTTCTGCCAATTCATCCAAAACAGTTGCTACCCGGTTTATTCCACCAATTCGTTTTTCGAATTGAATTAAATCAGTGGCAGTCAAAACAGGATTTGATATTTTGAGATAGCCAGATTCTGTTTTTTTGATTTCCAGCAAATCTTCAGGGATTTTCATTTTGCTGATGTAGTTTAATCTCATGCCCTTTTTCAAAGTATGACGAAGTACAGGGAAGTTAGTTATGACAAAGAATTCCTGAGGCTGCTGATGCGACGCACCATGATATGCAGCAGCATTGAGTAGTGCCAGGTAGTATGGTCGTTCCAGGAATTTCATGAAACCATCAAGGAAAATAGCCGGAGACAAAATACCCTTTGAAGCATATTGAGGAGGTATCATCAGGTAATACCCTTTATAGATGGAAATAATTTTGCCCTTATCAGCTAATCGCTTCAAGGCAAACTTAATGGCTGTTTCCGATTGTTCAATTAAAGTTTGACGAAGTGTAAACAAATCAAATCCAAACCTTCCCATTGAAAGCTGCGAATCTACCCAGGATTCGAGTCGTTGATTTTCTTTTACCTGCTTCATAAGAGTAATATTTTGCTAAAGGTAGTGAATTTCGATACTTTTCGCAAAAAATCTATTTAGTTGTTTTCGGTAACTAATATATCGTTTTCACACGCAAGAAGACCGAAAACACACGCAAGAACAACAAGAAAAACATCATCGTTCCGGTGACAGATAAGCTCAAGGAACTGATTGAAAAGATTGGGGATAAGTCCAGTCCATATATTCTGGGTCTGATGCAGAAGGAAACACCGACAGATTCTTCGAAAACAAAAACCACAAGATCAAACAGATTATCAACTGGGATCTGGCCAAGATTCGAACCAAATTGAAACTTCCTACCCCATTACAATTGGGTAAGGCCAGAGATTGTTACGCCTCCACCCTAATGAGAAACGGGCAGTCCCGTGATGATATCGGCCAAATGATGGGCCATAGTAATTCCATCGTTACTGAACATTATCTCTCCAGCATTGATACCGAAAGGACGTTTAAGATTAATCAGTCGCTGATGTGATCTGGGATTTTTTTGGCCATTCCTGAATATCCTACCCAGAATATATTGCCCAACGAATTATTTAAATTGAAGATTCTTAGGCCAAATCTGGTTAAAATAAACAAAATGAATTCTTTCTGAGGAACACTCAATTTTAATTCTCTAATCTTTCAAGAAATGAATCTATCTCATTTTTGATATCTTTGAACGGTGGATAGATTTGTCTAAGCTCGGGTAACTAATCTTAATGGTGAAAAATGTAATTAAAGATAGAGCTCACTGGATGGAAGTGATGTTTCGGTTTCGTTCAGGCGATCAGGCAGCATTCGGTGAAATCTATTCCGAATTTATTGATTCACTCTTGGCCTATGGCCTCAAAATCACCCGTGATCGTGAGCTGGTGAAAGATTGCATCCAGGATGTTTTTATTTACCTTCATAAGCTACATCCAAATCTTCACCATCCTGAATACATTGAATTCTACCTGTTTAGATCCCTCAAAAATGCCATCAACAACAAATTTCAAGTGAATAATAAATCAGTTAAGCTTCCTGCTGGGGAGCTGGCCTCATTTGAACTGAAGTTTAATATGGAACAGGAGATTGATGATCCGGAATCTGACGCTCTTCGGGTAGAAAAGCTGAAAAAGATCCTGCAAACCCTTGATCCTCAAAAAAGGGAGTTGCTTTTTCTAAAATTCAGTACCGGCTTAAACTATGTTGAGATTGGACAAATGTTAGACATGAATCCAGACACAGTAAAAAAGCAAGTTTACCGCACCCTTGATCATTTGCGTGGAAAATATGGAAACCAATTGATGGAAATGCTGATGATTTTTAGGAGAAAAACAGATTGAATTTCAGCATATTACCAAAAATCTTTTCTTTGCATAAAAAAATCTTCCATAAAATGTCCCGATTTTCATTTCTGTTTATCTTATTGGTATAAACAATAAAGAAATGACCTCCTTCGATCAAAAATTTGTAGAGAACCCTTTGTTCCTAAGATGGGTTTTCAATACCAGCCCTGCCGTTGAAACCCACTGGGAGCAATACCTGCTCAAACATCCCGAAGAAAAAACAGAACTTCTTGAACTCAAGGCTCTTCTGACAGAATTAAAGTTTCAGGATAATTCATTTTCAGTTTCCGAAAAGGCAGAGTTGGAAAAAAGGGTGATGAGGAAAATTGAACAGGATGCCAGGCAATTCAAACGCAGGCAGTTGGTTCAAACTTTTATGAAGTATGCTGCGGTTGCCCTAATCTTTACTGCTATTGGCGGGCTACTGGTTTACCTGAACATAGGGAAAGAGAATCTTTACAAGGATTTTGCAAAGCAGACAATAGTCGTTCCTACTTCTGCTCAGGGCCCTTTGCTGATTACCTCCAATGGCAACAATGTTAACTTGAAGAAATCGAGTTCATCAGTTGACTATTCCCAAAAAGGGAGTGTTGTCCTGAACAACGACTCAGTACTTCAAACTTCTGAAGAAGATTCAAATACCATGAATCAACTGGTTATACCTTACGGCAATCAATCAAGGGTAGTATTATCCGACAATACGGTGGTATGGCTGAATGCAGGCAGCCGCTTAGTCTATCCGACACATTTTAGAGACAAAACCAGGGAGGTTCTCTTGATTGGAGAAGCTTTTTTTGAAGTGGCAAAAAATGCCGACAAACCATTTATAGTAAAGGTATCAGGAATTGATATCAGGGTACTTGGAACAAAATTCAATGTGTCAGCCTATTCCGAGGATAACCTGATTCAAACTGTTTTGAATGAAGGGAGTGTGGCTATTCGGCGTTCCGGAGCCAAATTTTGGGAAAAGGATATTGTAATCAGCCCAAATCAAATGGCGTCGTTTGATAAGACCAGCAGTAACACGAGAATTTCTGAAGTATCTGCAGAGGCTTATTCTCTGTGGACCAAAGGAATGATGAATTTTGAGGGGATTTATTTGAGCCAGGTGATCAAGCGGGTGGAGCGGTTTTACAATATTTCAGTCACTTTTTCCGATCACCAGAAGGAGATGATGCGGATCAGTGGTAAACTTGATTTAAAAAAGAGCAGAAAAGAGGTAATGGAGTACCTTGAGAAGGTTTCTCTCTCCAGTTTCGAACAAATAAATGAAAATCATTATATGATAAAATAAAAAAAGCCGGAAGGTGGTGACACACTTTCCGGCTCAAATAAACACCAAATTATTCAGTATTTACTTATTAAGCACTTCAAAAGTATGCAAAAAAAATGGCTTGCTGGCTTTCCTGACCGGGAAAGTCAAAAAAAACTAGGGAAAATTATGAAATTAATCATCCTGTTTTTCTTCGGTTTTATGATGACCGTTTCCGCGAACAGCTATGCGCAAAAAACCAAACTGGACATAAACCTGGCCAACACCACAATCTTAGGTCTTTTTAAATACATTGAGCAGAACAGTGAATTTGTTTTTCTCTACCGGACCGAAGATTTCAATACATCCAAAAGGGTTGACATTGATATCAAGGAAGCTTCGATTAATCAAATTATGGATCAGGCGCTGAAAGGTGAAAGTGTGACATACCATGTATATGAAAGACAGATTGTAATCCGGAAAGCAGGAGAACCCGCCAATGTTCAACAACCTCAAAAAAAGGAGATAGCGGGTACGGTTAAAGACAATAAAGGGGCTACAGTACCCGGAGCTAGTGTTATTGTCAAAGGAACGACCATAGGTGTGATTACTGATATGGATGGCAACTTTAAACTTCAGGTTCCAGCCGGATCCAAAATCCTTGTATTCTCATTTATAGGCATGAAGACCAAAGAGGTGGATATTACAGGCAAATCCTCAGTTACTGTCCTCATGGAAGAAGAAACTGTAGGTATTGAAGAAGTTGTTGCCGTTGGATACGGAACTCAGAAGCGAAGCGATATCACAGGTTCTGTAACTACGGTAAAAGTTAATGAAAACCAGGCTGCGCAGATAAATGCAGTAGATAAGTTTCTTCAGGGAAGAGCCTCAGGAGTTGATGTCGTAGCAGGAAATGGAGCCCCTGGAGCTGCCATGAATGTGAAGATCAGGGGAACCGGTACATTGTCAGGCAATACCGAACCCTTGTATGTGGTTGATGGAGTGCTGATAAGTACTGCATCTCAGGAGGTTAACAAAGCAAATACCAGTGGAAATTATACCCAGGAGAGCCAAAACGGACTATCAGCAATCAATCCTCAAGACATTGAAAGTATCGAGATACTTAAGGATGCTTCAGCAACTGCCGTTTATGGTTCGCGTGGCGCCAACGGGGTAGTTCTGATTACAACTAAAAGGGGGAAAACTGAAAAGGGACAAATTACGTTTAGCTTAAACTCTAATGTATCAACGCTTTCAAAGAAAATTCCAATACTGGAAGGAACTGAATTTGCTGTCTACAGCAATGAGCTGAGTAAATCGCTGGGCCTTACACCCATATATCCTGAAACCGCGCAAGGATTGGATTCATTGAAAACTGTTGATTGGCAGGATTATTCTACGCGAACATCTGTCAGTCAATCCTATCGTCTTACTTTTAGTGGGAAAGCCGGAAAAACAAACTATTATATTGCTGCCGGGTATGCGGATAATCAGGGTATCATTAACAATACATGGCTAAAAAGCGGTGATTTACGTATAAACCTGGTACAGGATATCACTCCAAAACTGAAAATCACCTCCAATACAGGTATTACATTTTCAAAGAATAACTGGACACAAGGAACTGTTTTGCTAGGCGGTGGAAATGCAAGCATGATACGGTCTATGTTGCGAAAGAGTCCAATTCTCGGGCACGATTCATCAGATGGGGCCCAGGATTTATATACAAACTCAGAAAGTCCCCAAACCTGGTTCGAGCAGTTTGAGGATAAAAGTAAAGAGTTCCGCTTAATCTCTTCCCTGAATTTGGATTACAAAATTTCAAAAGTCTTTTCGTATCGTTTGGCATTGGGAGGTGATGTGAGAAATAAATCTCGTCAGCAATATTGGGGACCCGATCTCTTTTTCGGTGCAAACAACGGCAAAGCTACCTATTCCGGGCTCGATTATATGGCCTATAGTATTGACAATCTCCTTCTTTTTAATAAGAATTTCGGAGGTAAACACAAACTCGATGGAACAGTTGGATTCACTTATGACAGTAATATCATTCAAAACACTTCAACCTCTTCTGAAAACTTTTTTACACAAATTTTGAAGTCCGATGGGATAACGCTAGGACAGATTTATTATCCTTTTAATTTAAATAAAACAAGTGTATCCATCCTTTCTGCACTGGCAAGAGCAGGTTACAGCTATAGAGACAAATACCTCTTGACATTAACAGGAAGGGTAGACGGCTCAAGCAAATTTGCCCCGGGTTCAAAGTATGGGTTTTTCCCTGCTATCGCCGGAGCCTGGCGGGCTGACCAGGAAGAGTTTGTTAAGCATCTCAATATCTTCACCAACCTGAAATTACGATTGGGATGGGGCCAGACGGGTGTTCAAAGTATTGCAGCCTATCAAACGCAAGCCCTTTATAATATGCTGCAAGCCCCCAATGCTTCTGATGGTGTGAATATTGGTCAGGTAGCATCAAGAATTGCCAACAATAGCCTTACATGGGAGACATCTACCCAATTAAATGCGGGAGCCGACATGGGATTTTGGAAGAATCGTGTGACAGCCAATATCGATGTCTACAAGAAAACTTCTGTCGATTTGCTTCAAAATCTCCAAATCGCACCTTCTACAGGTTTCACATCCATTGCCATAAACCTTGGTACGATTGAAAACAAAGGTGCCGAATTAGCAATTAATGCCGTTGTAATTGACAAGGTAATCAGATGGGAGATAGGCGCCAATATCGCAGCGAACCGCAATAAGGTGAAAGAACTAGGTTTACCTCTTAACAAATGGGGAACATTGATGATGTCTGCCTATACCGGAGGGAATATTTCAACCGGGGACCAACTCAAAGTGCCGGCCAATATTTTTGCAGAAGGCCAGCCTGTTGGTATGTTCTGGGGATTGAAGAGCAATGGGATCTATCAATCCACCGATACTGAGAATCTCACCTATAAAGGAGCAAAGACTATCCCTGGCGATATAAAATACATCGATCAGGACGGTAATAGCATTATTGATGCCGGAGACTACACATTTATTGGTAATCCGAATCCTGATTTCACCTATGGTTTCAACACCAGCCTTTCCTATAAAAACCTGAGATTAGACCTGATGATGAACGGTGTACAGGGGCGTGATATTTGCAATGCAAACCTGGTTTTTGAAGAATACAGTGGAAACTCTGTTTCTGCTGCAGGTGCCAATAACTTACGGAAGGATGCCTATTTCAATGCCTGGAGAGTAGAAGCACCTACAAATTACTACCCCCGCCTGGGCTATGCGGCACCTATTGATCTTTCTGACCGTTTTATCGAAGATGGCAGTTTTCTCAGATTGAGCAATGTAACGCTCTCTTACAATGTTCCGGTAAAAAAGATGAAGATGCTGAGTAGCCTGGGTGTATTTGTTTCAGGAAGTAACCTTTTGCTCCTGTCAGGTTACAAAGGATTTGATCCTGAAGTAAATAGTTTTACAAGTGACGGAACCCGCATAGGCATTGATTTTAACTCTTATCCGGGTTCAAAATCGGTTTCGTTTGGTCTCAAAGTTGGTTTTTAATTTACACGATTTAAGTGAATCACGATGAAAAAAATATTTAATCTATTTCTAAGCGCTGCGATCTTGACGGCTCTCTGGTCCTGCGACAGTCTGATTGAAGAGAAAGTCTATACAGAACTTGCAGAAAGCAATATATTTACCTCCGTATCTGGCTGTGATGCAGCACTTGACGGAGTGTATGCGGGATTTTTCAAACATGAGTTTTTTGGGAATATGGCCCCACATATCAACACCAACCTATCGGTGATGTACACCAGATCGACCACCCAGGTTTCCAATAATTTCACAGATGGGGCAGGTACAGCCTTTTTTGGAAATTTATGGCAGGAATACTTTGTTACCATTAACAGGGCAAATGATGTTATTTCTCACGTTTCAAAATCCGAAATTGCGGCAGCCGACAAGAACAGGATATTGGGGGAGGCATATTTTCTCCGTTCAATGTTCTATTTCGATTTGGTAAGATATTTCGGGGGAGTGCCGCTAAGGCTAGTACCTACAGTTCTTGAAAATATCAATGTTCCCAAAAGCACTGCCACCCAGGTTTATAATCAAATATTAAGCGATATTGAGCAGGCTAAGAAGTTATTGGTTGAACCTGGTATACAAAAAGCTGGCAGGTTCAACAAACTGGCAGCCTATGCCCTCGCCCAGAAAGTATATCTTACGATGGCAGGCAGCGACCCTTTATCACCATACTGGCAAAAATCGATTAACGAAGGGATGGTTGTTTACAATAGCAATGTCTTTAAACTGGTAAAACCATACAAGGATTTGTGGGATGTAAAAAAACAGAACTCTGTGGAAAGTATCTTTGAAATTCAGAATACAAGTGTTATTGCTTTAGGAGGAAGTCTGACAAGGTTTTTCCTTCCCAACAACGGTACCACTCTTACCCCAAACGGATTGACTTGGGGAAGGGCAAAAGTGAACAAAGAAGTTTATGACCAGCATATTAAACAATACCCCTTCGATCCAAGGATCGACGCCACTTATATGGATTCTTCCTATATCACCAGATTAACTCCTGTAGTTACTAAAATATGGCCGGTAACTAAAACCGGTGCCAATGCCTATACATATATATTGAAATATGTAGACCCTGATTTCGTGTCAAATACTTCAAAATGCAATTTAATATATTTGCGATTTGCCGATGTATTATTGATGTTGGCTGAAGCTGAAAACGAAATCAATGGACCGGCCAATGCCTATAAATATGTCAACTCTGTATTAGGTCGTGCCAGAGACAGAAATGGCAATGGAATTTTTGAAACCAACGAGTTACAACCTGCTGATTGGGTGGGTATGACCAAAGAAGCTTTCCGGGATCGAATAATGGCTGAGCGAAATTACGAGCTTTTGGGTGAACTTCACGAATATTTCGATGTTCGTCGCAGGGGTAAAGATTATTTGAAAAAGATTTGTGAATACCACAATACTTATCCTGCAAACGTTACGGCCAAGGAATACACCATCGTAACCGATGATGCAACCCTGACACGCGCTATGTTGTTGCCAATTCCTCTTTCGGAAATGAACACCAACTCAGCATTAAAGCCTGAAGACCAGAATACTGGGTATTGACCTCGCCTGCAAGTTAAAAAAAGAAGGTGTTGTTTAGGTGGATAATTCAATAAGCTTAAGCAGCATCTTCTCTTTGTCTCTTCCATTCTTTCGCAGGAAAAGATTCAGCATCAAAATATAGTCCATGAATATTTAATAAATTAAATTTCAATATATTGAATATGAACAATCAGAAAATCATCCCACTTTTGGCATTGAGTTTTCTTGGTGCATCAGCCATTAACGCGCAAGTGAAAGCGCCCAATGTCGTCCTGATCCTAATGGATGATATGGGGTATGGTGATTTAAGTTGCTATGGTGCACTACAATACAAAACACCCAATTTGGACAGGATGGCCAGGGAAGGTATCCGGTTCACTAACTATCTTTCGCCGCAGGCTGTTTGCAGTGCCTCCCGTGCAGGTCTGATGACTGGCTGCTACCCAAACAGGGTGAGCATTTCCGGGGCTTTGTTCCCCAACAGCAAGAAGGGACTTAATCCGGAGGAAACCACCATGGCAGAATTATTTAAACAAAAAGGTTATTCGACTGCCATTTTTGGAAAATGGCATTTGGGCGACAACAAGGCCTTTCTGCCACTTCAGCAAGGGTTCGATGAATATTTTGGATTGCCCTATTCGAACGATATGTGGCCCTTTAATTATTTAGGACAAAAGCCTGATCCCAATACCTTTCAGGCTACCTGTATACCGCTGCCAATGATGAATGGAAATGAGAAAGTTGGTGAGATTAAGACGATGGAAGATCAGTCTCAATTAACTACTGTGTATACGGAACATGCAGTGAAGTTCATCAAGACAAACAAAACCAAATCCTTCTTTCTTTATCTTCCACACTCAATGCCTCATACTCCTATCGCAGCTTCTGAAAAATTTAGAGGTAAAAGCCATGCCGGATTGTGGGGTGATGTCATGATGGAAATAGACTGGTCAGTGGGGCAGGTTCTTAAAGCGCTGAAAGATGAGGGTTTGGATGAGAATACTTTGGTCATCTTTACCAGCGACAACGGCCCCTGGCGCAATTTTGGCAACCATGCCGGTTCTTCAGGCGGATTAAGGGAGGCTAAAATGACCGTATTTGAAGGCGGCCAGCGGGTTCCCTGCCTGATGCAATGGAAGGGACACATGCCTGAAGGCGTAGTGTGCAATAAGCTATCCTCTTCCATCGACTTGCTTCCGACACTCGCCGCAATTTGTGGCCTTCAATCACCCGTAAACAAAATTGACGGAATTAATATTGCTGAACTGTTGAAAGGAAATACTGAAATTTCACCCCGCCGCTATTTTTACTACTACTACGATGAGAATTCATTGAAGGCGGTAAGGCGTGATGACTGGAAGCTCGTTCTTCCCCATCCCTCAAAAACTTATGAAAAGGATCTTCCTGGTAAGGATGGCCTTCCCGGAAAGGTATCCCAGACCACCTTTCCGCTGGCGCTGTATGATCTGCGTCAAGATCCTGCTGAACGATACGATATAAAGGATTCCTATCCTGAAATCATGGCAGAATTGCAAAAGGTAGCTGATGCCGCCAGGGAGGATCTGGGGGATGATTTGACTGGGATCAAGGGTAAAAACAGAAGACCGGCCGGCATGATAAATAATTGAAAAATGGGAAAAACAACAGCATTAGCCTTTTTCATACTCCTGGCAACTATTGAAGCATTTTCGAAAGATTACCATGTTTCCAAAAGTGGAAACGACTTCAATCCGGGCACCATCTCCCAACCATTTGGGACCATTGCTGCCGCAGCCAAAATTGCATTGCCGGGTGATGTTATTACCGTGCATGCGGGAACCTACCGGGAATGGATTAATCCAGCCTATGGCGGATCCAATGATTTAAAAAGAATTGTCTACCAGGCTGCTCCGGGGGAGCAGGTGATCATCAAAGGATCTGAAGTTATAGGAAATTGGGAAAAGCAGGGCAACGGCATTTGGAAAACAACCATCAAAAATTCCTTCTTCGGGGAATACAATCCTTACCAGGATATAATCAATGGTGACTGGTACAAAGATAACGGTAGAAAGCATCATACAGGAGAGGTATACCTGAATGGGAAATCTTTGTATGAAGTTGATTCCCTGGATAGGGTAAAATCCGCGAAACCCCTGAAAGATGCGGTGGACCAATCAGGTTCTGCCTACCAGTGGTATTGCGAAAGCAACTCAGCATCAACAACGATATGGGCAAATTTTCAAGGATACAACCCAAACAATGAGTTGGTAGAGATTAATGTCAGGCAGGCATGTTTTTTCCCGAAAAAAACCGGAATTAATTACATAACGATCAGAGGGTTTACTATGAGTCAGGCTGCTACACAATGGGCTCCACCAACAGCGGAGCAGATTGGATTGATTGGTCCCAACTGGAGCAAAGGATGGATCATTGAAGACAATGTCATAAGTGATTCGAAATGTTCTGGCATAAGTCTGGGAAAAGAACGAGGCACTGGCCAGAATCAATGGACGGAACTAAAGGTGAAGCACGGAACCCAGCGCGAACGTGAAGTTATTTTTAATGCGATAGCCATAGGGTGGTCAAAGGAAAACATTGGTTCGCATATCGTTCGGAACAATACCATCTTCAATTGTGAGCAAACCGGAATTTGCGGACATTTGGGTGCTGTTTTCAGTTCAATATACAACAACCACATTTTCAATATTAATGTAAAAAGGCAATTTTCAGGCGCGGAAATCGCCGGTATAAAACTACATGCAGCGATTGATGTGGTGATAAAGAATAACCGCATTCATGACACCTTCCGAGGACTCTGGCTGGACTGGCAGGCACAGGGCACCCGAGTTACGGGTAACCTTCTTTATCGGAATACTACTGAAGATCTTTTCATTGAGGTGAGTCACGGGCCTCATATGGTGGATAATAATTTCCTGCTTTCAGAAAATAGCCTGAGGAATTTCGCACAGGGCGGCGCATACATCCATAACCTTTTTGGTGGGAGAATCTTGCATGCAGCTGTTTTAAACCGATTTACGCCTTATCATTTCCCCCATTCAACTGCAGTTGCCGGTTTGATGACCATCCCTGGCGGTGATGACAGGTTTTTCAATAATATTCTCATCGGCAACGGATCTGTAGCAGTATCTCCAAAACAGGCAGATGCCGCTGTGTCATATGGATTGGAGGTCTACGATGATTACCCTGTTGAATCAGACAACTGGCTTACCGGTCGTACCGTTGATGATTATGCTAAAATAAAGTTGCCGGTAGATATTGGCTTTAATCTTTATCTCAATGGAGCAATACCGTATAAAAAGGAGATTAATGCGATGACCAATGCATCGTATAATCCAAATTTAACTGTTGAAGAGAAAGGCAATGAAGTGATTCTTCATATTAAAACCGGGAACAATCTTCTTATGAATAAGGGCAAAATATTAAATTCCAAATCATTAGGCTATGCATTTCAACCAGAAGCCCCTTTTGAAAGTCCTGATGGAAATGAAATGGATATTTCAACTGACTATTTTGGAAAAAAAAGGGATGCATCCAATCCGTGCCTCGGTCCGATTGAAGGAAATGGGAAAGAAGATTCAACCATAATAGTGTGGAGCAAAAAATAATTAAGGAATATGAAAACTCAATTAGTCTGTAGCCTTGGATCAATGATCCTCAGTTTTGGTGCTTCTGCGCAGCAGAAATCTCCAGCATCTCTTCCGAATATCTTGCTGTTTATATCGGATGATTGCACCTTCCGCGACCTGGGATGTTATGGTGGGACAAACATTAAAACGCCAAATATTGACAAATTCGCAACGGAAGGTATGCAGTTCACCCGTTGCTTTCAGGCTGCTTCGATGTGCTCGCCAACACGGACAAATTTATATACAGGAATTTATCCGGTCAAGAGTGGGGGTTATCCCCAAAATACATTTGTAAAGGAAGGAACAAAAAGCATTGTTCAGCATCTCGCGTTAGCCGGTTATACAACAGCCATTCTGGGAAAAACGCACGTCAGTCCAAAAATCGCCTTCCCGTTCAATTACCTGGGAGATCCCGGTGACGAACTCGATTTTCCCAAAATGGATCAATTCCTTTCGGAAACAAAACAAAACAAGCAACCTTTTTGTCTGTTTGTCTGCTCACACCAACCTCATGCCCCCTTCACCAAAGGTGATCCGTCAAAAATCAATCCGGACAAAATTCAGCTGCCTCCTTATTTTGTAGATACAAAAGAGACCAGAAGTGAGTTTGCCAAATACCTTGCTGAAATCGGATACATGGACGAGGAGTTTGGGAAAAGTCTTGAATTGCTCGGAAAACATGGTTATTCAGATAATACCCTGGTTGTTTTCACAAGCGAACAAGGGAACCAGTTTCCTTTTGCGAAATGGACATGTTATGGCAACGGATTACAGACTGCTTTTTTAGTGAGATGGCCGGGGAAAATAAAGGCGGCGACAGTTAGCAATGCCATGATTGAATATGTGGATGTCGTTCCCACATTTATTGAAGCAGCCGGATTAAAGGTTCCAAAAACAGTTGAGGGCAGGAGTTTTTTACCTGTTATGACCGGAAAGAAAAGCGATCACAAAAAATATACTTACGCGGTACAGACAACGCGCGGAATCATTCAGGGATCAGACAATTACGGAATGAGAACCATACGTTCTGAACAATTCAGGTATATCATGAACCTGAATCCTGAAGCAACGTTTCAAAACATTGTGACCAAAAGTGCCGGTTCAGGAGGTAAATTTTACCAATCTTGGATTGCCCGGGCAGCCATCGATTCTACGGCGAAACTTCTGGTTAATCGATTTCAACATCGCCCGGCTGAGGAACTGTACGATGTTGTGAAAGATCCGCTTGAGATGAACAACATAGCTGATGATCCTGCCTTTTCCAGGATAAAGAAGGAACTCAGGAACAATCTCTTAAAATGGATGAAGCAGCAGGGGGATAAGGGTCAACAAACTGAGATGGAGGCACTCGAACATCAGGTTATAGGTCAGAAAGAGTAGTTTCAATAAAAAGTAAAATTGCATTCATGTTGATTAAAGAGAAAGAAAGTTTTGTTGGGCTGGCACTTGCGGTTGCCTCTTTACAAGCATTGGGCACAAATCCACCTCAAAGGACAGAACGACTTAATATACTTTGGCTGACCTGTGAAGATATCAGCCCCACACTTTCATTTTATGGAGATTCCACTGCAAAAACCCCGAACCTTGATCAGTTGGCCAAAGAAAGTCTTGTTTTTACAAGGGCCTTTGCCACAGTTGGTGTTTGTGCACCCAGCCGTTCGGCTATCATAACAGGAATGTATCCACCATCCATCGGCACGATGCATATGCGTACTGCCCATGATTATGCCGGATGGGGAACTCGAAAATATGATGAGACAACTAGTGCAACCGATGTTGCAGGAAAACCAATAAGACAATATTCCGCAGTAATTCCTGAATATGTTAAATGCTTTACTGAATACCTGCGGGCATCCGGCTATTATTGCACGAATAATATGAAGACAGATTACCAGTTTGCAGCACCGGTAACAGCATGGGATGATAACAGCAACAAAGCGACCTGGCAAAATTGTCCAGTTGGGAAACCATTTTTTTCCGTATTTAACCATGAGGTTACCCATGAATCAAGGATGTGGATGAATAAACAATTGCCGCAGACCGTTTCTCCGAATCAGGTACCATTACCAGATTATTACCCGGAGGATTCAGTCATTAGGCAGGATGTCGCCAGGAATTACAGCAACATTGAACTTCTGGACAAGCAGATTGGTCAAAAATTGGATGAACTCAAAAAAGCAGGGTTGTATGAAAAGACGATCATCTTCTTTTACAGCGACCATGGAGGTCCGCTTCCAAGAGGGAAGCGTGAGATATACGATTCCGGTCTAAGAGTACCTTTCCTGGTCCGTTTCCCCGGTGGGGCTCATGCGGGTCGGGTCGATGAACTGATTTCCTTTGTTGATCTTGCCCCGACTATTCTGTCGTTGGCAGGGATAAAACCTCCGGTCTATATGCAAGGGAAGGCCTTTCTTGGTGATTTTAAGCAGTCAGAACCCCGAAAATACATTTTTGGGTCTGGCGACAGGTTTGATGAATATTCAGACCGGATACGCATGGTCAGGGACAAACGCTATTTGTTCGTGAATAATTTCTATCCTGAATTACCTGCCTACAAAGATGTTAGTTACAGGAAGCAAATGGACATGATGAAACAGTTGATTCTTTTGAGGGATCATAAGAAACTTGCAGGGCCAACAGCTTATTGGTTCAGGCCTGTCAAAACCAGGGAGGAACTTTATGATTGTGAAAAAGATCCGTTTAACCTGAATAACATCATAGACAACCCGCTCTGCGCCGGTAAATTAGCAGAATTACGACTTGCGTTAGATAAATGGGTCAGCGATATTCATGATAAGGCCAGCACTCCGGAGTCTGTGATGATCGAACAAATGTGGCCAGGAGGAGTCCAACCGAAAACATCTGCAGCAAAAACATCCCTCAAGGCAGGCAAAATTCGGGTTTCATGCGATACCCCGGGCGCTTCTATCGGGTACATTCTTTCTGATAAGGAGTTCAAGCCTGACCTGGACAGTGGCTGGCAACTCTACCACCTGCCCTTTATAACAGATAGTGCGAAATATTTATATCTCATTGCTACAAGGATAGGATATGCAGACTGTGAAATAGAAATGGTTAAATTGGTAAAATAGCGTGATGAAGAATGAAATCTATGGGAGGTTCAGGATGTTATGCGTAGCATTGCTGATGCTAGGTACCAATATCTTTGCACAGTCCGGGAAGATGCTTTCGCTAGGGAATCAAGCCATCTTCAAAGTGTCCAAAACCGAAAAGCCAATTATCATTGATGGAAAAATGGATGAACCCGCCTGGGAGAAGACTGAGGCATCAGCGTTCAATTATTTTTATCGTTTAGAGCAACCCGATGATCAGCAAAAGACACTGTTCCGGATGCTTTGGGATGATGAGAATCTATATTTATTTTTCACATGTGAGGATAAATTTATTACAGCAAGAGAAACAATCAGGGATGGACAACCGTACCTGGATGATTGTGCCGAGATTTTTCTGATTCCGGTTCCGGATAGCCTGGACATGCATTTAGGTTTTGAAGTGAATCTATACAAGGCGTCAAACGACTTCATTTATCTCAATAACTTCTATCATGGGGAAAATGGGATGGTCAAATCTTTCAATCCGGATTATAAGGTGGGAATTTCTATAAACGGTACAGTAAACAACAATACAGATATCGACAAGGGATGGACCATGGAAATGGCTATTCCGTTGAAAATCTTTGAGGGACTGGATAATTTTTATCCTGTAAAAGAAGGCAGTAAGTGGGCCTTTCTTGCAGCCAGGCAGGATCGTAATGATGCACAAGGTAATCGTAGGTCAACATCCTCCATTTTCCCTGTTTACGACATCGGGAAAAGTCTGCATCAGCCAAACCGATTTGGATTACTTCAATTTGTTTTCTGAAAAACCCGCCAGGAAATCCGCCAGGTTTTCCGACAACCAGTATCAACCAGTGGAAAATTAAAAGTGTAAATGACAACCAGTGTTAACCAGTATCAACCAGTGGAAATTCAAAATGGGTTAGACCTCCCACTCATAATCAGGGGGTCGTAGGATCATGCCCTGCTGGCCCACCCTCAGAAAATCAAGCGTTTACATTTATTTTGTAGACGCTTTTTTTTATGAGCCATTGCACACAATTTGCACACAACATTTTTAGATTATTATTTTGTAGTCCAATCCTGTGAGGATATCGGCAATAGATGGGACATTCAAATTCTGTGGTCACCGAACATTATCTGGCAAGCATTGATACAGAAAGGACGTTTAAGATTAATGAGTCGCTGATGTGATTGGTAATTTACTCGAAATATATCCCCCATTATTTCAAACACTTACAAGGATGACTTGCTAGTGTTTGCTTTTTATTCCAAGTTCACTCCAGGATTTGGAGAGTTCGATGAGAAATAGCGAACTTTGTTATCATATTTGAATCACAAAATCAATTATCTTCGTTTCCCAACTGAACTAAAGTCCATTGGAGATAAATAAATTAGATATTGACAAGGCATATGTCCATCGATTAAAAAGAGGAGATAAGCAAGCATTCAATTATCTATTTCATTATTACAACAAAAAACTCTATTTTTTCGCAAAAGGATATCTTAAAACGGAAAAAGAAGCAGAAGAAATTGTGCAGGAAACATTTCTGAAGATTTGGGAAAGAAAAGAATTTCTTGATCCTGAACTTTCTTTTCATGCTTACCTTTTCAAAATTGCTTTTAACTTTATTCAGAAAGGGTTAATCAAAAATGTAAAAAATGATGAACTTAAACATGATTTAGCAGATGAACTGATTAATTTTGACAATCATACTTCTAATATGGTCAATTATCATTTTTTACTTCAACACATCAATCAGATAATTGACAAACTGCCTCCCCGACAAAAGGAAATATTTATACTTCGAAAGCTGGATGGATATTCGGCTCAGGAAATTTCCGAAAAACTTTCACTAGCCACAAAAACGGTTGAAGCGCATCTGACAGCAGCACTAAAATTTTTAAAAATTAGGCTTAAATCTGAAAAAAATAGTGACCTCCTGATGTTTGCTCTGATTTTAAGAAAATAATCTCTACTGGACTAAGGGTAAAATCATCCTATTAGATATTACTCATATAGACCAGTTAAAGATGAATGATAAACTTACATTGCTTCGCCGTTTTTTTAGCAACAAGTACTCCCGAAACGACTATTTTGAGCTTAAAAAACTAATTCTCTCCAAAGACCTTGAATTTGAGCAGCTAATGCAATCGCATTGGAATGAGTTTAAATCGGAAGAATATTGTACTGAAAAAGATTTTTCCGAATTACTCACTGAAATAAATAGTAAGATTGATGATAAATCAGAAGTCCGGCTTCTCAGAAGAATCCTCATCGCTTATTCCAGAGTTGCAGCAATTCTGATTATTCCGATGCTTCTGGCTTTTGGTATTCTCTATCCTAAGTTTTTTCGATATCAAAACCAAAAAGAGGTCTTCGTCGAAGTTACTTCACCAGCCGGATCACGTACATCATTAAATCTTCCTGATGGGTCTACCGTTTGGCTAAACGGAGAATCACATATTAGGTATCCTGTTGTTTTCAATCAGAATCGGGTAGTAGAAATAGGTGGAGAAGCCTTTTTTAAAGTCAAAAGCGACAAAGAGAACCCTTTCCTGGTTGAAGCAAAAGGCATTCAGATAAAGGCCACGGGTACAGAATTTAATGTTTCGGCATACAAAGATGATGATGAAATTTCGGTCATTTTAAAGGAAGGTAAAGTTGCTGTGATGGACGCCAATCATTCAATTTTAAAGGTTATGGAATCTGGCAATCGATTGAGTTATTTCGAAAAATCATCTTCCGTTCAATATAGCGCTATTAATGCCGAAGATTATACACTTTGGATCAATGGAAAACTCATTTTCAATCATTCCCCTATGAAAGAAGTTGTTAGCAGGTTGGAGCGATGGTATGGTGTAAATATAGAGATCATGGATCAAGAGCTTCTTCAACTTCATTTTAAAGCAACATTCATTGATGAAAGCATAGATGAAGCTTTAAAACTGCTCCAATCAACATCAACATTTAAATACCGCTTTGCCAAAAGAAAAATACAAGAGAAAGGTTCTTTTGAAAACACGAAAATATATTTTACTAAAAAATAAGCGCAAATTTTATATTTCAATTATTTCAATTAATCACAAA
>Ga0163199_1000629_pt1 | contig 22168 bp, 18 predicted proteins | sample PL_2010_150m_FD_113537 | JGI IMG/M metagenome (GOLD analysis project Ga0163199, IMG submission 113537) | Freshwater microbial communities from Powell Lake, British Columbia, Canada to study Microbial Dark Matter (Phase II) - PL_2010_150m | ecosystem: Environmental > Aquatic > Freshwater > Lake ...
CCCCTCCCCGAGGAACCGGCAGGAGGAGACTTCCACTCCCGCCATCGTAAGCGCTTCCTGCGCCTGCGACGGGGAGAGACGCGTGTCGATGAATTCCTTCAGCCAGGAATACGGTATCTTCAAGGGAACGCTTTCCTTCCAGACCCGGCGTCAGAACTGCGAGAGAAAACGGATGTCGTTCTCGAACAGGAGGCGGATGTCCGAGATCCCGTGGCGCAGCATCGCGATCCGCTCGATGCCCATGCCGAACGCGAAGCCGGCGTACTCCTCGGGGTCGTACCCGACGAAGCCGAAGACCGTGGGATCGACCATTCCCGCGCCGAGGATCTCGAGCCACCCCGAATCCTTGCACACCCGGCACCCGGACCCCCCGCAAAGGACGCACTGGATATCCATCTCGGCGGACGGCTCGGTGAACGGGAAGTAGCTCGGGCGGAACCGGACCGGCGTCGCGGGGCCGAAGGTCATCCGGCAGAACTCGGTGAGCAGGCCCTTGAGGTCGGCCATGGTGATGTCCCGGTCGACCGCGAGTCCCTCCACCTGGTGGAACATCGGGGAGTGGGTGATGTCGGAGTCGGACCGGTAGACCGTTCCGGGCGCGACGATCCGGACCGGAGGCTTCATCCGCTCCATCGTCCGGATCTGGACCGGCGAGGTGTGGGTGCGCAGGACGAGATCGCCCGCGCCGGATTCGATGTAGAACGTGTCCTGCATGTCGCGCGCCGGGTGCTCCGGGGGGAAGTTGAGCGCCTCGAAGTTGTAGTAATCCGTCTCGACGTCCGGTCCGCACTGGACGGAGAAGCCGAGGCGACGGAAGGCGGCGAGGACGTCCGACATCGTCTGCGAGACGGGATGCCGGTGACCCGGCATCGGCGCCCTTCCGGGCAGGGTGACGTCGATCCGTTCCCGCCCCTCGCTTCGACGCCTTTCCTGGTCGCGGATCCCCGCGAGTCGGGCGTCGAACGCGGACTCGAGTTCCGCGCGCGCGCGGTTCGCAAGTTCCCCGACCGCCTTGCGCTCCTCCATGGGAAGGGAGGCAACGCCCTTCAGGATCGCGGAGACGGCCCCTTTCTTCCCGAAGAAGCGGCCTTTCGCGTCGAGGAGATCGCTCTCGCTGCGGGCGGACGCGATGGCCGCCATCCCCTCTTCGAGGAGGCGCGTGATCTGCTCGGAGGTGCCGGGCAAGCCCAGGACCTCCCCGTTACGCCAGGGCGGCTTTGGATCGTTCGGCGATGGCGCGGAACCCGGCGGGATCGTTGACGGCGAGGTCCGCCAGGATCTTCCGGTCGACCTCGACGCCCGCCTTTTTCAACCCGAACAGAAACTGGCTGTAGGAGAGCCCGTGCTCGCGGGCGGCGGCGTTCACGCGGACGATCCAGAGGGCCCGGAACTCCCGCTTGACGTTCCGCCGGTCGCGGTACGCATACCGCAGGGCGCGCGCGACCGCTTCCTTGGCGGAGCGCAGCAGGTTTCCGTGGCCGCCGCGGAACCCCTTGGCGCGCTTGAGGATCGCGCGGCGCTTCTTGTGCGAATGTACGGCTCTTTTTACGCGAGGCATGTCGTTTCCCTTCTATCTTGTTCTTCGCTGTTGGTCTGCGTTTCCAGCTATCTGTTAAAGGTACGGAAGCAGGCGGCGGATCGACTTCTCGTTGGTGTGGTGGACCAGGGCCGACTTGCGCAGCGCGCGCTTCCGCTTCCGGTCCTTCGACGTCAGGATGTGGCTCTTCCCGGACTTGGCGCGCTTGATCCCGCCCGCCCCCGTCGCGCGAAACCGCTTGCTCGCGCCCCGGTTCGACTTCATCTTCGGCATGACCTATCCCTCCAGTTTCTGCGCCGGTGGCGCGGTCGTCGCTTGCGGCGCGGCTTTCGGTGCCGCTGGTGTCGCGGTTTTCGGAGCCGCCGGCGTCGTGGCCGCCGGTTTGTCGCCGCCGCCCATGGGCTTCTTTTTATGCATCGTGGGGGAGACGATGGCCATCATCGTCTTCCCTTCCATCTTCGGAGCGGACTCCACCTTCGCGACGTCGGCGATCGACTCCACGATGTGCTTCAGTACCTCGAAGCCGCTCTGCGAGGCGTAGGCGAGTTCCCGCCCGCGGAACCGGACGGTCACCTTGACCTTGTCGCCCTCCTCCAGGAAGCGGCGGATATGTTTCAGTTTCGTGTTCAGGTCGTGTTCTTCCGTCTTCGGCCGGACCTTGATCTCCTTGACCTGGATGACGGTCTGCTTCTTCCTCGCCTCCTGCTCGCGCTTGCTCGTGATGTACTTGAACTTGCCGAAATCCATGATCCGGCAGACCGGAGGCGCGGCCATGGGGGCCACTTCGACCAGGTCGAGATCCTGGGACCTCGCGCGCTGGAGCGCCTCCGACGTGTTCAGTACACCCAACTGCTCCCCTTCGGGGCCCACGAGTCGGACTTCCGGTACCGTGATCTGTTCGTTGATTCTGGATTCCTTGGCGATGACGTCCTCCTTTAGGGCCTGTTCAGACCCTCACTCCGTCCGGTTGACCGATTCCCCGCGAAGACGTTCGATGAACGCCTCGACCGGCATGGGGGGAAGCTGCTCCCCTCCGCGCCGGCGCGGGGATACCATTTTCACTTCCGCCTCCCGCTCGCCGACGACGAGCGCGTACGGGACCTTGTTCATCTGGGACTCGCGGATCTTGTATCCGAGCTTTTCGTTGCGGAAATCGCCTTCCGAGCGGAACCCGCCCGCGCGGAGCATCGCGACGACCTCGCCCGCGAACGCGTTCTGCTTCTCCGTTACCGGGACGACATCGGCCTGCACCGGGGCGAGCCATACCGGGAAAGCGCCCGCGTAATGTTCCACCAGGACCCCGAAGAACCGTTCCAGCGACCCCATCAGCGCGCGGTGGATCATGATCGCGCGGCGCGGCGCGCCGTCGTCGGCGACGTAGGTCGCGTCGAACCGCTCGGGATTGTTGAAGTCGACCTGGATCGTGGAGCATTGCCAGGAGCGCCCGAGCATGTCCTTGATCTTGATGTCGATCTTCGGCCCGTAGAACACCCCTTCCCCCGGGTCGACCTCGAAGGGGATCCCTTTCCGCTCGAGGGCTTTCCGGAGGGCGCTCTCGGCGAGGTCCCAGTGCTCGAGCGACCCCGCGTATTTCTCCGGGCGGGTGGAAAGGTAGATGTCGTACCGCTCGAACCCGAACGCCCGCAGCACGAAGAGCGTGAAGTCGAGGAGGGTGAAGATCTCGTCGTCGAGCTGGTCGGGGCGCAGGAACAGGTGCGCGTCGTCCTGGGTGAAGCCGCGAACCCGAAGCAGCCCGTGCAGCGTTCCGGACGGCTCGTACCGGTACACCGTGCCCAGCTCCGCGTAGCGGATCGGCAGGTCGCGGTACGAACGCATGCGGGACTTGTAGATCTGTATGTGGAACGGGCAGTTCATCGGCTTCAGCTGGTACTCCTGCCCCTCGACGTCGATCGGGGAGAACATCGCCTGCCGGTAGAAATCCGTGTGCCCGCTGATCCGCCAAAGGTCGAGGCGCGCGATGTGCGGCGAGAAGACCAGGTCGTACCCCGCCTTCGCGTGCTCCTCCCGCCAGAAATCCTCCATGACCCTGCGGACGACCGATCCCTTCGGGTGCCAGAGGATGAGCCCCGGCCCGATTTCGTCCGTCACGCTGAACAGGTCGAGCTCCCGGCCGATCTTCCGGTGGTCCCGCTTCTTGATCTCCTCGAGGATCCGCAGGTGCTCGTCGAGCTCCTTTTTCGACGCGAAGGCGATCCCGTAGATACGGGTGAGCATCTTGTTCTTCGAATCGCCGCGCCAGTACGCCCCGGCGGTATTCATCAGGTGGAACGCGCCCACCCGCGCGGTTCCCGGCACGTGCGGCCCCCGGCACAGGTCGAGGAAATTTCCCATCCGGTAGAGGGAAACCGTCTCGTCGGGGATGTCGGCGAGCAGTTCCTCCTTGTACGGCTCTCCGGGGAACAGGACGCGCGCCTGCCCCTTCGTCGCCTCTTCGCGAACGAACGGGTGATCGGCCTTGACGATCTCGCGCATCCGTTCCTCGATCCGGACGAGGTCCTCCGGGGTGAACGGCGTCTCGACGTCGAAGTCGTAGTAGAACCCGTTCTCGATGGCCGGACCGATCGTGATCAACGCCTCCGGGAAGAGTTCCTTTACGGCGGCGGCCATGACGTGGGCCGTGCTGTGGCGGAGGACCTCCACGCCGTCCGGGTCGGACGGAAGGACCCACTCGACCTTCGCACCGTCGGGAAGCGGGCGCGCGAGATCCGTCACCACGCCGTCCACCCTGGCGGCGATGGCGACCTTCGCCTTCCCTTCCTTCCTGGCCAACTCGAGCAACGTCATTCCTGCGCAGACTCCCGGCGGATTTCCGTCAAAAAAAAACAAATCTCCGCGCACTGCCGGCAGGTTGAGGTGCCGTACGCGGTGCGCGCCGTTCGGGGGGGAGAAATGGTGGGCGATACTGGACTTGAACCAGTGACCCCCTGCATGTCAAGCAGGTACTCTAACCATCTGAGCTAATCGCCCATCCCTCCGATCAGGATCAATAAACTTACCGGCTGTGGATGGAAATGTCAATGATATTCCGGACGGTTCCGTGGATAGACGGCCTCGAGGAACCCCCTGGGGGTCGGCTCGAAGAGGGTGACGCGCGCGCCGGTCCGCCGGGAAAGCTCTCCCGGGGAGATCCCGTCGAGGAACAGGTCCCCCGCGTCGCGAAGGGTGACCGAGGGGATGTAGAGCGTTCCGCGGAGATCCCCCCCCACGGCGTCCGCGATGTCGTTTCCCCCGAGCAGCCCGGTGACGGTGACGCTTTCCCCCATCAGCCGGTTGACGACCGGCACCGCGAAGAACCGCGCCCCCGCCCTTGAGGAGAATTCCTCAAGAAATCCGGCGACAAGGGGAGAAGCAGAACGGCCTGTCGCCACGGTGCCCCCGTCGGCGCCCCCCGGCCAGCGTCTCCTCCTGAACAGGGAAGACGCCTCGTCCAGGAACCGGCGGACCAGTCCCACGCCGTTTTCGATCTGCGGGAACGATCCGTACGACGCGCGGCCGGGCACATTCCTTCCCGCCTTAAGGTAATATTCGTCGGCGGCGACGGCGAACGGCTCCCCGTCCGCCCCTTTTCCGAATCCCCTGCCGAGCCCGCGGAGCAGATCGAGCGTCTCCCCCGCCTCGCCTCGCGTGACCGGGCGCAACGGCGGCAGTCCGGACCGATGGGACGTGAGACCCACCGGGACCACCGCCACCGTGCGGAGACCGGGACGCAGGCCGGAGAGGTCCCGGAGGGTGCGGGCGAGCTCCGCGCCGTCGTTGATGCCGGGGCAGACGACGATCTGCCCGTGAAGGTCGATCCCGGCGCGGATCAGGCGTCGCATCACGCGCATCACGTCGTTTACCCTCGGATTCCCGAGCATCCTCCGGCGCAGCGCCGGGTCGGTCGTGTGGATCGACACGTAGAGCGGCGAGAGGCGGTACCGGAGGATCTTCGCCTCCTCCTCTTCGGAAAGATCCGAGAAGGTGACGTATTGCCCGTGAAGAAAAGAGAGGCGGACGTCCTCGTCCTTCACGTACAAGGTGCGTCGAAGCCCCTTCGGAAGCTGGTGGACGAAGCAGAAGATGCACCGGTTGCGGCAGCGTCGTACGCGGATCGGCTCCGGGAAGATCCCCGGGGTCTCGCCCCCGAGGCGGAACTCCTTTTCCCGGGCGGCGCCGGACGCGTCCCGCCACGCGAGGATGAACCGGCTCCTCGACGTGAGGAAATGGAGGTCGAGAAGGTCCTCCACCGGGCGGCCCGAAACGGAGAGGATCCGGTCCCCGGCGACGATCCCGGCACGGTCGGCGGGGGATCCGGGCGTCACCGCCTCGACGCCGACGCCGATCCGCGACGAACCGTTCCCGTCCCCCTCACGCATCGGAGAGCTTCTTCATGCCGATGTACAGGTACTGCAGTCCGGAGGTGATCGTCGTGACCGCGCAGATGAATGTGACGAACCGTTCGGGAAGGCTCCCCGATCCGGCTCCCAGCGTCTTCGCCTCCGCGGGAAACGCCGCCACCGAGAGGAAGAAGATGACCGTCAGGATCTGGACCGCCGTGTTCCCCTTGCTGAGTCCGGTCGCCCGGATGTCGCTCGCGTCGAGCAGGAGGAGGTAGAGAAAGCTCCCCACGAGAATGATGATGTCCCTGCTGATCACCATGACCGTGAGCCGCAACGGGATGACGTGGACGTAGGCGAGGACGATGAAGGCGGTCGCCATCAGCAGTTTGTCGGCGATCGGGTCGAGAAGCGCCCCGAGCAGCGTCCGCTGCCGCAGCCAGCGGGCCAGAAGGCCGTCGAGCGCGTCCGTCAGCCCGCAGATGGCGAACACGAGCAGCGCCGACTTCCCCCTGTCGGAAATCAGCAGGTAGGCGAAGTACGGGACCAGGAGGATCCGCGTTGCCGTCAGCCCGTTGGCGATGTTGATCAGGCGGGCGGAGTCGAAACGTTCTCTTGCGGACGGTTGAGCCATAGTTCCCTTTCGATCAGGGTCAGTAGTTCCGGGATCCCCTCGCCGGACTTCGCGGAGATCCACAGCGCCCCTTCCTGCGGCGGCGCCCCGGGGAGGCAGCGGTCGCGCTTGTTCATCAGGAGGACGATCGGCTTCTCGCGGAACGACAGCTCCCCGAGGATCGCGTTCACCGATCCGACGTTGCTCTCCATCGCGTCGGAGCTTCCGTCCGCGACGTGAAGGAGGAGGTCGGCCTCACCGATCCCCTCGAGGGTCGCGAGGAACGCCTGCCGCAGTTCGTCCGGAAGGTCGTGGATGAACCCCACCGTGTCGACGAGGATCGCCTCCCTGCCGCCGGGAAGCCGGAACTTGCGTGCGGTGGGATCCAGCGTTGCGAAAAGCTGGTCCGCGACGAAGACGTTGGCCCCCGTCAACCGGTTGAAGAGGGTCGATTTCCCGGCGTTGGTGTATCCGACGAGCGCGACGACGGGGAACCCGATTTCCCTGCGCCGCTGATAGTGGAGCGAACGCGTCCGGCGCACCGTGGTCAGCTCCCGCTCGAGCTGTCGGATCTGCGCCCGGATGCGGCGGCGGTCCTCCTCGAGCTTCTTCTCTCCCGGTCCCCGGGTGCCTATTCCGCCGCCGAGCCGCGACAGGTCCTTCCGCCCCCCCGCGAGCCTCCCGAGCCGGAACGAGAGCTGGGCGAGTTCCACCTGGAGCTTCCCCTCCCGGGTGCGCGCCCGCCGCGCGAAGATGTCGAGGATGACCTCGCGGCGGTCGAGGGTCTTCACGTCGAGCTCCTCTTCGAGAAGCGCCTGCTGCTTCGGCTTGAGGAGGTTCTGGAAGACCACCAGGTTCGCGCCCAGCGTTTCGATCTCCTCCTTCAGGCGGACGATGGTCCCCTTCCCCACGACCGTGGCCGGATTCTCGGCGTCGACGCTTTGCACGCGGGAGGCCAGCACCTTCGCCCCCGCCGCGACGACGAGGTCCTTCAGTTCGTCCATCACCTCGGCGACGTGAAGCACCGCCGCGGGTCCGCGGGCCCGCTTCCGGTGCGCGTAGACGAGGATGGCGCGCTCGTCGCGCGATTCCGGGATCATCCGTGGAGACGCAGGACGTCGTAGCCGAACCGGCCGCGAAGCTCCCGCGCCAGCTCCAGGGACGGCGCGACGCCGCAGCCGTCGGGAAGGGAGATTACCGCGTCGAACTCCCCCGGACGGATCGCGTGGAGGAACCCTTTCTTCTCCCCGGAGTTGCGAAGGATCGTCTGGCGCAGTTCCTCGACGTCCCCGGGGGTCATCCGGTCCAGGAGGAGATGAAAGTGGACGGATTTCGCGAGCCGCTCCCGGACGTTCTCCATCCCGAAGACTTCCTCCGCGTGGATCTTCATCCCCTGGTCCTCGAATTTGAGCCGTCCGACGAGAAAGACCGGCTCCGGACTCGCCAGGGTTTCCCGGTTTTCCGGAAGCGACTTGGGAAAGACGACGACCTCGACCGTCCCCTCCAGATCCTCCAGCGTCCAGATGGCCATCTTCTCCCCGCGCCGGGTCATCTTCTCCTTCAACCCTGTGACGAGACCGCCGATCCGGATCTCGGCCTCGGGCTTCAACGCGGGGAGCTTCCCGGTGGTCGCGTTCGCGTAGAGCGCGATCTCGGCGGCGAAAGAGTCCATCGGGTGACCGGTGATGTAGAACCCCAGGGTCTCCTTCTCGAAGGCGAGCCGCTCCCGGCGGGACCACGAATGCGCCGGGGCCTCCCCTTTGCGTACCCGCTTCCCGGGTTTCCCGCCCGCCGTTTCCCCGAAGAGCGCGAACTGGCCGGACTCCAGCCTCCGGACCTCCGCCTGCGCCTCCTCGAGAAGAGCGGGAAGATCGGCGAACACCTTGCCGCGATCCGGGTCGAGGGAGTCGAGGGCCCCGGACTTGATCAGGCTCTCCACCGCCCGCTTGTTCACTTTCCTCAGGTCGACCCGGGAGAGGAGGTCGGGGACGGAAAGGAAGAGACTCTCCTTGCGGGCCTCGAGGATGGCGTCGATCGCGAAAGCCCCGAGCCCCTTGATCGCGGAGAGACCGAACCGGATCGACCGGTCGGACGGGAAGAAGGCGAACCGCGACTCGTTCACGTCCGGCGGGAGGATCGGGGTCCCCTTCTCCCGGCAATACGCGATGTAGCGGATGATCTTGTCCGTGTCCCCGGACTCCGAGGTCATCAGGGCGCTGAAATATTCGACGGGGTAATGCGTTTTCAGGTACGCGGTCTGGTACGCCAGCAGGGCGTACGCGGCGCTGTGGGACTTGTTGAAGCCGTACCCGCCGAATTGCGCCATCAGGTCGAAGATCGCGACCGCCTTGAAATCGGGGATCCCGTTCCTCTTCGCCCCTTCCAGGAAGCGGGACTTCTGCTGCTCCATCAGGGCGTCGTCCTTCTTCCCCATCGCCTTCCGGAGGACGTCGGCCTCGCCCAGCGTGAACCCGCCCAGCGCCTGGGCGATCTCCATAACCTGCTCCTGGTAGACCATGACGCCGTACGTGTCCCCGAGGATCTCCTCCAGCCGGGGATGGAGGAACTCCGCTTTGCGCCTCCCGTGCCGCCGCTCCACGAAATCGTCCGCCATTCCGCTCTGGAGGGGGCCGGGGCGGTACAGTGCGACCATGTCGATCAGGTGGTTGAACTGGTCGGGCTTGAGGTTCTTGACGAGCTTCGTGAACCCCGCGCTCTCGGCCTGGAAGACCCCCACCGTGTCTCCGCTCCCCAGCACCTCGTACGTTTCCGCGTCGGTGAGCTCGAGGGCGTTCGGGTCGAGATCGACCCCCCGGATCTCCTTGAGAAGTTTTCGCGTGTCGTCGATGGCGGTCAGCGTGCGCAGGCCGAGGAAGTCGAACTTGACGAGACCCACCCGCGCGGTCGGGTCCATCCCGTACTGCGTCGTGATTTCGCCGGTGGCCTGCCGGTAGAGGGGGGAATACTCGGTGATCGGCCGGTCGGCGATCACCACCGCCGAGGCGTGGGTCCCCGCGTGGCGGTTCCGGCCCTCGATTTCCCCCGCGAAGCGGAAGAGGTCGGCGATCTTCGGGTTCGCGCCGATCATTTCCCGGAAGCGCGGTTCGGCCTTCAGCGCGTTTTCCACCGTCATCTTGAGGTCGGCGGGGATCATCTTGGCGATCCGGTCGACCTCGGCGTAGGGCATCTCGAGCACCCGTCCCACGTCCCGGACGGCGCCCCTGGGTTTCCACGTCCCGAACGTGATGAGCTGGGCTACGTTCTCCTCCCCGTACTTGCGCTGGACGTACGCGATCACCTCCTCGCGGCGGTCCTTGCAGAAGTCGCAGTCGATGTCCGGCATGCTCACCCGCTCGGGGTTCAGGAACCGTTCGAAGAGGAGCTTGTACCGGATCGGATCGATCTCGGTGATGCGGAGGCAGAACGCCACCAGGCTCCCCGCCGCGCTGCCGCGCCCCGGACCCACGGGGATGCTCGCGTCCCTCGCCCATCCGATGAAGTCGGCGACGATCAGGAAGTAGCTGGCGAACCCGGTCTTCCCGATGACGGAGAGCTCGTACGCCAGGCGCCGTCGGTACTCCTCGACGAGCGCGTCCGGAAGCCCCCCCTCGCGTTTCAAGCGCTCCTCGAGCCGCCGCTCGAGACCCGTGGCCGACATCTCGCGCAGCTTCGCGTCCGCGGTCACCCCGGGCGGCAGGGCGAATTCCGGGATCTTGTTCACCCCGAGCTCGATCTTCACGTTGCACCGCTCCGCCACCTTCAGCGTGTTCGCGAGGGCGTCGGGGGCGACGTGTCCGAACGCGCGCTCGAATTCCTCCGCGGTCTTCACGTAGAACTGGTCGGAACCGAACCGCATCCGGGTCGGATCCGAGATCGTCTTTCCCGTCTGCAGGCAGAGAAGGATCTCCTGGAGCTTGTCGTCCCCGGGATGGAGGTAGTGGCAGTCGTTCGTCGCGACCAGCGGGGTCCCGGTCCGGCGCGCCAGCGCGACGAGGAGCGGGTTCATCCTCGCCTGCTCCGGCAGTCCGTTGTCCTGGATCTCCAGGAAGAAACGCCCGTCGGTGAAGATCGACCTGTACTCTTCCAGGACCTCCAGGGCTTTCGCCTCCCCCTCGGTCCCCATCGCGAGGGGAATCTCGCCCTGGAGGCACGCCGACGTGGCGATCAGCCCCTCCGAGTATTTCCGCAGCAGTTCCTTGTCGACCCGTGGGCGGTAGTAGAACCCCTCCGTGTGGGCGAGGGAGGAGAGCTTCATGAGGTTGCGGTACCCGGTCTCGTTTTCCGCCAGCAGGATCAGGTGATAGGCGTATTCACCCGTCGGGGCGATTTTCCGCTCCGCCCGGGATCCCGGGGCGACGTAGATCTCGGTCCCGAGGATCGGCTTCACTCCCCCCTTCAGCGCCTCCTCGTAGAACGCGATCGTCCCCATCATCCCGCCGTGATCGGTGACGGCGACGGCGGGCATTTTCAGCTTCTTCACCCGCTCGATCAGCGGCTTGAACTGGATCGTACCGTCGAGGAGGCTGTATTCCGAATGGAGGTGGAGGTGGACGAAGCTCTTCATTCCCACTCGATGGTTCCGGGAGGTTTCGAGGAGATGTCGTATACGACGCGATTGATCCCCTTCACCTCGTTGATGATCCGCGTGGAGATCCGCTGCAGCACGTCGTACGGGAGCCGCACCCAGTCGGCGGTCATCCCGTCATGGCTGTGGACCGCCCGGATGGCGGCGACGTTCTCGTAGGTCCGGAAATCCCCCATCACGCCGACCGTCTTGATCGGGAGCAGGACGGCGAACGACTGCCAGATCGAATCGTAGAGCCCCGCTCCCCGGATCTCCTCGTCGACGATCACGTCGGCCTCCCGCAGGATGCGCAGCCGCTCCTCCGTCACCGGCCCGATGATGCGGACCGCGAGACCCGGCCCGGGAAACGGCTGCCGCTCGAGCACGTGCGCAGGCACCCCGAGCTCGCGACCCAGCTCGCGCACCTCGTCCTTGAAGAGCTCGCGCAGCGGCTCGACGAGCTTCAGGCGCATCCGTTCCGGCAGCCCTCCCACGTTGTGGTGGGACTTTATGACGGCGGAGGGTCCCTTGAACGATACGCTCTCGATCACGTCCGGGTAGAGGGTCCCCTGGGCGAGGAAGCCGACGCCGGGGATCTTCCGCGCCTCCTCCTCGAAGACCCGCACGAAGAGCTTCCCGATGATCTTCCGCTTCCGTTCCGGGTCCGCCACGCCGGCGAGCGCCTTGAGGAAACGTCTGGAGGCGTCGACGAAATCGAGCTTCAGCCCGATCGCGTCGCGGAAGGTCCGCACGACCTCCTCGGCCTCCCCGGCGCGCAGCAGCCCGTTGTCGACGAAGATGCAGGTGAGCCGGTCGCCGATCGCCTTGTGGAGGAGAACCGCCGCGACGGAGGAGTCGACCCCTCCGGAAAGGCCGAGAACGACCTCCCCGGAACCCGTCTTCTCCCGGATCTTCTTCACGCTGCTCTCGATGAAGGAGTGCATCGTCCAGTCGGGGGAAAGATCGCAGACCCGGAACAGGAAGTTGGAAAGGATCTCCGTGCCCCGCGGGGTGTGCACCACCTCGGGGTGGAACTGCACGCCGAAGACCGTCCCCTCGGGATTCGACATCGCGGCGACCGGGGAGTTCACCGATTGCGCGATGGAGGAGAACCCCTTCGGCAGCTTGTCGATCCGGTCCGCGTGGCTCATCCAGACCGGGATCTCCATGTCGTGACGGAACTCCTCGATCCCGAGGAAGAGAGGGCTCCCCCATTGCCCACGGATGCGGGCGACCCCGTACTCCCTGTCCTGGGACCGGCCGACCTTTCCTCCCAGCAGGTCGGCGATCAGCTGCATCCCGTAGCAGATCCCCAGCACGGGGACGCCGAGCTCGAGAACCTCCCTGGAGATCCGGGGAGCGTCCGCGTCGTAGACGCTGGCCGGCCCGCCGGAGAGGATGATCCCGGCCGGCGCGAATTCCCGCACGAACTCCGTCCCCACGTTGTAGGGGTGGATCTCGCTGTAGACGGACTGCTCCCGCACGCGCCGCGCGATGAGCATCGTGTATTGCGACCCGAAATCGAGGATGAGGATCCTTCCGTCCAATGCGCTACTCCACCCGATAGTTCGGGGCTTCCTTTGTGATGATCACGTCGTGCACGTGGCTCTCTCGCAGGCCGGCCGGGGTGATCTTCATGAAGCTCGCCCGCTTCTGCAGGTCCGCGATGTCCCTGGCCCCCACGTACCCCATCCCCGCCTTCAACCCGCCGACGAGCTGGAAGACGACGGCCGCCAGGGGCCCCCGGTTGGGAACGCGCCCCTCGATCCCCTCGGGGACGAGCTTGCTCTCCGTCTCGATGTGGGACTGGAAATACCGGTCCTTGCTCCCCTTCTTCATCGCCTCCAGCGATCCCATCCCGCGGTACACCTTGTAGGAGCGGCCCTGGTACAGGATCATCTCTCCCGGGCTCTCCTCGGTTCCCGCGAAAAGGGAGCCGATCATCACCGAAGAGGCGCCCGCCGCCATCGCCTTCGTGACGTCCCCGGAATATTTGATCCCGCCGTCCGCCATGATGGTGATCCCTTTCTTTCTGGCCGCCTCGGCGCACCGCAGGATCGCCGTGAACTGCGGAACCCCGACGCCGGCGACGACGCGGGTCGTGCAGATCGACCCCGGGCCGACGCCCACCTTGACGGCATCGACCCCGGCCTTGATCAGCGCCTCGGTCGCCTCGCCCGTGGCGACGTTCCCGGCGATCATCCGCACCCCCCGGAATGTCGACCGGATCGCCTTGACGACCCGCAGGACGTCCCGCGAATGCCCGTGGGCCGTGTCGACGCAGATGATGTCGACGCCCACCTTCATGAGCTTCTGAACCCGCTCCTCCCAGCCGGACACGCTGACCGCCGCGCCGACGCGCAGCCTGCCGAGGGAGTCCTTGCACGCGTTGGGGTATTTCGTGATCTTCAGGATGTCCTTGATCGTGATGAGGCCCTTGAGGTTGTTCCGCCCGTCCACCACGAGGAGCTTCTCGATCCGGTTCCGGTGGAGGATCTCGCGGGCCTGGTCGAGCGTCGTCCCCACGGGGACCGTGACCAGGTCGTCCTTCGTCATCACGCTGCGGATCGGTTGCTCGAAATTCGTCTCGAACCGCAGGTCGCGGTTGGTGAGGATCCCGACGAGTTTCCCGTCCCGGGTGACCGGAAGCCCGGAGATCCGGTACTTCTTCATCACCTCGAGGGCCTCGACGACGCGCTGGTCGGGATCGACCGTGATCGGGTCGGAGATCATGCCGCTCTCGGATTTCTTCACGCGATCCACTTCGGTCGCCTGCTCGTCCGCGGTGTTGTTCCGGTGGATGATCCCGATCCCACCCTCGCGGGCCATCGCGACGGCGGTGTCCGACTCCGTGACCGTGTCCATCGCGGCGGACACGAGCGGGATGCTCAGCCGGATGTCGGGCGTGAGATCGACGGCCACGTCGACGTCCTTCGGGATCACGGCGGACTCCGCCGGGATCAGCAGCACGTCGTCGAACGTCAACCCTTCCACCATTGCCACCGTCGACGGTCTCCGCGCATTCTTTTTCATCCGTTCTCTCCCCCGTGTCGCCCGACTTCTGTGAGGATCCCCTCGAGGAGCCCGGCGTCGCTAACCGTCACCCCGTTCAAACGAAAACGCTCCAGCGCCGCCACGATCAGCAGCGCCCCGGGAACGACGTACCGTTCCCGCCCCTTCTCCATCCCCGGCAGGCGCAGCCGCTGCGCGTCCGTCATCCGGCCAAGCCGGTCGGCCCAGCGGCGGACAACGGCCGCGGAAAGCCGCGCCCCGTTGATCCGGTCCGGGTCGTAGCGGGACATCCCCCGCTCCATCGCCGCCAGCGTCGTGAACGTTCCCGCCGTCCCGATCATCCGCCGGAATCTCCGGCGCCCGAACGGCCGGGTCCCGTCCTCGATCCGCGCCGCCGCGAAATGGGAGACGGCGCGAAGCTCCCACGGGCGCGGGGGGTCCGACAGCGGCAGAAGCGTGGACAGGACGACCACCCCCGTCGAAAGCGAGGCCGATTCCCCCTCCCGGGGCCCGAAGGCGAACTCGGTGCTTCCCCCGCCGATGTCCATCGCGATATCTCCCGGCCTGCCGGCGACCGCCCACCGGATCCCTTCCCAGGTCAGGCGCGCCTCCTCCGCCGGGCCGATCACCTCGATGTCGATCCCTTCCCTCGCGGCCGCCTCGAGGAAGTCGGCGCGGTTTTCCGCCTCCCGCAGGCAGGCGGTGCCGCACGCCCGGTACGCGGCGACCTTTCCGCTCCGCATCTCCCGGCGGAATTCCCGAAGGACCCGGAGGCCCGCCGCGAACTCCGCTTCGCCGATCCGGCCGGTCTCCCTCAGGGAGCGTCCCATCCCGACGATCGATCGCCGGCGCGCGACGGGGACGGGCCGCCTTCCGCCGCGATCCGCGACGAGCATCCGGATCGTGTTCGTCCCGATGTCAATCGCCGCCGTTCGTCGCAACCGGTTCCTCTTCCTCCTTCGACGGGATGGACCCCTCCCCCCTGCCCGTGCGCTCCAGCACCCCGATGACGCTGGCGCTGTACAGATACGCCGCCGAGAACAGGTAGGCAACGATTATAAAACAAATGATGCTGAACAAGGAACCGTAAAGTAGATTCAACTTGCTGAATTTCCTGATGTAAAAGATGAACCCCACCCGGATGCACTGAACCAGGGCGAGGAAGATCACGGTTCCGACGAACGCGTTGCGCAGCCGCACCTTCCCGGGGGAGAGGAACCGGTAGCTCAGCACGCTCCCCGCCAGCATGATCCCGACCAGCACCAGTTCCGCGACGCCCCATAGGAGGCCCCGGATCGCGTAGTCCACCTCCGTGGAGATCCCTTTCGTAAGGAAGAGGAGACCCTCCCAAAGCGGCGGCACCACGATCGCCGCGGCGGCCAGGACGATGAGGACGAGCACGAAGACGACGTGGAACGCGATGGAGCGCCGGATCCGCTTCTGGCGCTTGCGCATCAGCATCACCGAGAGCGATGTGTGGACCGCGTCCGTCGCGGAAAAGGAGGTGAAGAGGAGAAGGACCGTTCCGAAGATCCCGAACGTGGTCCCCGCTTCCATGATGCGCCGGAGGTTCGGCAGGAGCACCTTCGCTCCGTACGGGAAGGTGCTGCGGAGGAGTTCCGCGAGCTGCGCGAACGGAAGGTCGTTTTTCCCGATGATCCACCCGGTGGCCGCGAAGACGAGGAACAGGACCGGGATCGCGGAAAGCAGGATGTTGAACGCGATGGCGGCGCTGTAGACCGGGCCGTGGTTCCGGAAGAAGATCGCCGCCCCTTCCCTGACGACCTGGAACGCCTCTGACGCCCGGCGGATCATCGCTCCCGGTAGACGATGCGGACGGGGGACCCCTCGAATCCGAAGCGGTCGCGGATCTTGTTCTGCAGGTAGCGGGTGAACGAGTCCGGGATCCCCTTGCGGTTCTTCACGAAAACGGCGAAGGAGGGCGGCGCGACCCCAACCTGCGTCATGTAGAAGGCGCGGTTCCTCCCCGTCGGGGACGGGATCGGGACGGTGAACAGGAACGACTCCGCCATCCGGTTCAGCAGTCCGGTCGGGACGCGCAGGCGGAAGTTCGCGCTGGCCTCCTCGATCTTCCGGAAGAGTTGCTGGAATCCTTTTCCCGAAACGGCGACGGTGGGGACTACGGGGGCGAAGGAGGCGTAATCGAGCCCTTCCGCGATCGCGTGCAGCCCCTTCCGGCGCGCCTCCTCCGTGGTCCAGGCGTCGGCCTTGTTGGCGGCGACGACCACCGCGCGCTCCTCGTCGAGGATGTAGCGCAGGACCTGCCGGTCCTGGTGGGTAAGGCCCCCGGGACCGTCGACCAGGAGGATCGCGAGGTCGCACCGCTTGATCGAGTCGAGGCTCTTCATCACGGAGAAGATCTCGACCGCCCCTTCGGTCTTCCGCTTCGCCCGGATCCCCGCGGTGTCGATCAGCAGGTATTTCCTTCCGTCCCGCTCCACCTTCACGTCGATCGAGTCCCGCGTGGTGCCGGGGACCTCCGAGGCGATGACCCGCTCGAACCCCGCCAGCGTGTTGACGAGCGTCGACTTTCCAACGTTCGGCCGCCCCACCACGGCGATCCGCGGAAGGGAGGGGTCCGCGGCTTCCGTCGCCTCCCCGTCGTCGGTCCGTTCCGGAATTTGCGCTACGATCGCATCGAGCAGATCGGATACCCCCGTGCCGTGCTCGGCGGAAACGGGGAAGATCGTGTCGACGGAGAGGGCGTGGAACTGGGAGACGCCTTCCATCCCTTCCTTGGCGTCCACCTTGTTCGCCGCGAGCAGGACCGGTTTTCCCCGCTCCCGCAGCATCCCCGCGATCTCCTTGTCGAGGGGGAGCAGCCCGTCGCGGGAGTCGACCAGGAAGACGACCAGGTCGGCCTCGTAGACCGCCCGCAGGACCTGCCCCCGGATCTTCGGAAGCAGGTCGTCTTCGCCCTCGCCCGTCATGTATCCCCCGGTGTCGACAAGGAGGAAAGGGCGGCCGTCGTACTCCACCGGCTCGGCGACGAGGTCCCGCGTGATCCCGGGCTGGTCGAACGTGATGGCCCGCCGCTTCCGCGCCATCCGGTTGAAGAGGGTGGACTTCCCCACATTCGGGCGCCCCACCAGCGCCACCGTGAACTCAGCGCGGCTCATATCCCAGATGCCTCAACATCGACTCGCTCCTCGACCAGTCCCGCTCCACGACGACGAACAGTTCCAGGTACACCCGCGACCCCGTCTCCTTCTCGAGTTCGATGCGCGAGGCCGTACCGATTTTTTTCAGAAACGCGCCGCCCTTCCCGATCACGATCCCCTTCTGGGAATCCCGCTCCACGAGGATCTCCGCCCGGATGCGGATCAGGTTCTTCTCGGGCTCTTCCTGGTATTCGTCGATCCGGACCGCGATGCTGTAGGGGATCTCCTCGTCGAGACCCTCGAAGAGCTTTTCGCGGATCACCTCCTTGGCGATGAAGCGCATCGGGAGATCGGTAAGGTCCTCCTCGGGATAGAACGCCGGCCCCTCGGGCAACCGCGCGAAGAGCGCGGTCACAAGCGCCTCCACGCCGTCCCCTTTCGTCGCGGAGACGAGGAACGACGCCGCGTAGAAATCGTCCCGCGTGAGAGCCTTGCGGACCTCGTCCGCCGCGGCGCGGCCGATCCGGTCGACCTTGTTCACCACGAGGATGCGCGGGACCGGGATCTTTTCGAGGATCCCGCGGACCAGTGCGTCCTCCGGCCCTTTCCCAACGGGACGGTCGTCGATCACGTGTGCGACGATGTCGGCTTCCTCGCCGATCCGGCAGGCGGTGCGGACCATGTGGGAATTGAGGGCTCTCGTCGGCTTGTGGATCCCGGGACTGTCGAGGAAGACGATCTGACCCCGCGTCTCCGTGAGAATCCCCGCGATCCGGTCCCGCGTCGTCTGCGGCTTCCGCGTGACGATCGCGATCTTGGCGCGCACGATCCGGTTGAGCAGGGTCGATTTCCCCACGTTGGGGCGGCCCAGCAGGGCGACGAACCCCGATTTCCGGTTCACGGGGTCTCCCCGCCGACGTCGAGGAGAAACGATATCGCTTTCGACGCCGCGTCCATCTCCGCCTCCTTGCGTGACGTTCCGCTTCCCACCGCCGGCGGCTGCCCCTGCACCCGGACTTCCACCCGGAAGAACCGGTCGTGCGGCGGTCCTTCGGCGGACAGGAGCGTGTACGCCGGAAGGGGCAGAGGCTCCCCCTGGCACCACTCCTGCAGCCGCGACTTTGCGTCGAACCCGGCGACCAGCGCGCCCATCAGGTCCGGAAGCCGGAAATGGCTCTGCACGAACCGGAGGGCCGCTTCGTGTCCGCCGTCGAGGAAGATCGCCCCGATGACCGCCTCCACCGCGTCGGCCGCCATCTTCCGGGTGACCCCGGCCCCTTTCCGACGGATGGAGGGGTCGATCCGCAGCGTCCCCGGGATGCCGATCCGTTCCGCGACCTTCTCGAGGTTCCGGTTGTTGATGATCGAGGCGCGCGCCTTGGTGAGCACCCCCTCCCCCGCCAGCGGCAGCATCCGGTGCATCTCCTGCGCGACGCAGAGGTTCAGGACGGCATCCCCCAGGAATTCGAGCCGCTCGTAGGACGGCTTCCCTTCCTCGTGACCCGGGGCGGAGCCGTGCCGAAGCGCCTCCTCCAGAAGACCCGGAGCGGAGAATTCGTATCCGATCCGTTCCTCGAACGCGGAAAACGTCAAACGGCCGTCCCCTCGAGGCGTTCGCCGCGAACGGCGTCGATGCGGACGGGGATCAGGTCACCCCGCGCGCCGATCGCCGCGCGGAAGACCGCCTCGGCGTAATTTTCCGTGGTCCCCCGCATCTCCCCGGTCTTCGGGTCTCTGGCCGACGCCGCGACGACCAGCGTCTTCCCCACCTGCTTCGCGAGGTACTCCCCGCGCATCGCCCCGTCCGCCGCCCGAAGGCGCGCGACCCGCCGCGTCTTCTCCGCCGCGGTCACGTCGTCCGGCCACCCCGCGCTCTCGGTCCCGGGGCGGGGGGAGTACGGGAATGCGTGAAGGTAGCTCAACGGGGTGTCGCGGATCAGCCGCATCGTCTCCTCGAAATCGTCGGGGGTCTCTCCCGGAAACCCGGCGATCACGTCGGCCCCGAGTCGGATCCCCGGGACCTCGGCGGCGAGCAGATCCAGTCTCTCACGATACTGCTTCGCCGTATACGGGCGGCGCATGCGGAGGAGGACCCGGTCGGAACCGCACTGCAACGGAACGTGGAGGTGCGGGCAGAGACGCTCCTGCGTGGAAAGGAGGGAAACCAGCGCGGAGGTGACCTCAAGGGGCTCGACCGAGCCCAGGCGGAACCTGCAGCCGGAAGTCGCCCGCAGGAGCGCCTCGACGAGCCCCGCGAGGCCGTCACGGTCCCCGCGGTCGGCCCCGTATCGCCCCGCGTGAATCCCGGTGAGGACGATCTCCCGGGCGCCTTCTCCCTGCGCCCGGACCGCGCGCTCGACGACTTCCCGACGCGGCAGCGACCGACCGCCCCCCCGCGCTCTCGGAACGACGCAATAGGCGCACGCCGCGTCGCACCCGTCCTGGATCTTCAGGAAGACGCGGCTGTGCCCCAGCAACCGGTCCGCCGAAAGATCGGACAACTCCTCGTCCGGTTTCGCCGCGTCGCCTGCCAGGGAGCGAAGGAGTTGCGGCAGGGGGGACGGTTCGCGGATCCCGAGCCAATGGTCGACCTCGGGCAGGGACGCGCGGGCTTCGGGGGTCGTTTCGGCGAAGCAGCCGGTCATGACGAGGACCGCCCCGGGATGCTTGCGTCGCAGCCGGCGGGCCAGCGCCCGGCAATCCCGGTCGGCCCTGCGGGTGACGGTGCAGCTGTTGATGACCAGGACGTCGGCGGGGACTCCGTTCCCTACAACCTCGAAGCCGGCGCGCACCGCGTGGGCGAGGATCGCCGCGGAGTCGGCGAAGTTCGCCTTGCAGCCGACGGTTACGACCGAGAGGCGTCCGCGCATTCGATCCAGCCCCCGCCCAGAACCTCGTCCCCGTCGTACAGCACGAGGGCCTGCCCGGGGGTCACGCTCCGCTGGTTCGTGTCGAAGACGACCGAGAGGCGGTCCCCCGCCGCCTTCACTACGCTCGGCGCCCCGGGGTGGTGGTACCGCACCCGGGCGGTCGCGCGGAACTCCTCCCCCGGCGGGGTGCCGGCGACGAAGGTCGGGGAGACGACCGTCGCCCCGGCGGAGAACGTTTCCCCGTCGCACCCGAGTACGACCTCGTTCTTCGCGGCGTCGATCGCCACGACGTAGAGCGGCTCCTTCGACGCGATGCCGAGCCCTTTGCGCTGTCCGACCGTGTAGCGCAGGATCCCCTTGTGGTTCCCCAGGAAGTTCCCTTCCCGGTCCACGAATCGCCCGCGGTGCTCGCTGATCCCCCGGCTTTCGAGGAACCGGGTGTAGGAGTCGTCGGTGACGAAGCAGATGTCCTGGCTCTCCCGCTTCTCGTAGACCGGCAGACCCGCGCCGAGGGCGATCTCCCGCACCTGCTCCTTCATCATCCCCCCCACGGGGAACCGGATCCGCCGCAGCCGGTCGGAGTCGAGCGAATAGAGGAAGTACGACTGGTCCTTCCGCAGGTCCGGCGATCTGAAGAGGCGGCACCGCCCGTCGGGCTCCGTGCGGATGACCGCGTAATGCCCCGTGGCGACCCCTTCCGCACCCAGTTCGTCGGCCTTCCGCAGCAGCGCGCGGAATTTCAGGTGCTCGTTGCAGAGGATGCACGGATTCGGCGTCCGCCCCGCCTGGTACTCCCGGATGAAAGGGTCGATCACCTCCCGCCGGAATTCGTCGCGGAGGTTGAGGACGTAGTACGGGATCCCCAGGAGGTCGCACACGCGCCGGGCGTCGTACAGATCGTCCAGCGAGCAGCACGTTCCTTCGCGGTCCCGCGTCACGGCCGAATAGTCGTAGAGGTCCATCGAGATGCCGATGACCTCCCAGCCGTCCCGCTGCAGGAGCAGAGCCGCCACGGAGGAGTCGACCCCCCCGCTCATCGCCGCCAATATACGCCCCCTCGTCATAGGCAGCACCCCACAAGACTAGGGGGCGTATCTCCAGAGGGGGACATTCCTGGTTCAACCCCGGGTGGAGGGAAGGAGTGTCCTCCCCCATCAACGGAACCGGCGTGAGCGAGCGAAGATTTCATGAACGAGAAGTTTGACACTTTCCCTCCCGCGAATGGTATAGCGGCGACATCGCCCGCAGCTTGTCGACGACCGTCTCGATGGCGACCACCGCGTACTCCACGTCGTCGTCCGTGTTCCCGTACCCGAGGGAGAATCGGAGCGCGCCCTGGGAATCGGTCGGGTCGGCCCCCATCGCCGCCAGGATCGGCGACCCCTCGAGCGACCCCGAGGTGCAGGCGGAGCCCGAGGAGCAGGCGATCCCCATCATGTCGAGGTTCAGCAGCAGCGCCTCCCCTTCCACGAACCGGAACGAGATGTTGACCGTGTTCGGAAGCCGCAGGGTGGGGTGTCCGTTCAGCACGAGGTCGGGGATCCGCGCGAACAGCGCCCGCTCGAACGCGTCCCGAAGGCGGCGGACCTCCGCCACCTCCCCCGCCATGTTCGCCGACAGGAGGGAGAACGCCTTCCCCATCCCGACGATCCCCAGCACGTTCTCGGTGCCGCCGCGCCGGCCCCGCTCCTGGTGCCCCCCGTGGAGCACCGCCTCGATCTCGATCCCCTTCCGGACGATCAGTCCCCCCGCCCCCTTGATGCCGTTCACCTTGTGCCCGGAAAACGTGAGCATGTCGACGGGGAGCGTCTCCCACGGGAGCGGAACCTTGCCGGTCGCCTGGACCGCGTCGGTGTGCATGAGCACGCCGGCTTCCCGCGCGATCGCGCCGATCTCCGCGATGGGCATCAGGCACCCGGTCTCGTTGTTCGCCGCCATGACGGAGACGAGGATCGTATCTTTCGTGAGCGCGCTCCGGACCGCGTCGGGCTCCACGATCCCCTGGCGGTTGACCGGGACGTACGTCACGCGGAATCCCTGCGACTCGAGGAACCGGCACGTGTTCATGATCGCCGGATGCTCCACCTGCGACGTGACGATGTGCTTCCCCGCG
>Ga0163199_1000630_pt1 | contig 22168 bp, 16 predicted proteins | sample PL_2010_150m_FD_113537 | JGI IMG/M metagenome (GOLD analysis project Ga0163199, IMG submission 113537) | Freshwater microbial communities from Powell Lake, British Columbia, Canada to study Microbial Dark Matter (Phase II) - PL_2010_150m | ecosystem: Environmental > Aquatic > Freshwater > Lake ...
CACCGGGGTCGCTGATGGCAGGCGTGCCGGCGTCGCTGGCGTAGGCAACGCGTTGCCCCTGGCGCAGTCGGTCGATGACGGTTTGCGCGGCTTCGGATTCATTGTGCTGATGCACGGCCAGCAGTTGCGCAGCCGGCTTGTCAATGCCATAGGCGCGCAGCAAAGTCTGGCTGTGGCGCGTGTCTTCGCAGGCCACGGTGTCGGCAATTTGCAGCAGGTGCAGCGCGCGCAAGGTGATGTCGGCCAGATTGCCTATCGGTGTTGCCACCACATAGAGCGCGCCGGGCGGATAATTCTGGCCAGCTACCGCCTCGGACGCGGCGCGCAGGGCCAGGGCATAAGCAACAGCATGAGCGGAATTCAATGGTTCTTCCTCAGATCAAGACCGACACGGGTACCACCAAGCAGCTCGGCGACGCGGCAGAAGACGCTGCGCTGGCGCACTTGGGTGAGCGCGGCTTGCGCCTGCTTCAGCGCAATTATCGGACGCCGGGGCGTGGTGGCGGCGAAATTGACCTGATCATGCGCGCGAGCGATGGCACGGTGGTGTTTGTTGAGGTGCGCCGGCGCAGCGGCGCCAGCCATGGTGGCGCTGCGGCCAGCGTCAGTGCCTTGAAGCAGCGGCGCATTGTTTTTGCGGCGCGCCACTACTTGATGCCACTGCGTGAACCGCCACCCTGCCGCTTTGACGTGGTGACCGTGGAGCCTTCGGGCATCGAGTGGCTGCAGGCGGCGTTTGATGCGACTTGAAAAGCAGTTGACCGGAAATACGGAGAAGCAGTCATGAAGATGAAAATGGTTTTGGGTCCCTGGCGCTTGCTATGGCCTACCGGCTTGCTGGCCCTGTTGACGCTGCTGGGCGCTTGTGCGACCCAGACGCCTCAGGCTCAGCAGGCCGAAAAATCCGCCTGGGCGCCGCGTCCGATTGTCAGCGTGCCGGCTCAACAGGCGGCAGTGACGGCGCATCCGCTGGCGACCCAGGCTGCTTTGACGATGCTGGAGCAGGGCGGCGGCCCGATTGACGCCGCCATTGCAGCCCAGATGGTGCTGGGTCTGGTTGAGCCCCAATCTTCCGGCATCGGCGGCGGCGCCCTCATCATGCATTGGGATGCAGCCAGCGCCAAACTGACCAGCTATGACGGCCTGGCCGCTGCGCCAGCCCGTGTCACCGCGGCTCTGAACATCGATCTGGATGGCACGGTGCTGAAGAACGACGACGTGCAGCGCGGCGGGCGCACGGTTGGGGTGCCCGGAACCTTGGCGGTGCTGAAGCAGGTGCACGAGCGCTATGGCAAGCTGCCCTGGGCCGCGCTATTCGCTCCGGCCATCGAACTGGCCGAAGGGGGTTTTGCCATGCCGGCTTACCTGCACACTGTGTTGTCCTCGGCCAGCGCAGCCAAAGACCATCCTGACATGGTGCCGCTGTACTTCGGTGTCGACGGCAAGCTGCGACCCGTTGGCGCCATGTTGACCCATACCGCCTATGCCCGGACGCTGCGCCGCGTTGCACAGCACGGCCCGGCTGCCTTGTGGCAAGACGGCGCGGGCAGTGCCCTGGTGGGCTCCGCGCAGCGCGGCTTTCGTCCAACGTTGATGACTGAGGCCGATCTGGCAGCCTACCGCAGCGAGCCGCGCGATCCACTGTGCGTGCCCTTCCTGGTGTATTCGGTCTGTGCCATGGGTCCCTCCTCCTTTGGTGGCGTGGTGGTGCTGCAAATGCTGCAGATGCTTGAGTCGCGCCCACTGGCGGGCGGGGAGGGCCCGAGGTTCAGCTTTGACGATCCGGAGTTTGTTCACTTTTACGCAGAGGCAGGCCGGCTGGCGCAGGCCGATCGCCAGCAGTACATCGGAGACCCCGGCTTTGTGCGCGTACCCACTGCCGCCCTGCTGGCGCCGGCCTATGTGCGCCAGCGTTCCCAACTGATCCATCCACAGCGCATGACCAAGGACGTGAATGCCGGTGTCGTGGGTGGGGCGACGGCTGTTTCGGAACTGATGGCTGCGCCGACATCCGAGGCGGCGGACGCGACCAGCCAGCTCGCCATCGTGGACGCTGCCGGCAACGCACTGAGCATGACGACCACCACCAACCTCAATTTTGGCTCGCGCCTGATGGTCGGGGGCTTCGTGCTGAACAACGCCCTGACCAACTTTTCCACAGCGCCGCGTGCTGGTCAGACTGCGCCCAACCGGATGCAGGCCGGCAAGCGGCCCGTGACATCGATGGCGCCGACCATCGTCTTCGACCGCAGTGGCAAGCCGGTCGTCTTAGGTGGCTCGGCTGGCGGCGGGCAGATCGTTGACTACATCACAGCGAGTCTGATCGAGATGCTGGCGAACCAGCGCAGCCCGGCCGAGGCGCTCGCGCGCGGCCATGTCTCTACCGCGGTACGCGGCAGGCTGCAACTGGAAAAAGGCAGCAGCGCAGCGTCGCAGGCTGGCGCCCTGGCTGCCAAGGGCCACGAGCTTGACATCGTTCCCATGACCAGCGGCCTGGGCTTCCTGATGCGCCGCGAGGGGGGTTGGCTCGGTGCCGCCGATCCACGGCGCGACGGGGTGGCGCTGGGGCGGTAGCTAGTTTTTGGTACTGCCTACGACACCCTTGTCGTGCAGGCGTCCGAACTCGGCCGAGTCCATCCTCAGCAGCTCGTGGAGCACCTGTTCAGTGTGTTCACCCAGACGGGGCGCTGCGCCGGCGGGCATGCGGGCGACGGCCGAGAAGTCTAACGGGATAGCGGGTGCGAGGTACGGTCCGACGCCGGGCTGCTCAATCGTGTTGAACATCGGGTTGGCTGGCGAGCACGACGGATCCTTGTGCACCAGTTGGCCCACAGATTGGTAGCGGCCCCAGCAGACGCCGTGTCGGTCCAGTATGGTCGCCAACAGCGCCATGGTCTTGCTTCCGACCCATTGTTGGACCGCCGCCGCAATCTCGTGGCGGGCGCGAAAGCGGCTCCCTTCCAGGCCTAGGTCCAGTGCAAGACGCTGGCCCAGTTGCGCCATCTGTGCGTGCAGGTCCATCGCATCGCAAAGTGACCGCCATTGTTTGCCCGTCAGTCCAACCAGCATGATGCGTTCGCCATCGGCAGACACAAAATCGCGTCCGAAGGCGCCGAACAGGTAATTGCCATAACGTCCGCGCTGCTGGCCGAGTTGCGCTTCGGCGATGAAGCCAAGATGCCCCATCACTGCCAGCGCGACGTCTTCCAGCGCCAGCCGGACATGCTGACCCTCACCCCTGCGGCGACGGTGGCGTTCAGCGGCAAGCAGGCCCACGGCAGCCATCTGTCCGGTTATCAGGTCCCAGGCCGGCAGCACGTGGTTGACCATTTCTTCGCCGTCCTCCCGCCCCGTGAGGAACGGCAGACCGACCCGCGAATTCACTGTGTAATCAACCGCAGAGCCGCCATGGCGATCACCCTGAACGGTTAGCTGGATCAGATCACTGCGCTGCTCGCGCAGTTTCTCGAAGGAAAGCCAGCCTCGTGGTGGAAAGTTCGTCAGCAGCATGCCGGCATCGTCGCCCGGAGCGCAGATCAAAGCCATCGCCAGTTCGCGACCCTCAGCCGATGCGATATCCAGTGCGACTGATCGCTTGGACTTGTTGAGTCCACACCAGAACAGGCTGACGTTGTCTGGCGTCACCGGCCAGCGCCGGTAATCCAGGCCGCCACCAAGTGCATCGATCCGGATCACATCGGCACCCAATTGGGCCAGTGTCATGCCGCCCAGCGGGGCGGCAACAAAGGCTGCGGCTTCGACGACGCGCAGTCCGGAAAGGATGTTGTCGTGGGACATGTCTATCTCCTGTCGGTTGAGCTTGCACGGGTCTGCAGTGCGCTCTCGAGCAGGCTGCGCGCGATGACTTTGAGCGCCAGAGTCTCTTCCGCACCCTCGAAGATCGAAAGCACGCGCGCGTCGACGAAGTAGCGGCTTACCGGCATCTCTTCGGCATAACCCATGCCGCCGTGGATTTGCAGTGCTTCGCGGGTGATCCACTCGGCCGAACGGCATGCCAGCAGCTTGACAAGACTGGCTTCGATGCGGCCACCACCTTGGTCCATCATGCGGCTGACTTTGTATGCAAGCTGCCGACAGGCGGCGAAACGGGCTGCCATCTTCCCCAGTTTCGCCTGCGTCAGCTGGCAATCGATCAAGGGCGCACCAAAAACCTTGCGATCAGTCGCATACTGCAGTGACGCGCGCAGTGCTGCACGCATCACACCGCAGGCACGCGCGGCAGTCTGCATGCGTCCGCCGACCATGCCGGCCATGGTGAAATAGAAGCCCTGTCCGAGTCCGTCTTCGCCGCCAATCACGTTGGCCTCAGGCACGAAGTAATCATCAAAGGCCAGATCAAACGAGTGCATGCCGCGGTAGCCGATCGTTGGAATCGCCTTGCCGACCAGACGACCACCGCCATTCTGCCGAAAGTCAAATGCATGGCCGTCATACGCAGGCTTTTCCACGAGGAGCAAACTGAGTCCCTTGTGACCGAGCGACCGGTCGGGATTGGTGCGCACCACCACCATCAGCAGTTCCGCCCTGCCAGCGAATGTGCACCATGACTTGGCGCCGTTAAGCAGCCAGCCACCGTCGGTGGGGATGCCTCTAAGGGACAGGCTGGCCACGTCCGATCCGAAATCGGGCTCGGTGATCGCTATGGCGCACAAGGTCTGCCCGGTTGCGATTTTGGGTAACCAGAGTGCCTTCTGCGCCTCAGTGCCGCCGGCCATCAGCGCACGGCTCAGAATCTCCGGGCGTGTGATCAGGCTGCCTGCGCCCGCCAAAGAAGCCTCTGATAGCGCTTCCGTGACAGCCACCATCGTCACTGTGTCGTCGTGGTCGTTGGGCGCGCTGCCGCCATATTGCTCGGGGATCGACAGGCCGAACACCCCCATGTCACGCAGTGACTGCAGCAGTGGTTCAGGAATCGTCATGTCTTGGCGGTGAATAGCCTCGGCCTGTGGTGCGACGACCTCCTCCGCAAAACGGCGAAACGCCGCCTGCACTATCGCAAGCGGCTCGTCCAGCGCAATGCAGCCGATCTCGCCGGCGGCCGACGACAGCGCATGGCCCGCACCTGCCAGAGCCCTGGCGCCGCCCGCCGATCGGCGCAGATTTGCCCAGCCGGACTCGGCCGCCAGCGCCTGCAGCGGGGCAAGATCGAGGTCAAGTTCAATGTAGAGCATCTCCATCCTCGCGAGCACCGATGCAATCGCTTCCACGGCGAAGATCAGCGCAAGTCCGCCGTCCATGGCGCTGCTGTGCGTGTCGAGCCCGGCCAGCACGGTGTCGGCCGCGAGCAGGTCTGCGCTTGCCCATGCCATCTCGAACAAGACCACCTGGTGCTCATCGAGCCGATCCGATCGTAGTCTGCCATCCTGCGCGCAGGATGCCGCCAGGGTGGCCGCGCCGATCTCAAACAGGTGGCGCAAGCGCCCGAGCAGTTCCTGCGCGTTAGCGGTGTCGCGTTGCTGCGGGTTGTCCATCACTCTTCCTTCAGGTGTTCAGCGCCTGGCATCAGGTCTCAAAAAGACGCGTCAAGTCCGCTGGTGACGTTGTGCCGTGCTGCAGGGCCAGCATCAGCAGAATTCTGGCCTTCCAGGCCGACAAATCGGAGCTCAGAACCGCACCGGCCTGCACCAACTGCTGCGATGACCCGGCAAATCCGTAGCCAAGCCGGGTGCCGCCTCTGGGAATCCGGGTAGCGACAACGACCGGCACACCCTGCTGAATGACTTTCACAATGGCGTCGAACATGGCAGCATTGACGTGGCCCGAAGCAACCGCCTGCACCACCAGTCCGTGCGCGCCATTGTCCGCAGCAGCCCTGACCAACCCACCGCTGGCGCCCGCATACATGGAAACAATTTCCACCGACGGCAGGGTTGCTGCGCGCAGCGGCAAATGAAGCCGTCGCGTCGGCTTGCGATGAAAAACCACTCGCTCTTTCACCAGTGCGCCCAGATAACCCCACTCGCCGGACTGGAAGGTCTCGACATCGAGCGTGTGGGTCTTGGTCGCTTCCCGGGCCGCGTTGATGTGGTCGTTCAGCGCCACCAGAACACCCATGCCGCGCGCCGCGTCGCAGCGGCAGATGCGCAAGGCATTGAGCAGATTGCGCGGCCCGTCGAAATCCATCTCCGAGGCATTGCGCTGTGCGCCGGTGATGACCACCGGCTTGTCGGTACGCAGCGTCAGGTCCAGAAACCAGGCCGTTTCCTCCAGCGTCGCGGTGCCATGCGTCAGCACCACGCCGGCGATGTCGTCGCGCTCAACCAGCGTCTGTATCAGGGCTTGCAGCCCGACCCAGTGGCTGGGTTCGATCTGCGGTGAGGCCAGCCGCACAAAATCGTGCACCTCGATGGCGGCAGCGTCGATGACACCCGGCAACAGCGCCAGCAGTGCATCACCGGACAACACCGGCATGGCCAGTCCGGTGGTGGCGTCGATCTGCGAAACAATGGTTCCGCCGGTGGTGATCAGCGCGCAGCGCGCCATCGTGCTCACTTCACTCGACGGCGATGTTGGATTTTTGAATTACCTCGCGCCATTTCTGGATCTCGGCCTGCACGTAATCGGCGAACTGCTTGGGTGTACCACCCACGGCTTCGGCACCCAGTGTCTGCAGGCGTTTCTGTACATCGGGCATGGCCAGAATCTTGTTGATTTCCTGGTTGAGCCGGTTGATGATGGGCTGGGGCGTGCCGGCTGGCGCTGCCAACCCGTTCCAGGAACTCACTTCAAAATCGGGCAGGCCGGCTTCCGCCATTGTCGGCACGTTGGGCAGCTCTGGCAAACGCTTGGAGTAGGCCACGGCCAGCGGGCGCAACTGGCCGCTCTGCATCTGGCTTAGGGCACCCAGGGACGTCATGAACCCCATCGAAACATTACCCGACATGACGTCCATCATGGCCGGCGTGGCGCCCTTGTAGGGAACGTGCAGCATCTCGATACCTGCACGCAGTTTGAGAAGCTCGCCCGCCAGATGCGGTGAACCGCCTGTTCCGGATGAAGCAAAGGACAATTTGTCCGGCTGTGCTTTGGCCAGCGCAATCAGCGAACGCAAGTCCTTGACCGGCAAGGACGGACTCACCACCAGGACACTGGGCGAGGACATGAACTGGATGATCGGGCTCAGGTCGCGCACCGTGTCGTACTTGAGATTCTTGTAGACCGACATGTTGGTGGCGTTGGCGATGGTTTCCACCAGCAAGGTATAACCATCCGGCTTCGCACGAACCACCTGCTCGGAGCCGATGTTGGAGCCGGCTCCGGCCTTGTTCTCGACGATCACCGGTTTGCCAAGCGCCAAGGCGAGTTTGGTGGCCACGAGTCGCGCCATGATGTCGGTGGCGCCGCCCGGCACAAAGCCGACCACGATGGTGATTGGGCGCGACGGGTAGTTGTCGACCTCGTCCGCGGCAAATGCAGCCGAGGCTGTGGTCAGCAGGGACGCGCTGGCGAGCGCGCTGGCAAGCGTTCTTTTCAACAGATTCATGGTGTCTCCGGGTGTGGCCTGTTCGTCGTAGACGGTGGCAGGCGCTTTTCTCTGCCCATGGCTGCAAGCCCTGGGCCCTTGCCATCAAATGGCTGACAGGAAATTTTAGTCAGATCAGGAAGCCAAGGGAGCGTAGTTTTCATTCTGCATTACCTAAGAAAAACTGATCAAGCGGCGCCTCTTGCGCGTGCCGTGCCCTTGTCGCAAACGATACTGGCCCAGTTCGCTTCACAAGGCGGCTCACACGGGCGTCAGCCAGTGGTGGCGGTCCGGCACCAGCTCGCGCACGGTCTCGAAATAGCTCTTTTGCAGCATGCGTGTGATCGGACCCACCGCGCCGTCGCCGACCGGCAGGCGGTCGATGCTGATGACGGGGATGATCTCCTGTCCGGTGCCGCAGAGGAAAGCCTCTTGAGCGAAATAGAGTTCGCTGCGGTCCACGTCGCGCTGAAGAACGGCCTTGCCAGTAGCCTCTTCGTAGAGAGTGATGATGGTATCGCGCGTGACGCTCTCCAGAATGCTGCTGCCCAGACCCGGCGTGATAAGACAGCCGTCGCGCACCATGAAGAAGCAGGCGATGGGTGCTTCCGAGACCTTGCCGGCGCTGGTGAGCATCAGGGCGCCGTCATAGCCGTCAGCCTTGGCTTGCAACTGGGTCAGGCGGGCGTTGTGGTAATTGGCCGTGGCCTTGATGCGCGGCGGGCTGGCGTTGTCCGACAAGCGGCTCCAGGAGCTCACGCCCAGGCTCATGCCGGTTTCTGCGAGCTTGGGGCGTTCGCGTGGCGACGCTGCCGCCGTGAAGCCGACCGGGCCGGTGGTAGCCATCAGTCCAATGGCCTCGATGTAGACCAGCAGGCGTACGTAGACATCGTCGTCGGGCTCGTTGGCGCGGATCAAGCGCGTCAGATACTCCCGCACTTCCTCCAACTCGAACTTACGGTCAAAGCGCATCACCTTCATGCCGGTCTGCATGCGCTGAACATGTGCGGCCAGACGAAATATCTTGAAAGCACCGGTCTGCGGGTTGCGGTAGGCTCGAATGCCCTCGAATACCGTGGTTGCGTAGGCCATGGCCAGTGACAGTGGATGGACACGGGCATTGGCGAACGGCATCAACTCGCCGTTTTGCATGATCACAAGTGGTTGCCACATGTCGATTCACTCCTTTTTCATTCCGAGCTCGGGCACCAGTCGGCCCATCTGACGATAGACGCCAACGACTGAGGCGCTGAAATCGGTCGGACCCATGTAGGCCGGTGTACCTTTGAGCTTGGCCACCAGATCGACAAAGGCGGGTGAACGCGTCATGTCGCTGGCGGCCTGCTCCCACTGGCGGACCACGTCAGGTGGCATGGCAGCCGGGCCTGCGATGCCGTAGAAGATCGGCACCGAAACCGGGAAACCGAGCTCTTTGTAGGTCGGTACGCGCGGGTACTCGGGGATCTTGTCGGGACCACTTTCGGCGAGCAGGCGGATCGTTCCGGCCGCGGCGAAGGGCGGGAACTCGGCGGCAACCAGCGCCTGGATTTGACCTCCGAGCAGTGCGTTCATCGCGTCGGCGCCACCTTTGTAAGGGACATAGGTTGCCTCGATGCCGGCCGCCCGAAAAGCAGCCAGGGTCGAGATATGGGTACCACCATTGGTAGCTGCTGTGGACCAGAACAAGCTGTTCGGCTTTGCCTGGGCCGCGGCCATGAATTCCTGAATTGTCTTGAACGGCGAATCCGACTTGACGAACAGCGGTTGCGCGCTGACCAGGAACTGGAACAGATAGGTGAAGTCTTTGGCGGGATCGTAGGCGACTGTCTGAAAGTAGGGCGCGACCGTGAACGGACTGGTTGTTGCCAGAGCCACCGTGTAGCCATCGGGCTTGGCGCGTGCCAATTGGGCGGCTGCGATGGTGGCACCAGCGCCCGGTTTGTTGTCCACCACTACCGTCACCTTCCAGCGCTCACGCAGATAATCGGCGATCCAGCGCGCTGACATGTCGCCTGCGCCGCCAGCGGCGAAGCCGACGATGATGGTGACCGGTCGCGAGGGGAATTTCTCTGCCGGTTGAGCCATTGCTGTCGTTGCCATTGCCAGCGACGTGCAGATCAGTCCGGTTGCTCTTGTCCACAGTTTCAACATGAAATAGTCTCCTCAATAGTTAATGATGCCCGCGCGTTGCATGCTTTCTTCAAGCCACGCGGGAGACAAAACACCAGCGCGGATCGCAGCCATGCGTTGCGCTTCCTTCTCCAGCTTTTGGATAACCTGCAATGCGATCACTTCGGCGCGCGCGATTGGGATAACCACGACACCATCGTCATCACCCAGCAGAATATCGCCGGGACTTACGAGGACGCCAGCGCAGCTCATGGGCAGCTTGAGCCACGCCGGGCCGTCCTTGCGGCATTGCTGCGCGAAGGCGCCTGTCGCAAAGATCGGCCAGCTCGATGCGCGCAACTTGTCGATGTCGCGCACCACCCCGTTCAGTACGATGCCAGCAAGTCCTTTGTGTTGCGCCGCCAGGGCCATGATTTCGCCCACAGGGGCACCCAGAGCGGCGCCCTCCTGATCGGCCAGGATCACATCACCGGGTTCGGCATCCTTTACAGCAGCATGCATGCCAAGGTTGTCGGTCGCTGGCAGCTTGAGTGTGTAAGCCGCGCCGAGCAGGCGCATGCCAGGGCGCAGCGGCTTGATGCAAGCGCTGAGCACATGGCCCGGGCCGAGCACGTCGCTCACGGTGGCGACCGGCAGCTCACGGTACAGCGCCAGCAGGGCGGCCTCAGGGCGTTTGAAGGCAGGTCCGAAAGACAGCATGGTTCTCACCCTCGCATGGCCTTGAGTTGTTGTGGATAGCCGCTCGGATCAACCAGCACGTCGATCAGACACGGCAGCTGCGCGTCGAGCGCGCTTTCGAGCGCGCTCACGAACTCCGTTTCGTTGCTTGCCTGCAGACCCAGGCCGCCCAGCGCCTGCATGGTTGCGGCGAAATTGTGTTGTTGCCAGCGTACGCCGCGGGTTGGCAGATGACGGCTTTGCTGCTTGACGTCAATCAGTGACAAAGCGCTGTCGTTAAACACGATGACCACGATGCGTGCTCCGGTCTGCACTGCCGTGCTGAGCTCACCCAGGCACATCATCAGCCCGCCGTCGCCGGTGAAGCAAAAGACCGGCTGCGTTGGGTCATCAAGGCTGGCAGCGATCGCTGCTGGCAGTGCGAAGGCCATGGTCGCCAGTCCGTTAGAGATGAGTGTGTCGCCTGGCTCGGCGCTTGGGAAGAAGGCGGTCGCGGAGAACATGTGGGCACCCGCGTCGACCGACATTCGCGCGGAAATGCCGCGCTTCGCGCAGGCGGCGGCGGCAAGCTGGGCGACGCGGTCGGGTGCAACGCCGCACGTCACTGGGTGGTAGGCGAGCCTTTGTCGCACGTTGCTGCGCAGAGTCGCCATATCTTCTGGCCTCCAGTCACTGCGGTGTTGGCGCAGCCCTTCTTCGAGCGTGCTCAACATGGCGCCGAGCGGCCCGACGACAGCAACTTCCGGCCTGACGTAATGCACCGGGTGATGTGCAGCGCCGATGGCCACGGCCGGCCTTGCGTAACGCCAGGGTTGCAGGATCATCTCTACCGGATCCAGCCCCACCAGCACCAGCAGGTCGGCCTGCGCGATGCACTCTGCTTCCTGCAGACCACCGGTAAACAGGCACACTACCTGCGGGTCGGCGTCGGGTACCACGCCCTTGGCCTTGTAGGTCGGCAGCACCGGGCAGCCCAGCGTGGCAACCAGGCGGCGCACGGCCGTCGCATGCCGGCGTGCCTCCAGCCCCAGCAGCAGCACTGGGCGTCGTGCGGCGGCCATGCGCTGGCGGACTTTTTCCAGTTGCACGAGGTCCACGGCGTGCCGGTCCGGCGATGGCTGCGCCAGTGCTGCGACCAAAGCCGTCTGGGTTGGCGCGCCGGCAATCAGTCGCCGCGCGGCCTCGCTGGTGAGTTCAATATGCACCGGCCCGAATGGCGGCGTGCAAGCGAGCGCCAGCAGGCGCCTGATCTCCTCGTAGACATCGGCTCCATCAAGCCGGCTATGTCCCTTGACCAAGGGTGTCAGCAAGGCCTTCTGGTCGAATACCTGGTGCGTGATGTAGCCCAATTGCGTGGGGGTGAATCCGTCTGATACAACCAGCACCGGCGCGCGATCGAGCGCTGCGTAGGCCACGCCGTTGGTGCCGTTGGCCAGGCCGGGGCCCTTGGTCATGAGGGCGACGCCCGGTATGCCGGAGGTCTCAGCCAGGGCCCCCGCCATCATCACGGCGGCGTTTTCGGTCCGGGTCAGCACGAAGTCGATGCCCAGGGCGCCAGCGGCTTCGATCAGGTCAAGCGAAGACCCGCCGCCTGGCACACCGAATATGCGGCGTACGCCGACCTGGCTGAGTTCCCGGGCCAATGCCTGGGCGACGGTGATAGCTTCTGTCATGTCGGCTTTCCGTGGCCTAGCGGCGGATATAAGGGTTGCTGACCGGGTCGCCGGTATAGAACCACACGCTCTTGGTCTGCAGGTATTCGCGAATAGCGTCGATGCCGTTTTCCCGGCCCAGGCCAGAAGCCTTGTAGCCGCCAAAGGGCGTGGTGTAGCTGGTGGAGCGGTAGGTGTTCACCCACACGGTGCCGGCTGCCAGCCGGTTCGACATGTCCACGGCGCGGCGCAGGCTCTCGGTCCAGACGCCGGCGGCCAGACCGTAGCGGGTGCCGTTCGCAATGCGGATCGCGTCCTCGTCGTCCTTGAACCGGATGACACACAGTACCGGGCCGAATACTTCCTCCTGCGCAATCCGCATGTGGGGCTGCACATCGGTGAAGATGGTGGGTTGCACGAAGCAGCCGCCGGCACCGGCAGGCTTCTCGGCCGCCGCGCCGCCCAGAACGCAGCGCGCGCCTTCTTTCTTCGCGATCTCAATGTAGTCGAGTACCTTGCGGTACTGGAGCTCGGTGGTGATCGGGCCAATCTGCGTCTCGGGTGACATCGGATCGCCGATGCGGGCGCTGCGTGCCAGGGTCACGAGCCGCTCTACGAACTGATCATGAATGGATTCGTGCACCAGCAGGCGCGAGCCAGCGATACAGGTCTGGCCGCTGGCGGCAAAGATGCCGGAGATGGCGCCGGAGACGGCGTCGTCCATTCGCGCGTCCTGGAACACGATGTTGGCAGACTTGCCGCCGAGTTCCAGTGTGACGTGCTTGAAGTCCGCAGCCGCTGCAATGTTGACGTGCCGGCCGCCACTTTCTCCGCCGGTAAAAGCCACCTTGCGCACCAGCGGGTGCGAGACGAGCGGTTCACCGACTTCGCTACCGTATCCGGTGACCACGTTGATCAGGCCAGGTGGCAGGCCGGCTTCCAGCGTCAGCGCGGCAAATTCAAGCGTGGAAGCCGAGCTGAACTCCGAGGGCTTGATTACCACGGCGTTGCCGGCAGCCAGTGCCGGTGCAACCTTCCACGCCATCAGTAGCAGCGGTGAATTCCAGGGCGTGATGCAGGCCGTGACGCCAATCGGCTCAAAACGGGTGAAGTTGAGCACGTCGGGCTTGTCGATCGGCGGTACCGTGCCTTGTACCTTGTCGGCCAGGCCGCCGTAGTAATGGAACCATTCCACCAGGTAACGACACTGGTTGCTCATCTCGGCGTACAGCTTGCCGTTGTCGCGTACTTCGATGGCGGCCAGACGTTCGGCATGCCGGGCCAGCACGTCGGCGAAGCGCCGCAGCGCATGACCGCGTTGCGTCGGGTTCAGGCGCGACCACTCGCCATGGTGCATGGCGTGTTCGGCGGCCTGTACAGCGCGCGCTACATCGTCCTGGTTGCCGCGTGCGATGCGTGCCCAGGGCTGGCCGGTATAGGGGTTGACGCTGTCGAACCACTGGCCTGAGGCCGGGTCGACCCACGCACCATCGATGAACAACTGGTAGTTTTGCATGGGATTGTCTTCAGTAGGCCTTGACCGGCAGTTCGATCAACAGGTTGCGATAGGCGTCGACGGTGACGGTGGCCCCGTCCGGTACCACCACCGTCGATTCGCGCTCTTCGATGATGGCCGGGCCGTCGAGCCGGTCGCCCGGGGCCAGGCGGTAGCGGTCGTAGATCGGTGTAGCGGCGAAGTCGCCCTGTGCCACGCTGTAAACGCGGCGCTGGCCTTTCAGGGCGCCGGCGGCGTGCGCCAGCGAATCGGCAGAGGGGGCGTGCGCACTGGGGAGCGCGGGTGTCAGGTTCGGTGTCGGTCCCGACACCACGACGCGCCAGGAGACGATCTCGGCTGGCGTGTCCTTTTCGATGCGGCCATACAGGGCGATGTAGCAACGATCGAATTCGGCGGCCAGGCGCTGGGGAAGGTCGCTGACCCCGTCCATCTGCGCGACGGGGACTTCGACCTCGTAGCCTTGTCCGATGTAGCGCATCGCCGCGCTGATTCGTACACGGCAATCGGCATCGGCGAGCCCCGAACTGACCAGCATCTGTCGGCCCTTGCGCTCCAGGCTCTGGATGAGTTGCTGCACGCCAGCGAGGTCGAGTTCGGCCAGCGTGGACATGGACGCCTGCACAAACTGGAAGGACATCGGCGAAGCCAGGAAGCCGAAGGCCGAGGCGACGCCCGCGCCTTGCGGGATGATGACGCGGCGCATGCCGAGCTTTTGCGCCACGTGGCAGGCGTGAACCGGACCGGCCCCGCCGATCGCCACCATCGCGTAGTCGGAGGCCTTCTTGCCTTTTTCCAGGGCGTAGATGCTGGCGGCCTGGGCCATGGTCTCGTTGACCGTCTCGTGAACGCCGAAAGCGGCCTCGGTCACGCTCAGGCCGAGCGCAGTGGCGATGCGTTCCTGCAGCACTTTTTGCGCAGCATGCTGGTCGAGCAACATGTCGCCGCCCAGGAAGTTGCTGGCGTCCAGATAGCCCAGAATCAGGTCGGCGTCGGTCACGGTCGGGTCGGCACCACCCTGGCCATAGCAGGCCGGTCCGGGCACGGCGCTGGAACTGTCCGGACCGACCTGGATCAGTCCCATCTGGTTGACGCGCGCGATGCTGCCGCCGCCCGAGCCGATCTCGATCATGTCTAGCGCGGGCACCTTGAGCGGGATGCCGCTGCCCTTCTTGAAGCGGCGCAGGCGTGCGACTTCGAAGTCGGTCGTGATGGTTGGTTCGCCCTGATCGATCAGGCAGGCCTTGGCGGTCGTGCCGCCCATGTCGAAGCACAGGACATCTTTCGCATCGGCCAGCCGGCCGATCAGCGAGGTGGCCTGAACGCCACCGGCCGGGCCGGACTGCACCAGGCGAATCGGGTATTCGAGGGCGGTGCTGTAGTGGGCCGTGCCACCGTCGGATTGCATCAGGTACAGGTCCTTGCTGATGCCCATGCGCTTGAGCCCGTCAATCAAGCCGGTGGTGTACTTGCGGAACAAGGGCTGCACGTAGGCATTGCAGACCGTCGTGGCGGTGCGCTCGTACTCACCAATCTCGGGCATGACCTCGCTGGAGACGCACACCGTGACGTGCGGCAGGCGCGCCCGCAGGATTCGCTTGGCTTGCAGTTCGTGTTCAGCGTACTTGAAGGAATGAAGAAAGCACACCGCCACCGCCTCGACGCCGCTGTGTCCGATCTGCAGTGCCACTTTCTCCAGGGCGTCGGTGTCAAGCGGTTCGATCACACCGCCGTCATGGCCGACGCGCTCCCTGACCTCGAAGCGCAGCCAGCGCGGCACCAGCGGCTCCACGGGCGTGAGGAACAGATCGTAGATGTCGTAGCGCCATTCGCGTGCAATTTCAAGCACGTCGCGAAAGCCCTCGGTGGTGAGCAGGGCGGTTGCGACACCCTTGCGTTCGATCAGCGCATTGGCCACCAGCGTGGTGCCGTGGATCACGTTGCTGACTTGCGCTGGTGCTACGCCGTTGTTTTTGAGGATCAACTCGATGCCCGTCAGCACGCCCTGCGAGGGGTCGTTGGGGGTGGTCAGCACCTTCTCGTTGAAGATCCGGCCGGTGGCGCTGTGCGCCATCACCAGATCGGTGAAAGTGCCGCCGATGTCGACACCGATGCGATAGCCGCTGTTGCTGTTGCCCGCGCTCATTTCGTGGCCCTCCCGGCGGCCACGGCCGCTGTTGCCTGCGCCGCGCTGAGGCCGTAGTCACGCTGCGCTGCGCTGGCTGAAACGATCTCATCACGCAGGTCGCGCTGCAGCGCGGCGGGCTCGCGCTCGGCGGGCGTGTACATGCCGCCACCGCCCGGGGTGTCGAAGCTCAGCAGCTGTCCCTGGCGCAGCGTCATGACGGTCTTGCCTGGGATGCGCTCGCCGTCGACCCGGTCGACGCCAGGCGCGCCGGGCAGGCCCCCGAGGAAGCCACGCGGCGCATGTTGCACGCGCTCGTGGCGAATCATGAAGGTCAACGGGTCGGGCGAGAGCGAGCGAAACGACAGACGCTGTCCGAGTCCGCCGCGCAAACGCCCGGCGCCACCGCTGTCGGTGAGCAGACGCTTTTCAGTGACCAGCATCGGCGCCTGGTTCTCAAACTGCTCGATCGGGCTGTTGGCCACGTTGGTGGGAAAACTCAGACACGACGGACCGTCGCTTTTGCTGCGCGCGCCATAACCGCCACTCATAAAAAACATCTTCACGAACTTGCGCCGCAGCCGGTCGGTACCCTTGAAGTAGACGTTCCATATCGGTGAGCCGCTGTCGGCGACGATACGTTCTGGGATGATTTTGGACAAAGCGCCGAAGATGGCGAACGGCAAATAGTGGCCCGAGAGGTGGCGGCCCCAGACCGGTGCCGGTCGCGTCGGATTGACCAGGCAGCCCTCGGGCGCCAGGATGGTCACCGGGCGCAGGCCGCCGTCGTTGTTCGGGGCACTGGGGTCGAAGGCGCACTTGATCGCGTAGGCACTGTAGGAAAAGGTGAAGTTCATCACCGAGTTGATCGGCTTGTCCACTTGCGCATCGGTGCCGGCATAGTCCACCGTGATCTCTGAGCCGTGCTTGCGGATAGTGCAGCAGATGGTGAGCGGGTGGTCAAAGCCGTCGGCGATCACCTCGTCGCTGAATTCACCGTCAGGCACGGCCTCGAGCTTGGTGCGCATGCTGCGCTCGGAGCGTGCCAGGATCTGGTCGGTCACCAACTTGAGGTCGTCAATGCCTTCGTCCTGCAGCATGCCCAGCAACTTGCCCTGCGCCAGGTCGTAGGCGGCGAACTGGGCGCGTATGTCGCCCAGGGTTTCCTGGGGTTCGCGCAGGTTCTCTGCCAGAAAGGCAACGATATCGGCGTTCTCCTCACCACGGCGCACGATCTTCAGCGCCGGGATGCACAGGCCTTCCTCAAAGGAATCCTTGGCAAAAGGCGAGGGCGCGCCACCGATGTCCACGGTATGAAAAGTCGAGCCGACAAAGGCCACCAGCTCGGAGCCCCGGAAGATCGGGCGCACCATGGTGATGTCGTTCAGGTGCCCGGTGCCCATCCAGGGGTCGTTGGAGATCAGCACATCCCCCGGCTCCAGGCTGGACTTTGGATGGCGCTGCAGCATGGCGGCCAATGTGCGTGGCATGGTGCCAAGAAAGGATGGAATAGAACGCGATGACTGCGCGAAGACACGGCCCTCGGCGTCCATCAGTGAACAGGCCAGATCCCAGTTTTCGCGCACGACCACCGAGAAAGAAGTGCGCACGAAGGTCTGCGCCACCTCGTCCATCAGGCCGGTGAGCCGTTGCCAGACGATGCCAAGCTGGATGGCGCTGATGCTTTTACTCATGGTTTCACTTCGCTGCGGTTTGACTGTCAGAGTGTGCGCCCGCATTCGCTTTACTGCAATTTGCATTTGTCAAAGAGCATGTTAGGAGGTGGCTAACGCGCCGCGCGCCAAGGGTTGCGGCGCCCGCCGACAGGGCGTGCAGCGATGCACTATTAGGTCTACTTCTGCTGCGTCGCGGCGTCGACCAGATGACGGATCAGCGCCTCGCCGAACTGTGGCAGCAGTCGCTGGCGCTGGCGCACCAGGCTGATCGTACGTCGCGCCCAGCTGTCCTGCAGGGGGAGCAGGCGCAGATTGGCGCTGCGCGCGTAGCTTCTGGCGCAGGCTCCAGGGACGATAGCCACCCCTGCTCCGGCCTCGACCATGCGGCAGACGGCGTCAAAACTTCCGACCTGGATGCGCAGGTTGACCCGCTTGCCCATGCCGTGCGCAATTCTGTCCAGGAAGGACTGAATTGAATTGAACTGATTTAGGCCCACAAAGCGGCAGTCGTCCAGCATGTCTGCCAGACGCAGTGACATGAAGCGTGTGATCGGGTCGTTCGGGTGTGCGATCACGATCAGTTCGTCCGCGTACAGTGGCAGCACGTCGAGCTCTTCGGCCAGTACGCTGCCAGCCACGATGCCCAGATCGACGCTCCCCTTGGCCACTGAGGCAACGATGTCCTGCGAGGGATGTTCTTCGAGTTCGATGTCGATGTCTGTGTTGTCGTTGAGAAAGGCTGACAGCGCTTCAGCCAGGAAGGTGTTGGTGGCGGTGCTGTTGGCCTGAAGCCGGATGCGTCCCTTGATACCCTTCGCATAGGGTCGAAGGTCAGCGTGCAGGACCTCGAGTTGCTGCAGCACGATACGTGCGTGTTTTAACAATACCTCTCCCGCCTGCGTGAGTTGCAGGCCTTTGGCCTGACGCAGCAGCAGGGGCGTCTGGAGGCTTTCTTCGAGCTGCTTGATGCGCAAGCTGGCCGAGGGGGCTGATAAGAAACATTTTTCCGCAGCGCGCGTGAGGTTCAGGGCCTCTCCCACATTAAGGAACAGGCGCAGATCAGTCAGGTCGTAATGCATGCTTCGCTTCTCGCAAGTGTCGTTGGGTGTGGCTTATGCACGCTCTGCGCCGGCATGGGCCGGCACGCTGTCGATGGCTTCGCGCAAGGCGATCAGTTTGCGTCCGTTGGCGTCGGCTTTACGCGCCACCAATGATATCTGTGTGAATGGTGCATGCGGTCCCAGCGGCAACGTGCGCACCGGGTAGGCCAGGCAGATCCGCCGGTCCGGCACCATGACCACGGACACCCCAAGGCCGGTGCTGACCATTGCCACCAGTGCCTGCACCGACTGCAGTTCGAGCGTGCCACGGGCCTGTGGCGCGTTTTTTTGCACGTAGCGCGCGGCTAAGCGCCCGGACTGCGTTTCGGGATCGAAACGGATCCAGTCGTAACGCGCGAACAGGGCGCGCAGATTGCTCTGCGTTGAATCGGGTGGCGCCACAAGCACCAGTTCGTTGCGCACCAGGGGCTGCCAGCTCAAGCGCTGGGAGCCCCCGGTGTCGGGCTGTACCACCACCGCCGCGTCGATGCTTCCAGCTTTCACGGCATTGACCAGTTCCACACTGCGACCGCGCACCGGGCGCAACTGCAGCAAGGGGTGGCGCTCGCGCAGGAACAGCATGACACCGGGCAACAAGCCCGATTGCATGGTCTCGATCACACCGAGCCGGACGGTTCCTTCCAGCGCGAGGGAGCTACGCTGGCGCAGCGCCTCGAGTTGCTGCATTGGCTGACGTGCGACCTCGGCGATTTCGCGCGCCAGCGGCGTCGCCCGGACCCTCAGACCGGAACGGTCGAACAGGGGTTGGCCAAAGTAAAGCTCAAGCTGCTTCATCTGCATGCTGACCGCACTGGCTGTGACGTTCATCTCGACAGCAGCTTTGGCCAGGCTGCCTGTGCGAAGCACTGCATCGAGTGTGTCCAAGAAATGCAGCTTCATCAGATTTCCTTAGGTGGCGTGCAACAAAATATCGCCTTTGCCTGATTATCGCGGCCGCTAGAATTTCCTCGCTTGCGTCAGGTACTGTGGACAGTGCCTCAAAGAAGATGCGGGGTCTTTGCGGAACACTCACTATGAAACTTGCCGATGCCTTGTTCGCACCACGTGCGGTAGCCCTTATTGGCGCGTCTGCTGATCCCGGGAAGAACACGGCCCGGCCGCAGCGCTTCATGCGCAAGCACGGTTACGACGGGCGCATCGTACCGATCAACCCGGCGCGCACCGAAGTGCTGGGCGAGCGCGCCTACCCCAGCCTGCTGGAGGCGCCAGGCGACATCGACCACGCGTTCATCATGGTGCCGGCAGCTCAGGTCGGCGCGGCGCTGGAGCAATGCGCGGCGCGCGGTGTGCCCGTGGCCACCGTCTACAGCGATGGCTTCGCCGAGATGGGGCCCGAGGGGGCGCAGCGCGAACGCCTGCTGGTGGCGCGCGCCCGCGAGTTGGGGGTGCGGCTGCTTGGACCGAACAGCATCGGCCTGGTTAATGTCGCCAATGGCGCCGCACTGACGGTCAACGCTGTACTCGAGATGGACGCGTTGCCTCGAGGCGGCGCCAGTGTGGTATCGCAGAGCGGCACCATCATTGGCACACTGCTGTCGCGCGGCGCGGCGCGGGGCCTGGGTTTTGCCAAACTGGTGTCGGTCGGCAACGAAGCGGACATTGGCGTGGGCGAACTGGTGGACATGCTAGTGGCTGATGACGACACGCGCGTGATCCTGCTGTTTCTCGAGACCATTCGCGACGCCGGTGCCCTCGCGCGAGCGGCAGCACGCGCGCATGCGGCGGGCAAACCCATCGTCGCCTACAAGCTCGGTCGCTCAGCGCTGGGCCAAGCCCTGGCCCACTCGCACACCGGCGCGCTCGCTGGCAGTGATGCCGCTGTCGATGCTTACCTCCGACGCGCCGGGATCATGCGGGTAGAAATGTTGGAAACCCTGATCGAAATCGCGCCGCTGGTGGCTGGCCGCAAGCCGCCGGCGGCGCTCGGGCGCCCACCCCGGGTTGCCGTGGTCACCACCACCGGCGGCGGTGCTGCCAGTGTGGTTGATCGACTCGGAACGCTTGGCATAGAGACGCTCACGCCCGATCCGGCCTTCATCGCTGCGATGAAGGCGCAGGGCATCCCGGTGAAATCGGCACCCATCATCGATCTCACGCTTGCCGCCACCGCCGACAAATACCGCGCAGTGCTTGAGGCGCTGCTGGCGCATCCGGATTGCGATGCGGTGCTGGCGGTGGTTGGCTCCTCAGCCCAGTTTCACCCCGAGCTGGCGGTCAAACCCATCGTCGGAATTGCGAAAAGCGCCAAGCCCTTGGCGGTCTTTCTTGCACCACACGCCGAGGCTTCACTGAAGTTGCTGGCGCAGGCTGGCGTTCCCGCATTCCGCACCCCTGAAGCCTGTGCCGATGCGCTCAGCACCTACCTTGGCTGGCGCGCCCCGCGTCCCTGCGATGCGTCGGCGGCGATTGCGCTGTCCGATCTGATTCCGGCCGGGGCACTGGCCAACGGTGGCGCGCTCGACGAGGCACAGGCACTGACGCTGTTTGCTGCGCTCGGCGTACCCACGGTGGCCTGGAGCATTGCGCAGGCGCCGACGTACAGCCACGCCATCGCCTATCCGGTTGCCGCCAAGGTGCTGTCCTGCGATATTGCGCACAAGACCGAGGTCGGTGGTGTGACGCTCAATCTGGGGGATGGGCGCGCGTTCGACGCCAGCGTGCCGACGATGCTGGCGGCGGTGCACCGCGCTGCGCCCGAGGCCAGGATCGAAGGTGTTCTGGTGCAGTCGATGGCACACGGACTGGCCGAGGTGATCGTCGGTTACCGCCATGACGCACTGGTCGGACCAGTCGTGATGGTGGGCATGGGCGGTCGACTCGCCGAGATCTACAAGGACATCTCGCTGCGCTGCGCGCCGGTGGATGAAGCGCAGGCGCTGGAAATGATCGCTGCGGTCAAGGGCCTGGCGCTGATTCGCGGCTACCGCGGACTGCCACGTGGCGATACGGCCGCGCTGGTGCGCGCCATTGCGGCCCTGTCGCGCCTGGCCCTTGTCGAAGGACAACCGGTCCTCGAAGCCGAGATCAATCCGCTCCTGGTGCGTGCCGAAGGCGTGCTGGCGCTGGACGCCCTGGTGCTGCTCAGGCTGGCGCCGCAGCAATGACATTTCAACTTGACAAAAGGGAATCGACATGAATTTTCAATTCACGCCTGAGCAGGAAGAGTTCCGGGTGGCAGTGCGCCGCTTTGCCGAGCGCCATCTGAAGGCCGGCGCACGCGAGCGTGCCCATAGCCGCGACTATCCGTGGGATGTGGCCAGGTTGATGGCGGGGCAGGGGCTGCTGGGCATCACCATGCCCGAGGCCGTCGGCGGCCAGGGCGGCACGCTGATGGATGCGGTGATCGCCATCGAGACCATCGCCTCGGTCTGCCCGCGCAGCGCGGACGTGGTGCAGGCCGGCAATTTCGGGCCGGTGCGCGTGCTCGCCGAGTACGGCAGCCCGCTGCAACAAGAGCGTTACCTGAAGCGGATACTGTCTGGCGAAGGCGTGATTTCGGTCGGCATGACCGAGCCCGAGGCCGGCTCGGCGGTGACCGACCTGACGACTACCGCTACCCCCGATGGCGCAGGATTTCTCATCAATGGCAGCAAGGTGTTCACTTCCCACGCGCCCTACGCTGACGTGATCCTGGCCTATGTGCGCTTTGGGCCCGGCGTGGGCGGCATCGGCTCGGTGCTGATTGACACCAAGGCCGAAGGCCTGCGTCTGGGCCAACCCTCGACGTTCATGTCGGGTGAAGAATGGGCACAGTTGTATTTCGACAATGTGTATGTGGCGCCGGACATGG
>Ga0163199_1000631_pt1 | contig 22165 bp, 20 predicted proteins | sample PL_2010_150m_FD_113537 | JGI IMG/M metagenome (GOLD analysis project Ga0163199, IMG submission 113537) | Freshwater microbial communities from Powell Lake, British Columbia, Canada to study Microbial Dark Matter (Phase II) - PL_2010_150m | ecosystem: Environmental > Aquatic > Freshwater > Lake ...
ATCGATCCCAGGCAGCAGCAGCCGTAAGGCGGCAGCGGCTGTTCGGCGCAGGGGTTGGTGGCCTCGATGGTCTCGCAGTAGTAGAGGTTGTTGTCGCGGTTCATGCGGTCGAGGAACAGGATGCCCGGCTCGGCGTGGTCGTAGGTTGAGCGCATGATCTGGTCCCACAGCTCGCGCGCACGCAGTTTGCGGTAGACCCACATCCCGTCTTCGCGCTGGAACGCGCCGGTCTGCTTGGCGTCGAGCGCCGGCTCGGCTTTGTGCACGAGTTCGACTTCGCCGTCGGACTCGACCGCGCGCATGAATTCGTCGGTGACGCCGACCGAGATGTTGAAATTGGTGAGGTCGCCCTTGTCCTTGGCGTGGACGAAATCCTCGATGTCGGGATGGTCGCAACGCAGTACGCCCATTTGCGCGCCGCGTCGGCTGCCCGCCGATTCCACGGTCTCGCAGGAGCGGTCGAACACGCGCATGTAGGACACCGGGCCCGAGGCGCGCGACTGCGTGCCGCGCACCAGCGCGCCCACCGGGCGGATCGACGAGAAGTCGTAACCGACGCCGCCGCCGCGGCGCATCGTTTCCGCAGCTTCGGCAAGCGCCGTGTATATGCCGGGTCGTCCGTTGACGACCTCGGTGATCGAATCGCCGACCGGCTGCACGAAACAATTGATGAGCGTGGCGGTGAGCGTCGTGCCCGCAGCCGAGTCGATGCGTCCTGCCGGAACAAAGCCCTGCTCCTGCGCTTCGAGGAAACGTTTTTCCCATAGCGCGCGCTTGTCTTCGGTCTCGCACGAGGCCAGTGCGAGAGCGATGCGTTCGCGTACTTCATGCACGGTTTTTTCGTTACCCTTGGCGTACTTCTCCTGCAGGACTTCGGCGCAGATCTCCTGCTCCGGAAGGTTCGCGGCTGTTGGGGTAATCTTTTGTTTTGAATCGGTTTTTTGCATATCGCCCTTCTTCTTCGTAAGAGTGACAGGATACGCCGGACCCGACCTCACGGGAGAGCAGGTCCTGCAGTTCTTTGGGAATAAGCTACGAACTACTTAATCCAGTTTAGCAACAAAATATCGCTGTCGCTTGTTTAATATAAAATATTTTCTTCGTCACCAGTCCTTGGTTTTTCAAGGACTTATCGCAGTTTCGGCTTTTTCCTTCCCCCCGCGGGCTTGCGGAAGCGCGATTTTGGAGTTCGCACCCAGCCCGAAAATGACGCCCGGACCACACTCGCGGCGTTCAATTTACCGCAGACTGGAATCGCGCGCCACAGGGATTCATTATGCCAAATATTGTGGTTGTCGAGCGGTTCACCACAACATTTTGTGGTCGATCGCCGGCCGGGGGCGATCCGGACCCGGCCGGAATGGGCCTAAGTGCTTGCTCAAAAAGGCGAAGCCGGCTGCAGCCGGCAACGGGGAAAAAGGACGCGGTCCGGGCACCGTCGGGCGATTTCCTTTCAGGCCGGGCGTGCGGCTGCCCGGAACAGCCTGCGCGTGCTAAGGTAATCGAGGCATTTGCAAGGGATAGAGCATGAGTTCAGCATCAATCGAACCGGCCTCCGCAGCGCCGGAGATCGCAACGCTTGCCGGCGGTTGTTTCTGGTGTCTGGAGGCCGTCTACGATGAGTTGCGCGGCGTCGAGTCTGTGGAATCGGGTTACATGGGCGGGCAGGTCGAGCATCCCTCGTACGAGGCAGTGTGTTCCGGCGACACCGGCCACGCCGAGGTCGTGAGCATTCGATTCGATCCGAAGACGATCGGCTATCGCGATTTGCTCGAGGTGTTTTTCGTGATTCACGATCCGACCACGCCCAACCGGCAGGGCAATGACATCGGCACGCAGTATCGGTCGGCGATCTTTTATCATTCGATGGAGCAAAAGGCGATCGCGGAGGAAGTGCTGCGACAGATCGGCTCCGCAAAACTCTGGCGCGGACCCGTTGTCACCGAAGTCGCGCCGGCATCGACGTTCTGGGCCGCCGAGGACTGCCACCAGGAGTATTTCGCACGCAACCCGCACCAGGCCTACTGCATGGCCGTCGTCGATCCGAAAGTCGCGAAATTCCGCAAGCACTTTCGGGAGAAACTGAAGAGGTAGGAGCATGCAAAAACAGACACAGATCAGCGTCTGGTACTTCCTTGTCGCTCTGCTTGCGGTGTTGTGGTTGCGCGAGCTCTGGGTCGAATCGCAGCAGATCGAGCCGCTGCCCTACAGCGAGTTCCAGCGGCTGCTCAAGGAAGGGCAGATCAAGGAAATCAAGATCAGCGACAGGATGATTCAGGGCACGCTCAGCGCCCCCGTTCAGGGCCGCTCGCGTTTCGTCACCATCCGGGTCGATCCCGAGCTCGCCCGCGACCTCGACAAATACCCGGTGAAGTTCACCGGTGTGGTCGAGTCGACGTTCTTCCGGGACGTGCTCTCCTGGGTGCTGCCGGCGCTGGCTTTCTTCGGCATCTGGTATTTCCTGGTGCGCCGGTTCGCGCAGGAGCAGGGCATGGGCGGCGGCTTCCTTTCGATCGGCAAGAGCAAGGCCAAGGTCTATGTCGAGACCGACACCAAGGTGACCTTCGATGACGTCGCGGGCGTCGACGAGGCGAAGGAAGAGTTGCGTGAGATCGTGTCCTTCCTCAAGGATCCGCCGCGCTACGGGCGGCTCGGCGGGCGCATGCCCAAGGGCGTGCTTCTGGTTGGGCCGCCGGGCACCGGCAAGACGCTGCTTGCCCGCGCGGTGGCGGGGGAGGCCGGTGTGCCGTTTTTCTCGATCTCGGGCGCCCAGTTCGTCGAGATGTTTGTCGGTGTGGGCGCTGCACGCGTGCGCGATCTGTTCGAACAGGCAAGGCAGAAGGCGCCGGCGATCATTTTCATCGACGAACTGGATGCGCTCGGCCGGGCGCGCGGCGTTTCGCCGATCGCTTCGAACGACGAAAAGGAGCAGACCCTCAACCAGCTGCTGTCGGAGCTGGACGGTTTCGACCCCTCGAGCGGCATCGTGCTCCTCGCTGCCACCAACCGGCCCGAGATCCTCGATCCCGCGTTGCTGCGCGCCGGGCGCTTCGATCGCCAGGTGCTGGTGGACCGCCCCGACAAGAAGGGGCGGGTGCAGATTCTCGGCGTGCATCTGAAGAAGGTGAAGCTCGCGCCCGGAGTCAATCCCGATGAGATCGCCGCGCTGACGCCAGGGTTCTCGGGCGCGGACATCGCCAACCTCGTCAACGAGGCGGCGCTGGTCGCCACGCGCCGTGGCGCCGACGCGGTTGCGATGCAGGATTTCACCGCGGGCGTCGAGCGCATCGTCGCCGGGCTGGAAAAGAAAAACCGCGTGCTCAACCCCGAGGAGCGGCGCATCATCGCCTACCACGAGCTTGGCCACGCAATGACGGCGCTCGCGCTGCCCGGAACGGACACGGTGCACAAGATCTCGATCATTCCGCGCGGCATCGGCGCGCTCGGCTACACGATCCAGCGGCCGACCGAGGACCGTTATCTCATGACGCGCGCGGAACTGGAGAACAAGATGACCGTGCTGCTCGGCGGGCGCGCCGCCGAGTTCGTGGTGTTCGGGCACCTGTCCACCGGCGCGGCCGACGACCTGGCCAAGGTCACCGACATCGCGCGCTCGATGGTGATGCGCTACGGCATGGCCGAGAAGCTGGGGTCCGTTTCCTACGAAGGCGAGCGCCCGACCTTCCTCGGCGACATTGCGGGAATCACCGGGCGCAACTACAGCGAGGAGACGGCGCGCGAAATCGACTGCGCGGTGAGGGAACTGGTGCAGGCTGCGTTCGAGCGCGCGACGGGAATTGTTCACGCGAACCGCGAGCTGATTGAGCAGTGGGTGCAGCGGCTGCTCGAGAAGGAGACCCTCGGCGAAGAGGAGCTGAAGTCGTTCGCGGTTGCGGTGAGGCGTTCGGCCTGAGCGCCTTTAGGGAAGCTCTGAATAGGTCATCCCCGCGCAAGCGGGGATCCAGCAAGGGATTGAGATTTCTGGATTCCCGCTTTCGCGGGAATGACAAAATCGGGGATCTTCAGAGCTTCCTTAGACGGCTTGTCCCCGCCCATTATTTCCATTATTATGGAAATATGGATTCGACACAGGTGGTACGCGCGCTCGCAGCGCTCGCGCAGGCGACACGGCTGGAGATTTTTCGGCGGCTGGTGCAGGCCGGGTTCGGCGGCATGGCGGCGGGAAAGATCGGTGAAGTCCTCGGCATCCCGCAGGCAACGCTGTCCTTTCACCTGAAGGAGCTGGTGCATGCAGGACTGATCGCTGCGCGACCTCAGGGCCGCTACATTTACTACTCGGCGAATTACAGCGTCATGAGCGAGCTCATGGCGTATCTCGGCGACCACTGCTGCAACGGCAACCCTGAGCTTTGCCTCCCGGCCGCCGCCCGGAAATCACACCCGCAGCGCAAGGCATCAGGAAAAGCGGTCCGATAATGCGGAAAACTTTCAACGTCTTGTTTCTCTGCACCGGCAACTCCGCGCGCAGCATCATGGCCGAGGCCCTCCTGAACCATGCCGGCCAGGGCCGCTTCATTGCGTTCAGCGCGGGCAGTCACCCCAGCGGCGCGGTCAACCCCCAGGTGCTCGAATTCCTGGCGAGCCAGGGGCTGCCGACGCTCGGGGCCCGCAGCAAGAGCTGGGACGAGTTCGCGCAGCCGGGCGCACCGCAACTGGATTTCATCATAACGGTGTGCGATCAGGCCGCCGGCGAAGCCTGCCCGGTCTGGCCCGGTCAGCCGATGACCGCGCACTGGGGCGTCGACGATCCCGCGCGCTACATGGAAGACGCGGGCCAGGCCCGGCAGGTCATCCGCGATGTGTTTCTCATTCTGCAGCGGCGGATTTCGATCTTCGCGAACCTTCCCGTCGAAAAGCTCGATCGCCTCTCATTGCAGAACAAGATGCACAGCATCGGATCGGCGCAATGAGTTCAGCTACGCAATCCGAAGCGGTGGTGGGGTTGGCGGCGGAGCCGGCGATCGGTTTTTTCGAGCGCTGGCTTACCCTTTGGGTGTTTCTCTGCATCGTGGCCGGTGTCGTCCTCGGCCAGTGGCTGCCCGGCGTGTTTCAGGCTCTCGGCCGGATGGAGGTCGCACGCGTCAACATTCCGGTAGGCCTCCTGATCTGGGTGATGATCATTCCGATGCTGTTGAAAATCGACTTCGCTGCGATCGGGCAGGTGAAGTCGCACTGGCGCGGCGTGGCGGTGACCGTTGCCGTCAATTGGCTGGTGAAACCGTTCTCGATGGCGCTGCTCGGCTGGATTTTCGTGCGCCACGTCTTCGCGCCCTACCTTCCCGTGGATCAGATCGACAGTTACGTGGCAGGACTGATCCTGCTGGGGGCGGCGCCGTGCACGGCCATGGTCTTTGTGTGGAGCCAGCTTTGCCGCGGCGATCCGTATTTCACACTGAGCCAGGTGGCGCTCAACGACACGATCATGGTGTTCGCTTTCGCGCCCATCGTGGGCCTGCTGCTGGGGCTGTCTGCGATCACCGTGCCCTGGGATACGCTGTTTGTCTCCGTGCTGCTTTACATCGTCATCCCGGTCATTGTCGCCCAGGTGTGGCGCCGGGCGTTGCTCGCCGGCGGCGAGCAGAGGTTTCAGGCCGCGCTCGCACGCCTGCAGCCGTTCTCGGTGGCGGCGCTGCTCACCACGCTCGTGCTGCTGTTCGCTTTCCAGGGCGAGCAGATCCTGCGGCAACCGCTCGTGATTGCGATGCTCGCGGTACCCATAGTGATCCAGGTCTATTTCAACTCCGCAATCGCGTACTTCCTCAACAAGCGTCTCGGTGTGGCGCACTGCGTGGCCGGGCCCTCGGCATTGATAGGAGCGAGCAACTTTTTTGAACTCGCCGTTGCGGCGGCGATCAGCCTTTTCGGTTTCGACTCCGGCGCGGCGCTCGCGACCGTCGTGGGCGTGCTGGTGGAGGTGCCGGTGATGCTGTCGGTGGTGAAGATCGTCAATGCGAGCCGGTCCTGGTACGAGTTGCCGGCCGCCTGACCGGTTGCCGGCCGCAGTTAAACATTCACACGATCTTCAAGTTGGCATAACCGGCGCGTCATCTTCGGCGGACATGCTACCGGCACGCAGCGTACCAACCCGTGAATCGACTCGGGTCACGAGAGGACGGCTGCCTGACAGAGGAGAGAGGATCATGATGCATGAACAGTTGGCCGAAGCGAGCGAAGCGCGTTTGACGCCTGCGGTGCAAAAACTGGCGGTCGAGGAACTGGTGATCATGACCCGAAAGGCATGGGCACCCGGTGCCGATGATTTCCTCTCGCTCCGTGCGGTGATCGGAGTAGGGTTCGGTTTTGCGGCCCTGACCCGGGACGGAAAGGTAGTGTACGAGGAGCGTGACGAGGCGCCCGAGCAGCTCATGACTGTGGCCGATGCAGAGCGGCTCGCGCAGGAATCGGCAGACCGCGACTGGCGCATACATCTGGTCGCGATGCTCGATGACCGACACTACAAGCGCGTCGGGCCCGGGAAGTGGCAGCTTTACGAGCGCGGCTACGGACTTTCCTGACCGCGGATCGTCTGAGCTCATCCCGTTTATCGGTTTGGTTTCGCGCAAGGTCGATGAAGGTTCCGTCGCGCGATGGCTTTCACAAATCCTTCACTGTTGAAGCCCATAATCTTCCTGGATGATGCTTGAGGGAACCATGAGATCTTCTGTCCAGAGTCTACGCGCGTCCGCCCCGGTCCGGCCCAATGCGATACTGGTGTGCGGGCGCCACTACATCGACGTAAGCCTGCTCGACATTTCCCTGCAGGGGGCGATCGTGCAGATGCGCGAACCTGTATCGTTGGCGCCAGGACTAAGTTGCGCCCTGCGCGTTTTATCAGCCGGCGGTTATCAGGTGTTTGAAGCCGAGGCTGTCATCGCGCGTTTCAGCGAGGGCCGGACGGTGCTTCAGTTCGGTGCGCCGCACGAGGGCCTGCGGCGTGCGCTCGAAGACTTCCTGAGGGCGCGGCCCGAGGGTAGATTGGAACTGCATCGTTCCCTTGACGCGCTCTGTCGTTGCGAGCGGACGACCGATCAGGGCGATATCTCCAGCACCAGCAGGGCGATCAGCACACCGATGCCCCCACCGGCAATGACATCGGTGGGGTAGTGCAGCCCGAGCACGGGGCGGGACAGTGCAACCAGCAGCGAAAACGGGACGAGCAGCAGCGCCAGTGCGGGAAAATAGGCGACGGCGATCACCGTAAACGCCGCCGCGTGCAGCGTGTGCCCCGAAGGAAAGCTGTAGCGGTCAAGCGGGTCGGCTGCCAGGCGAATCGCGCGGTGCACCGCAAACGGCCGCGGGCGGAGCGTTTTCGATTTGAGCCATTTGTAGGTCAAGCTGCAAGCGACGCCGGCGATGAGCATATGCCCGATCGGTAGCACGGCGCGCTCCTGGAAGGTGCACAGGAGCGTCAGCCACAGCGCATACCAGAACACACCATCCCCGAGTCGGCTGACGGCACGGAACAGGTGGCGCAGCCCGGCGTGTCGGACGGCCTCGTTGCAGCGCAGGCACAGAGCGAGATCCCACCGCAGCAACAGCTCGATGCTCGATGCGAGCCGGGTCATTTTTCATTCCTCATCTGCATAGCCGGCCGCGGCTGAAAGTCGGGCGAGCTTTTTTTTCTGCTCATGCTGCCGCATGCTGCACCGCCAGCGTGAAGCGCTCGTGAACGCTCGTTGACAGTTCTGTTACGGCGGTGTGCGGCGATCGCCGCCGCACACCGCATCGGCCTGCGGTTTGTCAAAAAGTATTCATCCAGAGGTCACGGCGCTGTCATGTCCGTTTTCTAGGATCTTTCGGCAGATCCACAACCGGGGAGCAAGGTATGTTCGTTCAGGAACTCGAACAGGAAAGGCCTGCGGAGCATCGGTACCACGTGGCCTTCGCGCATACGGCAGAGGAGATTCTCGAGGCGCAGAGGCTGCGCTACAGCGTGTTTGCGGGGGAGTTGGGCGCACGACTGAATTCGGAATGCGGCGTCGATGAAGACGTGTTCGACCCTTTCTGCAAACACCTGATTGTGCGTGACGGAAGCACGGGTGAGGTGGTGGGGACTTACCGGATTCTGTCGCCAGAAGCGGCAGCCGAGGTCGGCTGGTCCTACGCAGAGCAGGAATTCGACCTGAGCCGTCTCGCGCACCTGAGGCGGTCAATCGTGGAAGTGGGACGTTCCTGCATCCACCCCGCGTACCGGAACGGCGCGGTGATCGCGCTGCTGTGGTCGGGCCTAGCGCATTACATGCTGTATAACCGCTACGACTATCTGGTGGGCTGCGCGAGCATGGGGATGGCCGACGGGGGCATAGCGGCGTGGGCGACTTACCAGAAGGTCAGTCGAACAAGTCTCGCGCCGGTCGAATACCGCGCGTTCCCGCACACCCCATTGCCGTTTCGCGATGTGGCTGGGTGCGCAGATACCAGGGTTCCTCCGCTGTTGAAGGGCTACCTGCGGCTCGGTGCCTATGTGTGCGGCGAGCCCGCCTGGGATCCGGACTTCAATACCGCTGATCTGCTCGTTTTCCTGCCACTCGCGCGAATCGATCAGCGCTACGCGAGACATTTTTTCGGCAAGCCCGTCTCTTTCTGACGCGGGCAAGCAGCCTCGGCGAAAGCGGGCCGGGGCAATAGACGGCCACGTTGCGGGAATCTAAGGCGAGACTTTCGCCAGCATAGCGAGCAGCCGTTCCTGGGCGGCAGCGCCGCGGGTGGTGCAGCGCCGGTAGCTGCCGTCGTCGCCCATTTCCCAGGCTTGAATGCCGTCGGCGAGGTAGGCTTTCAGGCCTTCGTTGATGACGCGCCGCTTCAGCTTCGGGTCGAGTATCGGGAAGGCGATTTCGATGCGGCCGAGAAGGTTGCGCTCCATCCAGTCGGCGCTCGACAGGTAAACGTCTTCGGCGCCGCCGTTCAGAAAATAGAAAATGCGCGAGTGCTCGAGGAAGCGGCCTACGATCGAGCGCACGCGGATGTTTTCCGACAGGCCGCGCACGCCGGGACGCAATACGCAGGTGCCGCGCACGATCAGGTCGATACGAACGCCGGCGCGCGAAGCGGCATAGAGCTTCTCGATCACCTTGTGCTCGGTCAGATCGTTTATCTTGGCGATGACCCGTGCCGGTTTGTTTGCCTTGGCGTGCCTGATCTCGCGGCCTATCGCCGCGATCAGGCGGTCGTGCAGCGTGAACGGAGAGAGCCATAGATGGTGCAGCTTGCGCGCCCGGCCCAGGCCGGTAAGCTGCTTGAACACTTCGTTCACGTCCTGGCAAATTTCCGGATTCGACGTCAACAGCCCGAAATCGGTATAGCGGCGCGCGGTGCGGGGGTGGTAGTTGCCGGTCGACAGATGTGCGTAAGTCTGCAACTTCCGGTTCTCGCGACGAATAACGAGCGTCATCTTGGCGTGGGTCTTGCGGCCGACCACGCCATACACCACATGCGCTCCGACTTCCTCGAGCTGTGCGGCCCAGTTGAGATTCGCCTGCTCATCGAAGCGAGCCAGCAGTTCGACCACCACCGTGACTTCCTTGCCTCGACGCGCGGCATCGATGAGATAGCGCATCAGCACGGAGTCGGTGCTGGTGCGATAGACGGTCTGCTTGATCGCGACCACGCTGGGGTCTTCCGCGGCCTGCTCGAGGAATTGGAGCACCGGGTTGAAAGACTGGAACGGGTGGTGAAGCAGGATGTCCTCGTTGCGCATGACCCGGAACAGATCTTTGTGCCGTTCGAGCGCCTTGGGCACGCCGGCATCAAATCGGCGGTACTTCAGTGACGGCACGTCCACCAGGTCGGGCAAATACATCAAGCGCACCAAATTGACCGGCCCGTCGACCCGGTACAAATCGTCGCGATTGAGCCGGAACTGCAGCAGCAGGAATTGCTCGATTTCAGGCGGACAGGCTTCCGCCACCTCCAGCCGGACCGAATCGCCGAAGTGGCGCTGCGGCAACTCGCCGGCGAGCGCCGCACGCAGATCACTGATCTCTTCCTCGTCGACGAACAGGTCGCTGTTGCGGGTAACGCGAAACGGGTATGAGCCGATTACGGTCATGCTTTCGAACAGCGCACCGACGAACGCCTCCAGGATGGAGGTGAGCAGCACGAATGCGTTCCCGTTCGCGAGCTGCGCCGGCAATTTTATTACGCGCGGCAACAGCCGTGGTGCCTGGACAATAGCGGTGCCGGAGTCCCGTCCGAAGGCATCGCGCCCGGTGAGTTGAACCGCAAAATTGAGACTCTTGTTGAGCACCCTGGGAAATGGATGCGCCAGATCGAGCCCGATCGGAGTCAGCAGCGGCATCATTTCCCGCCGGAAGTATTCGAGCAGCCACTCCCGCTGCCGGCGGCTCCAGTCTTTTTGCGCGAGAAACACGATCTCATGCCGCGCCAGCGTCGGCAGGATGTCCTGGTTCCAGAGCCGGTATTGCTCGGCCACCAACGCATGCGTCTGTGTACCCACCGCATGCAGAACCTCGCTTGCCGTACCTTCGCCGGGTTGGCGTACCTCGTTGCCCAGCTTGATACGTTCTTTCAGTTCGGCAACGCGAATCTCGAAAAATTCATCGAGGTTGGACGATACGATGCACAGAAATCGCAATCGCTCGAGTATGGGCAGGCGCCGGTTCTGGCCCTGTTCGAACACGCGGCGGTTGAATGCCAGGATTCCCAGCTCGCGGGGAAGAAAGCGCTGCCCGATGCGTCCGGACGCGGGAGTATCTACGGGCATGGGAAGCATGGGAAACGTGACGGCTGGCGTGGATGCGGCCATGCGGCGCGCGCCGGCGAGGGGATCTCAGGGAGCGCCGGCTCGCCGTGCGGCTCCGCGGCACGGCCGTTACTTCGGTCCAGGCAGGCCTGGATACGCGCCTGCGCTTGCTCGGCTATGGTGCGTCGAGTGCTGCCGGCGGCGACAATGGCCGGCAGCAGCCTGAGCTCGGCAATCACTTCAGGCTGGGCGGCGATGGCGCACAGCGAGTCCAAGAAGGTGATGTCGCCGCTGTACTCAGGTACCGCAGTCCGCGATCCGTCCTGATCCAGATAACGCAGCGCGGCCGGCAGGACGAGCGAGCGTGCCTCGACCGCGGCCTGCAGAAGTGCGCTGCGAAACGGCAGCACGCCCGCTCCATCAGTGCTCGTTCCTTCGGGGAACACCGCCACGAGCGCGCCGCCTGCCAGCCGGTCTGCGATCTCGCTGGACACGCGGCTGGCGTCGCGATGGCTGCGGCGGTCGATGAAGATGGTGTCATTGCGTGCACACAGCCAGCCGATGACCGGCCAACGCCGCACGTCGCTCTTGCAGACGAACACCGGATTGCCGACCGAAGCGATGACGAAGACGTCGATCCATGACACGTGATTCGCGACCAGCAGCCCGTGCCGCGGAACGCGGTGGCCGGTCTTGCGAACGCGGATGCCCAGCATCTCAAGCAGCATCCGCGACCAGTTGCGCCTGAGGCGAACCTGGAGTGGCATGCTGATCCAGGGATAGACGCAGGCCACGATCGCCGCGCCATAAGCCAGATGCAACCCGACCCGTGAGAGCCGGAATGCCACGCGCAGTGGTCGTTGAATCATGCGTTTCCGCCTGCGGTTCGCGTCATGGCTTTAGGTGGGCTCCGGTCGGACCGCCCATCGTAAAGAAGAACGTCGCGCCCTGTCCGGGAACCGCGTTGGCCCATATCGTTCCCCCGTGGCGCTGGATAATCCGCTGCGTGATGGCGAGCCCGACGCCGTTGCCCTCGAACTGACTTTCCTTGTGTAGTCGCTGGAATACGCCGAACAGCCTGTCTGCATAGGTTGGGTCGAACCCGGCACCGTTGTCTTTGACGAAATACACCGGGTTTCCGCCCTCACCGGTGCCGGAGCCGATCTCGACGAGCGGCCGCTCCGCGTCGCGGCTATATTTCAGCGCGTTTGAGATCAGATTGGCGTAAACCTGGCGCAACAGCGCAGGATCGCCGTGACAGGCGGGCATCGAATGTATCCGGATTTCCGCGCGGGCAGCCTCGGGAAACGCCAGATCCCGCAGCAATTCGGCGGCAATCTGTTCCGGCTTGACCTGGCTGCGTTGCAACGGGGAACGCGCCATGCGCGAAAACCGCAGCAGGTCGTCGATCATCCGGGACATGCGCTCGGCGTTCGCCGCGATCCGCGCCAGATAATCACGAGTGTGCTCGGCACGATCTTCGGAGCAATCCTCCCTGACGATCTCGGCAAAACCGCTGATCGCGCGCAGCGGCGCTCGCAGGTCATGGGAGATAGTGTAGGAGAAGGCCTCCAGTTCCCCCACCGTGGCCTCGAGTTCTACGGTGCGTTCGCGAACACGAGCCTCGAGCTCCTGGTTGAGCCGGCGTATTTGAAGTTCCGCCTGTTTCCCCATCGTGATGTCCCGCGCGACGCCGATCAGGGATCCTTGCGGCGAGAGTTCCGAGCGCACAAACTTTCCGCGGACGGCAAGCCAGCGTTCCGATCCGTCGGCGGCCACGATCCGGAAATCACAGCGGTATTGGGAGCTGTTCCTGATCGCCTCATCGCGCGCGCGCAGCAGGGCATCGCGATCCTCGGCGTGCACCATGGTCAGCAGATCGGGATGGCTGGCCCGCCCCGGTGGAACCGGCCCCAGCAGCTTACCCACGCCCGGACCCCAGCGAAACGTGTCGTCTGCGAGATCCCGTTCCCAAGGGACGATGGAGCCGGCGTCGATGGCCAGCCGCAAATGCTCCTCGTTTTGCTCGAGGCTGAAAATTTTGTCGCGGATGGCGGCGGTCATCGCGTTCAGCGAGGCTGCCAGCCGCGCGACTTCGCCGCTTCCGGATTCGTCGAGCCGGATATCGTATTTGCCGCGCGCAACGTCTTCGCTCGCCGCGGTCAGGCGGCGCAGACGGCGCGTGAGCCAGTAGGCGAGCAGCGCCTGAACTGCGCCGATCAGCAGCAGTCCCGCCCCGACAATGACGCTTCCGCGGCGGAGAAGATCATCCCGGTACGAGGCGAGCTGCTTTGTCGACACGCCGAAATTGAGCGTTCCGTATTTTTTTCCGTTCGCTTCGACGAGAAGAAAGGTGTGATAAAGGCGCTCGTCGTTGATCACCCGCGTGGAGGCAAGCGGTACCACATCGGCCGGATTCCAACCGGACGCGGCGACGACGGCATCCTGCGCATCGCGCAGCACGAGATAGACGATGTCGTCGTCGCTGCGAGTCGCCTCGAGTCGGTCGGCGAGCGCCGCGCGGTCGCCCCGGACCAGCAGCGGGGCGAGCGTCGAATTCAGCAACGGCGTCAGGTCTTCAAGGTGCTGCTTGAATGTCTCGGCCAGTGCCTGCTCCACTAGATCCCCGTTGTGCAGCAGCAGCGCCGCAAAAAGAAGTATCTGACACGCTGCTGTCGCCGCGAGGATATGCAGGCTGAGGGTGTTGTCGAACAGACGCTTGGTCAGGGACGACCAGGAGCGGAATAGTGGCGGACCGGGCGTGGCGCGCGCTGCCTGCGGGTTTGCAATCAAGAAAAATGGCATTGTTGACTGATTCGCCTGGTTGGAGCTTGTGCCGCGCGAGACATCCGAAACCGCATCGGCGACGGGCGCGAAACACACGCTCAAGCCTGCCGGGCGCTCCGAACCCGGTGCGCCGGCAGGAATCGGAAGGATCTGTTGCGGCGAACCAGAGGCTAGCCCCCCAATGTTTCAGACTTGTGACAGTCGGGCATCGGCAGCGGCAGGCGGGGTCCGGGCTTCACGACCGGAACGCCTATTCAGGGCCTGCCATGCAACACAGTTGTAATACTGGACGCATAAAGTGCGAAGTTCGCAAGCGAACGATGCAACGATGAGATGAGGCCGCCGGTGAGGATTTCTGAGTTTGTAGTCAATCTGGCAGCGTTTGTCGCCGTGCTTGCGGCGGTGCCCGCATGTGGGCAGGTCGTAACGGGCGCGCAGATCGTAAAGGTGGACGGCTCGTCCACGGTCTACCCGATCACCAATGCGGTCGCGAAGGCGTTTCAATCGGCGAAAGGAAACGCGATCAAGGTGATGGTCGGCGTCTCCGGCACCGGTGGCGGATTCAGGAAATTCTGCCGCGGCGAAACCGATATTTCCGATGCCTCGCGCCCGATCCTGAGAGAGGAGATGCAGATCTGCAGGGCTACGGGCATCGAGTACCTGGAGCTGCCGGTCGCGTTCGACGCACTCACCGTGGTCGTCAACCCGAAAAATGCATTCCTGCACAGCATCACGGTCGACGAACTGAAAAGACTGTGGGAGCCCGCGGCGCAAGGCAAGCTCACAAGATGGCGCCAGATCAACGCGGCGTGGCCGGACGCGCCGATCAGGCTGTTCGGCCCGGGAGCGGCTTCCGGCACGTTCGACTACTTCACCGAGGCGATCGTCGGCAAGGCGAAGTCCTCGCGCACCGATTACGCCGCATCTGAAGACGACAACGTACTGGTGCAGGGCGTGGCGCGTAACATTAATGCAATGGGGTACTTCGGCTACTCGTATTACTCCGAGAACAAGAACAGGCTCAGGGCTGTTCCCATTGTCGAGAAGCCCGGCCGGGCGGGCGTCGAGCCGTCGCTGGAGACGGTCATCAACGGAACCTATCGGCCGCTGTCGCGACCGATGTTCATTTACGCCAGCGTGAAGTCGCTCGGCAGGCCTGAGGTGAGTGAATTTGTCCGCTTCTACCTGAAGAATGCGGGACGGCTTGCGAAGGAAGTCAAAAGCGCGCCGCTTCCGGAGCGCGCCTATTCCCTGGCCGCAGATAATCTCGGCAGAATGAAGATCGGCACCGTGTTCGGCGGTGTCCCCGAAGTCGGCATCACCATCGAAGAGTTGCTCCGCCGTGAGGCAAGACCTTGATACGCATCGGATCCCATCGTGCCGTTCCGTGCGGCATTTTCAAGGTTCTTCTCTGTAACAATATTGTCATATTGCGGTAATACACTGGCTCCTGGACTTGGAAGATTCCAGTCACTAGCCCAACCATGGATTCAATGGCAGTTATCAAGTTAGTTCGAGTGAGTTCGTTATCCAACCATCTTAGGAGTAGCACTATGCGCATTCCACATTTACTGAAGCTTCAGTTTCTGGCAGTTTCGACGGTCGCGTTGGGGCTGGCGGGCAACGCGGGCATCGCGGCTGAAATTACCGGCGCCGGCGCCACGTTCCCGTATCCGATTTACGCCAAGTGGGCGGAAGCCTACAAGGCGAAGACCGGCAATAACCTCAATTACCAATCGATCGGTTCGGGCGGCGGAATCCGCCAGATTCAGAACAAGACCGTCGATTTTGGCGCGACGGACATGCCGCTGAAACTGGATGAGCTGGACAAGAGCGGCTTGCTGCAGTTCCCGACGGTGGTGGGCGGTGACGTCCCGGTCGTCAATGTTCCGGGGATCAAACCAGGAGAACTCAAACTCACCGGGGCGGTCCTTGCGGATATTTATCTCGGCAAGATCAAGAAGTGGAATGCCCCGGACATCGCGAACCTGAATCCCGGCGTCAGGCTGCCGGATCAGGACATCACTGTCGTGCACCGATCCGACGGCTCGGGGACGACGTTCATCTGGGTCAATTATCTGTCGAAGATGAGCACCGAGTGGAAGGAAAAGGTCGGCGAGGGCACGTCGGTCAACTGGCCGGCAGGAGTCGGCGGCAAGGGTAACGAAGGTGTCGCTTCGTACGTCCAGCGGATTGCCGGTGCAATCGGCTACGTTGAATACGCCTATGCTTTGCAAAACAAGATGGCGTATGCACAGGTCAAAAACCGCGACGGCAATTTCGTTGCTCCCAATATCGAGTCGTTCAGAGCCGCGGCCGCCGGTGCGCAATGGGACAAGGCCCCCGGCATGTACCTGATCCTCACCGACCAGGCGGGAAAGAATAGCTGGCCGATCAGCGGCGCGACCTTTATCCTGGTCTACAAGACACCAGAGAAGGCCGACCGCGCGAAAGAAGTGCTGAAATTCTTCGACTGGGCTTATGCCGATGGCGACAAGCTTGCGACAAATCTTGACTATGTGCCGCTGCCCGACTCAGTGGTCAAAATGATCCAGACTACCTGGAAGAGCCAAATCAAGGACGCCGGCGGCAAGCCGGTCTGGCAGTAATCAAACTGCCGACCGAATGAGGCTGAGCGGCGGGATCGCTGCAGGGCGATTACAATGAGCGCCGTCGTCGATCACGTTCCGGGGCTGACAAAATTGGCCCCTACCGCCACCATGCCCACCATGTTACGGACCATACCCGAAGGCAGTCTGAGAAAGCATCACCGGCTGGACCTGCTGTTTCGTCATGCCACGCGATGCTTCGCTTTTTTGGTGCTGGCGCTGCTCCTGGGTATTCTGGCCTCGCTGCTGCTTGGCAGCCTGCCTTCGATACGCGCTTTCGGGTTCGGTTTTTTTGTGAGCGCCGAATGGAACCCCGTCACGCAGCAGTTCGGCGCCCTGGTGCCGATCATGGGGACGCTGGCGACCTCCGCTATCGCGCTCATGATCGGCATTCCGGTCAGCTTCGGAATCGCGCTGTTCCTGACCGAACTTTCGCCGATCTGGCTGCGCCGGCCACTGGGCACGGCGATCGAGCTGCTCGCCGCGATCCCGAGCATCATCTACGGCATGTGGGGACTGTTCGTGTTCGCACCGGTGTTTTCACAACATGTCCAGCCCCTGCTCACGCAAACGCTGGGCTCGATCCCGCTTGTGGGCGCGCTTTTCCAAGGCGCACCCATGGGGATCGGCGTACTGACCGCGGGAATCATTCTCGCGATCATGGTCATACCGTTTATGGCATCGGTGATGCGCGACGTGTTCGAGATCGTTCCCGCGGTACTGAAGGAATCGGCGTATGCGCTCGGCTCGACGACTTGGGAGGTGGTGTGGAACGTCGTGCTCCCCTACACCAAGGTCGGCGTCGTGGGCGGGGTCATGCTGGGCCTCGGGCGGGCGCTGGGCGAGACCATGGCGGTGACTTTCGTCATCGGCAATGCGCACAGGCTGAGCCTTTCCATCATGGAGCCAGGAAACAGCATTGCCTCGGCCCTGGCGAATGAATTCACCGAGGCGGTCGGTGATCTTTATCTTTCCGCGCTGATTGAGCTCGGCCTGGTCCTGTTTTTGATCACATTCGTCGTGCTCGCGCTGTCCAAGCTGCTGCTGATGCGGCTTTCCCGGTTCGAAGGACAGAAGACGTGAACGCCCGGTCGCCGCTTTACATGGACCTCTACGCCCGCCGGCTGTGGCTCAATCGGGTCAACCTGATGGTGTCGCTGCTCGCGATGCTGTTCGGGCTGTTCTGGCTCGGCTGGATCCTTCTGACGCTGTTCCAGGCCGGATTCGCGGGTATCACCGCCGATCTTTTCCTGAAGACAACGCCGCCTCCGGGCAGCTCCGGCGGGCTGATCAACGCGATTGGCGGCAGCCTGATGATGGGCGTGACCGGCACGCTGCTCGGCACCCCGATCGGCATCATGGCGGGGATTTATCTGGCTGAATTCGGCAGCCGCGGCTGGCTTGCGCCGGCCACGCGCTTCATCAACGACATCCTGCTGTCCGCGCCCTCGATCGTGATCGGCCTGTTCATTTACGAGGCCTACGTTGTGCAGGTCAGGCATTTTTCCGCCTGGGCCGGCACCATGGCACTCGCCCTTATCGTGATTCCGGTGGTCATCCGCACCACCGAGAACATGCTGCGCCTGGTGCCGGACAGCTTGCGAGAGGCAGCGGCGGCGCTTGGCGCGCCGCAGTGGAAAATCATCATGCTGGTGACGGTACGCGCCGCCCAGGCCGGCATCCTCACCGGCATTCTGCTCGCAGTCGCGCGCATCAGCGGCGAGACTGCGCCGCTGCTTTTCACGGCGTTGAACAACCAGTTTGGAACGCTCAACATGAATTCGCCGATGGCGAATCTTCCGATGGTCATCTTTCAGTTCGCGATGAGTCCGTATGAAGACTGGCACAGGCTGGCGTGGGCGGGCGCGTTGCTGATCACCCTCAGCGTGCTCGTGCTGAACATCCTCGCGCGCGTATTCTTCCGCAACAAAACCCCGATGTACTGAGCCGATCATGAACATAGCCGCATTGCAGCCCCTGCATGAAGTCGCCGCGCAGAAGATCCAGGTGAAGAGCCTGAACTTCTACTATGGCCGGTTTCAAGCGCTGAAGGACGTTACCCTGAGCATCTCCGAGAAGAAGGTGACGGCCTTCATCGGGCCCTCGGGATGCGGCAAGTCGACACTGTTGCGGACCTTCAACCGCATGTATGCGCTCTATCCCAACCAGGAGGCGCAAGGCGAGATACTCCTCGACGGCGAAAACATTCTGGCTCCCCGCCAGGACCTGAACAGCCTGCGCGCCAAAGTCGGCATGGTGTTCCAGAAGCCCACGCCGTTTCCGATGTCGATCTACGACAATATCGCCTTTGGCGTGAAGCTCTATGAAAGCCTCTCGCAGCGCGCGATGGAGGAGCGCGTCGAGTGGGCGCTGAACAAGGCGGCGCTCTGGAACGAGGTCAAGGACAAGCTGAAGCAAAGCGGCACCAGTCTCTCCGGCGGCCAGCAGCAGCGCCTTTGCATTGCCAGGTGCATTGCGGTCAAGCCGGAGGTACTGCTCCTCGACGAGCCGGCGTCCGCGCTCGACCCGATATCGACCGGCCGCATCGAGGAACTGGTGCACGAACTGAAGGGCGACTACACCATCGTCATCGTGACCCATAACATGCAGCAGGCGGCACGGGTTTCGGACTACACGGCCTACATGTACCTCGGGGAAATGGTGGAGTTCGGGGTCACCGACGAGATTTTCATCAAGCCGAAGAACAAGGCGACCGAGGATTACATCACCGGGCGTTTCGGCTAAGCGCCACGGGAATCGGCACTCGCGCGGCGCCGCGCGGTGGCGGGCCACCGGGGTATGCGCGCACTGAAGACAGTACTGAAGACATCTGAGGAGAGGCAGCAATGACCAGTCAAGAGCATATCTCGAAGCAATACGACATCGATCTCGACACGCTGCGCTCGCGGGTGCTGGAAATGGGCGGGCTGGTCGAGTCGCAAATCCTGGCGGCAATCGAGGGCTTCTCCACCGGAAACCGGGATCTGATCGAGCGGGTCAGCACCAGCGATTATCGGGTCAATGCCTATGAGGTCAGCATCGATAACGATTGCAGTCACATCATAGTGCGCCGGCAGCCGGCGGCGGGCGATCTGCGCATGATCATGGCGATCAGCAAGACCGTAACGGACCTGGAGCGGATCGGCGACGAAGCCGAGAAAATCGCCCGCATGTCGAAGCAGATCCATGAGCGGGGCGTGCTGCATGTTCAGCGTTTCGCCGACGTTCGCCACGCCGGCACCACCGCGGTGCGGATGCTGCGGCAGGCGCTGGACGCGTTCGCGCGGCAGGACGCCGCGCAGGCGGCTCAGGTAGTACTGGAAGATATCGCGATCGACGACGAGTTTCGTTCCATCATCCGGCAGCTCATCACGTTCATGATGGAGGATCCGCGGACGATCTCCACGGCGTTGGAGATCGTGTGGATCGCCAAGGCGATCGAGCGCATCGGGGATCACGCCAAGAACATCGCCGAATATGTGATCTATTTCGTCAAGGGCACCGACGTGCGCCACACGACGCTCGAGGCCGTGGAACGGGAGGCGAAGAGTTGATTGCACAGCCGCCATTCGCCGCAGCACAAGTCCGTGACAAAAGGCTTGCCTGAGCCATGCCCGGAGTAGTGCTCATCGTAGAGGACGAAGCGCAGATCCTGGAGCTGATCGCGGTCAACGTCGAACACGCCGGCCAGGTGCCGTGGCGCGCGCGTTCGGTCGAAGAAGCTGAAGCGCTGATAATGAAGGCGCTGCCGGACATGGTGCTGCTCGACTGGATGCTTCCGGGCGAGTCGGGAGCCGCGTTCGCCCGGCGGCTGCGAAGCGATCGACGTACCAAGGACATCCCGATCATCATGCTGACGGCACGCGCCGAAGAGCGCGACAAGATCGCGGGACTGGAGTCGGGGGCTGACGATTACATCACCAAGCCCTTCTCGCCCAAGGAACTGATTGCCCGCATGAAGGCCGTGCTGCGGCGGCGCGCGCCGCAGATGACCGACGACCTGGTCGAGATCGACGGACTGAAGCTCGACCCGGTGGCCCATCGCGTGACCGCTCGCGGAAAAAAACTGGAGCTCGGTCCGACCGAATTCCGGATGCTGCACTTTTTCATGACACACCCCGAGCGTATCTATTCCCGCGCGCAGCTGCTCGATGAGGTTTGGGGAGATCACGTCTACGTGGAGGAGCGTACGGTCGATGTGCATATCAGGCGGCTTCGACACGCGCTTTCGACATCGGGGCACGATCGCTTGATCGACACCGTGCGCGGTAGCGGCTACGGCCTTCGCATCGACTGATCGGGCTATGTCCGGATCGAGCCTGAGCCCGGTGCAGCAGGCGCGAGCCGCCCGTTGTGCAATAATGAAAATTTAGACAATCGGCGCGATTTCCTTGGATCAAGTCTGGGTTCGGACACTCGTCACGCTCGCCCTGCTCGGGGTTGCCGCGTATGCGATGAGTTTTATTGTGGAAGCCAATGCCGGTTGGCTTCTTCTCAGCGGCGGGCTGTTCGCGCTGCTTGCGTACCACGTCAAGAATCTGCGCTTGCTGCTCGGGTGGCTCAGGCAACCGGAGGCCGGCGATGTGCCTGGCTCGACCGGGGTATGGGACGACGCTTTGGCGCTGCTTCACAGGCGGGAGCGGCGCCACGCGAAGGAACGACGGCACCTTGAGCGGCTGCTGGTCCGCTTTCGTCAGGCGAGCCGCGCCCTGCCGGGCAGCGTCGTGGTACTCGATGCCGCCAACCGCATCCAATGGTGCAACGAGACGGCGGAAAAACACTTTGGCATTGATGGTCAAACCGACCTGGGGCAGCCGATCACCAACCTGGTCCGTCAGCCGGAGTTGGTGCATTACATTGGGGCGGGCGATTATTCCAAGGCCTTGCAGATGCGCTCCAACCGCGACGCGGACCTCGTGCTGTCGGTGCAGATCATCCCGTACGACAGTTCGCAGAAGCTGCTGCTCGCGGGTGACGTGACGCAGACCGAGAAGCTCGACCGCATCCGCCGGGACTTTGTCGCCAACGTGTCGCACGAGCTGCGCACGCCGCTCACGGTGTTGGTCGGCTTTCTTGAAACCGTGCGCGAACTCAAGCTCGATCCACAGCGTTCGCGCGACTACCTGGACATGATGGCGGACCAGTCGCGGCGGATGCAGCGCCTCCTCGACGACTTGTTGATGCTGTCATCGATCGAGTCCGCGCCGGAACTTGCGAGCGACGAGCGCATCGTGATGTCGCGCCTGTTGGCGCGAATCGCAGCCGACGCTGAGATGCTGAGCGCCGGCCGTCACCGCGTCACTCTCGAGGCCGAAGGCGATTACGACCTGCTCGGCGCCGAGAGCGAGATCGTCAGCGCCTTCGGGAATCTCGTCAGCAATGCCATACGCTATACGCCGGTCGGAGGCGAGATCCGCATCGTCTGGACCGCTTCCGGTGCAGGCGCGCGCTTTAGCGTTCAGGACACCGGCATCGGCATTGCGCCGGAGCACATTTCCCGTCTTACGGAGCGCTTCTATCGCGTTGACCGGGGGCGCTCGCGCGAGACCGGCGGTACCGGTCTTGGCTTGGCGATCGTGAAACACGTGCTGATGCGCCATCAGGCGCAGCTCGAGATCGAGAGCGAGCCCGGCAGTGGCAGTCGCTTCAGCGCGCGCTTTTCGGCGCGGCGCGTGGTCTCGGTAGTGCAGCCGAGCATCGGCGTCGATGCGTGAGCGGCTGATGCCTGAAGCCTTGCCGTAGCCGGCAGGGCTGTGTGCGTGCGCGGGCGCACCTGCGTCCCGCTAGCGAAGCTCTGATTTACTCAAACCGCAGGCGTTATCGCAAGACGCGAGCAGCACAAGTCCTTGATCCTGCTTTCCCTCGCTCGTCCAGCTGGACGCCGGAGCGCGGAGCAGGGGCCCCGCTTGCGGGGATGCGACCGCAAAGGCGCCCGTGAAGACCGCGGCTTCCGGCGCCCCGCATCCCGCTGCGGGGTCGCATCCACTCGCTTCGCTCGTGGAACCTGCTCCGCCCTCCGCGGTCGCCTGCCTCGCGACACAACTCA
>Ga0163199_1000632_pt1 | contig 22137 bp, 18 predicted proteins | sample PL_2010_150m_FD_113537 | JGI IMG/M metagenome (GOLD analysis project Ga0163199, IMG submission 113537) | Freshwater microbial communities from Powell Lake, British Columbia, Canada to study Microbial Dark Matter (Phase II) - PL_2010_150m | ecosystem: Environmental > Aquatic > Freshwater > Lake ...
CCAGGCTGGATGCGGGCTTGTCGCGCAGGTTTTCAGGCAGCAGCGGCATGCCCAGACCACCCTTCAATGTCATCCCGTGGCAGGATCCGCAGTCCTGACGCACCAGCCGGATCAACTCGTGCTGGCGCGCAGATGATGGGACCGCAACAGATTGCGCGGCGGACTCCAGGGCCAGGGAAAAACACAATAGCAGGCACAGCGTTCTCATAGCCTCGGAGGATGCGACGATAGAGGCATTATCGCATTGACGCGCATCAATCAAAAACGGGAGCCGAGGCCCCCGTGGTTTGACTGTCAAAGCAAGATCATCTGTTAAGGATCCACTGGACGACCGTCTTCAGATCGGCATCGCTGATCTTGTCCACCGGATTCGGTGGCATCGGAATCGGCGGCGGTCCCCAATTGCCCACGCCTCCCTTGCGGACTTTCTCTGCAAGCATCGCGGCGGCATCGGCCTTGCCCTTGTATTTGGCGGCGACGTCTTTGTAGGAGGGACCAACCAGCTTCTTTTCCACGGTGTGGCATGCAAGACAACCCGCCTTGGTGGCGATCGCTTCGCTGGCGAATGACATCGATGACAGCGCCAGCGCAGCGACTCCGCCAAGGCACAACAGTGACCTCAATTTCATCTGCAATCTCCTCATGCGCGCCGCCTGATTTTACGGGCGGCGCTTTGGCGTTACGTTAGTAGACGTCGTGCTGGGTATTGTTCACGTTGAACTTGCCGGTCGGAGTGATCAGCAACTTGTCCTTGATGACGGCCTTCAGCTTGCGGGTCTTGTCATCCACTACGACGATGGCCGACTCCTTGTCCTTGGCGCTCCACACCGAGAACCAGACTTCGTCGCCGGCCTTGTTGTACTCAGGCTGGACGATGCGTTTGGCGCCGTCGCCGATACCCGCCCACTCGGCGATCGGCAGAGTGACGAAGCCCTTGTCGAGGTTCTTGATGTCGAACACAGCGACCGACTGGCTGATCTTGGCGTCCGGATTCAACGGCGTGTCTACCCACAAGTTCTTCGACTTCGGATGGGTCTTGATGAACAATGAACCGCCACCCTGGCCCTTGAGCGTCGCTACCACCTTCCAGGCCTGATCCTTGTGCTTGACCGGGTCGGTACCGATCAGCGAGATGCCCTCATCGCCGAGGTCGCTGGTCGCCCACACCGGGCCGAACTTGGGATGGACAAAATTGGCGCCGCGACCCGGGTGCGGTATGTTGCCGACATCGATGATCGCCGCCATCTTGTCTTCCTTGGTGTCGACCACTGCGATCTTGTTCGAGGCGTTGGCGGCAACCAGGAAGTAACGCCCGGTCGAATCCATACCGCCGTCATGCAGGAACTTGGCGGCATCCAGAGTGGTGATCTTCAGATTATTGATGTCCGAGTAATTCACCATCATTATCTTGCCGGTCTCCTTGGCATTGATCACGAACTCCGGATGATAGTGTGACGCCACGATGGAAGCCACGCGCGGCTCCGGATGATATTCGTTATCCACTGTCATGCCGCGGGTGGAAACGATCTTGCGCGGCTTGAGGGTGTCGCCGTCCATGATCACGAACTGTGGCGGCCAGTAGGAGCCGGCTACGGCATACTTGTCCTCGTAACCCTTGAACTTGGAGGTTTCCACCGAGCGTGCTTCCAGCCCGATCCGGATCTCTGCGACATTGTCCGGTTTCTCCATCCACAGGTCGATCAGGTTCAGGCGCGCGTCGCGGCCAATCACGTACAAGTAACGGCCGGATGCAGAGATGCGCGAAATGTGCACCGCATATCCGGTCTTGACGATGTTGAGGATCTTCTTGCTGTCGCCGTCGATTAGCGCGACTTCACCGGAGTCGCGCAGGGTGACCGAGAAGATGTTGGCGATGTTGAGGTTGTTCATCTTCTTGGTCGGTCGCCTGGCGACGGGAATGATGTCCTTCCAGGTCGCGAGCATGTCCTTCAGGCCGAACTCGGGTGGCTGCGGCGGAGTCTGCTGCACATAGCGCGCCATCAGGTCGACTTCGGCGTCGGTCAACTCGCCCGAGGTGCCCCAATTGGGCATGCCGGCAGGCGACCCGTACTTGATGAATACCTTCAGGTACTCGGTGCCGTTGGGGATGGTCTTTTCCGGTGTCAGCGGCTTGCCGGTGGCGCCCTTGCGCAGCACGCCATGGCAGCCCGCGCAGCGTTCAAAATAGATCTGGCGAGCCCGGTCGAACTCTGCCTTGTTCATCGGCGGCGCCTTGGGATTGATGTCCTGGTACATGTCGACGCCGGCGAGCGGGGAACTCGCCGCCTGGTAATTCGCCTCCGCCGCGGTGACGCCTTTTTTCTCCTGGGCGAAGGCCTGGGTCATGGCCAACGGCAATGCCGCCGCGACGATGACACTCTTGAACCATTTCGATTTGGTCATTTAAAGATCTCCTAGCTTAGGTAAATTGAAACTTGATACGGCAGGCATGGCGACGCCGTGTATTACGTCCAGTATCACTTTTGCCGCCCCCACTTGGCCTTGATGAAAATCAACTAATTCTAAAGACAATTCTTAAAGCGTGGAATTATGCGCTCACCGAATCCGGCAACAATGCGAGAATACGACCATGAAGAATCCCCATCCCGGCAGGGTCTATCTGGTCGGCGGCGGACCAGGCAATCCGGAGTTGCTGACGCTGCGCGCCGCGCACCTGATCGCCAGCGTGGAGACGATCGTTTACGACAATCTGGTCGGCAAGGGGATCGTCGAACTGATTCCGGCCGCAACCGAACGCATCTACGTCGGCAAGCAGTCTGGCAACCACACCCTGCCCCAGGAGGAGATCAACGCGCTGCTGGTGCGCTTGGCGCTCGCCGGCAAGAACGTGGTGCGGCTGAAGGGTGGCGACCCCTTCGTCTTCGGCCGCGGCGGCGAGGAAATCGAGGAGTTGCTGCAACACGGAGTGCCCTTCGAGGTGGTTCCGGGCGTGACTGCCGCCAGCGGCATGGCCGCCTATGCGGGGATTCCCCTGACCCACCGCGACCACGCCCAATCCTGCACCTTCGTCACCGGCCATCTCAAGGATGGCAGTGTCAACCTGGATTGGCCGGCATTGGCCCGTCCGCACCAGACGATCGTGATATACATGGGCGTCGGCGCGCTGCCGGTGATCTGCCGGCAACTCATTGCGCATGGTCTGGCCGGGACGACGCCGGCGGCCGTGGTGCAGAACGCCACGTTGACGACTCAGCGCGTGGTCGGCGGAACCCTGGCCACGCTGTCCGAAAAAGTCATGGACAGCGGCATCCTGCCACCCGCGCTGATCGTCGTCGGCGATGTGGTGCGCTTGCGCGAGAAACTGCACTGGTTCGACGCTAGTCAAGAATAGGAACGGCGGCCCGCAACAAACACTTACAAACCTCTTGTCGTCCGCACAACGGGGGTCAGCGTTAGCTTTGTATGCTGAACCACGCTTCCTACCTGGCGCCGAATGGTCGCTCTCCCCAACCAAGATTCTGACTCGAAGGACCAACACATGAAACGCATCATGCTTGCCGCGGTACTGCTGCTGCCTCTGGTGACTTTGGCGCAATCCAACCTGATTCAAGACGATACGGAATTTGCCAAGGTACTTAATTATTCGCCCATCGCGGGACCCCTGGTTGCCCGCCGGGTTTGCACACCCGTCACGGTCGCTCAGGGTTCCGAGCACAATGCCGGTGCTGCCGTGGCGGGAGGGCTGATTGGCGCCCTGGTGGGCTCGCGCTTCGGCGGCGGCCACGGCAAGGATGCCGCAACGGTTGCAGGGGCCATCGGCGGCGCCGTGGTCGGCGATCAGATCGGTTCGGGGCCAAGCACACAGCAGCAGTGCAATACCGTCTACGAACAGGGTCCGCCAAGCGGATATCAGGTTACCTATGACTACCAGGGCAAACTTCTGACCACCACCACCCGCAACCCGCCCGGCGAGTACCTGAAGGTTCGTACCCGGATTACTCTGGAATAGTGGTTCGCCAGCTTGCGAGGCCGCTCCGGGCTCGCCGCCCGGAGTCGGCTTTGGCAATGGCCGCAGAGCTGGGGTAGGATGCCGGATCAACCTCAGGAGTAAACCGCATGTCCTGCTGCCACAACTACTACGTCACGACCGACGGCAGAGAGAGCGTGTTTTCGGTCGATATTTCCAGCATCAACTTCGGCCACGGCGTACTCAACGAAGCCGGCGAACAGGCCAGGGCACTCGGCATGGGGCGCGTGGCGCTGTTTACCGACAAGACGCTGCGCAGCCTGCCCTACGTCTCCCGGGTACTCAACTCGCTCCAGACGGCGGGAGTGGACGTGGCGATCTATGATGAGGTCAAGGTCGAACCGACAGACCAGTCCTTCATTGCCGCAGCCGAATTCGCCGCTGACGGCAAGTTCGACGGCTATGTCTCGCTGGGTGGCGGATCGGTCATCGACACCTGCAAGGCGGCGAACCTTTATTCCACCTATCCCGCCGATTTTCTGGATTACGTCAACGCGCCCATCGGCGCGGGAAAGCCCGTACCCGGTCCGCTAAAGCCGCATATCGCCTGCCCAACGACCTGTGGCACGGGATCGGAATGCACCGGCATCACGATCTTCGACTTGCTGGCCATGCGCGTGAAAACCGGGATTGCCTCGAAACGACTCAAACCGTCGATGGCACTAATTGACCCGGCCACCACCTACACGCTGCCGAAGAATGTCGTCGCGGCGAGCGGCTTTGACGTGCTCTCGCACGCCTTGGAGTCCTACACCGCAAGACCCTACACCCGCCGCCCGGCACCTGGGAAACCGTCACTGCGGCCGATGAGCCAGGGCGCCAATCCCTGGAGCGACATCGGTTGCGAAGCCGCGTTGAAGCTCCTGGGGATATATCTGGAGCGCGCCGTGAATGACGCCAGCGATACCGAGGCGCGCGACCGGATGATGTACGCCGCCACGCTCGCCGGCATCGCCTTCGGCAACTCGGGCGTGCATGTGCCGCATGGCATGGCCTATTCAGTGGCCGGACTGGTCCGCGACTTCCGGCCCGAGGGTTACCCGCAAGACGAGCCGATGGTGCCCCACGGCATGAGCGTGATCGTCAACGCACCTTCGGTGTTCCGCTTCACGGCGAGCGCTTGCCCGGAACGTCACCTCCACGGCGCGGCCTGCCTCGGCGCCGAAACTGGGGGCGCGTCCAACGCGGATGCCGCCGAGGTCCTCGCCGGACAATTGATCAAGATGATGAAAGCCACCGGCATCCCCAACGGCGTGGGCGGCGTCGGGTATACGGAAACCGACGTCGCGGCGCTCAGCAAAGGCGCCTGGGCACAACAGCGCCTGTTGACCAATTCGCCGCGCGAGGTCAGCGAAAACGACCTGGGAAATCTATACCGCGAGGCGATGCGCTACTGGTAGCGGACAATCGGCGCTTGTCGCGGTTAACTCGTGACGCCGAGTTCGCCAAGGTCAATGGATATCGTTTCTCAGATAGTTCGGCAAAGCAATCACGCCGATATCCTCTTCCAACAGCGAAACCACTTCCGCGGCCGACGCGGTCCCATGAATCTTGCGCGCCGGCACTTCCGAATAATGGATTTTCCTGGCTTCCTCTGGAAATTTGCTCCCCACATCGTCACTCTTGCGCAGCAGTTCCGCCATCACATTTCGCAGTCCAATTTCGTCTTCATCCTGGTTCAACGCCGACTTCGCAACCGCGTCCGGTAAGGACCGCCGGATATGCGGGCCTGCCGGGAGTTTTTCGATAATGGTGCTATTGCAATGCGGGCAAGTGACTTGACTGCGCTCGGCTTGTGCCTGGAATGCCTCAAGCGAGGCAAACCACCCCTCGAATGGATGACTGTTGCTGCAACTTAAATTGAGAACGATCATTGCTGGCCCTTTGGCATTCTTGTGCGATGCGCCGATAACTTCATGGTCGCCTAGTGTACGACACCCTTGCTCAGCCATTGACTCCGGATCGAAATGACTGCGGCCTTCGAAGCCGCTCCAGGAAATCCGGATAGCGCTTCCTCGAGCATGGCCGTGTCGGTCGTCCGCGCAAACAGAATTTCCGCCACCGGTCCGCTTTCGAGGGTGTACCACGCCCCCACCGTACCTTTATCCACCGTTGATTGCAAGAATTCGCGTCTCGTCTTGTCATCCGGCGTCTTCTTTCCGGATTCCAGAAAGATGAACCAATAGTCCTTGTCGGGCGATTGACTTCGGACTTGACCCGGCAGGCCGAAGAAGATCACCATGCCACAGATCAAGCAGATTCTGCTCAGGTTCATCCTACGCGACATGGGAAAATCATTTTCGTCTGGTGCTGATAACGCCGATTGGACCGGAACATTTTACTCACTCTTGGCGGCAGCCACTAAGGCTTATGATCGACACCGGTAGTCGGTTTCAAGACGGCCGGCCGGCGGCGCGGCCTCAGACGGTTGTATCCTCCGTGCGGGTGCGGATCTCTGGTCATTCTTTTTGCAACCCGTTTCGCCTATACTTCGACGCTGACCGGGGCTGAAATTGCCTGTCCGAAGGCCGGATAGGATAGGCGTCCGGAGGCAATCTCCAACGCGAGGCGATGAGGAATCTTGGACAGAAAAACGGACTTCCTGCTGGGTATCAAGGAGATCGACGATCAGCATGGAACGCTGTTCGACTGCATCCTCCACATCGAGGAAGCCGTCTCCCGCGAGGAGCGATGGTCGGCGGTGCATTATTCGCTGGTCCAGCTCACCGATTTCGCCCGGATCCATTTCAGCGTCGAGGAATGTCTGATGAGGATCCTCGGCTACCCGGAACTCGAGAGCCACGTCCTCGAGCACCGTCAATTCGGCAGGAAGCTCGACGAACTCCGGGACAGGTCGGTAAAGGACGATATTTCGGATGAAATGGTGAACTTCCTGCGCAGTTGGCTTACTGGGCATATCCTCAAGTCAGATCAGGCCTACGTTAGGCATTTCCTCAAGTATGCGGGCGGCGCCGCGGTGAAAGAACCTGATCCGTGACTCGACCAGGAAAAAGGTCGACGCTGGCGCGTTGGCCGCTGAAACGCTGCTCCCGAGTCAATGTAAATCGCCAGGTCTGGCGCCGATCGCGCCGTCCCACAGATCCTCAGTCACATGACCGCCGAGGACTGTCCGGACATAGTGCTCGACGACCGGATCTTTGATGAAGTCAGCGGCTGACGTGGCTTGCAGGATCGCCGCGGGCAATTGAGGCTGCGCGATCACGAACCCCTGTATGTAATCTATCCCGGCCCCAACCATGGCTTTGATGGAGTCCAGACTGTCAGTCCACTCGGCGATGCTGGTCATCCCCAGGTTGCGGGTCAATCCCGCGATCGACTCGATGATGGACAGATTGGTGGGATGGGTCAGGGCGCGAACGATCAGCGACCCGTCAAGCTTCAAGACATCCACCGGAAGCCGGCTGAGATAGCTGAAGGATGTATAGCCGACCCCGAAATCGTCGAGTGCTATGCGGCAACCAAGGCCCCGGGCCTGGTCGGCAAACTTGGTCGTATTCTCGATGTCGCTGACGGCGACGCTTTCGGTTATCTCAAGGCAGACTTGCTTGGCGGCGCGACTGTGTTCCCTGAGCATGGCGAAGGCATCGGCGATAAATCGTTCGTCATTGAGCGAACCTCCGCTCATATTGACGTCGATGAATCGTGTCGTCTCAAGGCGATCATGGTTATCGTCGATCCACTCAAGGATGTTCTTGAGCACCCAGCGATCAATGATCGCAATCCGTCCATTCTTTTCGGCGGCGCTGATGATGCGCCAGGCCGGTTCGATGGCGTTGTCCGCCCGGCGCATGCGCAGCAACACCTCGAAATTGAGGGCCGCGTAGGGATCCCGCAAAGACATGATGGGCTGCATCACCAGAAACAGACCTTCCGGCGGACCGTCGTCACTGAAACTCTTGAGCAGATTCAACTCGATCTCCTGCTCAAGCAAATCCGGGGCATTGGAATCAAAGACCACGACATGATGGACATGCTTGGCCTCGCTACAGGCACGGTCAGCGCTGATGATGGCGTCATCACTGGACATTTTTGGCCCAAGCTCCACAAGTCCTATCGATATTCCGACCCGAAAGGCTTTCTGGCCGACCGAAAATGGATCCAGTTCAACCGCGTCTATGATGAGCTGGCACAGGCTTGCGCCCTGGTGGATGTCCACGTTGTCGAAAATGATCAGGAATTCATCCCCGCCGATTCTCCCCAGCACGTTATTGGCTGGGACGATGCGCTTGATTCTGGTGCATACCTGCTGCAGCACATGGTCTCCGGTGACATGGCCATAGAGGTCATTGATCAACTTGAATCTATCGAGGTCAAGGTAGGCGATGCTGACCGCCTCCCCTCTGGCGACCGCCTGGACCGCCGAATCGAGCGCATTCTCGATCCCGCGCCGGTTGATGACCCCGGTCAGCGGATCGTGATTTGCCAGGTAGCTCAGGCGATCGTTGGCGCTCACCCGCGCGGTAATGTCCTGTAGCGATCCTTCGATGCTGCCATCCACGTGCTTGGCCTTAACCAGAAACCAGCGATCCTGGTCCTCCAGTTTTTCCAGGACTTCCATTTCGACCGTGTCGTGCGTCCGAATCATCCGTAACATCTGGTCCCATTGATCTTTGCCGAAGTAGCTATGCCAGTTCTTCAGGACGAAATGATCCTGTTCCTGGGATACACCGAGCATCCCGCGCAGGGCGGGGTTCCCGCGCATTATGGTGCCTTCCATGTCCAGGGTGAACAAGCCGCTGGGGATTTCCTGGTAGGTCTTCCGAAGTTCCGCTTCCGCCTGGACGCGCGCGATCCGTTCCGTGCGCATTTGCTGGGCTATCGACAATGCCGCCACCAGGCTCGATGCGAGCGCCGCGGTAACACTATTGACGACGCCGATCAATTGCTTGAGCCCGAGCGCGGCGGCGATTACCTCGTTGAATCCGGAAAACATCGCGATGGCCAAGGCGATCGCAAACCAGATTGCCGTCCCGGAGCGGGCTGCATACAAGATGCGGATCATCAGGAACACAATGCTGGAACCCGCAAACAGGGTCATGACCCACATCGCCGGCAGGTAGATACGGAACGGGAGTGCGATGAGAAGCAACATCGGGACGCACGACCACTGCAACAATCGCTTCAGGCGGGAGAATCCGATGCGCTTCAGCTCCTCCTGGAACAGCACATGGAACAGAGCGACGGTCAGCAGGTAGTACGCGGAGATGATCGATTCCCGATAGAAACTCATCCAGTCTGCGGGAATTTGCCGGCCTAACCACAGCGTATCCATGCCGACGGAGATTTCGGCCAAGCGCAGATTGACGACCAGCCAGCCGGCAAAGATGATGAAGATGACTTCACGGTTGATCAGGGCGGTCAGGAACACGAAGATGGCGAGCATGGCGAGACCGCCCTCGAGCAAACCAGAGTCCCGATGGAAAGCGTCTTCAGCGAACTCAAACTTCCCCTTGTCCCAGAGTCGGACCGTGATTTGTGCCGGTCCAACGAATTCGGCCCGACACAAGAATGCATCCATCGGCGCATCGATGATGATGAATCCCGTGCGGGAGGCCATAACGCGGCCGGTCGCGACCTCTTTGTCAGCCTGTCCTACGCGAGCCAGAGAACTGGCGTTCCAGCAAGCCACCCCAATCGCATGCCGCGACGGGATTTCCATCAACGTCTGGTGACTGGTCGCCGAGTCTTTCCATCCGGGAAACAGCAGCCAATAGGGTTTCTCCGAGAGCAGCGTGCTATGGACTTGAACCGCCTTTCGACCACTCAGTTCTTCGAGAGCCTGTGTCGGTGCAAGCTTTGCGGAGGTATCCTCGAGGACCTGGAAAGGGACAACTTCTCCCTCGGTCACGGGGTAGTGCGACGGGAACAGGAACAGCGCCAGCAGCGTTGCGACCGCGATCGCGACAGGAACGACATAAATCGAAAAGCTCATCAAGAGGGGATGGACGGCCCTCTGATCGATAGATTTCCCCAGTTCCATTTCAGTATGTATTCCGGTGACTCAATGAACCCGAAGGCCGGCCCGGCATCGCCGGCCGTGAATACCACCTCGTGGCACCGGGACCAGGCATGCCTGACTATCCGGCTGAAGCGATGCAAGCCCTCAGCCGGTAGCGCTTGTGGATACGAACCATACGATACACAACCTCAATTCATGACACCAGACGAATATCGGTACTTTGTGGCTTGTTATTGAAATCCTCGTAACTCGCGAATACCGTAGGGCCAGATCTTTCGATGTCGATATCAGGGTGCTGAGTATTGAAAAACAGATCATACAAGGGATGCGCGGCCTCGGCCCAGCGTCTTTGCCCCGACTCCATTTCGTGCGAAAAGACGCGGTGCGGGATATTGCCTGCATGGCGCATGGGTTGAAACCCCACTCCCGGGAAGACGTCCTCGAACATAAGCGCTTCGTATTGGCGGTCCAGCGGTGAGCGCGCGGCAATCACCATCCAATCCACGCCATGTTCATAGCACCACATGAACATCGCCTTGAACATGATGATCTTGACCAGGCGCCCGGTCCGGTCTTGCGTGACACCCAGGCGGGTTGCCTCGGCCAGGCTGCGGCCCACATATTGCAACGGTAGTTCGACGCTTTCCTCAAGCAATAATGGACGATACTGGTTGGTCTGAATCCGCATCGAGCCGAGTGCAGAGCCATCGAGTTTTGACTCTGCGAGCAAAACGAACATGCCGTCTTCGAAGTCGAATTGCTCCGGTTGGGTCAACTTGCTGGCCAACGCTGGCACGTGCCGGGCATAGGCGGCATGGCGGATCTTGACCGCCTTGCCAATATCGGCCTCGTCCCTGGCGATTCTGACAGTGAACGGCAGTATCTGTACCTCGGTTCGATTCGGCTCCGCCACTAAGGAATCAACAAAATGGGAGCCAACCGAACGCAACTGGATAGGGTTAGTTTGCAACATGATTATTGCTCCTTAAAGTAGTATAACGGTTGAAAATCCTTGATGCGAGATACAAACGCGAGAATGCCAGTTTTTAATTGGATATGCATCCTGAAGAACTGCTTTCCTGTAGTTGATATTGATATTTCTTGCGTTCGATCAAGAGTCACGGACACGCCGGCCTGCCAATAGGGAGGGGAGGAAGACTCTATCAACGGCGCGTCCGGGGTCTTCCTTGAGGAGGATCGCGAGTTAACCCAATCCCGGAATTCGTGGGGACAGACACTCACGAGCACGCCTGATCGTCGCCGCGCGCATTGCGCGTCGCGGCAGGGACGATCTTTTCTGGTATTCTCGCTGCCAGCGATCGCCGCCGCGCCCGATGTTATTTCGAAGCGGCTGTTGGCGGCAATGGCAGTTAGACTGGCGGATAGCGGAAGGGGAAAAGTACCGCCGATTGAATAATGCCCGTGGTCGGCCGCGCTGGCGGAGAGGGTGGGATTCGAACCCACGGTAGGTTTGAACCTACGCCTGATTTCGAGTCAGGTACATTAGACCACTCTGCCACCTCTCCGACGGCGCGAATTGTAGCACTTTAGCATTGCCAGCAATGCCGACCGCAACGATACCCGTTGCCGTCACGACGAGCACCGAGGGAGGTCTTGGCATGCCCTGGTTGGCGGGTTTCAACCTGTTTCTCGTGCTTGCGCTGGCCGGCTGCTCGCGCATCGATCCGCCGGAGCAAAGCGGCGAACTGGTCGTTGCGGTGCGCAGAGCGCCGGCCTACTACCAGCTGGACGCAGGCATCGCCAGCGGCTTCGACCACGATCTGGCCAGTCTTTTTGCCCGGGAACTTGGTTTGAAGTTACGCTTCGTGATCGCTCGCGACCCGGCCGAGCTTCAGGCGTTGGTCGTGAACGGGAAAGCCCATCTTGCGACATCGATTGCGGCCCGCGACGATGCTCCCGAATTACGATTCACTTCACCGCTTCGACATTCTCGGCAGATTCTGGTCGAGCATGCCGACGATCCACCCATCGAAGGAAAGGACGACCTCGCGGGACTGAACATCGAGGCACTGGCTGGATCGCCACAAGCCGAGCTACTGCAAAAAATGAACGCGGTGGCCTCCGCGTTTACCCTTAAGTTAAGAACCGGCCGTAACGAATTCGACTTGTTCGAGCAAGTCAATCTTCACCGCGGCGAAATCGCGGCTTCCGATGAAGATCATTTCAATATCGCGCAGAACTTCTATCCCGACCTCAAGGTCGCCTACTATCTGAATGACAGTGTCGATTCGGCCTGGGCTTTTCCGCATGGCCCGAGCCAATTCGACCAGGCACAGGCATTCATCCAGCGTATCCGCGAGGACGGCACACTGGCGCGCATTATCGACCGCTACTTCGGCCACCTCGACCGGGTGAGCGAAGCCAATATCGCCGGCTTCCTGATCCGCATGAAAACCGTGCTGCCCCACTACCGGGCCGATTTCATTGCCGCCCAGAATGCGACGGGAATCGATTGGCGCCTGCTGGCGGCGCTCGCTTATCAGGAATCGCACTGGGATCCGCTTGCCACCTCGCCCACCGGCGTTCGCGGCATGATGATGCTGACCGGCGATACGGCAGACCTGATGCGTGTCACCAACCGACTCGATCCCAGGCAGAGCATTCGTGCGGGAGGAAAATACTTTGCCGACCTGGTCGACCAGTTGCCCCCGGAGATCATGAAACCGGACCGGATCTGGCTGGCACTGGCCGCCTACAACCTGGGCATGGGGCACATGAATGGCGCACGGGCCATCGCCAAGGGACTCAAACGCGACCCGGATTCCTGGTATGAAATGAAACAGGTATTGCCCCTGCTGGCGCGCGAGAAGTTTTACAACCGGCTGAAAAGCGGCCGCGGGCGAGGCGGCGAAGCGGTCATCATGGTGGAAAACATCCGCAGCTATTTCGACATACTCTCTCGCTTTGAGCCGGCGCATAACGACACCGAGCTTGATTTCCGGGAGTTCACTCCGCCCTGACACCGCCAGGATCACGCTTGATGCTTTCCAGACCGCCCATGTAGGGACGCAGCACGGCCGGTACGCTCACGCTGCCATCGGCGTTCTGATAATTCTCAAGAATGGCGACGAGGCTGCGCCCCACGGCCAGACCGGAGCCATTGAGCGTATGCACCAGTTCCGGTTTGTTCTTTTCGTTGCGAAAGCGCGCCTGCATCCGGCGTGCCTGGAACGCCTCGTAATTCGAGCAGGAAGATATTTCCCGGTAGGCGTTCTGGGCCGGCAGCCAGACCTCCAGGTCGTAGGTCTTGGCCGCGGCAAACCCCATGTCGCCGCTACACAGCGCCATTTTGCGATAGGGTAGTTCGAGTTTCCGCAATATCGCTTCGGCATGGCCGGCAAGCTCTTCCAGCGCCTCCCAGGATTTTCCCGGATGGACGATCTGCACCAGCTCGACCTTGTCGAACTGATGCTGGCGGATCATGCCGCGCGTATCGCGGCCGTAGGAGCCTGCCTCCGAGCGAAAGCAGGGGGTATGACAGACAAATTTCAGCGGCAGGGATTCCGCTGCGAGGATTTCGCCGCGGACGATGTTGGTGACCGGCACTTCGGCGGTGGGAATCAGATAGAAATTCCGCTCCTTGCCAGGCCCGATGGATGCATCGACGTCCGCGATCACCGGCGCCACATCCTCGGTGGAATGTTGCTCATCACCGAAAGGAACCCTGAACAGGTCCGCCTTGAACTTGGGCAGTTGACCCGTACCGTAAAGGCTGTCTTCATTCACCAGGTACGGCGCATATACTTCGGTGTAGCCGTGCTCACCACCATGCACGTCGAGCATGAACTGCCCGAGCGCGCGATGCAATCGGGCGACGCCGCCCGTCATCAGGGAAAAGCGGCTGCCGGATATCTTCGTGGCGGTCTCGAAATCGAGCCCGCCGAGTGCAGTGCCGATGTCGACGTGATCCTTCGGCGCGAAATCAAAGCCGCGCGGCGTACCCCAGCGCAGTATTTCGACATTCGCCGTTTCATCCTGACCCGGCGTCACACTCTCGTGCGGCAGGTTGGGAATCACGGCGAGAAAATCGTTGAATCGTTCCAGCAGTGCCGCCAGCCGGTCCTCGTCGGACTTGAGTTGTGCGCCGAGTCCGGCGACCTGGGTCATTACTTCGGCGACATCCTGTCCCTGCGCTTTGAGCATCCCGATCTGCTTGGAGAGGCCGTTGCGCTTTGCCTGCAACTCCTGGGTGCGAGTCTGCAACAGCTTGCGCTCCTGCTCGAGGGCCCGAAAAGCCGATTTGTCCAGCGTCACGCCGCGCGTCGCAAGGCGTTCGGCCACGGCGTCGAGGTTGGTACGCAGGAGTTGGATGTCCAGCATGAGCTTGTCCTATTCTTTCTTTCCGGCCCGGCGATCAAGTTCGCGCAGGTGCGCGAGCTTGTCGGAAATCTTCGCCTCCAGACCGCGCGAGCTTGGCTGGTACCACCCCGGTGCGACGATCCCCTCGGGCAGATAATCTTCGCCGGCCGCGTAGGCTTCCGGCTCGTCGTGAGCATAGCGATATTCGCGCCCAAAGCCGAGGTTCTTCATCAAGCGTGTCGGTGCATTGCGCAAATGCTCGGGGACCGGCCTGGTTCCGTCCCTGGCAACGAAGGCGCGGACGGCATTATACGCGACGTAAGTGGCATTCGATTTGGGTGCGACGGCCATATACAGCGCGGCTTCCGCCAGTGCCAGTTCGCCTTCCGGCGAGCCGAGGCGCTCATACACCGCGCAGGCGTTCAGCGCGATCTCGAGCGCGCGCGGATCGGCCAGACCAATATCCTCCGTCGCCATGCGGATGATTCGGCGGCCCATGTACAACGGATCGGCGCCGCCGTCCAGCATGCGCACCAGCCAGTAGAGCGCTGCGTCCGGGTCCGAGCCGCGCACCGACTTGTGCAGCGCAGAAATCTGGTCATAGAACGTGTCGCCGCCCTTGTCGAAGCGACGCAAGTCGGTCGCCAGCGCCGCGTCGAGAAAGGCGCTGTCGATGCGCGTTACCCCGGCTGCGGCTGCAGCCGTTCGCAACTGTTCCAGCACGTTGAGCAGGCGACGGGCGTCGCCGTCGGCATGGCCGATCAGGCGATCGCGCGCATCCGACTCGAAAGCCAGTCCCGGCAGTGCGGCCGCCACGGCGCGTTCGAAGAGTTGCGCCAGTTCTTCAGTCGACAGGCTCTTCAGGACATACACCGCCGCGCGCGACAGCAAGGCCGAATTCACTTCGAATGACGGATTCTCGGTGGTGGCGCCGATAAAGGTGAGCGTGCCGTTCTCGACGAAAGGCAGGAAGGCGTCCTGCTGTGCCTTGTTGAAGCGGTGCACCTCATCAACGAAAAGGATGGTCCGCCGTCCCGTCTGCGCCAGCGAAAATTCCGCCCGCTCAACCGCGGCGCGGATATCCTTGACGCCGGAAAAAACCGCCGAAATGGCAATGAAATCTGCCTCGAAAGCGTCCGCCATGAGTCGCGCCAGGGTCGTCTTGCCCACGCCCGGCGGTCCCCACAGAATCATCGAATGCGGAGCGCGGGATTCCAGGGCCAGGCGCAGCGGCTTGCCGGCGCCGATCAAGTGCGCTTGGCCGATCACCGCGTCGAGGCGGCGCGGCCGCATCTGTTCGGCCAGCGGGGCATGCTCGCTGGCCACGATATCGACCGCTTCGGTGACAAAAAGATCGCTCATGAATGGTAGCGGTGGGGTCGCGCCGTCCTGATCAAGGACGTGAGTGTAGATCATCGCGCTGGAAAAGTCCGCGCTCCGGCATCACCGCTTCGCATCTCCAGAGGACCCGGTCATGTCCGCCTCAAACGCACTGGTCGGGTACTAAATCCTGATTTCGAGCCGGGCTATGAGCGTGGTAAAAGTTCGTGCAGATACTGTCGCAAGCTGGTTCACGCCGACTGCATTCATCGAGCTTCCGGTTTCGTAGTCGTGATTTAGCAGATTGTTGGCGGATATTCTCAGTTGCGTATTGGGCGTGAATTTCCACAGGCCATAGACATCCACCTGGCGTTTGGTGCCGGCGCTGGCAGTCTGCGCCTCGCTGGTCTGGACAACATAGGCCGGGGTCCAGTTGAGATTGCCGCCGAGTGTCAGGGGCAACCCCGCGAGTCGATAATCGATACCCAGGTTGGCCGTCTGTCGCGGTTGCTGGTCGAGCCGATTGTCGGGGCCGGGAATATCGTCGACCCGCGACCAGAAGCGGCTGTAGTTGCCGCGAAATTCGACGGCCGGGGCATTCGGGACAAACTCGATCAATTGAAACTTGGCTTCCAGTTCGATGCCGCCGGTGATCGCGTGACGGAGATTGAGCGGCGCAGAAACCCAGCGCGGGACATTGATGGCGGGTTGCAAGGTGGTCTGTCGGCGCATCAGCTTGTCGATGCTGCGCAAGAACGCGTTGGCACTCAAAATACCGCTGCGTTCGAGGTAGTGTTCGAATGCAAAGTCAATTCCGGTGGCGAGTTCCGGCTTGAGCGCGGGATTGCCGATTCGATCCGGACTGGTGGGACTGTTCACGCGGGACAATGCCGGCAGGGCGATCAGATCCGCCAGGCTGGGTGCACGGTAACTATGGGTCAGGCTCATCCTCACCTGGTCCTTGAGACTTCCCGGGACGCGCCAGACGCCGTGCAGCACCGGACTCCAGACGCTGCTTTGATTGTTGAGTGCGGCGTTCGAGGTGGCGCTGCGGGTACCGACACCTTCCCAGCGCAGGCCCAGATAGGCGGACCATTGCGCATCGATCTCCCATTCGTCCTGCGCGAAGACGGCGACACGGCGAGTATCGGCATTCAAGTCTTCGCCAGAATCCGGAAACTGGGCGCTGCCGTTATCGAGGGACACGCGGGTCTGGGAGCGACGTCCCCATTCGCCGTCCCAACCGATGCCCAGCAGGTGTCCCACACCAAGCGGGGCGGTGTATTTACCGCCAATGCTGGCGGTATCATCGCGGACCGCATTGCTATCGACCAGCGTATTGAGCAACCTGCCATTGCCGTCGAACTGAGTGCGCGACGTGCTGCTGTCACTGCGGCTAGATCCCATGCCGAATTTGAAATTGAGCCTGGCCGTGTCGAATCTGTGTTGCCAGTTGCCGAAACCGCGCAGCATATCGCTACCGGAAGTCCCCGACCAGTTGGCCGTCGCATAAGGCGGGGGCGGACCGACGCTTTGGGCCAGTTGGCTGATGCCTCCGGTCCGGCTCTGCGATTGCATGACAAAAGGCTGAAATACCAGGCTGTCGCCGTTATCGAAACGATAATTGAAGCGCGGCGTGAAATGCACACCGTGGGTGCGCCTTTCGCTGTCATCCGCAATTTCCTGGTCCAGAATGCCCTGCCCCTGCCCATCGAAGCCCTGGTTGTCGGTGACGACGAAGTCCTTGTGGCGACGCTGGAAGATCGACCCGGACAACAAGTAGGATAGCGCTCCGAACTGGCCCGGAAAGGTCACGGAGAAGTTCTGCCCGTGCCGTCCCTGCTCGGCCCCGTCCGAAATGCGCAATTGCGCCTGGTTGAGCTGAACCTCTTCGCGCAGCACGATATTGATGGTTCCGGCAATTGCCTGGGTGCTGTATTCCGCCACGGGGCCGCGGATCACTTCGATGCGCTCAACCTGATCGGGAGACAGGGAGTCCATTGAAAAACCCCGCGGCGCCCGCTCGCCGTTAATGAGTATCTGGGTGTAGCCACTGCCCAGTCCGCGCATGCGGATGTCCCCGCCACGTCCGGGCCTCCCGCCGATGGTGACGCCGGGCAGACGCTTGAGAATTTCACCTACCGTGCTGTCTCCGACGCGATCCAGTTCCTCCCGTCCGAACACCAGCTTGGACGCCGTTGACAAGCGGCGCTGATCCAGATCGGACAAGCGGCCAGCGGTGATCGTAACTTTTTCCGTCTTGCCATCGCTGGATTTCCTGACGGCATCCGCCGGGTCATTCCGGGTCGGTTTCACGTCAGCTTCCACAGTTTCTCCGCTCGGCGATTGGGACTCGCCCGGTACGGTGAGATCTGCCGCGCGCGCCGACGTCGCGGCGGCGCCAAGAAGCAGCAGCGAGAGGGCGTAAACGAGATTTGTCATGTCCGGAAAACCAAGTCGGGTAACGCTGGCAAGGGTAGCAACCGTGTGGAGAAATCAGAAATCGCGGACAATCGATCGCCGAATCCTGCGGCGACGCCTGCATTTTACTTGCGCTTGATCTCGCCTCTGTCTCTAAGCCATCGGGAGGCATCTTTGTCCAGCCATTCCCTGGCAATCGAATCCTGTTTCACATAGGCGTCCAGAAATGCGGTCGTGACGCCCTGGATAGCGGCCTCACTGATCGCCAGAGACGTCGGCGAAATCCTTGCAGTTGAGGACATGCCGGGCCTTTCGCCGGCCATCCGGCCTCCATCGACTGAGCCGCCTCCTCCCATGCCCCCTTTGCGGCGACCGCCGCGACTTGCACCATCCGGGGCTCGGGAGTCACCGCCTTGACTGCCCCCGGTCTTGCCTCGAGGGTGGTCGACTTCACTTGACGCTGCCACCGACCCGCCGCCGCTCATGCCGGAATGCGGGATGCCCGAAAGGGTCAGCAGATATTTGCTGCCGCCGGGCATGGTTTCGAAGGGGGCCTTGCGTATCGAGGGAGAGGTCACCACGCCGAGCGCATCCGTATCATTCTCGCTGGTGATCGAAAGCACCGGTCCATGGATGCCGGCGTAGCGTTCGCCGAAAGGCGTGCCGGAAAAATCCGAGTAAGGACTCAAAGCGATGACCGCTCTGATCGGAAATGGCAGGACCGGCTCCGGCACCCCCCTGATGCTCTCGCCGGCAACGACCATGGCCGTGTAGGCGCCCATGTCGTAGCCGGCAACGGCGACTCGGGAAAAGTCGATTCTATCCAGCGGCGACTGGCTACCGGTGTGGCGCCGCTTCAATTCCGCCATTGCAGTCTGTAGCGCCTCGATGCGTTCGGTCATGGCTTTGGGGGAATACCTTTCCCGGGCGAGCAGGGCGAAATCACCGCTCCGCGCCTGCTCCGACGACCAGACCCGCGCATCCGTGACCAGCGGTTGCAAACTCAGGACCGCATATCCGCTCTGGGCCCAGGCGGTTCGCCAAATCTCGCCGGCAGAGCGCGTTTCACCCAGGGCCGGGAGGTAGATCACTAACGGCAATGGCCCGGGTTTGGCCGGAATGGTCAGGGAAATATCAAAATCGCGAAAACCGGTAATCCAGTTGGCATAGGTGGTGGCGATGCCGAAATGATCGTCGGTTTGATACCCCGACCCGGCAAACTGGTTGACCTTGGCTATGTCGGGCTTTTGCACTGGCGTTGCAGAGCACCCGGCCAGGAAAGCCAGCGCCAGCGTGGCTGCGCCAAAGCGCGTGCCGCTCACGGCGGGGGGCAGGAGAATTTTGCTGGGTGAATTCATGATGATCGACTCAGGGAGCAGGCGGCAGATTTCAACATGTATCGCTGCGGCGGCAAAGTGCCGAGATGTTACGGCATGTAAAGCCAGGCGCTCACGTCGGCCAGAACAGGCGTTGAGGTCGTCGAGATACAGCCGCCCGAACTCCCGAGACTGATGGTATCCGAATCTTCCGGTCGAGAATTATTTCAGCCAGTTCTCCAGCGCCACGCCAGGAAATTTCGAAAAGTCCTTCTCGTTGTTGGTCACGAGGGTCACGTTCAGGGACACAGCATGTGCGGCAATCAGCTTGTCAAGAGCATCTCTCTTGTTGTCTCTTGTGGCGAATCGGATCGGCCCGAAAGCGACGCAGGCGGCACTATCGAACGGCATAACGGGAATATCCCCAACCAGGTTTGCCAGGTTCTTGCGTTCCCGCTTCGGGTTGGTCGATGCCGCCACGCCGTATTCCAGTTCTGCATAGGTGATTGCTGACATCACCACGTCGCCCACATAGCACTGAGCAAAACGTCGGGCGACGGATTCCGGCTGATTCTTCATCAGATAGATACACATGTTCGTATCGAGCATGTGGCGCGGCATTACAGGGCATCCCTTTCGACCTGCTCCAGATCGCCCCGGCCGCCAGCCATGAAGTCGGGAGCAAACTTGGCAAACTTGCTCAGCACGCCTGACAACGGGCGCCGAGTTGGCCTGATTCTAATTTCGTCACCCTCACGCTCTATCTCGAGATCGATGTCCGTACGCTCATAAGCCAAGTCAGCAGGAATGCGGACGGCCTGCGAATTACCATTCTTGAACGCCCGGGTTGTATGCATTGCCAACTCCATGGATGTACGATGTATGTACTATAGGTCGATCCAAGCCAAAAGTAAATACATGGATGTACGTTCGAGCACTTCGCCCGCCAGTTGATCCAGATGCCCGTTGATATCGGGCCGCTAAGATTCGGAGCGGCGGCTGTCAGCAATAACCGGCCCGTGCGGAAATTGTCACATGGGCCCGCAATCTGGAGTGCTGCGGCCATCGCCAGACCATTGACTGCAGACCGATGCCGCACAATAGCACGGGTTTTGGCATGCAATTCAGGGGTTAGTCGTCATCAACCGTTTGGCCACCTGATCCGAGGTTGTATATGTTGAGTGACCGAATGCCTTGTCGAATCATTTTGCCCACCGAGAAGTCTGATGGACCATAATTTTGACTGCGTGCCCCCGACAGGCGCATTGATGAACCACATGGCGAAGAGAACCCGATATTCCGCATGGAACCTGCTGGCCGCCAGCCCACGCCATGCCGACTGGGCGCCGGCGTGGCGCGAGGCAGAGCCGAAGTCGCGCTATGACGTGATCGTCATCGGTGCTGGCGGCCACGGTCTGGCCACCGCTTACTACCTGGCCAATAATCACGGCATGACGAACATCGCCGTGCTTGACAAGGGCTGGCTCGGTGGCGGCAACACCGGGCGCAACACCACCATCGTGCGCTCGAACTACCTGTACCCCGAGAGTGCGCGCTTGTATGACTTCTCCGTCAAGCTCTACGAAGACCTGTCGCGCGAACTCAACTTCAACATCATGTTCAGCCAGCGCGGCCTGGTCACGCTCGCCCATACACGCCACGATCTGGACAACCTCTCGCGCTGGGCGAATGCGATGCGGTTCAATGGCATTGACGCCGAGATACTCGATGCCGGGCAGGTGCGCGAACTGGCGCCGCGCCTTAACTTTGATGCTGACGCGCGTTTCCCGATCCTCGGCGGCTTCACCCAGCGCCGCGCCGGCTCGGTGCGACACGATGCAGTGGCCTGGGGCTATGCGCGCGGCGCATCCCGGCTGGGCGTCGACCTCATCCAGAATTGCGCCGTCACCGGCTTCATCCGGCAGGGCGAGCGGGTGGTCGGCGTGCACACCAACCGCGGTGGCGTCGCCGGCGAGATCCGCGCCGACAAGGTGGCCGCCGCGGTGGCCGGCCACTCCAGCCAAATCGCCGCGATGGCCGGTTTGCGGCTGCCGGTGACGAGCTATGCATTGCAAGCCATGGTGAGCGAGCCGGTCAAGCCGGTGCTCGACACCGTGGTCCTGTCGCCTGCGGTAGGCGCCTATTGGAGTCAGTCCGGCAAGGGCGAGGTGGTTATCGGCGGCGGGCTGGACCTGTTCCCGTCCTACGCCCAACGCGGCAGCTTTGCCACCAGCCAGCAGGTGCTGGCCGCCACCGCCGAGATGTTCCCGTCCTTCGGCCGGCTGCGCCTGCTGCGCCAGTGGGCCGGCATTGTTGACGTGGTCCAGGACTCCAGCCCGATCATCGGCGCCACGCCAGCGCCGGGCCTGTACCTCAACTGCGGCTGGGGCACCGGCGGGTTCAAGGCGATTCCGGTGGGTGGCTGGACGCTGGCGCATCTGCTGGCAACCGGCCGCAACCATGAGCTGGCCGAGCCGTTCCAGTTGGCGCGCTTTCACACCGGTCGCCTGATTGACGAAGCCGCCGCCGCCGGCATCGCGCACTGAGCAGCGGAACGCGCCATGATGACGATAGCTTGCCCCTGGTGCGGCGCCCGGCCGGAAAACGAGTTCCACTGCGGCGGCACCTCGCACATTCAGCGGCCGCCGCTGGATTGCAGCGACGCGACCTGGGGCGACTACCTGTTCGGCCGCGCCAACCCCTGTGGCCTGCACGCGGAACGCTGGCGCCACAGCTACGGCTGCGGCCAGTGGTTCAACCTGCTGCGCGACACCGCCACGCACGAGGTCAAG
>Ga0163199_1000633_pt1 | contig 22119 bp, 22 predicted proteins | sample PL_2010_150m_FD_113537 | JGI IMG/M metagenome (GOLD analysis project Ga0163199, IMG submission 113537) | Freshwater microbial communities from Powell Lake, British Columbia, Canada to study Microbial Dark Matter (Phase II) - PL_2010_150m | ecosystem: Environmental > Aquatic > Freshwater > Lake ...
ATTTGGGCTTTCTACTCATTACCTACTCGCGCTTGGGAGCTTGGAATCGGCGCACTACTTCTCTTCATTCCAACGGGCAGGCTTACGCTGCGACTTCTGCCTTGGATCGCCATGGGCGGACTCTTTATCGCGTCCAGCGTTTTTAGTAACAACACCGCCTTTCCGGGTATCAATGCCCTCTTGCCCGTGTTAGCAACTGCAGCCCTAATTGCGACGATTCCAGTCTGGCCTACATTCTTAAATGCTCTATCTAATAATGCAGTGAGCCAATGGCTGGGAAAGATCTCCTACCCATTGTATTTATGGCATTGGCCGGTCTTAGTTTTACCAAGCACTGCTTTGGGAAGACCACTTATGGTTAACGAACGCATTGCATGTATCGCATTAACCGTTCTGTTGGCCGATTTAACGAATAGATTTCTTGAGGACCCCATTCGTCACACAAAGATTTCTCCGAAAAAGATCTATGCCCGTGCTCTGAGCACAACGGCGATTTCGCTCGTATTGGCTATTCTAATTTCGAATTCGGCATCAACTTCAATTCAAATCAAAGGCGCATCGCCGATGAAATTCGATTTAACTCAAGTGTTAGCGAAGCCATTAATTTACTCCGATGGTTGCCATGTAAATTACGGAAAAGATAAATCGGGCACATGCACCTACGCGGGCACAACTTCTACGACAACCATCGTACTCTTTGGAGACTCACATGCAGCGCAATGGTTTCCCGTGCTAGAGAAGATTGCCATTAACAACCACGTTAAATTGATCTCATTGACTAAATCTTCCTGCCCAGCAGTTGACATCCCTCAGCCCGATCGCGGTGGTTTCAATAACTTAGAGTGCAAGAAATGGCGTGAAAATTCGATTGCGCGAATCAAGACAATTCACCCGTTGGCTGTAGTAATAAGTAGTTATGCCTATTACACGCCGCGAGATGGTTCGGTTAATCAAGCCACTTGGTGGCGTGATGGCCAACAGAGCCTAATTAATTCCCTCGGACAATTCACCCAACACTTGATTTACATTAGTGACACTCCCAAGCCATTGCGCGATATTCCATCATGTTTATCGGCAGGCATTGCTAGTGCATGCGATGCGACGGCGAAATCAACGTTAACGCTCCTGAGCGGTTTCCAAATTATTGATCCAACACCGTGGCTCTGCACAACCATTTGCCCAGCCATTGTTGATTCGATTGTTGCCTATCGTGATGCCTCACACATCTCAGTGGCCATGGCATTGCACGTAGCACCCGAGTTAGAGGCTGCGTTTAAGGCGAAGGGGCTCTTTGCCTAATGATGTGGCAAGATAGTTTTCATGGCTGAGTTAATTTATTACTGCGGAACTATGGATAGTGGTAAATCAACCCTTGCGTTACAGACTGCGCATAATCATCACAGTCGTGGTCGAAGTGGCGTTATCTTCACTAATAAGGACCGTGCGGGAACTGGAGTCATCTCGTCCCGCTTAGGTCTTTCCTCCCCTGCAATTGAAGTTAGCCCAGGAATGGACCTGCATAAACACGTTGTCGATCACCTCTCCGCCGGCGATCGCATCGATTACATCATTTGTGACGAAGCCCAATTTTACGAACGTGTTCAAATTGAACAGTTAGCCAAGATCGTTGACGGTTTAGGAATAGATGTTTTTGCTTTTGGAATTCTTACCGACTTTCAAACTCTTCTCTTCCCAGGATCTGCGAGATTAATTGAACTCGCCGATCGTGTTCACGCACTTCAAGTTGAGGCGTTGTGCTGGTGTGGTTCTCGCGCAACTCACAACGCTAGAACTCAAGGCGGAGTCATGGTTATTGAAGGCGAACAGGTTGTAGTCGGAGATGTCACACCTGGCGCTGAGATTGCATATGAAGTTTTATGTCGTCGTCACCATATGCGTCAAGTTACAGCGCGAGCATCTCGCGCCGGTCACATATCATCGCAGCCACTGCCATTTAAGGAGTAATACTTCAAATTTTATGCTCCGGACACAGTGCGATGCTGAGTTTGAGAGTATTTTCAAAGAAGACATCTACATCAGCCAGTGTCGTGCGAATATTTGTAAAACATGGGCGCAGCCACTGCTGGCCGTCGATAATGGCAGGTGAAACATATGTCGAACCGTCCCTCATTATCGCCTGTGCAAGTTCGCGGTTGTGAATATCGATATCAGGGCATCCCTTAACAATATGGCGAATCGGCACCGTACTAAGAACTGGATAAAAAGGAAGCACTTCAAATTCACCGCTATCTCGCGCTTTTTCATAGCAGTAACGCGCCTGGGCCAAATTAGCTTCAAGTGCGGCGCGAAATTCACTCATTCCATGAACGCGTAGCGCGAGCCAAAGTTTGAGCGCTCTAAAAGGTCGAGAATATTCAAGCGTCATATCAACTGGATTGAGAATCTCTTCCTCATGCGGGATATAGGCCTCATCATGACCAAAGGCTCGAGCAAAGGGCGCTTGCTTCTTAATCATCAAAATACTGCACGCTTTAGGAACATACATCCATTTATGCGCATCGACACTTACAGAGTCGGCGCGGTTCAAACCGGCAAATAACGGTGCACGCGATGTCGACGCTGCAGGTAAACCATAAGCCCCATCAACATGCAACCAAATTCCATATTTTTCGCAGATATCGGCAATGGCATTAATCGGATCTATTGCACCCGTCAAAGTTGTACCGGCCGTTGCTACAACGCAAATCGGAACAACTCCCGCATCGATGTCGGCACAAATTAACTCCTCCAGAACTACCGGGTTCAGTCCACGACCTTCACTAACTATTGCCACTTTGCGAACCGAAGCACTTCCTAAACCCATCAACTCCGCCGCACGAACGATTGAATAGTGAACCTCTTGCGAGCAGTACATCGCAGATTTGGTTTTCGATAGTCCATGAATGCGGGAACCCGGAAGTGCATTCTCGCGCGCTGCAACCAAGGCGTTTATATTTGAGATTGTCCCTCCACTTGTAAACCATCCCCCGGCGCATTCGTAACCTAGAAACTCTGATACCCACTGAACGGTTTGATTTTCAACTCTCGTCGCAGCGCCGGCGGCTAAGGCCATGTTGATGTCATAGGAGCCAGCGAGTAAATCGGCAATGGCACCGATCTCCAATCCACTAGATCCAACGTAAGCCAAGAATCTAGGTCGTGCATGCGCTAAAGATTGATTGAGGAGAGAGCTAGCTTCATTGAGCGCAATTAATGGATCAATACCCAGCTCTGGCGCTGCTTGAGACAAGAGAGCTTCATTCTGCGAATCAATAACTGGTTCGATTAAACGCGCTTGATCGAAAGACTTCCAAGCTGCTTTAGTAATAGAGGTTGCAAAATCGAGAACTTCCTCACGATTTTCGCCAAGGCGCATAGGTTTTCTCTCCATTGCACCTACCCCCACTTCGTGAGCGAAAACCGGAAAAAACTAACGAAAACTATGTACAGCTAAAGCTAAAAGCGGTGCCACCGCAAGGGCCGGCAAGAGATTTCCGACTGCAACGTTTTTGATATTAAGTAGCTTCATTCCTATCGTAATAAGCATTACGCCTCCAACAACAGTCATGGCATCGATTTGATAAGTACTCAAAATCTGGCCAAGAAAAAACCCCGCGATTGTCCAAAACCCCTGATAGATACCGACGGCAAGTGCAGAGACCGCGACGCCCCAACCGAGAGAGCTTCCGAAGGCCATCGCAGCAAAAAAGTCGAGTGTACTTTTGAGTAATAGCTGATCGATTCCACTCGACATTCCGTCGCTAATAGATCCCAGAATTGCAAGTGGGCCGATTGCAAAGAGCAACGAAGCTGAAACAAAACCCTCAACGAAACGACTCTCCTCTGAAGCCCGAAACCGTCTACGAAGATTTTGTCCGAATGAGTCCAGGCGTGATTCAAGATCAAGTGCTGAACCGATGAGACCACCTATTAAAAGCGAGCCGAGAATAACTAGAAGCGCCCAACCTTTTGGAAATGCAGTTGAGAAGCCTTCCGACCACATTGGTATGAGTGCAGAGGCCGCACCTAAGAGTGCAACCAAGCCCAACACGTCAGTGAGCAAAGTGCGCGTCTTGACGCCCATTCGATTGCCTATAACTACACCAATGGATGCTCCGGAAATAATTCCGACGACGTTAATGAGCGTGCCAATTCCTGGAAACATTAGAGCAGGCTACGCAGAAGTAAATCTAGAAGCAAGGCGGGTTCATACCATTTCCACTAGACTCCACGAATGTCAACTAATCCAATTATGGAGTTTCTACGGCCTCATCGCACCGTTCCGATGACTCCTTGGACCGGCAATGGTCGCTGGGATATCAAACCCCTTCGAGTACTGATTCTTTTTATTGGTCTTTTCATATTTGGTTTGGGCGATGCATTCGTGATTCAAAGCAATATTGGAAATGGTCCTTGGTCGGTACTAGCGCAAGGTCTTTCGAAACATTTACATATTTCAATGGGTTGGTCCACTTTTGCGATCAGTGCAGTTGTTTTACTTGCGTGGATCCCACTGAGAGAGAAGCCAGGTTTCGGCACGCTTTCTAATTTGATAATTATCGCCGTTGCAATTCAAATTGGTGTTGACCTTGTTCCGCTGCAACACAGTTTCATTCTTGGATTATTGATCTGCCTTCTTGGCATAGGAATGATTGGCGTGGCAACAGGCCTCTACATCACCTGCGGCCTTGGACCTGGTCCGCGAGATGGCCTGATGACGGCTATTCATCAGCGAAGTGGCATAAGAGTTGGCCGTGTCCGTTTGGGTATCGAGGTCACTGTTGTCGTCCTCGGGGCGCTATTAGGGGGCAAAGTAGGCCTCGGAACTCTGCTTTTTGCCGTATTAATCGGCCAATCTATCGCCATCGCCCTTGGTGTTGTAGCCCGACTTACTGAGTAGTACGCGCTAACCTTTTAACCATCTTCCCTCAGGTGGTACTCGTGTGCAGGCTGCAAGGAGTTCCTCCGGTCTATCACCACAACAGAAAGGGATAATTCATGCTCGATACGTATTTCAAAATCTCTGAGCGAGGGTCAACGCTAAGTCGTGAAGTCCGAGGCGGAATCGTCACGTTCTTCACTATGGCTTATATCGTTGCACTAAATCCATTGATCCTCGGCGGAGCAGTCGATAGCAATAAAAAATTCCTCGGAGGGTTTTCTGCATTTGGTCAAAATCTCCCCTTGATTGCCGCCACAACGGCTCTCGTTGCGGGCGTGCTGACAATTCTTATGGGAATAATTGGTAATTTCCCATTAGCTCTAGCAACAGGTCTTGGCCTTAATACTTTCGTCGCTTATGGAATCGCTTCCAAAATGACATGGGCCGATGCAATGGGGCTTGTAGTCCTTGAAGGCTTAATCATTACCGTATTAGTTCTTACCGGTTTTCGTACCGCCGTGTTTAGGGCAGTTCCACAGCAATTGAAATACGCAATTTCTGTAGGAATCGGTCTATTCATCGCTCTCATCGGTTTGGTGGATTCAGGTTTCGTGCGTCGTACCGGTACTGGACCAGTTCCAGTTCAACTTGGTGATGGTGGAAATCTAACCGGCTGGCCAATCATTGTGTTCATCTTCGGTTTGCTCTTAATCGCTATCTTGATGGTTAAGAAAACTAAGGGTGCGCTACTTATTGGTATCGTTTCGGCCACGGTTTTGGCGATTATTCTTGAGGCTGCATTTAAAATTGGCCCAAGCTTCATCTCACCAACTCAAAGTAATCCAAAGGGTTGGGGCTTAAATATTCCTAAGCTGCCTTCATCGATCACTGCAACTCCTGACTTTTCCTTATTGGGACATTTCAGTTTGCTAGGTTCTTTCAGCAAAATCTCTCTAGTTTCGGGAATTCTTTTAGTTTTCACTCTGCTTCTGTCAGATTTCTTTGACACAGTTGGAACTGTGACAGCTATCGGCCATGAAGCGGGCTTGATCGGTTCCGATGGCCTTGTTCCAAACGTTGAGCGGATTCTTTTTGTCGACTCAATCGCTGCAGCTGCAGGCGGCGCCGCGGGAATTTCATCGAATACTTCGTATATTGAATCGGCCTCAGGTGTAGGTGAGGGAGCCCGAACAGGTCTTGCCTCAGTTGTAACGGGAATCTGTTTCTTGTTTACAATCTTCCTATCTCCACTTGTAGCAGTAATTCCATATGAGGCCGCAACGCCAGCGTTGGTTATCGTGGGATTCTTAATGATGACACAAGTGAAAGACATTGACTGGACCGATTTGGGAATTGCTATTCCGGCTTTCCTTACGATCATCTTGATGCCATTTACTTATAGCATCTCAGTTGGAATCGGTGCAGGCTTTGTTTCACACGTGGTGATTCGATTTGCTCAGGGTCGTCGTAAGGATGTTCATCCTTTGCTTCTACTAGTCTCTGCGCTCTTCGTTATCTACTTCCTCTCCGCTCCTATTAGTGGGTGGATTGGGTAAGTAAAGCCTCTAAAGTAGTAAAGCCCCACAGAGGAATCTGCGGGGCTTTACTATGTAACTACCAACTAATGGGCGATTGACCTTGTGCAACCAAGATTGCATTAACTCTCGAAAATGGTTTAGAACCGAAAAATCCACGATAAGCAGAGAGTGGACTCGGATGCGGTGATTCAATAACGAGTGCAGGTTTGAAACAATGCGTTAGCTCCCCCGCGTTTTTACCCCAGAGAATTGCAATGACCGATCTACTCCCCACTACTCTGGCAACTTCATCGGTAAACTTCTGCCATCCTAAATTTTTGTGGCTCATAGTTTCGCCAGATTGGGTCGTTAAGACGCGATTGAGCAGCAAAACACCTTGATCGGCCCATCGACTTAAATCGCCATTTGTAGACATTTGAGCCCCGAGATCACTTGCTAGCTCTATGAATATATTCTTAAGTGATGCGGGTAGTTTGGAAATTTCAGGACTCACCGAAAATGCAAATCCATTTGCATAACCCGGTGTCGGATATGGATCTTGACCAAGAATCACCACTCGAATTGAATCAATGGGTGTAGTTAATGCACGCATAACATTTTCATAGTCAGGGGCAAGAGTCGATGGATCAAGTTGCGAATCTATGAGATTTAAGGCATCGTGCAAGTGATTGAGTGCAACTTTCCACTCTGGATGTAACTGGTCGAACAAACTCACGCTACATCCAAGCTCGCGCCGAGAATCGACCATTTATCGAACTAACTTCAATAGGCGTATCGAATATAGCTGAGATATGTTCACTCGTGATGACCTGCTCGGCGGGACCAGATACAGCAATGATTCCGTTCTTTAATAGGAGCGCATGAGTCGTACCGACCGGAATCTCTTCAATATGGTGAGTAACTAAAACCGTCGCTGGTGCAGTTACATCTAATGAAAAGTTGGCGAATCTGCGCAGCAAATCTTCGCGACCACCAACATCTAAGCCCGCCGCTGGTTCATCCAACAATAGAAGTTCAGGGTCGGTCATTAACGCACGTGCTATCTGTACGCGCTTGCGTTCGCCTTCACTCAGCGTGCCGTAAAAGCGATCTCCTAGCTCGCGTACACCAAATGTTGTTAGTAACGCCATCGCTCGAGATTCATCCCAGAGATCATAAGCTTCGTTCCATCTACCCAAAATTGCGTAAGCTGCTGTTAAAACTACATCCTTGACTAACTCGTCATACGGAATGTCTTCGGCAAGAATCGCACCACACAGCCCAATTCGAGTTCGCAGCTCAAATAAATCTACTCGACCCATTTCCTTCCCCAAGATAGAAACAGTTCCATTAGTTGGAAATATTTTCGTTGCAAGAATCTGAAGCAAAGTAGATTTTCCCGCACCATTTGGTCCAAGAATCACCCACCGCTCCCCCGGATTTATCGTGAAGTTAATGGGGCCCAGAATGATCTTTTCTCCGCGTCGAACCGACACATTCGTAACTTCTAAAACAGATCCGCTGGCCATAGAAGAAAAGGATAATAGGTGAGAGCGCATTGGGCGGCGGTTTTGGCATCTAGCCCACCGTGATTCGCGATAACCTTGCCACCATTATGGGCACAATTGAGCAGTTCACGGGTCTTATTCTGCTCAGTGGAGTCGATAAACCGGGAATTACTCAGGAACTATTTAGCGCATTGGCTCCGTTTTCAATCGCAATTATAGATATTGAGCAGGTAGTAATTAGTAATCGATTAATTTTGACTGTTCTCATCGCTCTGAATCCCGCTCATGAAAAGGCGATTGAGGACGATCTCCAAGCTTGTGCCGCGAGGCTCGATGTTGATATCGCAACTCTCTATGCTCAGACCAATATATCTAGCATCTCAACTAAGGCGGGATTATTGCACGTCGTAGTTTTGACTACGAAACTATTGCCCGAGGCGGTCGCTGACGTTGCTGGCGCGATTGCCGAGGCCGATGGAAATATCGAAGGCGTCACTCGAACTGCATCGGCTCCAGTAACGGCTATAGAGTTTCTGGTATCCGGTGCGAAACAAGAGGCCTTAAGTGCATCCTTGTCGGTTGTAGCGGCTACACATGGCATTGATATTGCCATTCAACCAAGTGGAAATTTGCGATTTGGTAAGAAACTAATTCAACTAGATGTTGATTCAACTCTTATTGAGCAAGAAGTCATAGATTTGCTTGCCGCTAAGGCAGGCAAAGGCCAGCTTGTGCGCGAAATAACAGAGTCGGCTATGCGCGGTGAGTTAGATTTTGAGCAATCGCTACGTGCGCGCGTGCTACTACTCAAAGGGTTACCGGAGAGCGTTATCGCGGAAGTTCAAAGTGAAATCACACTGACTCCCGGTGCTAAAACATTGGTTCAAACGTTGCATCGATTAGGTCATGTAGTAACTGTGGTCTCGGGAGGATTCACCGATGTGATTTCACCCTTAATGAACGAGCTCCGAATCACGAGTTTTCGGGCCAATAAATTAGGCATCGAAAATGGTGAACTTACAGGCGAAGTCGTGGGTCCAATTATCGATAGAGCGGCCAAAGCACAAGCACTTCATGAGTTCGCGGCCGAGGAGTCGATAAATATTTCACAAACTGTAGCCATCGGAGATGGTGCAAATGATCTAGATATGATCGCAGCGGCTGGCTTAGGAATTGCCTTCAATGCAAAACCAGCAGTCAAAGCGGCGGCAGATAGCAGTGTGAGCGCCCCATACCTTGATTCAGTTCTCTATCTTCTCGGAATACCTCGCGAAGCAATTGATTCGGAAACTAACTAGTTTTTTACAATCTGCAGGCGTGAATATCGGTAACTAGTATCCCGCGTGCTCCCACATTCCACAGTTCATCCATTACGCGGTTTGTATCTTTGCGTAGGACCATCGCGCGTACTGCGACCCAACCTGGTTTTTGGAGAGGTGAGATGGTTGGTGACTCTAAACCTGGAGTAATTGCGCAAGCCGCCTCAACAGTTGCAGAGGGAATGTCATAGTCAAGCAACACATATTTTCGGGCAGTGACAACTCCTTGCAATCTACGTATCAACACTTCAAGCTCGCTCCTGATTTCAACGCCTTGCCGGGTAATTACTACGGCCTCACTGGTCAAAATTGGTTCACCAAAAATCTTTAGCCCAGCTTGTCGAAGCGTATTTCCAGTGCTCACTACATCGGCAATTAAATCTGCGACGCCTAAACGCACGCTGCTTTCTACTGCTCCATCGAGTCGCACAACCTCGGCCGTGAGTTTTAGGTTGGATAAGTGGGCGCTTACTAATCCTGGATAAGCCGTTGCAACTCGCTTGCCAGCGATATCTTTTACCGTTAGATCTTGGTCGGCTGGACCAGCAAAACGAAAAGTTGATCCGCCGAAATCTAAAGACAATACTTCTTTAGCATCTGCACTTGAGTCAATGAGTAGATCCCGCCCCGTAATACCGGCTTCAAGTTCGCCCGATCCTACGTAAATTGCAATATCTCGAGGCCTCAAGTAATAAAACTCAACATTGTTATCGGGATCAATCAAAACAAGATCGCGACTATCGCTGCGCTGCTTGTAACCCGCCTCTTTTAAGACCGAAATCGACTCTTCGGCTAAAGATCCTTTATTAGGTACCGCGATTCGTAGCATATGGATTCTCGACTCCTTCTTTAGAGATACTTATAGATGTCGTCGGGGGTCAAACCACGGGCCAGCATCATTGTCTGAACGTGGTAAATTAATTGGCTTATCTCTTCGGCCAAAGCTTCATTTGATTCATGTTCTCCGGCCAGCCAAACTTCGCCCGCTTCTTCCAGAATCTTCTTACCTATCGTGTGGACACCCGCATCTACTGCAGCCACGGTTCCCGAACCTTCTGGGCGGCTCGCAACTTTCGTTGCGAGCTCGCTCCATAGGGAATCAAAGGATTTCATTGGGAAAGTTTACTATGCCCCGACGACCACCGGTTCTGAATTAGCCTCCAGCTTAGATATTCGTAGCCACGACATAAACCCCCATATTACGAATGGTAGATAGATCGCATAAAGAGTCCCAGTTGGGTAGTAGCCATTCTTGAAAGCAAAGGGAACGCCGACAAAGTCAACGGCAATCCACACCAACCAGAATTCAACATATCCGCGGCTCATGCCATACGTAGCCAAAGCGGTCCCAGTAAAGATCCATGTATCGACAAGAACCCATGTTCCACTTTCGCCAAGAGCTTTAAAGATCTGCATTGAGAGTAGATAGAAGATGATTATTGTTGGAAATAGCACGAGCTTCTCTTTCGAGGTAGTCCATCGTGGTAATACTGGTGGTTGCGTCTTGCCATTGGCCCGAGTATGTCGTGCCCAACGAATCCAGCCATAGACACTGACAATTATCAGCAAGAGATTTCTGCTGGCTTGTCCATAAAAATTTGCAGAGGGTTGATCGGCGTAAGCAAATACAGCCCCAAGAAATACGGTGAAAAGAAGTGCATCTCCTGCGATTCCAATTGGCCAGGCAGATACTTTTCGGCGTGCGCCTAAAATTGCACTCGATAGACCTAACGTTCCGCCCAAAATTTCACGTACGGCGATTGATTTACTTCCAAAATGCACATTTGTTTCAAAAAGCCACTTAATGATGTTCATAGTTGATCCTTCCTAGGATGAAAAGCTCCAGGAAGCAACACGGTAAGCACGTGTGCAGGTAGCACAGATGCTTACATGTCCCTTTATCCAGACTATAACTGTCGGTATTGGAATTACACCAAATCAACCAATCACTGGATGTGACTGGGTCGCGGACTTTACCGCCGGTTCGGAATTAACACCGACCCCCGGAACAACGTGGGGTTAGTCTGCCACAGAGGTCGCGCAATTGCGTAATGAAAGGACCATTGCCGCAGGGTCGTCGGCGTTAAATACGGCGCTGCCGGCAACGAAGGTATCGGCGCCAGCCTCGGCCGCCTCTGCAATCGTATCCATAGATATACCGCCATCAACTTGTAGCCATATAGGTCGATCGCCAATTAATTTACGAGTGCGCCGCACCTTTTCCATCATCTCATGCATGAACTTTTGACCGCCAAAACCCGGCTCTACCGTCATAATTAAAAACATATCAACTTGATCGCTAAAGCTTTCATAATCTTCAATTTTGGTTCCGGGTTTAATGCCTAAACCGGCGCGTGCACCAGTGTGGCGAATCGCGCGCAGCGTTGATGCAATATTTATAGTCGCCTCTGCGTGAATAGTCACACTTGCACATCCCGCTTCGCCATAAGCCGGGGCAATCGAATCCACATCAGCGACCATCAAATGTGCATCCACTGGCAGGACGCTCTCTTTGATGATTTGGCTCGCGCGTTCGAAGTCGAATGTGAAGTTAGGAACAAAGACGTTATCCATAACATCTAAGTGAAGAAGGTCGGAAACAGCGGCAATACGGGCGATCTCATCACTCAATTTCGTTAAATCAGCGTTCAAAATACTGGGTGTGATTCTGATTTCACGGGTCATCGCAATATCCTAACTTTTCTTTCGAAGGAGAGCTAAGAACATTGCATCCGTGCCGTGAAGATGAGTCCAGAGCGCCATTGCTCCCCCACGAGTAGCCGCTTCAAGGCCTTTTGGAAGGTATGGGGCTATGTCTATGAGCTCCAATTCCGGGTGCTTCTTCAACATGTCGTTAACTTGAACCGTGGTTTCGGCCAAGTGGGGTGAACATGTCGCATACCCGAAAACCCCTGAAGGTTTCAAAACGCGAATTGCGGATTCGATTAACTCGCGTTGCAACTGCGTCAGTTCACGTAAATCTTTGAGCGAACGACGCCAACGCACTTCGGGACGCCGACGTAGAGCGCCAAGACCAGTGCAAGGCGCATCAATTAAAATTGCATCAAAACTTTCGTTATGCGAAGCGATATCACGGCCATCGCCAACCCACACTCGCGCGCCATGGACAACATTTTTTACCAAGTTTGCACGAGGAGTTGAGATTTCATTAGCGGTGAACTTAATGTCGCGTGTGGAAGCGATTGCAGATAAAAGTGCGGCCTTACCTCCAGGACCAGCGCAAAGATCCAGCCATGACTGTCCATTTGCAACGCTGGCAAACACCGAGGCCACTAACTGCGATCCTTCATCTTGTACTCCAGCTAAACGGTGGCGAACAATTTCTAAACTTCCAGGGTTGCCTTTGAACGCAGCCCCGAATTCGGAGAATTGCGTCGCTTGGGCGCCAAGTGCAACTAAATCCTCTTGCGTTGAAAAGCCTGGCCATGAAACTAACGTTGGAGTTGCTGGAACGTTGTTAATTGCAAGGGCTGCCTCAACCTGCACCCAATCCTTCAAAAGATCGTAATAGGCCGAAATAATCCACTCTGGGTGAGAGTATTGAATCGCCATTCGGGTAACTGGATCTTTAATGTCAGCTAAGGGCGCAAACCATTCCTCAATGCTTTTGCGGGTGACGCTTCGCAGAAGTGCATTAACAAAACTAGCTTTTGATTCGCCCACGCGCTTTCTTGCAACCTCAACGGTTGCAGCAACTGCGGCATGGTCTGGAATTCGCATTTCGTGAATCTGATGGACCCCTAATCGAGCAACGTCGACAATTCCTGGATCAACTTCTGACCAAGGTCGGTCGCTGATTTGAGCCAAAATCCAATCATGTTTGCCCTGCATGCGCAGCGTTCCATACACAAGTTCGGTTACTAAATTACGGTCGCGCTCCTCCATTGACGAAGAACTCAAGGCTTGCGGTAATAGTAAGTTTGAATAACCCTCATTACGGTTTACTTCAGTAATTAAATCAAAGGCCAGCAATCTAGCGGCATCTGGTTTAGGCGATTTAAAAGAATTACGACGCGCTTCAACCAAGGAGTTCTCCTCTACTCAACCTGGCCCCGCGGGCCCAATCCTTAGCATTCATCTCTTTCTTACCTGCTGGCACAACTGTCAACAAAGAGATAGCAGTACCCTCACCGCAACCAACTACGACATCGCTATCAATAACGGCAATCTCCCCCGGATTTACCGAGGCGTGTGAAAGTTCGGCATAGGTGATTTTAAAACTATCTCCTCGAAATAAACTCCATGCCACAGGTGCGGGGAAGAAAGCTCGAATGCGATTGAGTGTTGTACGTGCGCTATCGCTCCAAAGTATTTTGGCTTCGTTCTTACTTATCTTAGGTGCGAGCGAACTAGATCCTGCTTGAGGAGTTGGTGGTATCAATTTTTCAATTGCAGTGAGAGCTTCATTAACCACCTGGGGACCCATGGTGGATAAAACTTCCATCAACTCAGAAGTTCGCCATTCTGGAGCAATCTCTAAAGTTGCGCTGCTATAAATGGGCCCAGTGTCCATTCCCTTATCTAGTTGAAAAACAGTTACGCCACTAATGCTTTCACCGTGCTCAATCGCGCGTTGAACCGGGGCGGCTCCCCTATATGCCGGAAGCAGCGAGAAATGCAGATTGATAAATCCATGGCGAGGGAGATCGAGAATCTCTTGAGGCAAAAGTACGCCATAACCAATTGTTAGAACTAAATCGAGATCACTTAATGCTTCAATTAACTCAGAGGGAGACTCTGGCCGTAGCAGAGGTATCCCTTTTCCAATCGCCCACAGACTTACTGGTGAGGCTTTCAATTCAAGTCCCCGACCTGCGGCTCTATCGGGCTGCGAAATTACCAAATTCAAATAATGGCCAGAATGGAGTAGCCACTCCATCGTAGGTATAGCAACTTCCGGAGTAGCCGCTACTCCGATACGCATTACGTGTTCCGTCCGAAAATGCTGTGCGGGGACTCTTTGATTTGTATATTTGCCCCTGCCTCGTTAAACCAATCACTTTCGCGAATCTCTTTCATTGCGAGTTTTCGTTCAGCTTTGCTCAAACGATCAATGAAGAGAATTCCATCTAAATGATCGGTCTCATGTTGAAGAGCTCGGGCCAACAAATCAGATCCATCAACGGTTATCGGCTCACCAAACATATTGAAACCACTGGCTACTGCACGAATTGCTCGCGGCGTTGGATAGGTCAGTTCGGGAAATGATAGGCAGCCTTCATCATCCTCTTCGATATCTGCGCCTAGGACAAGTGTTGGGTTAATGAGATGGCCAAGGACGTCATCAACATGCCAGACAAAAACGCGAAGAGAAACTCCAATCTGCGGTGCGGCCAGGCCTGCACCAGGTGCTTCTAACATCGTTTCGGTGAGATCTGCCACCAGCGTTCTTAACTCTTTATCGAAATCAATAACTGGGCTTGCTGGAGTTATCAAGACAGGGTCTCCAAAGTAACGAATCTCTTGAATACCCATTTCGCAAGCCTACCAAAGAGCTATAACGAATATGGATCAACTCTGATTGAGAGAAGCTCCTTTTTGGCGATGCTTCGGCGCCGTTGGAGCTCGTGTAAGAAATCTACTAGCGCCTGCGAATCGATTTCTTGTGAATACAAAACGATTTTTGACAATCCCTTGCCAGCATCGTGGGGACCGAAAACTCTGACGGTTGACGGCAATCGTTGGCTCTCTATCGCTCTTTCTAGACCCGAAAAAAGTGTTGTTGCCTCGAGGGATGCAGATGCAATAACGGCGCTTCGTACATATGGAGGAAGTGGAATCTCCGCCCGCTCTGCTAACTCTCTGCGGATCATCGCTCCCGGACTCCACCTAATCAACGAGGCCACGATTGGATGTGCTTCATCGATACTGAGTAAAACTTCGCCCTTGGTGTTAATCATTGCCGTCGTTTCAAAAAATAATTCTCGTGCACGTTCCTGCGCCCGTAAATCTGGATGTGCGAAAAACTTCAATCCTTCAAGGATCACAATTGCCCCGTATCCGCCATTCACTCTTGGAATAGCCCCTGGGGTGGATAAAACAATAGATGGTTTCGATTCGACGGTGGCTTTAATAACATCGCCGAATGAAAGAATTATAGGCAGGCCGGTAAAGGCACGTGCAATCTCTTCACTTGCACGTTCAATTCCTCGGGCTGCCACATATTGTTTATCCCTTTGACACCACGAACATTTCCAACCTGGGTACGTTGCTAAGCAGGTTGTGCAACTAGGCGCGGCGCCTTTTGATGTGACAACAAGTCTGGAGCCACAGGTGCACATGGCCAAATTTTTACAGTGAGCACAGAGGAGCGCATTTCCATAACCTTTTCGTGGCACAAGGAAGAGGACTGGTCCACGTGTTAACGCCTTACGTATAGGGGTGAAGATTGTGCCGGGCAGTAGCGTCCCATCCTCCGATGAGAAAGCTTTAACCGATATTCGATGGGATTGGGCTATATATGCCAATTGCTTACTCTCAATTTGAAGGGAGAGATCAAGGGAGGGCGTATATCCCATAAAGAAGATATCTAGATCCCCCAAACTTTTGCGCAGGTTGACCACATCTTTTACGTTCCATGCGGGAGTGCGGATTTCATAATGATCATGCGATGACTCTTTATAGACGATGATGGTTTCTAAATCTCTTATTGGAGTAAAGACGGCACCGCGTGCGCCAATTACCAAAGTCTTTTGCGCCTGCATGGCTTTGAGATAATTTTCATAACGAACGGCACGAGGCAGCGAGCTATCTAAGCGCAGATACGAAATTCCTACTCGCGCTGCACTGTTTACAATGACATCAATATCGCCTCCATCGGGGGCTATGAGTAAAACCGAACCATGTGCAAGAGCCTTCTGGATGTGAACCACAACTCGCTCGGCGGGGCTTTCAAAAGGCTCAAAGGCGATGAAGGCGTAGTTTCCTTTTGATTTAAGGCTCTTGATCGTTACTTGAGGGACGTTGATAAAGGTTTTATCTACCGCGGCAACACGTGGAGGTATAGCAGAACGCAGGATATCGAAGGGGTGGGCTCCCCAATGCGCAGCCGCGAGGGCAATTAACTGTAAGGATGAAGATGTTGCAACTGGTTGTGGCGAAAGAATCTTTGTAATCGTCTTTATGGTACCGGTTACTTTAGTTTCATCTATTCGCTCCAGCACGATGGCTTCGACTTCACGGCCATTAAATGGCACCTGTACTCGTACACCTACCGCTACAAGGTGAGAAAACTCTTCCGGAACTACATAATCAAAGGCAGAATCCAGATGAAATACACCGGAATCAACCCAAACACGAACAATTGGTTTGACCAAGGCGCCAACTTTTGGCCGATGAATTATTTCGGCCTTTAAGTTAAGTCGCCTTGGCGTCGCCACTGACTACTTTATTGCGCTTTGAAGATCGCTCACGCGATCAGTACGCTCCCATGCAAACTCGGGTAGTTCGCGACCAAAGTGACCATAGGCACTTGTCAATGAGTAGATAGGTCGCAAGAGGTTCAAATCTCTAATGATTGCAGCAGGCCGTAAATCAAAGACAGCTAATACTGCATCTTGAATCTTTGATACGGGAACGCTCTCGGTTCCGAAAGTCTCAACGAAGAGACCGACAGGCTGAGCTTTTCCAATTGCATAAGCAACTTGAACTTCGCAACGACGTGCAAGACCTGCAGCTACAACATTCTTAGCTACCCAGCGCATTGCATAGGCCGCAGAACGATCTACCTTTGAGGGATCTTTACCGCTGAATGCTCCCCCACCATGTCGAGCCATTCCACCATATGTGTCAACAATAATCTTGCGACCGGTCAATCCAGCATCACCCATTGGGCCGCCGATAACAAAGCGTCCAGTTGGGTTAATCAGTGTCTTTAAATCATTTCGTGGAAGGTCGATAGTCGCCAAAATCGGATCAATTACATACTTAATAACTTCAGGCGTTAACGTCTTAGCAACGTCTACTTCCTCTGCATGTTGGCTAGAGATGACTACGGTATTGAGAGCAACGGCGCGATCGCCATCGTACTCAATCGTCACTTGGGTCTTACCATCTGGACGCAGGTATGGCAGTTCGCCGGACTTGCGAACCTTGGAAAGTTGTTGGGCCAATGCATGGGCTAACCAAATTGGTAGCGGCATTAACTCCCTTGTATCATCACAGGCATAACCAAACATGAGGCCTTGATCTCCGGCGCCCTGTAAATCTAAAGGGTCAGCGCCCGCTGCAACACGGTGCTCATATGCGTTATTGACGCCTTGTGAAATATCTTGGGACTGTTGTCCGATAGAGATAGAAACTCCGCAGCTATTTCCATCAAAGCCTTTGTCGGATGAGTCATAGCCAATGTTAAGGACTGTGTCGCGAACGATTGTATTGACGTCGGCGTAACCATCTGTTGTTACTTCACCGGCAACATGTACTTGGCCCGTAGTGATTAAAGTTTCCACTGCAACACGGCTTTTAATATCTTGGCTTAGAAGTGAATCAAGGACGGCATCTGAGATTGCATCTGCAATCTTGTCTGGATGGCCTTCAGTTACGGATTCAGAGGTGAAGAGACGTTTTGACATATTTTTAACCTAACTGCCGGTTGGCGTGATCAAGGAGTAGATTTGCGAGAGCGTCTTTGGAGACTTCCTTGAGCGCTATATCCGCACCAGTGCGTGTGAGAATCATACCCTGCGTGGTGTCTTTTCCGAATATTGCGCCACCGCTGACGTCGTTGACATAGATAACATCTAAGCCCTTGGCTAGCAATTTAGCCCGAGCTGATTCACGAAGCTCACTCGTTTCTGCGGCAAAGCCAATCATGATCTGATGGGTCTTGCTCTTGGCCAACTCGGCTAAGAGGTCGGGATTTGGCTCTAATTCAATCGAGGTGAAAAGAGTTTTCTTGATCTTCTCGAGTGCGCTACGCACGGGCTTGGCATCTGCAACTGCTGCGCACATAATGAGTACGTCACAGAGCGGAAAGCTAATGGCCAATGCTGCTCGCATCTCGGCCGCGCTCTCAACGCTAGTTACATGAGCGCCCTTTAGGGAAGAAGTATCCATATTGGCAGCTATGAGATCTACTGTGGCACCTCGCAAGAGTGCGTTGCGCGCGATGGCCATGGCCTGTTTGCCTGAAGATCGATTGCCAATAAAACGAACTGGATCTATCGCCTCGCGCGTTCCGCCACCAGTAATAAGAATTCGCTTTCCTACCAAGTCACGTTTATTGCCGGAGATTTCATCGAGCTTGGCAATTATGGTAGAAGTCTCTGGGAAACGACCCTGGCCACTATCGGCACCAGTTAGACGTCCTACTTCAGGCTCCATGACGGTATATCCGCGCGCACGAAGCGTGGCAACATTTGCAACCGTAGCTGGGTCATTCCACATACTCGGATGCATTGCGGGCACGATTAACTTGGGAACATCGGAGGCCAGAACTAAGTTAGTCAGAAGATCATCGGCGCGCCCGGCGGCAATGCGGGCAATTAAATCGGCAGTTGCTGGAGCAATTAAAAAGAAATCTGCACGCTCGGCCAAAGAGATATGTGAAACTTCATGAGTATTTTCCCAGACTTGAGTGGTTACTGGTCGACCGGAAAGTGCCTGCCATGTTGCTGCACCTACAAAGTTAAGCGATGAAGGTGTTGGAACGACGCTTACGCCATAACCACGCTCTTGTAGACGACGCAAAAGATCACATGATTTGTAGGCGGCAATCCCTGCTCCCACTCCGAGAATAACCTCACGAGTTGTGGAAGACATAGGCAATGAAAAAAAGGTTTAGGCGGTTGGTTCTAGATTTTCAATCGTGAGTAAGCCTTCATTGATTTCGCGTAGTGCGATAGAGAGTGGCTTCTCATGAACGTGTGTCTCAACAAGTGGTCCTACGTATTCGAGAAGGCCCTCTCCAAGTTGTGAGTAATAGGCGTTGATTTGGCGAGCACGCTTAGCTGCATAGAGAACGAGGCTGTACTTAGAGCCACTCTTTTCAAGAAGCTCATCAATTGGTGGATTTGTAATGCCATCCATAGTTATTCCCCGCTCATATATGTGTATTTGCCCTGGTCAAGACGTCAATCCTATCAGTTGTTCAACGACCCGCTCGACCTGATCATTGACGATGACTACGTCGAAAAACGAGGCTGCAGCAAGCTCATCCTGGGCTAACTGCAAGCGCTCTGCTCGCCTATCAGGACTATCTGTACCGCGACCCTCAAGGCGTGAGACTAACTCCTCCCATGTTGGTGGCTCTAAAAATACTAAAACCGATTGTGGCAGATGTGCTTTGACCTGTTTGGCGCCATCGATTTCAATCTCTAATAAAACATTTCGTCCAGCAAGTAAGGCCTCTTCAACCGGCCCACTCGGTGTTCCATATCGATTACCTGCAAACTCTGCCCACTCAAGGAACTCATCGCTGCGAATCATTCGAGAAAACTCTTCATCTGGAATAAAGAAATAATCGACACCATCATGCTCATTGGTACGAGGAGATCTAGTAGTTGCAGAGACACTTACCCAAAAATCCCCAGAGGCGCGTAGCCGACTAGCGACCGTACTTTTACCGACTCCCCCAGGGCCCGAAAGAACGAGAAGTTTGCCTGGAGTAATCGCATGTAATGATTTCATAAACTCGTTTCGAAGTTCCTTGATCTGATGTCGACCTAAACCACCGATTCTGCGTGTTGGCGAAATCTTTAGACGTTCCATCAAGGAGCTAGCGCGGACCTTTCCAACTCCGGTAAGTGCCTCAAGAAGTTCACGGACTCGCATCTTTGCTACGGCCTCTTCATTAGCGGCAATCTCTAAGACCGTATCAATCGAAAACTCGCCGCGTTTAATCTTGATTTTTACTTCAGCTCTGCGTTTGCGTGATTGGGCGGCTTTTGCAAGGGCGGCTGCACGTTGTTCTGGTGTAAGAATCGGAGGTGCGCCCATGGAAGAAATCTAGACTACAAAGCCTTGATTAAAGAATCTGAGCACCAATGGCGATGGCGCGTTCTCTCATTGCACTGGCTCCATCACTCCAAGCAGAGGTAATAGGTCGTCCAATAACAACTAGGTTTGCGCCTCTATCGATTGCCTCACGCGGTGTCATGGTCCGTGTTTGATCATCGCTAGTAGCCGTATCTGCCGGTCTAACTCCCGGAGTAATAATCGTTATGGCATCACCGACTGCTGAACGAATTGCAAGAATCTCAAGGGGGGAACAGACGATGGCTCGAGCACCGCTAGCCACAGCTAATTTTGCAAGTTCCACTGCGCTCTCCAACGCATTAGCGCCAAATCCAATTGATGCTACGTCGCTTTCGGAAAGCGAGGTCAGGATCGTCACCCCAGTCACGTGCGTCGAAGGTACCGCCTCAACTGCCGCGGCAATCATGGCGCTTCCACCTGAGGCGTGAACAGTTAAGAATTTAGGACGTAGGGATGAAATTGCGCGTGCGGCGCCGCTAACGGTATGTGGAATGTCGTGGAGCTTTAAATCTAAAAAGATATCGCTGTTGGTTTGATCGGTGATCGCCCGAACTCCAGCGCTTCCAAAAGTAAGAAAGAACTCCAAACCGAGTTTGTAGACTTGAACAACACCCTCTGTCGCCTTTACCCAATTGATTGCAGTATCTAAATCCGACGTATCAACGGCTAGGACTATCGGTACTTTAGTGCTCATTAATTCTCCTCTACGCGGTGGGCATAACCAACGGCATCTCGAAGCGAGTTGAAACCCTTTTCAATGAGCAGCGCTCGTAACTCGTCTTGAATGTTAATGAGCGCGTTAGGATTTCCAAAACTAGCTGTTCCAACCGAGACTCCGCGTGCGCCGGCGGCAATCATTTCCAGGGCATCTCTTCCACTTGATACGCCACCCATTCCTAAAATTGGAACATTCGGGAGTGCGGCATGAACTTGATAAATTGCACGTACAGCGATCGGCCTAATTGCTGGCCCTGATAGTCCGCCAGTTTTGCCACCTAAGTGTGGACGCATAGTGTCTAAATTGATAACCATTCCGAGAACCGTATTAATGAGCGCTAATCCATCTGCACCTGCATCGACAACTGCTTTTGCAATCGAGACTAGATCAGTAACATCGGGAGATAGCTTGACGATGATGGGAAGTTCACCACCAATGGTGCGTCGCACCCCATCGACAACGCGGCGAGATGCATCGATATCACACGCAAATACCAAGCCACGGTTCTCAACATTTGGACAAGAGATATTAACTTCGATCGCACTAATACCTGCAACGGGGCGAAGTTTTCGTGCCAACGTTGCATACTCTTCAACGGTCTCACCCGCGATAGAGACGATGATGCGTGCCTTATGTTCAATTAAATAGGGAATATCTTTGGCAATGAAGGCATCGATCCCTGGACCCTGCAAACCAATTGAATTGAGCATGCCACTTGGCGTCTCAGCCATCCGTGGCGTTGGCCGACCTAAACGCGCTTTACTCATAATCGATTTTGTAACTACTCCACCGATTGAATTAAGTGGGAAGAATTGAGCTAATTCGCGGCCTGAACTAGCACAACCACTTGCTGTAAATACTGGAGACGGAAACCAAACATTTCCAAGGGTCGTTGAGAAATCTACCGTCGTCATAGGACTTGACCTACTTTGTCCCACGCCACCGATGCGCCATCCATGACAGGCCCATCGATACAGCTTCTCTGCATTGCAATATTTCCAGACTCATCGGAGACGGGAATAACGCATGTCATGCATATACCAATTCCGCAGGCCATCGACTCCTCAACTGCGCATTGATGAACAACTTCGGTGCCGTTTGTAATTGAATTGATGGCCGCTAACATCGCCATTGGACCACACGAATAAATAACGGCGATATTGAGATCGGCTATCAA
>Ga0163199_1000634_pt1 | contig 22119 bp, 20 predicted proteins | sample PL_2010_150m_FD_113537 | JGI IMG/M metagenome (GOLD analysis project Ga0163199, IMG submission 113537) | Freshwater microbial communities from Powell Lake, British Columbia, Canada to study Microbial Dark Matter (Phase II) - PL_2010_150m | ecosystem: Environmental > Aquatic > Freshwater > Lake ...
GAAGGAGATCCAGGAGCTGGAGGCCATGGCGAAGGGCCAGGCGCCCTCGCCCGTGGTGTTCCTGTCCCATACCGGGAAGCGGTGGGCAGATCAAACCCTCCGCCGGGCCTTCGTGGGCTGCCTCCAGAAGGCCGAGATTCGGCAGGTCCGGTTCCATGACCTGCGGCACACCTTCGCGTCACTGCTGATTCAACAGGAGGCGAATCCAAAGTATATCCAGGAGCAGCTCGGGCATGGTAGTATCCAGGTCACCATGGACATCTATGGGCATCTGTTCGCGGGGGATCACCGGCACATGGTCGGTCGGCTGGACGACCCACAAGACGAGAGGACAAAATCGGCTGGGTCTGTGGTAGAATCCGCAACCCAGGCGCAACCTGCAGGTATTGGGGAGAGGGCGAAAGCAAGCTAAGTGGTTGACGGTTAAGGCGTGGAGAGGTGGCCGAGTGGCCGAAGGCAACGGTTTGCTAAACCGTTGCAGGGCCAATAGAGTCGAGAAAAGGGGAACAGGACTTTTCTAAGGAGATTGCGATGAAGAGATGCGGATATTACCGTACGTTTCTGTTTGGTGCTGTGGTGATGGTAGGGGTGGTGGGCTGTGGGCAGGAGGGGCCGAAGACGGAGGCCCCGAAAGCTGCATTGCCTAGCGCGCCGGCGGCGCCGAGCAAATCGGTGACGGAATCCACGGGGCAGGCGGTGGTCGACAGCATCAAGACTCCGTTGGATAAGTCCCGTGCGGTCGAGGGCACACTGGAGAAGGCCGCTGGGAAGACGGCCGATCAGGTCAAGGACGCGACGCCATAGGACCCGTTGACACTTTCCTCGGCCCCTCCTAGAATGAGCCTCTTCTTGTCCAAACTGGAGGCCTTTGTCCATGAAGGAATCCAAGCCTGAGGCCATCCGCAATGTTGCTGTTCTCTCGTACGGTGGATCCGGAAAGACGACGCTGATTGAGGCGTTGCTGTGCGCGACCGGGGCCATCTCTCAGATGGGGTCCGTCGAAGCCGGTACGGCGGCGATGGATTTCGAGCCTGAGGAACATCACCGGAAGCACTCCCTCCAGACCAGCCTCTGCCAGATCGCATGGAACGAGGCGTCACTCAATCTGCTCGATAATCCGGGCACGTCGAGCTTCCAGGCCGAAGCCAAACAGGCCGCCCATGTGGCGGATGCCGCCCTCTGGGTCTTCAATGCCGGCGTCGGCGTGAAGACGGAACTGGAAAAGCTGTGGGAGTACGCGGCGACGCGCTCCCTGCCGAGCCTGTTATTCATCAGCGCGCTCGAGAAAGAGGGAACATCCTGGGAGAAAGTGGTCGATGAGCTAGAGAAGACGCTGGAGATCAAGACCGTCCCGCTCAGCATCCCGATCGGGCAGGGCGTGTCTCTTGAAGGAGTCATAGATCTGGTGAACGGGGAGGCGTTTCGGTACGCTGCGGACGGAACAGGCAAACGGCAGAAGATCGAGATTCCGGCGGCGCTGAGCGGGGCTGTCGAGGCGGCGCGCAAGAAGCTGATGGAAGGCGTGGCAGAGGCGGACGATCAATTGCTGGAGAAGTACCTCAGCGAAGGGGCCTTGACGGCAGTCGAGATCCTGAAGGGACTGAAAGCGAGCGTCGCGAGCCGGCGGCTGTTCCCGGTTCTGTGCGGCTCTGGAGCAAAGAACATCGGTGCGACGGAGCTGCTGAACACCATTGTTTCGGTCTTGCCCTCTCCGGTGGAGTCGGCGAAAGCCTGTCCAATACAGGCTCTCAAGGGCGACGGCAAGGAGCCGGTGGCACTGCCGGTCGACGGCGCGGCGCCCTTCGCCGCCTACGTGTTCAAAACGCTCATCGATCCGTTCATGGGCCGGCTGAATTACATTCGAGTCTACTCGGGGTCCATGGTGGCGGACGCCGGCTTCCTGAACGCCACCCGCAGCACCAAGGAGAAGGCCGGACGGCTATTCCATAGCGTCGGAAAAAAATATACCCCGGTTGAGAAGGCCGTGGCGGGGGACATCGTGGCCATCGCTAAGCTCAAGGACACGCAAACCGGCGACACGCTGACCGGCGAGCATAATACGGCGTTCCACATTCCCAAACCGCCGTTGACCCGCCCCCTCATGTCGTTCGCCCTGGACCCCAAGTCCAAGGCCGACATCGAGAAGGTGAGCGTGGGCCTCCATAAACTGGTCGAGGAGGATCCTTCCCTCGTGTTCGTCCGCAATGCCGAGACGCACGAAATGATTCTCAACGCCATGGGACAGTTGCACGTGGACGTGGCGTTCGAAAAGCTGAAGCGCAAATACGGCATCGAGGTCAATGTCCATACGCCGAAGGTTCCATATAAAGAGACCATCAGGAAAACCGCCAGCGCTCAGGGGAAGTACAAGAGACAGACCGGGGGGCACGGCCAGTACGGGGACACGTGGCTGAAGCTGGAGCCCTTAAAACATGGAGGCGGCTTCGAGTTTGTAAATGCGATCGTCGGGGGCGCCATTCCCAGGAACTTCATTCCGGCCGTCGAGAAGGGGGTCGTGGAGGCCATGCACGAAGGCTTTCTTGGCGGGTTCCCCGTTGCGGATATTCGGGTCACGCTCTATGACGGCTCGTATCATGATGTGGATTCGTCCGAAATGTCCTTCAAGGTCGCTGCGTCCATGGGCTTCAAGAAGGCCATGGAACAGGCGTCGTCGGTGCTGCTCGAGCCGATCATGACCGTGGAAGTCAGCACGCCGGATGAGTTTATGGGGGCGGTGATTGGGGATTTGAACGGTCGGCGGGGACGCATTCAGGATACGCTCCCGAAAGCTCACGGAACCGTCATCAAGGCGGCGGTTCCGCTGGCTGAAATGCTGAAATACGCGCCTGTCCTCAACTCACTGACAGGTGGGCGGGCGACCTACTCCATGGACTTTTTGACCCACGAGGAAGTGCCTCGCGAGTTGGTGGCCAAGGTTCTCGAGGAGCATAACAAGACCACCACCAAGGCCACTCCTGCTCACTGATGCGGCTCTTCTCGCGCTACTTTTCCTTGGGGCTCAGCACGGAGTAGAACGCGCGGTTCTCCCGGACCACGCGCAGGAGGACGGACTCTCCTTTTTTTGCCTGCGCGACCGCGGACTTGAACTCTTCCGACGAGGCGACGGCCTGGCGGTTGACCTCCTTGATCAGATCACCTTCGCGTAAGCCTTGTTCCTGCGCAACGCTGCCGGGGTCCACCTTGTTCACCAGTACCCCTTTCTGATCCTTGATCTTGAACTTATCGGCCAGTTCCGGTGTGAGATCCTGCACGCTAAGGCCGAGCTTGACCTCCGGCTGCAGGGGAGGGGCCGGAATCGACGCAACGACGGCGTCCTCCTTGCGCTCGCCCAAATCGACGGTGACGGTGCGACGCTCGCCGTTCCGTATGACATCGAGTTCAATCTTGGTTCCGGGCGTCAGCCCAGCCACGGCGCGCGACAATCCCGCCGGTGTCTCCACCCGGCGCCCATCCACCTTGGCGATGATGTCGCCGGGCTTCAGGCCGGCCCGTGCGGCCGGTTCGTTCTCAAACACATCGTTGACCAGCACGCCGTCGTTCTCTTTGATACTGAACTTGGCGGCCAGGTCGGCCGTCACTTCCTGGATCCCGACTCCCAGCCAGCCCCGGATCACCTTGCCTCTGGAACGCAGCTGTCCCACGACCTGCTGCACCATGTTGGAGGGGATCGCGAACCCAATGCCCTGCGCATAGTTGATGATGGCGGTATTGATGCCGATCACTTCGCCCTTGATGTTGAACAGGGGGCCGCCGCTGTTGCCGGGATTGATCGAGGCATCGGTCTGGATAAAGGCTTCATAGCGGGACAGCCGGACGGCATCGCGCTCCAGACCGCTCACGACGCCCAACGTCACGGTCCGATCGAGGGAAAACGGATTGCCGACGGCCATGACCCACTGGCCGACGCGGACTTTCGAGGAGTCGCCGAAGGGAACCGTGGGAAGATCGGCGGTGGGGGTGATCTTCACAATGGCGATGTCGGTGTCGGGATCGCGGCCGATCACCTGGCCGACGAATTTGGATTTGTCGGACAGGCGGACTTCCACTTCCTTTGCATCGCCGACGACGTGATTATTGGTGACAATCAGACCCTCTTTGTCCACGATCACGCCGGAGCCGGTCCCCGGGTTGTTCGGGCCGCGATCACGGGGGGTCTCGCCTGATTTGACCGAGGCTGACAGGGGTGCGATGTTCACCACCGCAGGCTTGACCCGATCGGCGAGGGTGACGAGGACGTTCTGAATTTCCTCGAGCAGGCGGAGGCCGGACAGTTCTTCCGCGGCCGGGGAGATGCCGAGAAAAGGTTCGAACAGCAGGAGGCTTGCCAGCACCGCCCAGCCCAATAGCCGCTGACGCATGTGAGGGTTCCGAACCTTCATTGTATGCTCCTTTGCAAGGTGAGACGACACGTGCATTATCCCCTTTGAGCCAGGCACGGCCCCCCCGTGCTCCCTGTTATCCTAACAAAGGGCTTTGGAAAAATACAACTTGGGCCGCCATGGCGATTACGCAAGGAGCGATTGAATGGCGCCGGGAAGCGCGGACCGATTTCCAATGACGGTGACCTGGTCGCCGGCCCGTAAAACCATCTGGTCGGAGGGGAACAGGAGCGAGTCGTTCCGCCGGACCAGGACGATGCGGACGCTCTCAGGGAGAGCCACCTCGCTGAGCGGCTTACCGTCGGCCTGGGCGCTCGGGACAATAGTGACGCGTTCAATGGTGCCGCCGCCTGCCTGCAGATCCTCATGGAGGCGGATCAGGGGGACGATGAGAACGTCATCATACCGTGACGCCAAGCGGTCCCGGATTTCTTGAAGAGCCAACTGCTCGGCGCGAATGTCTTCGCAGAGGGGAAGGGAATCATCAACCTTTGCCGTTTCCGGTGAGTGTGTGGCATGGGAGGCATACAGGCGCTGTCCCAGGGATTCATAGGCCTGCCGGAGGCGCGCTTCAGCATCTTCGGCCTGGAGCTGCAGTTTCGTAACCTGGACCCTGTTGGTAACACGCTCCGCGACAGCCATCACGGCCTCTTTTGCACCGTCCAAACTGACTGAAAGTGTGCGCAAGAAGGACTGGAAGATACTCATGTGCTATGTCGGATAAGACGGATTATGTTAACTGTAATTTCTTGGTGAAAAATGGTGATGCCATGAGTGGATGGCTATTGCCCAAATTTCGGCTCGGTCCCCGCCCGCAGCCGACTGATGTTCTCGCGGTGCCGGTACACAATCAAAATAATGATACCCGTCGCGAATGCTGCCATTGGCACAGTAGCATGAAACAGCCACACCCAAAACGGCAGGCTTCCGAACGCGATCAAGGCCGACAAGGAAGACATCCGCCAGATGGCGGCTGCGGTCAGCCATGCCGCCACCAGGCACCCGCCGATGGCCGGGTCCACCGTCAGCATCACACCCAGCGCGGTGGCGACGCCTTTGCCCCCCTTAAACCGCAAAAAGACCGGGAACATATGACCCAGGATGGCCGCACCGCCGGATGCCAATAGTGAATCGCCGGCGGAAGGCCCCAACAGTACACGCGCAAGATAGACCGCCAATGCGCCTTTCCCCATGTCTCCGATCAGCGTAATGATCCCTGCGGTTTTCCCGGCGACTCTGAGGACGTTGGTGAACCCGATATTCCGGCTGCCGGCATCGCGGGGATCGATGCCGGCAAACGCTCGACCGGCAAAGATGCCGATCGGGATTGCGCCCAGGAGATAACCGAGAACAAGAGAGCCTGCCAGGTCCGCAGCCATCAGGAACCGCCTGTGCCGGAGCCACCTCTGGGAAGCATCTGGAGGACGAACTGCCGGACGTATTGCGCGGCGGAAATCAAGGAAAGCGCCAGGGAAGCGAAAAGGATCGCCGTTCCCCAGTGATGGAAATTCAGCGAGACTGGCACGGCCTCGTCAAGAATCAGGAAGAGTATGGCCACCACCTGGGCTGCCATCTTTACTTTGCCTGTGGTTTCCGGGGTCAAATCGATTCCTTCGCGGGCGGCCACTCCCCTCAAGCCGGTGACAGCCAGTTCGCGTCCGGCCAGCACGATGGCGACCCATGCCGCCACCCGGTCGAAGTCCACGAGGAGAAAGAGCGCGGTCAGGACCAGCAGCTTGTCGGCGATCGGGTCGAGGATCTTCCCCAGCCTGGTGACCTGTCCCCACCGTCTGGCAACGTAGCCGTCCACGGCATCGGTCAGAGCCGCCAGCCCGAAGACGGCCGCCGCCACGATGGAGCGATAGGGCGTCGGCTCCAAAAAGCACAGCACAAAGACGGGAATCAATAGAATTCGGCTGACCGTGATGGCATTCGGCAAATGCGCGAGCATGCCGGCCTGCGCGCGCGCGCGGGGGTGTTCGTGACTCTGAGTGGACAGCGTGATCATGCCGGAATGCGCCCGATCGCTGCCGCCACGCGCACGATCTGCTCCAGCAGGCCGCGCACCTCGGCCAGCGGAACCATGTTGGGCCCGTCCGAGAGGGCCTTGTCGGGATTCGGATGGACTTCCATGAACAACCCCTCGCAGCCGACCGCCACGGCGCCACGGGCGAGCGGCGCAATGAACTCCCGTTGCCCGGATGATGTGGTGCCAGCCCCGCCCGGCAACTGGACGCTGTGGGTCGCGTCAAAGATGACCGGATAGCCGAGGCGCCGCATGATCGGGAGCGCGCGAAAGTCTGTGACGAGGTTATTGTAGCCAAAGGTGGCGCCCCGCTCGGTCAGCAGGATCCGCCGGTTGCCCGCCTCCTCGATTTTTTGGACGACGTTGGCCATGTCCCAGGGGGCTAGAAACTGGCCTTTCTTGACGTTGACGACCTTGCCCGTCCGTGCGGCCGCGATGAGGAGGTCGGTTTGCCGGCATAGAAAGGCCGGGATCTGGAGCACGTCCAGCACTTTTCCCGCTTCCGTCGTCTCCTCGACCGAATGGACGTCTGACAAAATAGGCACGCCCACCTGGTCGCGCACGCGGTTCAGGATGCGAAGCCCTTCTTTGATCCCCGGCCCTCGGAACGATTGCCCAGAACTCCGGTTGGCCTTGTCATAGGATGATTTAAAGACAAAGTTAAGCTTTAACTCTCCGGTGATACGCCTCAATTCTTTGGCTGTTTCCATGACCAGCCCCTCATCCTCGATCACGCAAGGCCCGGCGATGACGAGGTGCGGTTGCCCCTCCCCGACCTTGAACCCGGCGATGTCGACCGTCTGCATGGCTGGGTCACCCTCCAACCTTGTGTCGGAGCGCGGCCTGGATGAACCCCTTGAACAGGGGATGCGGCCGGCGCGGGCGTGAATTGAACTCGGGATGGAACTGCGTGGCCAGGAACCAGGGATGTTGCTGCAGCTCCACGATTTCCACGAGCCGGCCGTCCGGCGAAAGTCCGCTGAGGACCAACCCGTGCTTGGTCAGTTGGTCCCGATAGGCGTTGTTGAACTCGTAGCGATGGCGATGGCGTTCCCGGACCTCAGTGGCGCCGTAGACCTCGTGCGCCCGCGATCCCTTCTCCAGCACGCAGGGATAGGAGCCCAGCCGCATGGTGCCGCCCTTGTCCTCCACCGTCCGCTGGTCGGACATGAGGTCAATGACGGAGGTCGGCCCTTCCGGAACGAATTCAGAACTATTGGCGTCCTTCAATCCGGCGACGTTCCTGGCGAACTCGATGACGGCGCACTGCATGCCGAGGCAGAGGCCCAGGAACGGCACCTGTTTTTCCCGTGCGTGGCGGATGGCCTGGATCTTTCCTTCGATCCCCCGGTTGCCGAAGCCGCCCGGCACGATGATGCCGTCCACGCCGGCCAGCACGCGATCGGGCCCCCGTCGTTCGATGTCATCGGACTCGACCCACTGGATGTTCGGCCGCGTTTCGGAGTCGATGCCCCCGTGTACAAGGGCTTCGGTCAGGCTCTTGTACGATTCCTTTAGGCCGATGTACTTGCCGACCAGGGCGATCGTGACCTCATGCTGGGGACGCTTGATCCGCTGGACCATGCTGTCCCACTGGCGAAGATCGGGTTCCTTGAGCTGCAAGTGCAGGTGGTTCACAATCAGATCGTCCAGCCCTTCCTTGTGAAAGACCAGCGGGACTTCATAGGGCGTCTCCACGTCTTTCGCCGTGATCACTTCGTTCTTTTGCAGATTACAGAAGAGCGCGATTTTCTCTTTCAGCTCGGGGGGCAGATAGCGGTCTGTCCGGCACAAAAGGATGTGGGGCTGGATGCCGATCTCACGCAGTTTGTTGACACTATGCTGGGTCGGCTTGGTTTTGATCTCGCCCGCGGTGCTGAGATAGGGCACCAGCGTGACATGGACGTACAGGACGTTGTCGCGGCCCACGTCGTAAGGCAACTGGCGGATGGCTTCCAGGAACGGCAGGCTCTCGATGTCGCCGACCGTGCCCCCAATCTCGCAGATCACGATATCCACCCCGTCCGCCAGTGCGCGGATGGAGCGCTTGATCTCGTCCGTGATGTGCGGGACCACCTGGACCGTCCCTCCGAGGTAATCCCCCCGCCGCTCCTTCATGATCACGTCGTAGTAGATGCGCCCCGTTGTGAAATTGTTGCGGCGCCCGACGGTGATGGAAGTGAACCGTTCGTAGTGCCCCAGGTCGAGGTCAGTCTCCGCGCCGTCTTCCGTGACGTAGACCTCCCCGTGCTGGTAGGGGTTCATCGTGCCGGGATCCACGTTGATGTACGGGTCGATCTTCAGGAAGGTCAGGTGGGCTCCCCGGCTTTCCAGGAGATTCCCGATGGACGCCGAGGCCAGGCCCTTTCCCAACGACGACACCACCCCACCGGTCACAAAGATGAATTTCGCCATGCCGGCTTTCCTCCTGTGAGAATCTGGTCGGCTCTCTCAAGGTCGGCTGGAGTATCCACCCGCAGAGAGGCATGTTTTGTTTCCCAGGTCCGTATCCGGATTCCGGCTTCCAGCAGCCGGAGCTGTTCCAATTGCTCGGTGACCTCCAGGGTCCCGGACGGCAGCTTGGCGAAGCGGGCCAACGCCGCGGCGCGGTAGATATAGATGCCGAGATGCTTCCAGTGCAGGCCCGGCACGAGGCCGCTGTCTCCGGCGCGCCGGTCCCTGAGGCAGGGAATGGGACTGCGCGAAAAGTACAGCGCGTCCCCGTTTCGATCCGTGACGACCTTGACGACGTTCGGGTTCAGCAACTCGCTCTCTTCCGTAATGGCCTGCTTGAGGGTCCCGACGACGGCGTCTGATTGGACGAACGGCAGGATCAGGTCTTCCAGCAGCCCGGAGTCCATGGGAATTTCATCGCCTTGCAGGTTGACATAGACGTCCGCGGGGATCTCGCGCGCGACGGCCGCCACGCGGTCCGAGCCGGACCGGAGGTCGTTCCCTGTGATGATCGCCTCACCGCCGAATCCGGTGACGCAATCGCGAATACGCGCGTCGTCCGTGGCCACAACGACGCGGCTCACGCCGCGCGCCGCGCGGACCCGATCGTAGACCTGCTGAATCATGGGTTGGCCGCCCAGCCGGGCCAGCGGCTTGCCTGGAAACCGGCTGGAGGCGTAGCGGGCCGGGATCACCACGACCACGGTGGCGCGGGCGTGCGTGGCGGCCTCAGCCATGAAGGAGTGCCTCGTCAAGCTGAGCGGCCGTGACCGTGCCCGTCCCCACCATCCCGACGACGATGCCGGCGGCTTGATTGGCAAGGATCGCGGCTTGTCGCATGGATGCGCCGGCGGACAGGGCCAGCGCCAGCGCGGCGACCACGGTGTCCCCCGCGCCGGTGACGTCGAAGACTTGTCTCGCGACGGTCGGGATATGCGTCACCTTTCCGACGCCTTCGACGAGGCTCATGCCCAGCTCGCCTCGCGTGATCAGGACCGCCTGGCAGCTCAGCCGCTGGTGCAACTGGCGCCCGGCTTCGAGGAGAGTCGCCTCGTCGTCGCCGTGCAGGCCCGCGGCCTGGACGGCTTCGAGGTGGTTCGGCGTCATGACCGTGATGCCCTTGTACCGGCCGATATGCGCGACCTTGGGGTCAACGATGACCGGAATGCCGTGACGGTGGGCCAGGTCTGTGAGGTCGGCCATGACCCGCGGAGTCACCACGCCCTTGGCGTAATCCGAGACGACGAGCGCCGAGGCCGAGCGGATGCAGGCCGCCACGTAGCGGCAGATTCGCGCTTCCAGGGCGCCGCTGATCGCGTCGGCTTTTTCGGTATCGAGCCGGACCAGTTGCTGGTTATGCGCCACGACCCGTGCCTTCCTCGTTGTGGGGCGGTTCTGATCGGTGAGGATGCCGTCGCACCCGATGCCCTGGCTTTCCAGGATTTTCAGGAATTGCCGGCCACCCTCGTCCGCGCCGACGACCCCGCACAGGTCAACCCGCCCTCCGAGCGAATGGATATTATTCGACACGTTGGCCGCGCCGCCCAGATGGATCGTCTCCGACGACACGGTCACCACAGGAACGGGGGCCTCGGGAGAGATCCGGCTGACCTGGCCCCAGATGTACTGATCCAGGATCAGGTCGCCCACGACCAGGATTTTCCCGTTCCGGAATTTCTTGATGTAGGACCGCAGGGCTTCAGCCTTCATCGGATGGCCTTTCCAAGGCGCTCCCACCGCACCCAGTTGGCGAACGTCCCCTGCCCGTTCCATGACCAGTAGATGAGGAACGCCTTGCCCTTGATCTTCGGCAGTTTGACGAAGCCCCAGAAGCGGCCGTCCAGGCTCTGGTCGCGATTGTCCCCCATCACGAAGTAGGACTCCGGCGGGACGGTCAGGGGGCCGAGGTTGTCCCGAGGCTGGATATAGTGCGGGAGGATATTCGGGTCCACGTGCTGTGTGTAGGGTTCCGGTAGGAGTTCCTGATTGATCCAGACGCGCTTGTTGCGGATCTCCACCTTGTCGCCGGGCAGGCCGACCACGCGTTTGATGAAGTCCTTGCTCTCGTCCTCCGGGAATTTGAAGACGATGATGTCCCCCCGCTGCGGCTCCGAAAAGCGGACGACGATCGTATCCCAGAACGGCATTTTGATGTTGTACAGGAATTTTGTCACCAGGATGTGGTCGCCGATCGTGAGCGTGGGGATCATGGAGCCCGAGGGAATCTTGAACGCCTGCACGACGAACGTCCGGATGAACAGGGCGAGGATGATGGCGATGACGATCGCCTCGGCGTACTCCCGCCAGAGCGGTTTGCGCCGGGCGGACACATCCGCCTCCCCTTCCAGGGCCGTCGTAAGAAGCGGGGCCGGCTCGATCGAAGGAACGGCTAGTCCGTCACTTTCAATAGAGCCAGAAAGGCCTCCTGGGGCACTTCCACCCGGCCGACCTGCTTCATCCTTTTCTTGCCTTCCTTCTGCTTCTCCCATAGCTTCCTTTTACGACTGATGTCGCCGCCGTAGCACTTCGCGGTCACGTTTTTCTTCATGGCGCCGACGGTTTCCCGAGCGATGATCTTACTGCCGATGGCAGCCTGGATTGCCACCTCGAACATCTGGCGCGGAATGAACTCCTTCATCTTCTCCGCCACCTGGCGGCCGCGAGTGATGGCCTTGTCGCGGTGGACGATGAACGAGAGCGCGTCCACGCTTTCCCCGTTCAACATCAGGTCCACCTTGACCAGCTCCGACGGCTGATAGCCGATGATCTCATAATCCAGCGAGGCGTACCCCTGCGTCTTCGATTTCAAGCGATCGTAGAAATCCAGCACGATCTCGTTCAGCGGCATCTCGTACACCAGCATGACCCGCGTGGGGCTCAGGTAGGTCAGGCTCTTCTGCGTGCCCCGGCGCTCCTGGCAGAGCGCCAGGAGATTGCCGACGTAGGCCTCCGGCGTAATGATCGTGGCCTTGATGAACGGCTCCTCGAACAACTCGATGTAGTTGGGCTCCGGCAGCTTGGCCGGATTGTCGATGTAGAGCACGTCGCCTTTAGTCGTGGTCACCCGGTAGACGGCGGTGGGTGTCGTGCTGATCAGGTCGAGCGCGTATTCCCGTTCCAGCCGCTCCTGGATGATCTCCATGTGGAGCAGCCCCAAAAATCCGCACCGGAAGCCGAAGCCCAGCGCCAGCGAGGTTTCCGGTTCATAGACAAAGCTGGAATCGTTCAGTCGCAGTTTTTCAAGCGCGTCGCGCAGGTCTTCGAACAGATCGCTGTCCGTTGGATACAGGCCACAGAAGACCATGGGTTTGGCTTCCTTGTACCCTGGGTACGGGGTCGCCGTCGGCCGGTCGGCTTCGGTGATCGTGTCGCCGATGCGCGTGTCTCCGATGCGTCTGATGCCGGCCACGACGTAGCCGACTTCGCCCGTCTCAAGCCGGTCCTGTTGGGTCCGCTTCGGGTTGAAGATGCCGACCTCCAGGACTTCGAACACTTGAGCAGTGCCCATCATGCGGACTTTCATGCCCGGGGCGATCGCGCCGTCTCCGACCCTTGCCAGGACCGTCACGCCCTGGTAGTTGTCGAACCAGGTATCGAAGACCAGCGCTTTGAGCGGCGCCTGCTGGTCGCCCGCCGGAGGAGGAATGCGATGCACGATCGCTTCGAGAATGTCCTTCGTGCCGAGCCCCGCCTTGGCGCTGGTCGCGATGGCGTCATGCGCGTCGAGGCCGATCACGTCTTCGATCTGCCGCTTGGTGCCCTCGACGTCGGCGCTGGCCAGGTCCACCTTGTTGACGACCGGGATGATGGTGAGATTGTTGTCGGCTGCCAGGTGTGCGTTCGCGATGGTCTGGGCCTCGACTCCCTGCGAGGCGTCCACCAGGAGCAGCGCCCCTTCGCAGGCGGCCAGGCTGCGCGAGACCTCATAGGTGAAGTCCACATGGCCCGGCGTGTCGATCAGGTTCAGCAAGTACTCGTTCCCGTCCTCGGCCTTGTAACGGATCGTGACCGTGTGGGCCTTGATGGTGATCCCTCGCTCACGTTCCAGGTCCATCGCATCCAGGATCTGCTCGCGCGATTCCCGGGGGGTGATGGCGCCGGTGTATTCGAGCAACCGATCTGCGAGAGTCGACTTCCCGTGGTCTATGTGCGCGATGATGGAAAAGTTGCGGATATGTGCCTGCAAAATGGGGATTCCTTGAACGCCTAAACTCGCTGATTATAATAATTTTTCCTCCGATTGTCAAAGCAGGCTCCCCTCCCTATAATGGCCCATCCTTCATGTCGCGCAAGACCCGCACCCAGACGCTTCAGGCCGAGGATCGCCGATACCTCTGGCACCCCTTCACCCAGCAGCGCGACTGGGTCAAGACCGCTCCCCTGATCATCGAACGAGGCCAGGGGGTGTATCTCTATGACAGTGACGGCCGGCGGTACCTGGACGGCGTCTCCTCGATCTGGGTCAATCTTCACGGCCATCGCAAGGGAGCGCTGGATCGGGCACTGACGGCTCAATTGAAGCGTATTGCGCACTCGACGCTGCTTGGTCTCTCGAGTGTCCCGGCCATCGAGTTGGCAAAGCGGCTGGTGGGCATCGCGCCGCATGGGCTTACGCGTGTGTTCTATTCCGACAACGGCTCGACCGCCGTCGAAGTCGCGCTCAAGATGGCCTTTCAGTATTGGCGATTGCGGGGTGGCTCTAATAAATCCAAGACGAAATTCCTGCATCTCGGCCAGGCCTACCATGGCGACACGCTCGGCGCAGTCGGCGTGGGCGGCATCCCGATCTTCCACGAGCGCTTCAAGCCGCTGCTGCGCCCGTCGTACGAGGCGCACGCGCCCTACTGCTACCGCTGTCCGCTGGGGCTGACGTTCCCGCAATGCAAGACAGCTTGCGCTGATTCTGTCGAGGATGTGCTCAAGCGGCACCATGGCGAAATCGCAGCCCTTATTGTCGAGCCGATGCTGCTGGCGGCCGGCGGCATGATCACAATGCCGCCCCGCTACCTGACCCGTCTCCGCAAGCTTTGCACTCGCTATCGCGTGCTGATGATCGCCGACGAGGTGGCGACGGGCTTCGGCCGGACCGGCCGGATGTTCGCCTGTGAGCACGAGGGGGTCAAGCCGGACCTCATGGCCATCAGCAAGGGACTTACCGGCGGGTATCTGCCACTGGCCGCCACATTGACCACAGAGAAAATTTACCGGGCGTTTCTCGGGCGCTACGAGGAGTTCAAGACTTTCTTTCACGGGCACAGCTACACCGGCAATCCGTTGGGTTGCGCGGTCGCCCTGGCGAACCTGGACGTCTTCGAGAAGGAGGACACGCTCGATCGGCTCCAGCCGAAAATCGCGGCGCTCACCCGCCTGCTGAAGCCGCTCCGAGACCATTCGCATGTCGGGGACATCCGGCAGATCGGATTGATCGCGGGGATCGAGCTTGTGAGGAATCGCGCGACGAAGGCGCCCTACCCGCTTGCGAAGCCTGTCGGTATGCTGGTCGCGGACGAGGCGAGAGCGCTGGGTCTGCTCATCCGTCCGCTCGGCAACATCATCGTACTGATGCCGCCGCTCAGCACGACCACGAAGGAACTGCGGCAGATGATGGCAATCGTGACGAAGGCGATCCGGGCGGTTACGGGAAACCGGCTTGTGTAGGGGCGGTTCACGAACCGCCCCTACCGTAACAAATATTCCTGCATGAACAGGATCGTCGCGTAAAACAGGAAGTCCGCGTTTTTCTTCTTGGCGAAGCCGTGGCCCTCGTCCCTGGCCATCAGATACCAGACGGGCGCGCCGTTTCTCCTGGCGGTTGCGACCATCTGCTCCGCCTCGCTCAAGGGCACGCGCGGGTCGTTCTTCCCCTGGACGACAAACAGCGGCTTCTTCAGCTTGTCCGCGTTGTTCACGGGCGCGATGCGGTCGAGGAACGCGCGCATCGTCGGGTCACGCTCGTCCCCGTACTCGACGCGGCGAAGGCTCTGCCGGTAGGCTTCGGTGTTCTGCAAGAAGGTCACGATATTGGAAATGCCGACGATGTCCAGCAGGCAGCAAATCCGATCGGCGTAGCGCGTGCCCACCGCGAGCGCCATGTGCCCGCCATAGCTTGTTCCGAACACCATCACGCGGCCGGCGTCCAGTTCCGGTCTGGTCGCGATCCAGTCGAGCAGCGCGCCGATGTCCTTATAAGCGTCCTCACGGAGCAGGCCGTTGTCGAGCTTGAGGAACGTCTTGCCGTAGCCGGTCGAGCCGCGGACGTTCGGGTACAGGAGAGCCACGCCGAGCTCGTTCAGCCAGTAGTTATGTCGTGCCAGGAATTGCGGGCGGGCCTGGCTTTCCGGACCGCCGTGGATGCTCATGGCGACGGGCCGTCTGCCGGCGAAGCGAGAGGGCGGCAGGTAGAGGAAGCCGGAGAGCGTCCGTCCGTCGAAGCTTTTCCACCGGACCAGTTCGGGTTCCGGAAAGCTGTCGCTGTTGAGCCCGCCTGTTTCGCTGTGGGTCCAGCGCTCGACCGTTCCCGTGGCGAGGTTGAAGGAGTACGCGTCCGCCGGCGAACGGACGGACTCGACGGTCAATCCGAGGTCGGTCCCGTTGGCGTGCCACTGGAGGCCTGAGATGATGCCGACGGGGAACTTCGGCGCAGCCTGCAGTTGGCCGGTCGTTACGTCCATGATATGCAGGACACCGACGCCGTCTTCATTGGTCACGAAGGCCAGCCGTTTGCCGTCCCGCGAGAGGTCAAAGTCCTCGACGCCCCACACGATGGCGTCTGTGAGATAGGTATGGAGCATTGTGGCGAGGTCGATGTGTGCGAGCCGGTGGAACTCCGAACCCCGGTCCGTCGTGACGTACAGGCCCTTCCCGTCTTTGCTAAACCGTCCTCCGCCGTAGGACACCGGCTCCGGGCCGTTCTTGGGCGTGAGCAGGATTTTCTCTCCGGTGGCGGCACCAAGCCGCCACAGATGGCTCTCGTTGATCGAGATGAACTCAAGCATGAGCAGCGTGCGGTCGTCCGGTGACCAGTCCAGAGCCCGCCACCCGCTGCCCTCCAATTTCGCAAGCAGTTGGTCGCTGTGGGGATCGGCGGGGTTGACGACGTAGAGGTCCGTGTCCTTTCCGTTCCGCCGGGTCGAGCTGTACACCAGCCGATCGCCATTGTTCGACCAGACGGCATTGCTGTTTCGCGAATTCCCGTCGGTCAGGAGCGTGCTCGCGCCGCTGGCGAGATCGTACCGATAGAGCTGGTAGAACTCGTTGCCGGCGCTGTCCTTGGCGAAGACGAACCAGTCCCCGCCTTTCGGTGGGTACGCGGCGCCGCGGGTCGCGTCGGTGAAAAAAGTCAGTTGGGCGCGGGCGCCGCCGGGCGCCTGCACGCGGTGGATTTGCGGCGTCTCGGCGAAGCGCGTGCGGATGAGCATTTCACGTTTGGTCGGGTGCCAGCTCAGGAACGCCGCGCGGCGGAATTCGGTGTAGCGGCCCACCGTCTCCACCAGCGACGCCGGCACCGGCGGAATGCCTTCGACGACGAGGTTCTCGCCGGGCGCGATGGCGTTCTCCTGGGCCAACGCGGCAGTGACGGTAAGAAGGATGGAAACGAAGACCAGCTTCTGCAGTTTCATTTCTTCAGGTGCGTCCGTAGAAGAGAGATCCGTTTATAAAGCTCATCCGGCGTCAACCGTTTCGGTTCGTGCTTGACGGTCCACACGGCTTCGCGTGGGGCGGGATCGCCCGTCAGTCTTGGGATGACATGCCAGTGGATGTGCGGGAGCTGGTTGCCGAGCAGTTCGTAGTTGATCTTCATGGGCTCGAACGCCATGGTGAGCGCCAGGGCGACCTCGGATACTTCCTCGATGAGTAGGCTGCGTTCATCCCTGGTCAGGTCGAACAGCTCGGTCGCGTGACGCTTGAACACCAGCACCGTCCAGCCGGGGAAAAACTGGTCGTCAAACAGATATGCCTTCGTGATGCCGAAGTCGGCGATCCAGTGATCCTTTCGCGGCCACTCCCCTGCACAGGCTTTACAGGTCACGAGAGACGGCATTTCGCTATGGTCCCGGCCGGCGTCCCCACCATAATCGGCGTGCCCGATGGAATGGTCAAGAGCCGCATGGTATTCGCCTGCTATTATTTCTTGCTTCCCATATATTTCTGCCGGAGCGCTTCATTCTCGCTGTGATGCCGGTCTTGCAGAGCGCGCATTTCCTGCTCATGCTTATCCTGGAACGCGCGCCGTTCTTGTGTGTGCTTGTCCTCCAGTTGACGCATTTCGCCCTTCATTTGCTCGTGCATTTCTTTATTGCCCGGCTGGTTTGGCTCGACGGCGGGCGAGGTGCCTGCCGTGAAGATCAGCGTCGCCGCCAGCACGAACCCGCTCATTCCCAGTGCCTGCCATAGTCGCATCATGCTCTCCCCCCTCCTTTGTGAAACCGTTTTTTTACGAGTCGGAATGTGACTCCAAGTGAAATTTGTGCATCAGTCGATGGGCCACCGGCGCCAGGATGATTCCCGCAGTAGTGATGAAAGCCAACCCGCTGAACAGCGCATAAAGCCCGGCAAAGAGTTTTCCGGAATCCGTCTGAAGCGGACCGAAGGGTCCCATGCCGGACAGAATCATAGAGGCGTTCGCGAAGGCGTCTAGCCAGGACATGCTCTCGAAATAGTGGTACCCGAGCATCCCCACGCCCAGACAGATCAGGATGATGAGGATGCCGATACCAGCGTGAAGGGCGACCCGGGCAAGGAACGCCCTCCAGGACAGCAGAGGAGCTTTACGATGCTCATACATCACCGTGATTCACGCCACAGCATGATCGCCAGGCCGCCGGCGATGACAGCCCCCAACCAGCTCACCCACAGCGGCACGACACCTTCCTGAAACGTGACTTCCCAGCCGAAGGTTAGCCGGAAAATATGCAACAGAGCCACCAGGCCAAAAACGCCGACGGCGACCGTGGCGAAGGGCTTTTTCATTTCGGCGCCCGGACCTCGACGCGGTCGCCGAGTTTGGCCTTGGTGAGTTTGTCGGCGCGGGCCTGGTTGCAGAAGAGCTCCAACCAGCCGTCGCTGTTGACGAGCGCGGCGAGCTTCTTGGGCTTCGCGTCCGCGTAGCACCGCTGAAGCCCCTTCACCGTGGCTTTCCGAACCTTCACCTGCAAGCCCAGCCAGTTGTCCATGTCCGTCAGGTCCCGCAGCTCGGCATAGCCGATGTTGGTGATGAGATTGCCGAACCGGTCGATGTGCTGGACTTCGCCGAGGAGCCGTCCTTTGTCCATCACCGGACGCCGGATCTCAAACCGCACCGCGTCCTTGATCCTCGGCCCGAAGGCGTTCAGCGGCTCGCCCTGCGCGAGCCAGGCCGCCACCGGCGCGAACAGGTCGCGCCCGTGAAAGGTCGGCCCGAGTGCGGCGAGAAAATACTTCTGCGAGGTCAGCTCACGGATTTCAGCGTCCGGCTCTTCGGCGAGAACGTAACTCAGCAGCCCGTTGTCGGGGGCGAGGAAGTGCTGCGTGGAGGTGGAGACCAGCAGGGGCCGTCTCGCGCTGCCCACGCCCGGGTCCACCACCGCGATGTGGATGGTGCCGGGGGGGAAATAGCGCGTGGCCGTTTGGAGGAGATACGCGCCGGAGCGGATGTCGTGGGGGGAAATCCCGTGGGTGAGGTCCACGATCCGCGCCTCGGGATTGATCCCCAGGATGGCGCCCTTCATGCTGCCGACAAAGGTATCGGCCGTGCCGAAATCGGTCAGGAGCGTAATCAGCGGGATGGCCGATGCGGCCGCCATTGATAGACCCTCGGAGGGGCGGTTCGCGAACCGCCCCTACATGTCCTCGAAACAAATCGCGAGCACTTCATATTCCATCACCTTCGCCGGCGTCTTGACCTCGAAGGTGTCCCCGACCCGCTTGCCGATAAGCGCGCGCCCGACCGGCGATTGGACCGAAATCCGCCCGTTTTTCAAGTCCCCTTCGTCCTGGCCGACCAGCGTGTAGCGTTGTTCTTTCTCGGTCTGGGCGTCCTTGACCGTCACGGTCGCGCCGAAGAGCACCTTCTCGTTGGAAAAATTCGACGTGTCGATGATCTGGGCCTCCGCCAGTCTGTGCTCCAGACCGCTGATCCGCGCAGCGATGTGGCTCTGCCGCTCTTTCGCGGCATGGTACTCCGCGTTCTCCTTGAGGTCGCCGTGGCCGCGGGCCTCCTCAATGTCCTTGATGTTCTTGGGACGTTCGACCTTTTTGTAACGTTCGAGCTCCGCCTGCAGCGCGGCATATCCCTTTGGAGTGATCGGTATCTTGGCCATCGGTCCTCGATCCTTATGGGTTAGCGTAATATTCCTGGAGCGGCTTGACGGTCAGCCTGCGCTTGAGCCCGGCCTCGACGGCCATCAGCGTCGCGCGGGCGCCGGCCAGCGTGGTCTGGTAGGGCACGTTCTGCACCAGCGCGGCGCGGCGAAGCGAGGCGGAGTCCAACTGGGAGGCCTTGTCGCCCACCGTGTTGATGACGAGGTGGATCTCCCCGTTTTTGATGTGGTCCACGATATGCGGGCGGCCTTCCATGACTTTGTTCACGACGTCCACGACGACCCCGTGCTGGGCCAGATAACCGGCTGTGCCGCGCGTCGCCTCGACGGTAAAGCCCAACTCCAGGAAGCGCCGGACCAGCGCCACGGTCGCCATTTTATCCTTGTCCTTCACGCTGAGAAAGACCCGTCCGGTCATCGGCAGGGGGCTGCCCGCGCCGGCCTGCGACTTGAGGAACGCCGAGCCGAAGTCGTCGGCGATGCCCATGACCTCGCCGGTGGAGCGCATTTCCGGGCCCAACAGCACGTCGGTGTCCGGAAACTTGTTGAAGGGAAAGACCGCTTCCTTGACGGAGACATGGGCCGGAGTCCGCTCGGCCGTAAAGCCGATCTGCGCCAGCGTTCGCCCCATCATCACCTGCATGGCGAGCTTGGCCAGCGGCACCCCAATCGCCTTGCTGACGAACGGCACGGTCCGGGACGCCCGAGGATTCACCTCCAGGACGTAGACGATCCCGTCGCGGATGGCGAACTGGATGTTCATCAGGCCGATCACGTGAAGCTCCTGGGCCAGGGCGACCGCATGCCGGCGGATCTCCTCCACGAGCGCGGGCGAGAGCGAGTACGGCGGCAGCGAGCAGGCCGAGTCCCCCGAATGGACGCCCGCCTCCTCGATATGCTCCATGATGCCGCCGATCACCACCTGCGTTCCGTCCGACAGGGCGTCCACGTCGATTTCGATGGCGTCCTCGAGGTACTTGTCGATCAGGACCGGATGCTTCACCGACGCCTTGATGGCCTTCCCGATGTATGCCTGGAGGCTCTTTTCGTCGTAGATGATTTCCATGGCCCGGCCGCCCAGGACGTAGGACGGGCGCACCATCACGGGGTAGGTGATCGCCGTTGCAATGGCGGTGGCCTCCTTGACGGACCGGGCGATGCCGCTGGCCGGCTGCGTGAGATCCAATTTCTCCAGCAATGCCTTAAACCGTTCCCGGTCCTCCGCGCGGTCGATCGCGTCCGGCGAGGTGCCGAGGATGGGCACGCCGGCCTTTTCCAGGGGCAGGGCCAGCTTGAGCGGCGTCTGCCCGCCGAACTGCACCACGACGCCGAGTAACTCGCCCGCCCGGCGCTCGGTCTCCACGATGCTCAGCACGTCCTCCTCCGTGAGCGGCTCGAAGTACAACCGATCGGAGGTGTCGTAGTCGGTGCTGACCGTCTCCGGATTGCAGTTGACCATGATGGTCTCGTAGCCCATGTCGCGCAGCGCCAGCGCGGCATGCACGCAGCAGTAGTCGAACTCGATCCCCTGCCCGATACGGTTCGGCCCGCCGCCAAGGATCATGACCTTGCGCCGGTCCTGCGGCCGGCTTTCGCATTCGGCTTCATAGGTGGAGTAAAGATACGGCGTGAGCGCCTGGAACTCGGCGCCGCAAGTATCCACCCGCTTGAAGGTCGGCGTCACCCCGGCCTTCAGCCGCTGCTTGCGGATCTCCGCTTCCGAAACCTGCAGCAGCTCGCCGAGCCGCCGGTCCGAAAATCCCAGCGCCTTCGCCTCACGAAGCCGCTCAGGAGTCAGCGGGTGCTTCTCGCGCACAAGCTGATCCTCGACCGACAGGAGGTCCTTCATCTGATGCAGGAACCAGGGGTCGATCTTGGTCAGCCCGTGCAATTCCTCGACGGAGATGCCCATCCGCAGGCCGTCAGCCACATGCCACAGGCGTTCGGCGTCCGGGCGGCGGATGCGCTCGCGGATCTGCGCGACGGTCTCTTCCGGATCGCCCTCCTCCAGCGATGGATGCGGCTCAAACCCGTACCGGTCGACTTCCAGGGACCGGATGGCCTTCTGGAGCGACTCCTTGAACGTGCGCCCGATCGCCATCACCTCCCCCACCGACTTCATCTGCGTCGTCAGGGTGGGGTCTGTCTGGGGAAACTTCTCGAAGGCGAAACGCGGAATTTTGACCACCACGTAGTCGATGCTGGGCTCGAAGGACGCCTTGGTCACGCGGGTGATGTCGTTCGGGATCTCGTCCAGCGTGTAGCCGACGGCGAGCTTGGCGGCGATCTTCGCAATCGGGAACCCGGTGGCCTTCGAGGCCAGGGCAGAGCTGCGGGACACCCGGGGATTCATTTCGATCACGACCAGGTCCCCGTCCGCCGGGTTCACACCGAACTGGATGTTGGACCCGCCGGTATCCACGCCGATCTCCCGCATGATCTGCAGCGACGCGTCGCGCATGACCTGGTATTCCTTGTCGGTCAGGGTCTGCGCGGGCGCCACCGTGATGCTGTCGCCGGTATGGATGCCCATGGGGTCGAAGTTCTCGATGGAGCAGACGATGACGACGTTGTCCTTCGTGTCGCGCATCACCTCCAGCTCGAACTCCTTCCACCCGATGATCGAGCGCTCAATCAGGATCTCGCTGACGGGGCTCGCGCTCAGGCCCCATTCGGTGAACGACTCGAACTCCTCGCGGTTGTACGCAATGTTTCCGCCCGTGCCGCCCAGCGTGAAGGACGGCCGGATGATGGCGGGAAAGCCGATCTCGTCCATCGCCCGCAGCGCGTCCTCCCGCGAGCGCGCAACCGCGCTGGCCGGCGTGCGCAGCCCGATGCGCGCCATCGCCCGCTTGAATTCCTCGCGGTTCTCGGCCTTGCGAATCGCCTCGTAGCTCGCGCCGATGAGCTGCACGCCGTATTTCTTCAGGATGCCCTGCTC
>Ga0163199_1000635_pt1 | contig 22102 bp, 25 predicted proteins | sample PL_2010_150m_FD_113537 | JGI IMG/M metagenome (GOLD analysis project Ga0163199, IMG submission 113537) | Freshwater microbial communities from Powell Lake, British Columbia, Canada to study Microbial Dark Matter (Phase II) - PL_2010_150m | ecosystem: Environmental > Aquatic > Freshwater > Lake ...
CCCGTGCACTTGACGGTATCGCCTTCGGAAATATGTTCGTAAGCACCCAAAATCACGGCGCCCACCGAGTCACGCTCCAGATTGAGCGCCAGGCCGTAGCTCGGCTGACCCTCGGCGTCGGCCGGGAATTCGAGCATTTCGCCCTGCATCACGTCCGACAGGCCGTGAATGCGGCAAATACCATCGGTCACTGACACAACGGTTCCCTGATTGCGGATGTTGGCGCTGTCAGACAGGCCTTCAATACGACTCTTGATCAGTTCAGAAATCTCTGCGGGATTGAGTTGCATGACTCTTTCCTTCTTTCGTTAAGGGGGCCTGCGCCAACCTGGGGCTTGCGCCTCAAGCGGTTAAGGCCATTTTCATTTGTTCCAGCGAGGCCTTGACGGAAGAGTCAAGAACCTCATCACCCACCACCACCCGAATACCACCGATCAGTTCGGGCTCCAGTTGCACGCTGACGTTGAGTTTGCGCTCAAAGCGCTTCTCCAGCGTTGCCGTCAATTCCACCAGTGCCGCACTGTCGATATCGAAAGCGCTGTAAACGATGGCATCGGAAGAACCGCTTTGCGCATTCTTCAGGACCCGGAACTGCTCGGCAATTTCAGGCAAGGCACTCAGACGTCCGTTCTCGATCACGGTGCGCAAAAAGTTCTTCGCCATCTCCGGCAGCGCCACCTTGGCCACGCCGGTAATGACATCGAACACCTGCGAATGGGTGACATTGGGGTTGTCAGCGAATTGCTGCAATTGCGCATTCTTCGCAATTTCCTGCAAGGCCTCAACCCAGACCGCAGCGCCATTCAAATCGGCGCAGCTCGCCTTGAACAATGCTTCAGCGTAGGGTCGGGCAATGGTGGCAAGTTCGGCCATGGTTGTCCTCTTAGAGCTCGGCCTTCAAGCGACCAAGCAAATCAGCATGGACGCCGGCGTTGACTTCTTTGCGAAGAATCTGCTCGGCACCCTTGACAGCCAGTACCGCAACCTGCTCGCGCAGGCTTTCGCGTGCGCGCAGCGCCTGCTGCTGGGCTTCAACTTTGGCTGCGGCAACAATCTTGTTGCCCTCCTCGGTTGCCTTGGCTTTGGCTTCTTCCACGATGGCTTGACCGCGTCGCTCGGCGTCTGCCAGACGGGCTGTGGTCTCGGCGCGCGACTTGGCCAATTCGGCTTCGACGCGCTTGTTCGCGGTCGACAGCTCGGCTTTGGCTTTGTCGGCGGCTGACAGGCCGTCGGCAATCTTGCTGGCACGCGCGTCCAGTGCAGCCGCGATAGGCGGCCACACGAACTTCATCGTGAACAGCACCAGCAATGCGAAGACGATAGCCTGAGCTACCAGAGTTCCATTAATGTTCACTGTGTTTCTCCCTCAACAAGGTGTTGCAGGCAGTGCTTACTTGACCAGACGGGCGATTTGAGCGAGGAACGGATTGGCAGTGGCAAACCACAGCGCAATACCGGTACCGATAATGAACGCAGCGTCAATCAGACCGGCCAGCACGAACATCTTGGTCTGCAGTTCACCCATCAGTTCGGGTTGACGCGCAGCTGCTTCAAGGTACTTGCTGCCCATGATGCCGATACCGATACAGGCACCGAGCGCGCCCAAACCAATGATCAGACCAGCAGCCAGAGCAGCAAAACTAATAACTTCCATGATTGACTCCTAAATTAACGAAAAACAAAGCAAAACGAAACCAAAATTAATGCGCGTCATGCGCCTGCCCGATGTAAACCAAGGTCAACATCATGAACACGAAAGCCTGCAACAGAATGATGATGATGTGGAACACCGCCCACGCCCACCCTGCTATCACGTGCAGTGCCAAAAGCATCAAATCGCCAGGCGCTGCCGAGAAGGCCCAGGAGCCACCGAGCAGGGCGATCAGCATGAAGACCAGCTCACCCGCGTACATATTGCCAAACAGCCGCATGCCGTGCGACACGGTCTTGGCGGTAAACGAGATCAGCTGCTCGGCAATATTCACCAACGCCAGAATGACGAAGAAAACCGGGTTCTTGCTGGTACCAAAGGGCGCCGACACCAACTCATGGGCCCAACCGCCGATGCCCTTGATCTTGATGTTGTAGAACAGACAAATGAACAGGACCGAGACCGACAGACCCATGGTGACGGACAGGTCGGCGGTCGGCACCACGCGCAGGTAGGCGTGCGCCGGATCGTGCCCTGCCGCCCCGTAGATCCAGCCCCAAACCGTGGGCAACAGGTCCAGCGGCAGCAAGTCCATCGCGTTGAGCAGGAAAATCCAGACAAACACGGTAAGCGCCAGCGGAGCAACCAGCTTGCGACTGGCGGCGTTGTGGACAATCGACTTGGCCTGCCCGTCGACCATCTCGATCAGAATTTCAACCGCAGCCTGAAAGCGCCCCGGCGCGCCGGAGGTTGCATTGCGGGCCGCCTTCCAGAGAAAGAAGCAACCGACAACGCCGAGCAGGATCGAAAAAAACAGGGAGTCAATGTTGAAGACCGAGAAATCGACAATGTCGACCTGCTTCTTGTTCTGCCAATGCGTCAGGTGGTGAACAATATAGTCACTGGCGGAGGGCGCGTGTGCTTCTGCGGACATGGTTAACTCTTCAATCTTTTTTTAGTTTCGGACGCATCAACAGCGCCACCCAATAAACCTTCAAGGTCACGATCAGGCCAATCAGCAACGCCAACCAGTCCAGACCTGTCACCAACTGCGGGGCCGCAAACAGCATGCCGACACTGACGGCAATCTTGATCGCTTCCCAGACAAAAAACCCAAACCCGGCGGTCGCGGCGTTGATCGATGAGAACTGGCTCATCAGACCACGTGCAAACAACACGGCAGGGATGACCACCGCCAAACCACCATAACCCGCGGACCAAGCCGCCTCTCTTCTGCCGGTGACTCCCCAGGCAGCCAAAGCCACCAGCAGCGCCACCAGTGCCTGCAAACCGACAATCCGCCAGGGCGAAACCGAAGGTTGCCGCTGCCGCAGCGCTTGCGCTTCCTCGGCACTGAGCCGCTTGTACGCCAGCTCTTCAGACTCATCCGAGTCGAATCCGGAAACCGGCGTGATTATCGACATCTCAAATTACGCGCAGGTTACACGCGGCAACTGCCGCAAAGCCTCGCATTATACGGAGAACGCTGTCACTTATTGACAAATTCTGTTGATGCAGATCAACCGGAGCGGGACGGGCCCGAGGCTCGGGCGTCGCGGCATAATTCGGGCATGCATACCCTACCCCCCCTGCCCTGTTACCTGAACGGTGAATTCAGTACCTTGCCCGAGGCCAAGATCAGCGTGATGGACCGTGGCTTCATCTTTGGCGATGGCGTCTATGAAGTGGTGCCGGTCTACGCTGGCGAACCCTTCCGCCTGCAACAGCACATGGCCCGACTCGGCCGCAGTCTGGCCGAACTGCGCATCGCCAATCCCATGACACCCGCCCAGTGGGCTGACACCATCGGCAAGTTGATTCTTGCCTATGCCGAGTCCACCGGCGCGAAGGCCGATGAAACCGACCAGCTGATCTACATCCAGATCACGCGCGGCGTAGCGATGCGTGACCACGTGATGCCGGACGACATCAGCCCCACGGTCTTCATCATGACCAATGAGATGAAGCCACCAAGCCAGGCACAGCGTGAGCAGGGTGTGGCCTGCGTTACGGCGCACGATTTTCGCTGGGAAAAGGCGCATATCAAGAGCACCAGCCTGCTGGGCGCGGTCTTTGCGCGCCAGATCAGCTTCGACGCTGGCGCCGCCGAAACCATCATGTTTCGCGGTGATTTCCTGAGCGAAGCGGCGGCCTGCAACGTCTGGGTCATCAAGGATGGCAAGGTACTGGGCACTCCCAAGGACAACCTGGTCCTGGAGGGTATCCGCTATGGCCTGATCGAGGAAATCTGCCGCAGCAAGGGTGTCGCATTTGAGTTGCGCCGCATCAGCCGTGAGGAGGTTTTCGGTGCCGACGAAGTGCTGCTGTCTTCGGCCACCAAGGAAGTTCTTCCGGTGACCCGAATCGATGGCCGACCGGTCGGCAGCGGTCAACCCGGCCCGGTGTACGCCAAGTTGATCGATGGCTACCAGGAGGCCAAGCGACTGGCACGGCACGGCAGCAGTTCGTGACAACGTCGCCCGAATCACTGATTGAGTACCCATCGCAGTTCCCGATCAAGGTCATGGGCATCAAGTCCGACGGACTGGTGCACGCCATCAGCCTGATTGCCAGGCAATTTGATCCCGACTTCGACGCCAGCACCATCGAATTGCGCGAAAGCAAGGGTGGCAAGTACCTGGGCGTCACGGTGACCGTCACCGCGACCAGCCGCGAGCAGCTCGACGAGCTCTATCGCACGCTCTCCACGCATCCCATGGTCAAAGTGGTGCTCTGAGACCGACTGCCATGACACCAAAAATTAATTGGAGTCTGACCCCAATTAATCTGGGCGAGGTCGATTACCTGCAGACCTACGAAGCGATGCAGAAGTTCACGGCAGAGCGCACGCCCGAGACCAGCGACCAGCTCTGGCTTTGTGAGCATCCTGCCGTTTACACCCAGGGACTGGCTGGACGCGCAGAGCACATCTTCAATCCGGGGACGATCCCGGTCGTGCAGACGAATCGTGGCGGCCAGGTCACCTACCACGGCCCCGGTCAGGTGGTGGCCTATCCCCTGATGGATCTCAAGCGCGCTGGCTATTTCATCAAGGAATACGTGTACCGGATCGAGGAGGCCGTGATCAGGACTTTGCTGCATTTTGGCGTCACGGGTCACCGCGTGGCCGGAGCGCCAGGCATCTATGTTCGATTGGATGATCCGGCCGGGCACGCCGTGCTGGAGCAACGCCCCGTAAAAAAGGACGTCATCCCGGACCAAGCAGTTGTCATCCCGGGCTTGACCCGGGATCCAGTGCCACGCGAACACTGGATTGCGGGTCGGGCCTGCCCCGGACTCCGATCCGGGGTCCGCAATGACAAGCCGACGGGTGCTGCGATCAATGCCCCCCATTTCGAAGGTCTCGGCAAAATCGCCGCCCTGGGCATCAAAGTCAGCCGCAACTGCACTTACCACGGGCTGGCGCTCAACGTCGCGATGGAGCTGGAGCCCTACTCCCGCATCAACCCCTGCGGTTATGCCGGGCTGCAAACGGTGGATCTTTCTACAATCGGCGTTCATGTCGGCTGGGCAGAAGCCGCCGATATCCTGGGGCAAAGGCTCGCAAGCCAGTTGGAGCCCTGATACAGCCCGGACCGACCATGAGCCCACACGACGAAAACTCCACAGCCCCCTACGACCCGACCATCAAACAAAAGGCCGCTGCCAAGCTGTCGCGCATTCCGGTCAAGGTACAGGCCGGCGAGGTACTGAGGAAGCCGGACTGGATTCGCGTGCGGGCCGGCTCACCGACGACCCGCTTTTACGAAATCAAGGACGTGCTGCGTTCCAACAAACTGGTCACGGTCTGCGAGGAGGCCTCCTGCCCCAATATCGGCGAGTGTTTCGGCAAGGGCACGGCGACCTTCATGATCATGGGCGACAAGTGCACCCGGCGCTGCCCGTTCTGTGATGTCGGGCATGGCCGGCCCGATCCGCTGGATGCCAACGAACCCGACAACCTGGCCCGCACCATTGCGCAACTCAAGCTCAAGTACGTGGTGATCACCAGTGTCGATCGCGATGATTTGCGCGATGGCGGCAGCCAGCACTTTGTCGACTGCATCCGCAAGACGCGCGAGCTCTCAGCACAGACGCAGATCGAAATCCTGGTGCCCGATTTCCGTGGCCGCGACGACCGCGCCCTGGAGATCCTGAGAGCAGCCCCCCCCGATGTGATGAACCACAACCTCGAAACCATACCGCGCCTGTACAAGGAGGCACGGCCCGGCAGCGACTACCGGTTCTCATTGAACCTCTTGAAGAAATTCAAGGCCCTTTTCCCGAACGTGCCAACCAAGAGCGGCCTGATGGTGGGTCTGGGCGAAACCGACGAAGAAATTCTGGCTGTGATGCGTGACATGCGCGCCCATGGCATCGAAATGCTGACCATCGGCCAGTATCTGGCACCGTCGAGCAGCCACCTGACCGTCAAGCGCTATGTGCATCCCGACACCTTCAAGATGTTCGAAAACGAAGCCTATGCCATGGGCTTCAAACATGCGGCAGTAGGCGCCATGGTGCGCTCCAGTTACCACGCCGACAACCAAGCCCGGCAAGTCCTTGCGACCCCGTGACGACGCAGCAGTTCACCGGCCTGTGGTTTGATCCGGGCACGCTGCTGGCGCTCGCAAGCAGGCATAGCCGCTGCACCTCCATTGCCGTCGGCAGGGTTTGCCATGTCGTTACACAGGTTTGTGGCAAACTGTGAACCACCAAGCATTTACCCCCCCACTGGAGGTCACCGTGAGCACTAAGCTGGAAGTTCTGGAAGCCGAGGTTCTCCAATTGGCCCCAGCCGATCGGTCACGCTTGTTCGAGCGGCTGATTGCAAGCATTGACACAGATAGCGCAGTCGAGCAAGCGTGGGAACTGGAGGCCGATCGAAGGGAGTCGGAACTTGAATCCGGTCTGGTAGTCGCCGTACCTGGACAGCAAGCCATTGCACAGCTTCGAGCCAGACTTAATCAATGAGCTATTCGCTCCACCCAGGGGCACAAAGCGATGTAGCCGAGGTCCTCGATTTTTACCGTGAACGAGCCGGTGCCGCGGTAGCAGGGCGCTTTCTTGACGAGTTCGAACGTGTTGTCGCGCTTTTGGTACGCCACCCTGCCTTCGGTACACCAACTACACGTGGACGAAGAAGCTATCCCTTGAAGTTTTTTCCTTACTCCGTTGTCTATCGCCCTCTGGAAAACGATATTCGAATTTTGATAGTGCGTCACCAGCACAGAAGACCTGACTACGCTGGCGGCAGGCGGTAACGCCAGGGCCTGCCTTAGCGAGGCTGCTGTTTGGCAGTGGCCGAAGCCGCATCGGGCTTCCAGCTATGGACTTATCCCGGCAATTTTTCGGCCGGCATCGGGTGTGCGATGGCATAGCCCCCTCCGCTTGCACGAACGAGTGACTGGACGGTCTGAAATTATGGAAGGCTCTTGTTGGTCGACTGTGACTATTCGCTGCTCCAAAGTGAATGCCGTTAAGTCGACATCAAAATCGTCAACCATTGAGTTGCCATCAACCGGCCGCTGGTGAGCGCGAACAAAGTGCCCAAAGGAGTTCTTGTCCGGCGGGTGCAATGCCCGCTTTGACGCCCTTTCAGGGCATAGCCAGTTTCTTTTGCATGGTTCTTGATGTAACTGGCTTGTAACCACTTGCCAATTTCATAAAATTGTCACTCAATTTTGATTCGTGACAACCTGAAAACCGCCTCTTGCAAAGTCGCCTTTTGAAAGCGAATGAAATGGCTCGTGAGCCCAGCAAACCCGTTCGTTTTTGCAAGTCACTTTTATTTTCCGGAGAACATCCCATGAGCACAGCCCCGTCGCAAGAAGGTCAGAGCCTGAATACACCCGATTACGTCAAGAATGCGAAGTTGATCGCCTGGGTGGCCAAGATGGCCGCACTGACCAAGCCGGACAGCATTTATTGGTGCGATGGATCTGACGAAGAGTTTGCCAGCTTGTGTCAGCAATTGGTGGCATGCGGCACCTTTAAAAAGCTCAACCCGGTCAAGCGCCCCAACAGTTTTCTGGCTTGCTCTGACCCCAGCGACGTGGCGCGTGTCGAGGACCGAACCTACATCTGCGCTGAGGAAAAAGAAAGCGCTGGTCCAACCAACAACTGGATGGCCCCGGCCGAGATGCGTTGCTTGTTGCAGCACGGACAGAGTGACGGCAGCAAAGCTTTGTTTGATGGCTGCATGAAGGGGCGCACCCTGTACGTGGTGCCGTTTTCCATGGGGCCACTGGGCTCACATATTTCACACATCGGCGTCGAACTGACCGACAGTGCCTATGTTGCAGTCAATCAGAAAATCATGACGCGCATGGGCAAAGCGGTTTTCGATGTGCTGGGCGAAAACGGTGAATTTGTGCCTTGCATGCACACGGTCGGTGCTCCCCTGGAGCCGGGTCAGGCGGACGTCAAGTGGCCTTGCAACAAAACCAAATACATTGTTCATTACCCGCAAACGCATGAAATCTGGAGTTACGGTTCTGGTTACGGCGGCAATGCCTTGCTGGGAAAAAAGTGCTTCGCGCTGCGAATTGCTTCGACCATGGGCCGCGACCAGGGTTGGCTGGCTGAGCACATGCTGATTCTGGGCGTGACCTCTCCAAGCGGGAGCAAGTACCACCTGGCGGGCGCTTTCCCAAGTGCCTGCGGCAAAACCAATTTCTCCATGCTGGTGCCACCGGCCGGTTTTGAGGGTTGGAGCGTCACCACCATCGGTGACGACATCGCCTGGATCAAGCCTCATGCAGACGGCAGGATGTACGCCATCAACCCGGAAGCCGGTTACTTTGGCGTGGCGCCGGGCACCAACCTGATGACCAACCCGAACTGCATGGCAAGCTTGCATCACGACGTGATTTTTACCAACGTGGCACTCACTGATGATGGCGACGTCTGGTGGGAAGGCATGGAAAAAGACTCTGGCAGCCTGCCAGCGCATTTGATTGATTGGCAGGGCAAGGACTGGACACCCGAGATCGCCAGCCAAACCGGTGCCAAGGCGGCGCATCCAAATTCCCGCTTCACGGTGGCTGCCACCAACAACCCGGCGCTTGATCCGGCGTGGGATGACCCTGAGGGGGTGGCGATTGATGCCTTTATCTTTGGTGGTCGTCGCTCTACCACCGTGCCGCTGGTGACCGAGGCGCGCGACTGGCGACAAGGCGTTTATATGGCTGCCACCATGGGCTCAGAAACCACTGCAGCCGCAGCTGGCCAGATGGGTGTAGTGCGGCGCGACCCGTTCGCCATGCTGCCGTTTTGCGGCTACAACATGAGCGACTATTTCCAGCATTGGCTGGATATCGGGCACGCGCTGGAGGCTGCAGGCCATGCGTTGCCACGCATCTTCTGCGTGAATTGGTTTCGCAAGGGTCTGGACGGCAAATTTGTCTGGCCCGGCTACGGAGACAATATGCGCGTGCTCAAGTGGATGATTGACCGCATTGAGGGGCAGGCACTGGGCACAGAAAACGTCTTCGGCGTAAGCCCTGTTTATCCGGAAATCAACTGGACCGGCCTTGATTTCAGCCAGCAGCAGTTTGATACTGTCACCAGCGTTGAGTCATCCGCATGGGTCGATGAGCTCAAGCTTCACACCGAGTTGTTCCAGCAGCTGGCTTATCACCTTCCCAAAGAGCTCGAAGAGACAAAGATGCAGATTGAAATGCGCCTGGCCGCATAGCAAGAAGAACTAAAAAGCCACCTCTCGGTGGCCTTGAGTTCTTATCCAAGTGTTTTCGATGGGTTCCACGGGTCATGCGCGAATTAGCGTAATTGACTTTAAAGTCAATCATAGCTATAACGATAACTATGACTCCCACCGTGTCCCTCAGCGTTCAACTCCTTCAGCAGGTGCTCAAGGCTGCTCAAGAACACGGAGTTGACCAGGCTCGGTTGGCCGAAGAGGCGGGGCTCAAGCCCGAGACCATCTCGCGCGCGAAAAAGCGCGTCGGAATGGAACTGAACACTATCGCACGTCTTGCATCCGTCGTTGGCTTGCAAGTTGTCCTGCATCCGGCGGCGGTGAATGCGGGCCAAACGCGGCAGGCGCCAACCGTAGGCGCCGCGCCGCTTTCGAAGGCGCGCTTCGGGTTGGCCTGGTCGAATCCTGGTGCGCAGGAAGGGCCGCTGCTACGCAAAGCGCTTCTGCAGGGCCGCTTCGATGCGATTCTCGAAGCAGCCGCGCACGACGGCGTCCCTTTCGTTCGGCGACAAATGCAGCAACTGCGGGAGAGTGGTGAGTTGGGCGAAGACCTGAGCGTCAAACTTGAGCGCATTGTTAGGAGTATCGAGCGCGGGTTCGCGGATGCGGATGGGAATGTCCATGCAACTGCGTGAGGACACGGCCCGCGTTTGGGCGTTCCTACGGGGACATCCAGCACTCACTGGCTTCGTGCTCGTGGGCGGCACCGCACTCGCATTGCACATCGAGCATCGACAGAGCGAAGACTTGGATTTTGGCTTCGGTGCGTTACGACTGCCGCGTGCGCGTATCGAAGCCCTGCGGCTTGCGGCCCGTGAGCACGGTATTGCATTCGTGGCCAATGACGCGCCAAGTGCAGTCGAGGAGTTCATCATCGCCGGCATGGACCTTAATGACTACCAGCAGAACTACCTGGCGTCAGAGACAGTAAAGGTTACGTTTTTCTGCCCTGACCCTGAGGTGCTGGTGCATATTGCTCCAGGTGCCGCGCACGGGCCGAGGGTCGCAACGCTCGACGAAATATTCGCGATGAAATGCCTGGTGAGCGCAGACCGGAGCAAGTCGCGTGATTGGTTTGACTTGTACACATTGATGCGCAACCACGGTTACACGCCCGCACAGTTTGAGGGGGTCTTCTTCGCGTCAAAGGTGCCGCAAAAGATGGAAATTGCGCTTACGAGAATGTGTTCAGGACGACCTCATCAACAGGATGAAGGTTACGAATCCTTGCTTACGAATCCGCCAAGCCTGGCGCAGATGTCTGAGTTCTTCCTCCAAGTAGCAGACGAGGCGCGCGCAGAAGCAGCCAAGCGTCGGTTGCTGGAACTGAGGCGTGAAACGGCGCACCAGCATCCTCAGGTAAATTCGTCCAGACGCAAACCAAAACTTTAGCCATCGGTTCTCCATCAACACGATAAGCCAATCCCTGGGGCCAGCAAGCCATTGCACAGCTTCGAGCCAGACTCAATCAATGAGCTATTCGCTCCACCCAGGGGCACAAAGCGATGTAGCCGAGGTCCTCGATTTTTACCGTGAACGAGCCGGTGCCGCGGTAGCAGGGCGCTTTCTTGACGAGTTCGAGCATGCTGTCGCGCTTTTGGTACTCCACCCTGCCTTCGGTACACCACGGTAACCTGACCGCAAGCAAAGGGGCGTCGATTTCGATCGATCGCTGCACCTGCCAATGACTAGCTGCAGTCGCGCTCAGCAGATCACATTGCGCATGCACAGACAGATTCTCAAGTTGATTTCAAGTTGCGCGCTGTGTGGTTGCCGAAACGACGACCCCTGAAAATTGTGCAGCCAAGAGGGGTGCAGAGTGAGTGCCGTCACCGTGCCTATTTCAACAAAGCATTCACCAATCCAATGTACAACTGATCCGGTGACACCGGCTTATGGAGTAAAGGAAGGTTGCTGCTGAGCGCCTCGCGCAATCGGTCGGGCGCGGTATCACCGGTAATCAGCAAGGCCGGCAAACTCTGCCCCAAGACACTGCGCAAAGCGGCGATCGCCTCCAGGCCTGTGCGTTGATCACGCAAACGGTAATCACTGAGGACGACATCGGGCGCATGTTGACCCGCCAAAACCAGCGCATCTTCAATCGATTCGGCCGCGTCAACCAGACAGCCCCAATCACGCAGCAGATGCAGAGTGCCGACGCGAACCGCTTCGTCGTCATCGACCACCAACACCCGCACATTGCGTAGCTGGTCTTTGTGATGCGTCAGCTCCACGGTGTTGTCAACGCAGACACCGGTGGCCAGGGGCAAGCTCAGTCGAAACATGCTGCCGCGCCCCGGCTTTGAACTGAGCAACAAAGGGTGGCCCAGCGTGCGGACCAACCCTTCGACAATTGACAGCCCCAAGCCCAGCCCCTTGCGCCGATCGCGCTCCGGGTTGCCCAGTTGGTGAAACTCACGAAAAACCTCACGCTGGTGCGCGGACGCAATGCCAATTCCGGTGTCCCAGACCTCCAGCACCGCATGGCCTTTGCGTTGCCGGCAGACCACCAAAAGCCCGCCGCTGTCGGTGTACCGTATGGCATTGGAGACCAGATTGCGCAAGATCAACTCAATCAGGGCCGGGTCCGAATCCGCTGCCAGCGTAGTCTCGCGGGAGCGGTAAAGCAAGCCTTTCGCATCGGCCTGCCGCGCAAACTCGCGCTCGATCTTGTTCAGCAGCGGCTGCAAGCGAAAAGACACCACATGCGGCTGCACCACGCCAGCGTCAATGCGTGAAAAATCAAGCATGGTGTTGAGCATCTCGGCGGAGGCCTCGCTGGCAGCAATGGCACAGTCAAGCGATTGCTGCTGCTGCGGGTTTAACCCAGAGCGAGAAAGAATGTCCAGAAACAAGCCTTGGGCATGAATCGGCTGGCGCAAATCGTGGCTGGCAGCGGCAAGAAACTTTGACTTGGAGGTGTTGGCTTGCTCGGCCTCCGCTCTCGCCCGCTGTGCAATCGATGTTTCCAAACGAAGTTTTTCCATCAGCTCAATATTTTCAAGGCCCAGAACAATTGCGGCACGCGCAGCACGCGAGCTGTTATGTGCCTGCGCCATCAAAATGAAGATGTACAACAAACCGGCAAAACCTAAAGTGTTGTAGGTCGGGTCACCCAAGAGAAATACTTTGGAAACGGCGACCGCTATTTCGGCCGCCACCAGAGCCAAGAATACGGGCAACACGGGCGAGAGCAATGACATGGAATTACCGGCCACGGCAGTCAGCACGGCAATCACCAGAATGCTGCCCATCAGGCTGGTCGTATCCAGCGCCACCCAGGCCAGCGAACCCCAAATGGCTCCGTCCACGGTATTGATCAACATCGAGATCAGCACCACTTGCACCGCCTTGTTCGCGGCAATGCCCGAGCGTAGGTGGTGGCGTGCATGGGACCAACACAGCAGCTTGGAGAGCGTGACGACCACCCCCCACACCAGGATAGCGGTCGAATTGGCATTGTTGTACAGCGCCCCACAGATCAGGATCACGATCAAAAACGTCGGGATCAGGGTAATGCCCAGATTACCCATGGAAAGCTTTAGCTGCTCCACCAGAATGCGGTCATCCGCCAGGCGCAGCAGCCGACGCACTTTGCTCACCCGATCAGCCCCTGGTTTCGCGCCGCAAAGACCGCTTCGGCGCGGCTGGCTACCGCAAAAAACGCCAGGATGTCCTGCACGTGTTTTCGTGCCGTGTTTTCTGAAATGAACAACTGGCGAGCAATCAGCTTGCTTGACAGCCCTTGGTGTAACAGGCCAAGCACCGCAGATTGGCGCGGTGTCAGGCATTTTTGTGCCAAGGGCACCACGGTCGCTTCACCCGCTACGTCACCGGCAATTACCTGCTGAAGTGTTTCAATAATTCTTTCAACGGACTCCGCCTTGGACAGAAAGCCTGCAACACCGCGCGCAAGCGCCAGTCGCACGATTTCTGGCTCAAACTGGGACGACAACATCAGGATTGGCACCAAAGGCCATTTGCGCTTGATCTGCGCAATGCCATCTATGCCGCTCAAACCGTTTAGCTTGTTGTCCAGCAAAACAACCGCAACGTTGTTTGACGAGCAACCCAATGCCTCGTCCAGCGAGCCAGCTTCAAAAATATCCAAGTCGGCAATCGCCTCCTTGATGACCTGGCGCAGACCTGCGCGAAACATGGCGTGGTCATCGATCAGCAGTGCGCAAGGGGTATTCATGGCGGCTATTAAACCACCGTACCTGCGTTTTCAATATGGTGCATTTGCGTTATATGCAAACGCAACGATGACCCATAGACTGCCCATCATGACAAGCTATTTCTCGAACACTGAATCAGGTCAGTGGTAAGAGACATGGGCTAACCAAATAGGGAGAATCACATGCGTGGAACCACATTCCAACATTTTTCAAAGTTCATTTTGTCGCTTGCATGCACGGCAATTCCGGCGATGTCCGTTGCGGCCGATGCTCCAGCCAAATCTGCAGCAAAATCACCAGACAGCAAACAGATTGAACGCGGCCGCTACCTGGTAATGATCACCGGCTGTCATGACTGTCATACGCCCAATTACATAGCGAAAGGCGGCAAGGTGCCGGCGAAGGACTTTCTGACTGGAGACAAGCTTGGGTGGCGCGGGTCGTGGGGAACGACCTATCCAGCCAACCTGCGTCTCTACTTCAACGCTATCACCGATGAACAATGGATCCAGGTGGCCAAGACGATCGAGGCGCGGCCGCCCATGCCCTATTTCGCGCTAAATGCCATGACTCGGGCGGATGTGCTGTCAATCTACGAGTACATCCGTTCCCTTGGACCCGCCGGCGAGCCTGCGCCCAGGTTCGTACCGGCTGACAAGGAGCCACCGCAGCCCTACGTGCAGTTTCCGATGAAATGAAGCGTAGCAAAAGTTTGGTCGGAGGGCTCCTCAGACCCGCAGGTGACGGCCAACTTGTTGGGCAGGTCGCTCCAGAGCGGCCTGTCAGTACGGACCTCTGTGGCGATGTGCTGATGAATTGTTCGCTACCGTCATCAATGATCAACCAGGCTTAGACCGTCAACGGGCGGTGCACTATCGGTGCAAAGGTCCACCAGATTTCCGATGGCGGGCGAGCGTAGCCGCGTCCAGCGCCGCAGCCCCAACCAGTCCTGTTCGCAGACTGCATTGGCACTCTCATTTCTTCATTTCCCCTGCTTGGCAAGTTGAAAGATCTCCTGCAACAGCTCAAGACCTTCTTGTCCGAATCGTGCATGGCATGTAGTTCGCCTTGCGCAAGGGAGGCCGACCGCGCGCGCGCACCCTTTCGCACCGGATTGGTAGTCCGAATTTGAACCAGCTTGGTTTGACTTGACTTGGGACAACAATTCTGGAAAAAACCAGCGTTAACACCCCGCTTGCGCTTGGCTATAGATTCAGTTTTTCGCAGACAGGTCGAAAGACACTTAGTGACCAACTCATCTCTGCGACGCGGACCGCCCTGAGCCGCTTGATGGCATTTCGGTCAATTGACCTTCCAAGGAGGGAGCAGACATGAGCGAAGCAATGCAGGTATCCGCCCTTTGTGGGTGTCAGCTGATGAGGCTCGTTCTTATCCGTACTTCTTGTGAGGAACATTCATGAAGACAAAAGAAGTTTCCGCCGAAGATGCCGTGGCCCTGGTCCACGACAACCATGTTCTCGTGTGCTCCGGGTTTGGTACCGTCGGGGTTCCCGATGCGCTGCTGCAGGCCTTGGCGCAAAGTCATGCCAAAACGACACATCCTTCGGGACTGACGCTCATCTTTGGCGGTGGCCCTGGTGACGCGGATGGCAAAGGTGTCAATCGCCTGGCGCGCGACGGGCTGGTGCGTTGTGCCATCGGCGGGCACTGGGGTATGGTGCCGCGCCTGGCCGAGATGGCGATCGCCGGCAAGATGCAGGCCTACAACTTCCCGCTGGGCGTCATCTCGCATCTTTACCGCGACATCGCGGCAGGCTTGCCGGGTAATGTTTCGCGTGTTGGCTTGGGAACTTTTGTCGACCCACGCCAGCAGGGCGCAAAAGTCAATGCCCAGACCAAGGAAGACTTGGTGGAACTTGTCAAGCTGGGCGGAGAAGAGTTGCTGTTTTATCGTGTCCCGAAACCCCATGTGGCGTTCATCCGCGCCTCGGTTGCCGACACCGACGGCAATCTCTCTATGGAGCGCGAGGCATTGACGCAGGACGCCTTGGCCATCGCCATGGCAGTGAAGAACTCCGGGGGCCTGGTGATTGCTCAGGTAGAGTTCATCACGGAGGCTGGCAGCATGAACCCACGCCAGGTCAAGGTGCCCGGCATGTTGGTGGATTGCGTTGTTGTATCCCCCCCCGAACTTCACATGCAAACCTTCGGGACGGCCTACCACCCTGCCCTGACGGGTGCCATGCGGCGGCCGCTCGATGCCCTTACCCCTCTGCGAATGGACGAGCGCAAGGTAATCGCTCGCCGGGCCGCATTCGAGCTGATGCCCAATGCCGTTGTCAATCTCGGAATTGGCATGCCCGAAGGCGTGGCCGGCGTGGCCAATGAAGAGAGGTTGCTGACCTACATGACCCTCACGGCGGAATCCGGCGTGATTGGTGGCATCCCAGGCAGTGCCATGGATTTCGGCACCGCCGTCAATGCCACAGCGGTGCTGGACACGAACCAGCAGTTCGATTTTTACGATGGCGGAGGCTTGGACCTGGCCATCCTGGGTCTGGCCGAATGTGACTCGCGTGGCAATATCAACGTCAGCCGTTTCGGCCCCAAATTGGCGGGTGCAGGCGGCTTTATCAATATCTCTCAAAACAGCCGCACGGTGCTGTTCGTGGGGACGTTTACCGCTGGTGGTCTCAAGGTTGAGATTGACAAGGGTGCGCTGCGGATCCTGTCGGAGGGGAAACACCGCAAGTTTGTGGCTACGCTGGAGCAGGTGACATTCAGCGGCGAATACGCCGCCAAGGCCGGCAAGCGAGTGCTCTACATTACCGAGCGCTGTGTCTTCGGCTTGACCGCCCAAGGACTCGAACTGCTGGAGATTGCCCCTGGCGTAGACCTGGAGCGTGACATCCTGGCGCACATGGCTTTTCGGCCCATCGTCAGGCAGCCACAGCCGATGGCCGCTTGCATCTTCCGTGACGAGCCGATGGGGCTAAAGGACAACCTGTTGGCCATTGCCTTGATTGACCGCATCTCCTGGCAGCCTTTGCGCAATCGACTGTTTCTCAACTTCCAGGGCCTCAAATTGGTCACACCCAAGGACGCTGCGGATGTGCAACACGCCGTGGAGACAAGGTGCAAGGAAATCGGCCACCGCGTGAATGTGGTCGTGAACTATGACGGGTTCGAGATTCTTGAGCCGGCGCTTGAGGCCTATGCCAAGGTAGTGGAATACATGACTACACATTACTACGACCGCACCACGCGATATAGCACCAGTGCCTTCCTGCTTAATAAGTTGGGACCTGCGATTTATGCGCGGGGCCTGGCGACACACATTTACGAAACACGGGAAGAGGCCGAAGCCGCCCTCTGAATGCGCGCCTTCGTGCAAACGTCGCAATGACCTATCTGAAAGAAGGGACGCACAAACATGTCGACTAGCTCTAACACTGAAGCCCCGCGGCCCCTCGCGGCCGGCCATCTGGTTGAAATTCTGACGGACTTGAACACGCGAATTGCCCGCCTGGCCATCGCCCTGCACATACCCCTCAATACAGACGCGGACATTCAGGAAGCGATCCACACCAGGGATCCGCAAGCCCCGCACGGCGTTGAGCGCCGCGACAGTTCGGAACGCCGCAGCGCGCCCCGCGCCGCCTCCAATCCTGAACGCCGCACGACCCTGCAGCGCTGCGAGTTGCGGGGATTGTTGGTCATGCGCTTTGGCACTGAAATCAAGCTGGTCGAACTGATACGAGCGGCGCCATCGCGTTAGCTCAACGGTTCAGTGGTTCGCACACCGTAGAGGACATCTAAAATGGAACCATGAAAGCCAATTTGTACGCGCTTGCCGCCATTGGCTTGTGGGCCTCGCTCGCCGCGCTGGGTGTAGCGCTGAAACACGTACCGCCCTTCCTGCTGACCGGCATCGCCTTGTGCGCCGGCAGCGTGCTGGCCTGGCCCTACGTCCTGAAGAAGCCGCAACTCTGGAGGGTGCGGCCCAGCACCCTGGCGCTGGGTGTCTTCACGCTTTTTGGCTATCACTTCTTTCTGTTCATGGGGCTGCGTCTGGCCTCTGCGGTTGAGGTCAATCTGGTCAACTATCTTTGGCCATTGTTGATCGTGGTTTTGTCACCCCTGTATCTGGCCGGCGTCAAGTTGCGCGGCGTTCATCTTGTTGCTGCCACGCTGGGTTTCAGCGGCGCCGCTCTGGCCATTTTGGGTGGCGGCGATCTGAACGCAGTTCGCGCTACCAAGGCGAGCTGGGAGCCGCTTGCCGGCTACCTGCTGGCACTGGCCTCTGCCTTCATCTGGGCCAACTATTCCTTGCAAACCAAACGGGGTGAACTCAACAAGCGGGGTTTTCCGTCGGCGGCCATCGGCCTGTTTGGGCTGCTCTCAGGCTTGGCCTCTTTGCTGTGCCATGTGACGCTGGAGCCCTCGGCCAGTCTGAGCCAACAGGACTGGCTGCTCTTGCTGATCTTGGGCTTGGGGCCTTTGGGTGCCGCCTTTTTTCTCTGGGACAAGGCACTGAAAACGGGGGATGTGCGCCAGATTGGTCTTCTGAGCTACCTGACGCCGCTGGCCTCGACAACGCTGCTGCTGCTCGTTACCGGTCGCTCGCTGACCTGGCACACGGCACTGGCAGCCGCCCTGATCATTGGGGCGGCGCTGCTGGGGACACGCAAGAGTCGTGCTTGAAATCAGCGCTCGCTGTGCAAACGCGCCGCGTCAAGGTCGGCCATGATTCGCGGGTCTGCCTTGGCCAGAGCCCAAAGCCGTGCATCAGAACGGGACCGGGCCAGACGCTCGGACCAGCCATCAAGGGCCACCATCACGACATTGGCCAGCTTGCGCGCCGGCGCGGCGAACACCGCCAATGCAACAAAGCCCAACAGCCACATGGCTACCCACGCGGCAAACAAATGCCCGTCAGCCCAGGTTTCAACCAGTTGGTCGGCAACCACCACCAGCGCCGACACCATGGCCGCCAGCAGCATCAAACTCAGACCCCGGGTGCTGTCCAGACTGCGGTACAGCGCACGCGCCGCGAAAAATGCCGATTCGAGCCGCTCCACGCCTGGATGACGGGTCGGGAAACTGGGTTGAATAAAACTTGTCATTGAGAGATCCTTGCTTCAATACCCCGCTGAAGAGCCGGGAGGCAAGGCAATACTAGGGTTTATACTAGTACGATGCAAGTTTATTTATGTGATCATATATATTCACAGTAGTGATTAATTGACTCCTTGAACCCCCTCAATTTCCGCACACTCGACTTGAATTTGCTGCGGATTTTCGACGAGGTCATGTCCGAACGCAGTCTGACCCGGGCCGCGCACAATCTCTCGCTGACCCAGCCAGCCGTCAGCAACGCCCTGCGGCGCTTGCGCGAGACCGTCGGTGATGAACTGATCAAACGCGAGGGTCAGGCGATGGCACCCACAGCACGCGCGCTGGCGCTGTGGCCGGCCGTGCGTGAGGCCTTGCGTCAACTGCAGGACGTGTTGACACCGAGCGGTTTTGTGCCGTCGCAGGCCGGCAACACCTTCGTGCTGGCGATGGCTGACGCGACCGCCGCCGAGCTGATACCGGGCCTGGTCGAGATCATGGACCGCGATGCCCCCGGTGTCTCGATTCGCGTCGTGCCACTGACCACGCGCGACCCGCGCCGCTTGCTTGACAAAGAGGCGGTCGATCTGGCCCTGGGCTACTTTCCGGCCGCCCTTGCCGATCTGACAGCCCGTGCCCAGGCCGGTGAAGCGGTGGCTTTCGCGCACCGGCGACTCTACAGCGGGGAGTACGTGTGCGTGATGCGTCGCGAGCACCCCTTGGCCGGGCAAGAGCTGACGCTGGAGCACTATTGCGCCGCACGCCACTTGCTTGTCAGTTTTTCCGGACGCCCCTTTGGCTTTGTGGACGAGGCTTTGGCACTGATCGGACGTGAGCGCCGCGTCGTTCTCACCGTGAACCAGTTTTTTGCCGCAGGCAAGGTGGTAACGCACTCCAATCTGCTGACAGTGTTGCCGCGTCACTTCGTCAATGGCACCGGCTTTTCGGATCAACTGGTGTTGCGCGAATTGCCTTTTGCCGTGCCACCGGTGCACGTAGACGCCCTCTGGCACCACCGCATGCACCGCGTCAGTGCTCACGAGTGGTTGCGCAGCACCGTTGCAACGGTGGCCAATTCAGCCTTCGCCGTCAGACAATCACAGAATGAAGATTCAACTGCTATCAGACCTGCACCTTGAGGTCCACCCGCAGTGGGTCGCCACCCCGGCGCCAGGCGCCGACTTGCTGGTGCTGGCCGGTGACATTGGCTCCTACCAGGCCGGCTCTCTCTTGGGCGACGATGATTTTGGTCTGGCGCGCTTCTCGCCGCTGCATGGCTGGCCGACGCCCGTTCTGTTTGTGCCCGGCAACCATGAATACGATGCGCTGGACTTCGATGCAGCGCACATCCGCTTGCGCCAGACTTGCGAACGTCTGGGCATTGTCTGGCTGGAGCGCGAAGTCTTCACCTGTCAGGACAGGAGTGGCCAGGCCGTGCGCTTCGTTGGCACCACGCTGTGGAGTGATTTTGATGCCCTCGGTCCGGCCAACACGGCAACCGAGACCGGCTCCTCTGCCCTGTTGGCGCAGCAACTCAGGGCGCGCGAGAAGGCTTTTCGCGCCGCCAATTACTACCTCAAGAAGACCGGTACGACACGCCAGGGTCTGCCGATGCTGGCCGAACAGGTGCGCCAACAAGCGCTGGTCTGCCAGCAGTGGTTGGCAGGCGCCTTGCACCTGCCCTTTGCCGGCCGCACCGTGGTCGCGACCCATTTCGCTCCCAGCCTGTTGAGCACGGACCCGCGCTACGGGCTCACTCCCGGCAGCGCCGGATTTTGCAACGGGCTGGACACACTGCTGCTACAGGCCCAACTCTGGTTGCATGGTCACCTGCACGCGCCGTGCAGCTATGTCAAGAACGGCTGTCGCGTCATCGCCAATCCGCTTGGTTACGCCAGAAAAAACGAGCAGAACGCTTTCCGGTCGGCACTATTGATCGAGCTTTGATCTGTCGTCGACCTTGGGTACACTGGCGTTTTGACTGAGGAACAATAATGAAAATTCTTCTCGCCGTCGATGGCAGCGTTTACACCAAGAAAATGCTGGCTTACCTGACCACGCATGATGAGCTGTTCACCCAGGGCAACGAGTACACGGTGTTCACGGTGCAACCCGAGCTGCCGCCCAGGGCCAAGGCGGCCGTGGGGAAGGACGTGGTGGCCAGCTACCATTCAGAAGAGGCGGAAAAAGTGCTGGCCCCGGTGTCCAAGTTCCTGCTGCGCCATGGCATCGACGCCAAGAGCGCCTGGAAGACCGGGCCGGCTGCAGAGACCATTGCAAAGCTCGCTGCCAGCGGAAAATTTGACCTGCTGGTGATGGGCTCACACGGTCATGGGACGCTGGTCAATCTGGTGATGGGGTCGGTCGCGACCAAAGTACTGGCCCACTGCAAGGTACCGGTTCTGCTGGTCCGCTAACGAAGGGCGGCTGACCCGCTGTTGGGTGTGAGCGATAGCGCTGCGGCGCGGGTCAGGGCTTCGGTCAGCGCGTCCAGTACCGCAGAGTCCAGATTCCAGCAATGCCAGTACAGGTCAACCGGTAGCGCGTGCCCCGGCGCAATGTCCACCAGGCGCCCTTGCCTGAGGAGTTCGCTGACCTGCAACTGCGGCACCACGCTGACACCCCAACCGTCGAGCACGGCTCGGACCTGGCCTTCGGAACTGGGCACGTACAACTGGCTCAGGGCGACCTGCTTGAGCTTGAGGGCACGCCCGACAAACTCGGACTGCAGATCGTCCTTGCGGTTGAAGGCAATGAAAGGCAGGCTGCGGAAATTCTGTGGCGACAAACCGCCCCGGCAATGTTCAGCTGCCCAGCCGGTTTGCGCTACGGCGACGTAGGACATGGCTCCCAGAGGCACCAGGCGGCAACTGCGCAAGGCCTGCTTGACGGTGGTGACGCAACCCAGTACCTGGCCTTCGCGCAGCCACTCGATGGTGAAATCCTGGTCATCGGTGATGATCTCCAGGCCCAGGCCCTGCTGCGCCAGTCGACCCAGTGCCGGCAACGCCCAGGTGGCGATGCTGTCCGCGTTGATGGCAATCGAAATCCGCTCGGCAGCGCGGCTACTGCCTGCGGCGCCGGGTGTCAGGTCCTTCAGGTCGCGCTCCAGATCAGCCCGCAGCAAACGCATCTGCATGGCGTGTTTGAGCAGCAAGCGCCCGGCCGAGGTCGCTCGCAAGGGCCTGCTGCGCACGATCAGCACGGTTCCAACCTGGACTTCGAGTGAGCGCAGGCGCTGCGAGACCGCCGATTGGGTGATCGACAGGCGCACCGCCGCGCGCTCAAAGCCACCCTCTTCGACGATGGCTGCGAGACACTCCAGCGCATTGGTGTCAAGAGTACTCATATAAGAATTTCTGATATTTACCGTTAAAGTTTAGCTGTTCTTTTGTTATTGCTGCACCTCGGCGATGGCGCGCCAAGTCTGTGCACTGCCTATTCGATGACTTGATTTTTCGCAACACGGCGCCCGCC
>Ga0163199_1000640_pt1 | contig 22025 bp, 23 predicted proteins | sample PL_2010_150m_FD_113537 | JGI IMG/M metagenome (GOLD analysis project Ga0163199, IMG submission 113537) | Freshwater microbial communities from Powell Lake, British Columbia, Canada to study Microbial Dark Matter (Phase II) - PL_2010_150m | ecosystem: Environmental > Aquatic > Freshwater > Lake ...
CCGAATATCTTAGTTATGATTTCAATCGGAATGTTGTTACCCATTGCAATTGTTGTTGCGAAAGTATGCCGGGCTATATGTGTGGTGAGTACCTTTAGTAGGAGAGTTTTCGAACCATTTTGAGTCCAGATTAGCTCAATGATTTAAATTAAAACTCCCTCCGGAGGTAACTTAAAATAAAACGTGCTCCCATTTCCTTCTTCGCTTTCCACCCATAACTTCCCGCCATGTTTTTCGATGAAATCCTTACAGATGATCAATCCTAGTCCTGTGCTGGGTTCACCTTCGGTACCTTTACGGTTTGTCTTCTCATCAAGGCGGAAAAGATTATCGATCATATTTTTATTCATGCCGATACCCGTGTCCTTGATTGATATTTCAACTAAATTGTCGGGCATCAACTTAGCCGCAATCATGAGCAAGGCGCTCATTCCCGCATTCCGGCCAAAAGCTGAAGGCCTGTTCATTAGCCATGCCTTCCCACTGGAGAAAGTTGTCGGTCTGTGTTGCTGCTATCGCTTTATCATAAAGCTGCATGGCTTCAACCCGTCTTCCATCAATCCTGGCGAGTTCCGCAGCAGAGAGCCAGTATTTATTTTCAAAATTCTCAGGGCAGTTGTTCGACCAGATGCGAAGCCTGCTTATCATATCCTCAGGTTCCCGGCGCCAACAGTATAAATCAGGTGTTCAGCTTTGTCGGATAATATCAGTGCGCGATCATATTTACCGAGCACCAGAAAGGAAAATGTTTTGAGAGCTTTGTATATGCAGGTGACCTGGATATTATGATGATCGTCAACCCGCCCTCTAACAAATCAATGGCCCATTGATTAACGCGTGTCCGACTGAATTCGAGAGAATGCTGCGACTCCTGTTTAAGGGCTGCCAGCGGAATACCCTGGTAAAACTGGCAATACATGTTGTGTCCGAAGGCATAAGCGGCGTACTGCAGATTACTCGATCGTAACCCGATTTCATAGGCATCCGTATAATCCTGAGTACCATACCTGAGGTGTTTGAACCAGTGCCGAATTGAGCTGCCGATCATCAGATAAAAGACCTCACCTCCCATCCCTTCAGTTCCGGGTACAATCGGTCCGGAGTATTTTGACCAATCTCTTTTAGAATGACAATCAACACAAACCATTACCTTATTGGCGAGATATTTTCCTCTTTCAATCCGCTCTTTTGTAACTTCCACTTTCAAATCTTTTACTTTGATGTTTGGAAGAAAATATTTCAGTTACGTTCCGCCGCAAATAACAAGAATTACTAAAACGGCAAAAAAGCTAATTGCAATTTTTAATATCTTCTTCTTTTTCATAATTCATTATTTTTTAGGGATTAATAAATAATTGTTCATTTTCTACAGCTCACGCCTATATCTTTTTTTCAGTTTGACGACTTAAGAAACGCCACAATTTTATTTGTTTCATCATCAGTGAGATTGGCGCGAAGTTTCATGTGCATGCCAATGGTTTCCCATTGCGCAGGGCTGTAATCGGAAGAGGGCGGGGCGTTGTGGCATCTGATGCAGTTTTCTCCCCAGAGTTGCGTTCCGGTTTTTGCGGCAATATTTGCAGTAGTTGCACAGCTATTGATAATAATTATTGTTCCTATCCCGACAATGAATGCGATTGATAATGAAGTTAGTTTTTTCATGACTTTTGAATTTTAATTTTGTTAGACATATTTTAAATTATTTAGAATCCCATTACAAAGCGAGCCAAAATTTCTTTTGTTTGTTTTCCATTTGGATTCGAAGTGATTTCATAAGCGAATCGCAATCCAGTACGCCAGTTTAACCAATAAACAAGTCCTATGTCTATTCGGGTAATAGTTCCTCCTTTTCCATTATTATCTTTTGCAGCCCATACTGCATCTTGCGGAGCAGTTATAGCATTGTATCTGAACATAAGTTCGGTTTTTTTGAGACACTTGCTATGAGCCATGGTAGGACGGATAGAAAATTGCATATAATAATTCTGCATGGTGTTATCAAAAGTGTAAGTGGTAGAATCTGTCAGGTAGTAATTGGCTTTGTCAACAGTAAGCGTGTTGAATTGTCCTCTGATGTTGATGGTTGATTTTATCGCTTCGATACTTTTTACATACGATAAGTCAACAGCATAAGCGGTTGCTCCTATTTTCCCATAAACTAAATCTCCCTGATCGCCTGCGATACCATATCTTCCAGAAAAGCCGATTTCTAATGAAGAGTTGGAAAAAGGGAGCAAGCCGATTCGTCCTCCAATTTCCTTGTTGGTATTGTTGTCATCAAAATTTTCATAATCAACCATGCCATTGCTTTTATCTAAACTTGGTCCATTATCCAGGAATAAAGAATAATTCATCTTTGCACTTCCCAGAGGGATTCCCCCGCGAACATCCATCCCCATAACAGCACCCCAAACAAGGTGGTTACTACCTGGGAGGTAAGGACTCTTCGGCCTTATCGGAGTATTAGGAAATTTTTCAGTCAAAGGTGGCTCAAATCGTTCGCCATAAGCACCAAAAGGAGTAAGCATCTGACCTGCTCCAAGCGTCATATATTTATTCAAAACGAAGGAAAGTTTTGTAAATTCAAGTGCAAATTCACCGTTATCTAATTCCAATTCGCTTTCAAAAAACAGCTTGTCGGAAATTTTCCATAAGAATACCGGGGCAAAACGGAATGCATTAAAATTGAATTTTGCATCCTTATCTTTATTAACATAGAAACCAAAAAACCCAGACCCTGTTAACAACATTTTGGTATTGCCAGGAGCAGAAGAAAGCAGGTTTTTGTTACGTTCAGTTTGTGTTGAATCCTGCCCATAACCAGTTGAGAAAGCAATGAGCAAAGGTACCATAAATAAAAGTTTTTGTGTTTTCATCTGAAATTGTTTTTTATTTTACTTCTTCTTAAATGTTCGGATATAATTAATGACATCCCACCTCTGGTCGTCGGTCAAAATGTGCTTGGCTAACGGCATCGGGCTTCTTCCTTCGGATATTTTCCAGAAGAGTTCACCGTCTGTTTGATTTTGTACATAATCAGAAGTCAGATCCGCAACTGTTTTTTTAATTTTCATTGCACTACTACCATCCCCTTTGCCTTCCTTGCCATGACAACGCAAACATTCTATTTTATAGGATTTCTGTCCCCTGGAAAGTGAAGGCTCATCCGGTGAATATAAATTCTTCTTTTCTTTAGCCGATCTCGGTACATTCCATGGAGTACTGTGTTGAGCAAAGACAATGGATGCATAAAAGAATGCAATTCCAAGCAGAATTAATTTTGATAACATTTGTGTTTTCATGGTTTCATTTTTTTATTTCCAATGTGCGCACATAGTTAATAACCTGCCATCGCTGCTCTTCGGATAAATCCTTTTTAAAAGAAGCCATGGGCTTTCTGCCTTCGGTGATTTTCCAAAAAAGAGATCCATCTGTTTGTTTCTGGAATTGCTCTTTAGTGAAGTCCTTCGGGCTTTTGTCTAAATCCCCGCTTTTCGGACCATCGCCTTTCCCTTTTTTGCCGTGGCAGTCGTAACAGTTTTTTGTATAAATAACTTTCCCGGCAGCAATGGATTGTACATTCGAAGCAACAGAATTTTTCATCATATTGGCAGTTGCCGGAGCCGTCCATTCTTTACTTTGCTGCATTGGAGTGAATGCAAGCAGAAGAATAATTGCTCCTGCAATTGTTCCGATTACAATGAAATGTGATAGTTTCATTTTGCTGATTTGTTTGATGGTTTTTTTCATACGTTTATATTTTAGTTATTATCTCATTTTTAGTTGTTTTTCTTTTTTTATTTTACGCAGTTGGAAGAAGATGAAAAAATAAATGAACCACACCCCGCCAAAGAGCGTTGATATGGTAATGACGAGCGGCAGCGGAGCATAAGGTTCCCAAAGTGCGCGAGGGAAAGGATCTTTGTCCATCGCAAGGACAGTACCCCAAGATGCAGTTGCTTTGTTTTCCACATTTCCGAATTGTTCGTTGTCCTCCATCCTTGCCGCTACAATGATAACGCCCTTTGTATCGCCCGGAATGTTTTTGGGAAAGGCAAAAGATGCTTCGCCTTTTTCGTCCGTGGTGATGGTGTTGTCATCTGTTGCCGGCATGATGCCAAACAAGCGATGTACATAAAATTTCACCTCTGCACCTTTCACCGGTATTTCTTTTCCGTCTTTACCGATTTCCGTTACTTTGGCAGTAACGAGCCGGGCAGTGTCGTTCGGATTCAGGTTGAGGGTAAGGTTGGCATCTTTATAATGCACCTGCTCTTCGGCATCTTCATACAAATTGTCATTTTCAATTTTAGCCACAATGGTGAAAGAGAGGTCTTCATCTAATGGCAAATCTTTCTGAAGCATGATAACGGCTTGACCGTTATTATCTGTATTTACGTTTTTAAGTAACTGCTGCTCCTTATCATGCATGACATAAAAATTAACCCTCGCATTTTTTGCAGAAACAAACTTTCCATCATTATTTTTTGCTTTGATTACCGCAACCGCTGTTTTGCTCATATCGGTTTTCTTGTAATAGGATAATTCGATAGTGGCTTCGCTCTTTCCCAGAGCTTGTGATTGGTCTTGCGCAGTTGCGATGCCACTGAACAAACCTGTAATGGCTATGGCAAGAGATGTTATTTTGATCATGCTATTCATCTTCATAATTTATTCGATTTATTATGTCGGTTATTTTAATGGTTCAAAACCTGTTTTTAACCGTTTCCCCATTATTTTTGCCTCCTCTGCTTCTCTTTTCGTTCTAAGTTCAATGGCTGCTTGCTTATCGTGTTCAATTAATATTCCTTTCTCCACTTCCCATACAGCCATCATAGGGAAGAGTTTTGAAAAGAGTGTGATGACTAGAAATATTCCTGCCAGACATGCCGCGGTAACAGAAAATTCCACATAGTTTGGAAAATAACTTGACCATGTCCCCGGAACTTCCTGTATTGGCATGAAGGGATGCAGGAGCGTTGGCACCACAATGAGGTATCTTTTTACCCATGCTCCCGCTACTATAATAATACAGGTAATGGTAAGTATTGTTACAGTTCGCCCTTTTGGAATCGACATAATAATAATGGGCAACAGTACAGTGCCGAACTGGCATGTCCAGAACGCTTTTGAGTAACTACCATAAAATAAGTCACTCAACAAATGCCCTTCAGCCGTTACCATATTGTAAGCGGGTATCCAGTATTCATTCAGATTCAGATAAGCATAGATGAGTGTTAGCGCCAGCACGATACGCCCCATCAAATCAAAATGCCTTGGGGTGATATATTTTTCCAGATGATATAGTTTGCGGAAGGCAGCCATTCCTAATACTACACCGGCAGAACCGGAGTAAAGCGCACCAGCAACAAAGTATGGACCGAATACAGTACTATTCCATCCCGGGCGCAGCGTCATGGCGAAGATGTAGCTAACAACAGTGTGTACGGATACTGCTACCGGAATAATTACGATAGTCATAATGGTCATGGTTAATTCCAATCGGTGCCATTGTGATTTAGTGCCTTTCCATCCTATAGCCATTTTGGTATAAAGCCACTTTTTGAATTTTTTGAATGGCGAGTCGCAAACGGTTAATCTATCCCTGCAAAGCGCCATATCGGGTATCATCGGCAGAAAAAGAAATAACGTGCTGCCTACCAAATAAGTGCAGATGGCGATGATATCCCACATGAGGGGTGATTGTATCCTTCCGAAAAGGACAAGGTTTGGTAATCGGTCGGGGCGTCCTAAGTCAATAATTGGTATGATGCCGCCAAAGAGCAGGGATACAAATGTGAGCAGCTCGGCAGAGCGGGTGATGGGTCTTCGCCATTCTTGTTTTGTAATCCGCAGGATGGCTGATACAAGTGTGCCTGAGTGGCTGATGCCGATAAAGAATATAAAGGTTGAAATGTACAATCCCCAAGAAACATAATCGCGCATAGCTGTAACTCCCAGTCCATCCCTGAGTTGGTGGATGTAGCAATAAAGCCCCCAGCCCATCACTATCAGCAAACACCCTATCCAGGTTTGAGTGGAGCGTCCCCATTTTTGTGTCGGGCGCAGGCAATCTTCGCGAACGGTTTCTATTTCTTGTTTCAGATTGTATTTTTCGGTTGCCATAGTTGTAAAATTTATTGTTTACTGTTTACCGATTACATCTGCATTATTCCCATGTCCATCTCTATATGTTTTTTTTCTTTCTTTTCATTACCGACCGATTTCATATCTGGTATAGGGTATTTTCTGTTTTTGGGCGGCAAATAATAAACACGCGGCTTGGTTCCCAATTCTTCGAGATGCCGGTATCCGGCATTATCTTCGAGGAGCTGGCTTAGTTTTACAGTTACTCCCGATGCATTGGTAACTGCATCCTCATTCTGGTCGCCAAAATATATGGCATCCATCGGGCATCCGCTCACGCAGGCAGGCATCTTGCCCTGCCTGATCATATCCGGACAGAAGTCGCATTTCTCCACTGTTCCCATCCTGCGTGGTACGCTTTGTTCGGGTGAATAAGGCGTATTGCCGACTGCGGCTGTCTGCTTGGGGTCGGGATGGCTCCAGTTGAAGAAGCGTGTAGAATAAGGACAGGCAGCCATACACATCCGGCAGCCAATGCAGCGTTCGTTATCAATAAGTACAATGCCATCCTGCCTCTTGAAGGTTGCATTCACCGGACAAACCTTTGTGCAAGGGGGGTTATCGCAATGGAAGCAGGGTTTTGGGAAAAAGTAAGGAGCAGTGGCATCAGCATCTTGCATTTTGAATACTTTAATCCATTCGCGGTCTGATTCGGTAAAGTGCATTGCCTGGCAGGCTACGGTGCATGTTTTACAGCCATCGCATTTTGCAAGGTCAATGACCATGACGAATTTTTTGTTTGCAATTCCTTTACGGGCTTCTGCATTAGTTACCGGTGGCGGGCGATACTCTTTCAGATGCTCTGAACTTGCCACATACACTTTTCCATCGGGCGTAAGTACTTTTACTTTTTCTCCGGAATCTTTTTCACCGGGAAAAACTTTTTCAAGTCCGATGGCGCCCGCAGTGAGAATGCTTCCGGTAATCAAACTCTTTCTCAGGAAATTCCTGCGGTCGGTTTTGTTGTTTTGTTTGTTATCTTCTTGCATATAATTTGATATTACGTCTAGAAAATGTTCCCACGAATACAAAACAAATGACTTTAAAATCCTCTACTTGGGAAAAATGTTGCAGATGATTTTACACCATATGCCAATAACTAAGAAATACGAATCTTTACGAATGTATGTATAGGCGTATGATTAGTAAATTCGGACAAACTCTGTCCGATCCGATGGAATACGGATTCCATACTTTTTGCCGGAATGGAATTCCGACAGGTCAGGACTTTGCCGGAGAGTTAAATCGAAGGGTAATTTGTAGATAAAATTAAGGAAAGGCAGAATAACAGGCAAGCGATGAGCAGAAGGTAATCAAGGAAGAACATTATACTTACTAATCAATTGGTTTAATCTTTTTTCATCGAGTAATGCAATTTTACTTCCGTGGTCTCTTCTCTCAATGAGTTTTTCTTTTTCAAATTCGGATAACTGGCGAATGATGAGTTCTTCGCTGGTGCCGGCAATGGCGGCAATGTCTTTCCGGCTCATGTACACATCTAACTCATTCTTTTTATTTACGCTAAAACTTTTTTGCATGAACAAGAGTGCTTCGGCTGTTTTTTCTCTTACGTTCATTTGCATCAGGTATTTCAATCTTTTTTCGGCAATTTCAAGTTCATTACCAAGATATGATATAAGATACGTTGAGAGTTGGGGACTGTTGCATATTCGCATAAAATCTTTACTCTCAAAAAAACATACCCGGCTGGCTTCCAGCGTAACAGAACTTGTGACGTAGGTTGTTCTTCCCAACCCCCTGAAACAAAGTGATTCGCCCGCCTGCACCAAGCGCACTATCTGTGGAGTTCCATTCAGTCCCGAAGAAAAAATTTTTACTTTGCCTTGTTGCACAAAAAAAATTCCAAGAATAGGATTCCTTTCGTGAATGATATATTGTCCTTGCAAATAGTCCGACTGATATTTTTTTGATTCAATCAACCGGTGGTTTATAGATGAAACAAACTGCTTGAAGAAACATGCATGATTCTGGCATTGCTTGCAGGAAATGAAGTGTTGAGGTTTCATGGATTTTTTTTAATGGCATAAACAAAGGTGTATTTTTTTTACTTCGTAGTATCTGGAAAAGCCGCTTAAATTGACCACCATCCGCCAATTGATATTGACCACCTTTCGGCGAAGTTGTTGACCACCCATTTCTGTTATCCTTCAAATCGCTCATTTAAGCCACTTTTTAGCTGTTGTTCAAAGATAACTTTTTTGTTGGTCTATTTCAGAAAAGATTGAAGTGGAACTGCTCCATTTCGGCTGCTTAACTTCAAATAACTCTGGACTCTCATAGTCATACAGTTAAGAAATAATTTATCCCTATCAAAGTATCGGTCCTCCTCTGTGAGAAACGATTTTGATAATCATCTTGTATTTGGATATCTGCCCCTGGCTGTTTGTCACTTCGTTTCAAATTTCTTATGCATTGGGTTTAACACCTCAAATCAAATCCTGTAAAGTAGTTTTTTCAAGTATGCCATAGGTTGTGTCTCGTATTTCCTTAAATACGCCTCTGATTTTACAGGTAGATTCATCTTTACAAAACTCGCATGGCTGGTACTGTTTCTCTGAAACACAATACAACAAGGCAATAGCTCCTTCAAAATGTCTGATGATATCTGAAAGTCGTATTTCTTCCGGTTTTTTGATCAGATGGTAACCACCAGCTTTACCCAATTTACTGCCCAATACCCCCATCTTTTTAAGCTCAAGCAATATATTTTCCAGAAACCGCTGTGGGATTTTTTCACTTTTAGCAATTTCTGTACTCATAATTGCCCTTTGACTTTCTTCTTTTGCAAGATAAACCAAAGCAACCATTGCATATCGTGTCTTTTTCGACAGCATCTGTGTTTTCGTCCTTCAGTTAAGTAATAATACCGACAACAATAATAAGCATAAATGCAAGTGCAAATTACGATTTTATACTAATAGATCTAACCCATTAATGGTAGTATGTTTGTATGAATGTTCATAATATTGGTGAACATAGTGTATTTTAAAACATTGTTCTGTGGAAATTAAGAAAATAACAGTAATTGGAGGCCAGGGTAAGGACGGTTCCAAAGAGAAAGTTAACCGCTTCGAGCTAAACATGGGCGATATTGTAAGTATTGTAGGTCCTACCGGGTGCGGAAAAACTACACTTATTAACGATATTGAGCTTTTTGCGAACCGGAACACCCCGTCGGGTCGTCAGATTCTGATAAACAATGAGCCTGTTCCCGACGATTTTTCCTTCGACCCTTCGAAACATCCCATCGCAATGATTTCGCAGCACACAAATTTTCTGAGCGATCTTCCTGTTGGCGAATTTCTTACCATCCATGCCAAGGTACGTGGTACTTCTGATGTTGAAAAAGTAGTTGACGAAACCATTCAGTTTGCCAATCAACTTACCGGCGAAGCAATAAACAAGGAAACAGCCATGACTGAACTTTCGGGCGGACAAACCCGTTCGTTATTGATTGCCGATGCGGTGGTTATTGGTAATTCCCCCATCATTCTGTTGGATGAAATCGAAAATGCCGGTATTCATAAAACAAAAGCACTTGAATTATTAAAAAGATATGAAAAAATATTTGTTTTTGTAACCCACGACCCCACTATTGCTTTGCTTTCAGATTCACGTATTATCATGCAAAATGGTGCCATGCAAAAACTGGTTGTGTCGAATCCCGAAGAACGTATTGTTGCCGATGAGTTAAAGAAAATTGACAATGTACTCCTTCATTTTCGTGGTTTAATACGGGCAGGCGAAGAAATAAATCAGCATCAATTGGAGCAATTAGCAATTTAGTTTCATGTTGTATATCGACTGTGAAATATCTCTTACTTATTCAAATTAATCAATTTAGTATTTTATTATATGAAACTAATAATATTTGCGGGACCGCCGACTTGTGGAAAAACAACCGTTATTCGCCAGGTTATTAAGCGAATGATTGCAAGAAACCTAAAACCTTCGTTTGTAAAAATTGATGTTCTTTATGCTGATGAGGACGAAACCATTAACAAAGAATTTGGTATCCCGACAAAAAAAATCTATTCCGGTGAGTTGTGCCCCGATCACTGCAATGTGGTGGTGCTGGATGAAGTTGTAGAGTGGGCTGAAAAAGCAGGTTCCGATTTTTTGTTTGTTGAAACCGCCGGGTTGTGTCTTCGTTGTTCGCCTTATGTCGAAAATTCTTTAGGTGTGGTAGTTCTCGAAGCCACCAGCGGTATGAACCTCCCACGTAAAATTGGCCCGATGTTAACGCTTGCAGATATAAGCGTAATCACCAAAATAGATCTTATTTCCCAAGCTGAACGTGAAGTATTCCGTTATCGTGTACTCGAGTCAGCCAAAGACATTACTGTTGTTGAAAGCAATGCACTATATGGTATAGGTATCGACCCGATTGTAAAACAAATTCTGAAAACACCCGATATAGAATTTCCGATGTACTTACGCGGAAACCCGCCTGTTGGTACTTGTACCATTTGTGTTGGAAAGAAAGAAATCGGTGCAAAAAATCACTTTGGTGTTCTACGCACTATGAATGAGGAACTTTTTTACGTTGGTGAATAATAATTACGCATATGCAACAACGAATTTATCTCGATAATGCAGCTACCACCTGTATAGATAAGCGAGTGTTGGAAACCATGATGCCCTATTTTTCCGACTTTTACGGAAATCCTTCGAGCCTGCATACATTAGGTGCACAGGCTAAAGAGATATTGGACCAATCCAGGTTGAATATTGCAAATTGTATTGGTGCTGAACCCGATGAAATCATTTTTACATCTGGAGGTACAGAGGCAAATAATTTTGCAGTAAAAGGCATTGCTTTTGCCAATCGCTACAAGGGAAACCATATTATTGTTTCCGCTATTGAACACGATTGTATTCTTAATTCGTGTAAATGGCTCGAAGAGCAAGGCTTTTTTATCACTAACCTTCCGGTGGATAATTTCGGACTGGTGGATATTGAAACTTTAAAAAGGGTAATCAATCCCAGGACCATACTGGTTTCAGTAATGTATGCAAACAACGAAATCGGAACAATAGAACCAGTGGAAGAAATTGGCAAAATTTGCAGACAGCATAATATTTATTTTCATTCCGACGCTTGCCAGAGTTTTGGTAAAGTTCCCATTGATGTTAATCAGGCAAATATTGATTTGTTAACTATTAATTCTCACAAAATTTACGGACCTAAAGGCGTTGGAGCTTTGTACATCCGAAAAGGCACAAACATTACCCCGCTTTTACATGGAGGTGGGCAGGAAGCCGGCTATCGCTCTTCTACGGAAAACATACCAGGCATTGCAGGGTTTGCTAAGGCTGCCGAATTATGTATGTTAGAAATGGCAACAGAAATGCAAAAGGTTACAAAATTACGTAATATACTCACTGATTTTTTGTTTTCCAATTACGAAAACGTTTACATTAACGGGCATGCCGAAAAACGTTTGCCGGGTCACCTCAGTTTTAGTTTCCATGGCATGGAAGGTGAAACCATACGTCTGCTGTTTTTGCTTGATGAAATGGGAATAGCCGTTTCTGCCGGGTCAGCCTGCTCCTCCAATCATGGAGGAAATGCGTCTCATGTTTTACAGGCCATAGGCTTAAGCCCTTTCGAAGCCAGAGGTGCAATCAGGGTTAGTTTTGGCCGGTTTACCACCAAAAAGGATATCGACGCATTGACAAATGCCCTTAATAGCACTGTAATGCAATTAAATTCAATTTTTTCTTAAAGAAATTAACAAAAAAATAAAAAATGGAAACAATAGCATCTTTTAATACCAAAACGACTTTCGAATTACTGCCTAATCTGGATTGTGGCGCATGTGGCTATAAATCGTGTACCGATTTTGCAAATGCTCTGGATAAGGCAGAAACTGAATTGAAAAAATGTATTCATGTAAAACAAACCGTTTCGAATATTGGGAATAAAAATTGCCTGAGTTGTATGGGAAGCGAACATCTGGGAGAAAAACTCGAATGGAAAGACAGCCTTAAAAGAGAATTCGATTTTATCCTCGATGTTGTTGAAGGCGAACCAGGACCCAAAGAAACGATACTTCCTTATAACCCAACGTTGGTAAAAGAACTTGGAGTGAAGAAAGGCGATGTAATGATCGGTCGCCCCATGGGCATGTCGTGTGGTTGCCCGGTAACCCATTGTGGTGTGGTTTCCGATGTGGATGCACGCAACGGGGTAATCCACTGGAACGTTACAGGCCCATTAAGGCCACGCAGCGAAGGCTTTATTGATATAGGCTATTATGTATCACAAGCTTACGAAGGAATTATTAAGGAATCAAAAGAAGAAATTAAGCTTGGCCGTCGCTATTGGTTCCTTCCGCGCAGGTGCATGTTGCAGTGGAGACATAGCGGATTGGTGAATGCAGTGACCAAGCTTAGAGATGGTAGCTACAAAGTCCGGATTGAAGGCCTTTATATTGGATAAATTCGTTTTTGTTTCTGCAAGGTCATGAAACGCTCTGTCTACGGGTACAACGGCATGTTGAAAATGCTCTTGCCTTAGCAAAATGGCTTGAGGAACACCCAAAGGTTAAAAGTGTCGACTATCCAGGATAAAAATCAAGTCCTTACCAAAAAGCTCTGGCGCAGTACCAGGATTGTTGAGACTTTCGGTTGGCATCGAATACATCGAAGATTTAAAAGCTGATTTGCAACAAGCGTTTGATAAAATATAAGTAAAATTGCTGCAAAGGTTAGTCGGTTATGCGAAAAACTGCAATAGTATGTTGGTAGATGCGGAATTAGAAAGATACAGCAGGCAGATCCGCCTGAGCGAAATCGGGATTGAGGGTCAGGAAAAACTGAAGAGGGCCAGGATTCTGGTAGTTGGAGCTGGAGGGCTGGGAAGTCCGGTTTTGCAATATCTTGTCGCGGCGGGCGTGGGGCATATTGGGATTGTGGATTACGATGTGATCGACCTGACTAACCTTAACAGGCAGGTTTTGTACACCATGGCTGATTTGGACTGTCCGAAAGTTTTACGGGCAGCCGAAAGATTGAGGCTCGCTAATCCAGAGATCCATATCTGGCCTTATTTTCAGAGATTCAACAAGGATTCGGCACTCGACATTATAGCCGAATATGATATTGTGGCGGATTGCACCGATCAGTTTGCAGCCCGGTATCTGATCAACGACGCATGCGTAATTCTTGGTAAGCCTGTGGTCTACGGAGCGGTCTATCAGTTTGAGGGACAGGTAACCGTATTTAATTACCGTAACGGACCAACCCTGAGATGCTTGCATCCTGAGCAGCCCCATCCTCTAGAGGTGCCGACTTGTGCTGAAGGGGGAGTGATAGGTACCATTGCAGGAATCATTGGTACCCTTCAAGCCAATGAGCTGATCAAAATAGTAGTTGGAATTGGCGAGATCCTAAGTGGGAAGGTATTGGTATTCAATGCACTCACCTGCAGCAGTTATTTCTTCCATTTGGAAAGAGATTTAGAAGCGTCAGCAATTACAGGGCTGAGTAATTATGAAGAAGACTGTTCTTCGGATGAATCCACCATACTGCAAATCACCTCAGAAGAATTGCAAAACTGGATAACCGGCGGTAAAGATTTTCTGATCGTTGATGTGAGTGATCCGGCCAATTATGCGGACCACGGCTTTCAATGTCTGAGGATTCCATCATTCCAAGTAATCGAAAAAAATTATCTGATACCAAGGGACAGGCCGGTGGTTTTCATTTGTCCGCTGGGAATAATAAGCATGACGGTTGTGAGCTATCTTCATAATAAAGAAGGTTTTCGGAACCTGTACAGCCTTAAAAATGGTTTCGGCAGATTCTGAAAGGAGAAAGTAGAGAAAATGCTGATGCCTTACGATCAACCCCTCACTGGCAGCTGGATTTAACAAATACGAATCTGGAACATAATATGTTAGTTATATTTACCAGTATTTGTTGTTTTTCTTATTTTTACTTTAAGAAGATTAATCAGGTGTTCCATTATTAATATTTTATTATGGCAAAAATAAATCTGACCCGGAGACAGTTCGTTACAGCCATTACGTTAGGGGCAGGAACTGTGTTACTTGATAAATCGGTATTTGCTTTACCAACTAATTTATCAGGTTTGTCAACAGATCCATTCCAGGTTGTCAAACTTGGCAAATCGGGATTAAAGACTACCCTTCTCGGAATGGGGACCGGGTTCAGCGGGTACAACCGTTCCTCAAATATCACAAGGGCCGGGGTTGCGGAATCACTTATCCGTCAGGCATATGAAAAAGGGATTCGTTTCTTTGATTGTGCTGACAGCTATGGAACCCATCCTTCTGCTGCGGCTGCCCTTAAAGGTTTTCCAAGGGAAAACTATCTTCTTAGTTCAAAGATCTGGGTCGGACAAGGGGGTATCCCTGAACCTGAACGTCCCGATGCTGATGTTGTTGTTGAGCGATTCCGAAAAGAACTCAACACCGATTATCTTGATCTGGTTCAGATTCATTGCATGACCGATGCGCATTGGACCGATCAGCAGAAAAAGCAGATGGACATTCTTGAAAACCTGAAAGCTAAAAAGATAATACGTGCTCATGGTGTTTCAGTTCACTCCCTCGAAGCGATGAAGGCATGTGTTGAAAGCCCGTGGGTTGATGTAGTTCATGTACGGGTTAATCCCTTTGGGGAAGCGATGGACAATAAGGATCCGGCAGAGGTGATTCCTGTCATTGAAAAGCTCCATAAGGCAGGCAAAGGGGTAATTGGTATGAAATTGATAGGCAACGGTAAATTCAGAAATGATTCGGATAAAATTGATGAATCACTGAAATATGTTTTGGGGCTGGGAACTGTTGATGTGATTATTGTAGGTTTTGAATTACCGGAACAGATTGACAATTATATCGGCAGGGTTAAGAATGCACTTAGGTCAAAATAACCACAATAGACACATTAGGTCACAATAGTATCTTCTTGAATTGAAATATGAATTTGTATAAATTAGATAAGTAATAATTAATGATGAACCTTTGTATAAAATCCATTGTAATCTTTGTTATAAGCATCGGCTTTGGATGTAATAGGGAAGAGGGCAAAAAAGAGATCATACAACCCGGGGCACAGCTGGAAAAACTGGCTGACGGATTTCTGTTTACTGAAGGGCCCACTTCAGATGAAAAAGGAAATGTCTATTTCACCGATCAGCCCAATAACAGGATAATGGTCTGGAGTGTTTCCGGAGAGCTTTCCACTTTTATGCAGCCTTGTGGCCGTTCGAATGGTCTTTCGTTTGACAATGAGGGTTATCTTTGGGCTTGTGCGGATGAAAAAAATGAACTCTGGCGAATTGCTCCAGATAAAAATGTAAGTGTGGTGGTGGCAAAATATCAGGATAAACAGCTTAACGGTCCGAATGATCTTTGGATTAACCATCATAGGGGAGTATATCTTACCGACCCATATTATCAGAGGCCGTGGTGGAGCCATGCATCTATGCCACAGGACTGCCAGGGAGTATATTATTTCAGCCCTGACCAAAAAACACTGATCAGGGTAATTGATGATCTTGTTCAACCCAATGGTATTGTGGGTACTCCTGATGGAAAAACTCTTTTTGTGGCAGACATCGGAGGAAACAAAACCTGGTCATATACCATAAATTGGAATGGTAGCCTGAGTAATAAAACTCTATTCTGTGAGATGGGTTCCGATGGCATGACAATAGATGTTAAGGGCAATATCTACCTGACAGGGAAGGGGGTGACCATCTTTAACAAGAATGGTAAGCAAATCGGAAACATTGCAGTTCCTGAGAGTTGGACAGCAAATGTCTGTTTTGGCGGTACTGATATGAAGAGTCTTTTTATCACAGCCAGCAAAGGGCTATACCGAATAAAAATGAAAGTTAAAGGAACGGCAGGATAATTGTTCAATTCATAAAATCAATAACACTTTAAAAAATCAATCATGAAAAAAACTATTTTTCCATCGCGATCCTGTTAACGACCTTAACCGGCATGTCCCAGAGCAAAGAATTTGCCAGCGCCTTGGGCGAAACATTAAGCCAATATGCAAACTGTAAAACCATCGACGACTTCCACTGCTGTATTCGGCACGATTAATTGTAATTCCATGAAACGTGGTCAGGAATACAGCGCGCTTTCGACACAGGCCGTTGACATGGCCCTCGGAATGGATGCCAATAATCCATTATTATCCCTAACTTTACAAACGCCAGACAGAACGTCAACATTATTTTATATACCAGTGGAACTACAGGTTCTCCCAAAGGGGTTGTTACTACCCATCAAAATATCGAAACCCAGATTATTTCATTAACCACCTCTTGGGAATGGAATCAAAACGATCATATTCTAAATGTACTTCCTTTGCATCATGTACATGGAATAGTGAATGTGTTGTGCTGTGCCTTATGGAGCGGAGCATGTTGCCAGTTTCTTCCGAAGTTCGATGAAGCAAAGATTTTTGAAATTTTTTGAAAAAAGGAGGTTAATCTTTTTATGGCAGTTCCCACCATTTATTATAAGCTGATTACTCATTGGCATCAGCTTCCGGGTTTGGTACAGAAAGAAATATCTACGAGTTTAAAAAACTTTCGGCTCATGGTTTCCGGATCGGCGGCCCTTCCCATAACTGTCCTGGAAGAGTGGAAGCAAATTAGTGGTCATATTCTGTTGGAACGCTATGGAATGACAGAAATGGGAATGGCCATCAGCAATCCCTATCAGGGTGAGCGGAGACCCGGTTACATTGGACAACCATTGCCAGGGGTTCAGGTCAGGTTAGCAGATGAAAAAAGTAACCCGGTCGCTGAAGGAATCCCGGGTGAAATTCAAATAAAAGGGCCAAATGTTTTCATAGAGTACTGGAATAAGCCCAAAGAAACCGTTGAGTCATTCACTTCGGATGGATGGTTTAAAACGGGGGATATTTCATTATATGAAAACGGGAGTTATAAATTTTTAGGTAGAAACTCAATAGACATCATCAAATCCGGCGGATATAAAATTTCAGCCTTAGAAATAGAAGAGGTGTTGCGTTCCCATCCAAATATTAAAGATTGGCTCAGGGACAAACTCCCGGGCTACAAATCGCCCGGAAAATATATTATTCAAGACCAGTTGCCAAGAAACGTGATGGGAAAGGTAACCAAGAATGAATTAAAAAAATACTTTCAGGTATCTACTATGAAGCATTTCATTTCACTGTTCCTGGCAGCATTATTTCTTTTTTGGGGTTGTACAAACCTTAACAGTAAAAAGAGTGATAAACGGGTAAAAATCATCTTTGATACCGATCTTGGTCCCGATTATGATGATGTGGGAGCGCTTGCATTTCTGCATGCAATGGCCGACAGCGGGAAAGCAGAGATTCTTGCAACAGTCTCATCCAATAAGCACGAATTGGTGGCACCATGCATTGAGGTTATAAATACCTATTTCGGCCGTGCAGGGTTAGCCATCGGTGCGCCGAAAACTGAGGGCGTAAATCTTGGATCCCCACAACATTGGGCTGATTCAATTGTTGCAAAGTATCCTCATACAATAAAATCAACCTATGAAGTTGCTGATGCTGTTGATGTTTACAGAAAAACACTTATTAATCAACCCGATAAAAGTGTGACAATTGTTACAGTCGGATTTTTAACTAATCTGAACAATCTGCTTAAGTCACAACCCGATAATATCTCACTTCTTACCGGGAAAGAGCTGGTTATAAGAAAGGTTAAAAGGCTCGTCTCGATGGCAGGCAGGTTTCCTGAAGGCAGGGAGTACAATGTTTACATGGACTCTGCAGCATCAGAATATGTTTATAAAAACTGGCCCGGTGAGATCATCTTTACAGGGTTCGAAATAGGTTGGGATATCCGCACCGGACTGAAATTGATAAAATCTGATATAAAAAACAGTCCTGTGAAAGATGTGTTCAGCATCAGTATTCCTCTTTCAGCAGAAGATAAAGACGGGAGAATGAGCTGGGATGAGACCGCAGTACTTATAGGGGTTTACGGGACCGAAGGTTTCTTTGACTCTGTCAGAGGTAAGATTATTGTGAATCCGGATGGAAGCAACAGATGGGAAAACAACCCGGAGGGGAAACATATTTATGTGAAACAAAAAATGCCGGTAACTCAAATGAGTACATTTATTGAGGATAGGATGATGCATGTGCCGATTTAAATAATCAAACGATGTTTATACCACAAAGTTATTCACTGGCCATAATCCTCTGTATTGTAACAATGCTCTGTTGGGGATCGTGGGGCAACACTCAAAAACTGGCAGGTAAATCCTGGCGTTTTGAATTGTTCTATTGGGATTATGTCATTGGCATTCTCCTGTTTTCACTTTTACTTGGTTTCACTTTTGGGAGCAATGGTGAAAATGGCCGGGGATTTATTGAAGACATTGGTCAGGCAGAACCGGGGAATATATTGAATGCCATTCTGGGAGGCATAATCTTTAATGCTTCCAACATCTTACTTGTTGCTGCAATGGCAATTGCAGGTATGGCTGTGGCTTTTCCTGTAGGTGTTGGAATTGCATTGGCTCTGGGGGTTATTATTAATTATGTTTTTGCACCACAGGGCAACGCGATGTGGCTTTTTGGCGGAGTTTCTCTGATAGTCGCTGCTATCATTATTGATGCAATTGCCTATAAAAAACATAGTGCATCATTACAGAAAGTCTCAAGCAAAGGAATACTCTTATCACTATCTGCCGGAGTTTTGATGTCGCTGTTTTATCGCTTTGTGGCCAGTTCGATGGTTACCAGTTTTGAAGTACCTGAAGCAGGAAAATTAACTCCCTACACTGCAATTTTCTTTTTTGCATTAGGCGTATTGATAAGCAATTTCCTTTTTAACTATTTAATTATGAAGAGACCCTTCGTTGGAGAACCCCTTTCGTTTAAAGATTATGCAAAAGGAAGTTTTGGGGTTCATCTTACCGGCGTCCTTGGAGGTGTGATCTGGAACATAGGTATGTCGATGAGTATTATTGCATCGGGGAAAGCCGGATTTGCAATCTCCTATGGATTGGGACAAGGCGCCACACTTATTGCAGCATTATGGGGTGTTTTTATCTGGAAAGAGTTTAAGGGAGCTTCAAAATCTGTTAATACTTTGGTTTTCTTTATGTTCCTCGCATACCTGGCTGGATTGGCTTTATTGGTATATGCAGGGGCCTAGTTGGAAGAATGCGACAAACGAAAAACTGAAACTCCTGATTAACAAGGGTTCCGGTTTAACCGGAGTGCGGGTACGGATGGATTTGATCACTTCCGGAATGATGGCGCTATCTTCTTCCAGGTCATAATCATCTTGAAGTCCAAGCCAAAACTTTGCTGTTGTGCCGAAGTATGCACTAAGTCTAAGCGCGGTATCAGCAGTAATTCTTCTATTTCCCTTGATAATCTGTGATATCCGGGTCTGAGGAATATCAACATCTTTTGATAGACGATAGGCCGAGATGCTCATCGGAATGAGGAATTCCTCGAGTAGAACCTCCCCGGGATGTATGTTTGCCAGCTTTTCCATTCCTTTACTATTTATGATAATCGACAATCTCAGCGTCAGTAACCTGACTTGTTTTCCATCTGAAAATTATTCTCCATCCTGTGAAGTCCAGCTCTTTAAACGGCTGATTTATTCCATTGATTTTTCGGTCTTCTCAATCTTTGTTTTCAGGGTATCCGCTAATTCGTTAAGTTTCACAATGGCTACCAAAGCGGTCAGAATTGCCAAACTTAGTGCAATGATTAAAAGGACTATTTTGGTCATGATGCGAACCAACTTAGACTTAAATGGTTTTTTTGTAATCAGCCGATCATAAACGGAAAATCGCTTATTAAAAAGAAGCCAGGAATAAAATACCCATAAGAAGACATACCAGATTCCGAGCAAATTCCAGACATCTCGATATTCAATAAAGCAAAAGAATATCAATGCCCCAAGGACCGTCATCAAGTTAACCTTAAATGCTTTAGTCAGAAAGCTGCTTTTCTTGTCTGATGGAAAATATCGAAGCAATTCGAACAAAACAACGATTGACATTATTAAAAAGAAACAGGACATCCATAATGCCATTATTTTAAATTTCAGGCTGTTGGCAAATATGGCACAAGCGATCATTACACCAAATACCGTTAACAATTGATTGTTTTCATTCACGTAATCGCGAAGACTTGTTTTTAATATTATCCTGAGGGCTTTCTGTGGTTTTCTTTTTTATCATTTTCAAGGCTTTAATCGCCGCCTAAAGTTATAAAGAATTGACTTTGGCTTTATAAGTTTTTATCCTTTAAAGGGTAGCGATCGCATTCTACTTTTGAATACATCCGATTAATTATCAATCAACAAGCGATGAGCGCAGAAGAAGAAATCAAATCCTGGATCGATTCCGGAACGGATTACAATACCGGGGTCAACCTTTTTGCCCGCTATGGGCGAAACGCGACCCTGAAGAAAACCTTTCCCGGAAGGTAAAATCGTTACCGGGATAAGCTACGATATGAACTTGAAAAGCTCGCAGGACTGACTCCGACCATTGCAGCAGCTAAAGTTTTGCTTCCGGTTCGATATGCACGTCCGGCCAATCCGCTACCGCTGGATCAACCGGAAATCCCGTCAGCGGTTGATGAGTCAGAGCTTCCACCGATCATTCGCCGGCTGAAGATGGAATTTCGGGGTCTCTATCTGGAGAGATCCGTACTTCACCGTAAACTGAAACAGGTTCCCTCCGATGATCGCATGGAAACTGTAGAAGCCCGGAAAGCTATCATCGATGAAATTGCAGTACGCTCCGGAAGAATGGATACTTTCTGGCAAGAAAACGAGCGATGGAAAGATTCCGGCATCCTTCCGGATGAGTCACTCTTCCAAATACAACAACCCAAAAAAGAAATGTCCGTTCCGGAAATTGTCCGCCAGATTGATAACCTCGGGAAAACCTACAAGGAGCTGAGCGGTCAGATCAATATCCTGGGGACACTCAGTATCCAGGAGAAAAAAGATCTACAGGATAAGATAGATAAAACGATTGAGCTTGCAGAAGCCGAGATTGCATTGGTCGAGACCAAACAGCTGCAAATCCAAAAAGATAACACCCGCGTAACCCTTTGGCAAAAAGTCGTCAATGTCATCAAATCCGGTGGAATGATTCAGAAAGGTATGATGCTGGATGTGCAAAGCGCCATGGAAAACGGCATGAATGCTGCGAAGGAGCTGAATCCCGAGATCGAAAAACTGAAGGATAACCTGGTAAACCTGAAAAATCGGAAAACCGACCTGTCGGATATCCTGAACGCCGAAAGCCTTGGAGATGCGATCCCATCGGAAACTCTCGAACAACTGGAAACCAGCTCACGAAGTATTCGACTGCCCTGAAAGGTGTCGCAATCGGCGGAGAGGAGTACATCCGGATTCAGAAAAAAATTACGGATGTGAATAACCGACTCGCCCAAGCCCGGGGAGTTGAAGTCCAGGGAGGTAATACCGATAAGTTCGATGAAAAAACCGCCCGGATGAAAGCCTATGGGGAAGCTTATGAAGAAACCCTTCGTCATCTTGGGATACCGAGAAGGATCTTCAGGAAGAATTAGCGGAATTGGTTGAAATCGACTTACGACGGTCAGTGGGAAATGCTCTGCACACAGCTCAAAGCAAACGGTATCGCCATCCTCAAAACCCGACACCCTGAAGCTCAGTAAAGACTTCTGGCTCCATGAATTCATACCCCCTGAGGTGTATTAAATGTCGCTCCGGAACTCGACCCTTTTCCTGGATGTCCGGCTCGTGAAATTGGTTCAATACATCCGGGACCGGTTCGGGAAACCCATCACCGTCAATGACTGGATGAACGGGGGAACTTTCA
>Ga0163199_1000641_pt1 | contig 21993 bp, 16 predicted proteins | sample PL_2010_150m_FD_113537 | JGI IMG/M metagenome (GOLD analysis project Ga0163199, IMG submission 113537) | Freshwater microbial communities from Powell Lake, British Columbia, Canada to study Microbial Dark Matter (Phase II) - PL_2010_150m | ecosystem: Environmental > Aquatic > Freshwater > Lake ...
CGACATCACCGACACGCCACCCAACTCGCGCGGCCTGGGCATCGTGTTCCAGAGCTACGCGTTGTTTCCGCACATGTCGGTGTTCGACAACGTCAGTTTTGGCCTGGAGATGCGGCGCGTCTCCCGCGACGAGCGCCAGCAGCGCGTGAAGCGCACGCTGGCCCTGGTGCATCTGGAAGAGCTCTCGCACCGCTATCCGCGTGAGCTCTCGGGTGGCCAGCGTCAGCGCGTGGCGTTGGCGCGTGCGCTGGTGATCGAGCCCGCCGTGTTGTTGCTCGATGAACCTCTCTCGAATCTGGATGCCAAGCTGCGCGAGGAGATGCAGTTCGAGTTGCGGCAAATCCAGCGCAAGGTCGGCACCACCACCATCATGGTCACGCACGACCAGACCGAGGCCATGTCGATCAGTGACCGCGTGGTCGTGATGCAGGCGGGGCGCGTGACGCAGATCGACGCGCCGTTCAAACTCTACGAACAGCCGCAATCGCGTTTCATCTCGACCTTTGTCGGCAAGGCCAATCTGCTGCCGGGCCGGGTCGGCAGTGCGGGTGCTCGCGCCCGCATCGATCTGGGTGCTCTGCAAGTCGAAGTGGATGGCACCGGACTTGCACCAGGATCCGAAATCATGCTCAGCCTGCGGCCGGAAAAAATCAGCTTTGTTCCGGCAGGGCAGGGTCAAATCGACGGCGTGGTGGCAGCGCGCTTTTTTCTGGGAAGCCAGTGGCTTTATCACCTCAGCACGGCGCTGGGTACCTTGCAGGTGGCGTACCCCAACGGGGATGTGCTGCCGCCCGAGGAGCAGAGCCGCACCGGTCTGGCATGGGACGCCGCTTCCCTGCGTGTGCTGACATGAAACTGGGCCGCCAAGCCACGCCCTGGGCGCTGTCGGCGCCGGCGCTGTTGCTGTTTGCCTGCATGCTGCTGGTGCCGCTGGGCCTGACGGCGGTGCTTTCCTTCAACGTCTTTGATCACAGCACCGGCGTCAAGAATGAGTTCACCCTGGCGCACTACCTTGCTGTGCTGAGTGACGAGTATTACTACGGCATCTTCTGGCGCACCTTCTGGATCTCGGGCGTCACCACCCTGATCTGTCTGGCCATCGGCGCGCCCGAGGCCTACGTGCTCAGCCGCATGGGCAACCCCTGGCGCTCGATTTTTCTGCTGGTGGTGCTGGCGCCCTTGCTGGTCTCCGTGGTGGTACGGGCTTTTGGCTGGAGCATGCTGCTGGGTCCTCAGGGCTTGGTCAACCATGCACTGCAGGCAGTGGGCCTGGGGCCGGTGCGCATTCTCTACACCGAGTGGGCGGTGGTGATTGCCCTGGTGCACGTGATGCTGCCCTTCATGGTGATCCCGGTCTGGACGTCCCTGCAAAAGCTCGACGCTGCTGTTGAAAACGCTGCGCTGTCGCTCTCGGCATCGCAATTCACGACGCTGCGCCGCATCGTGCTGCCACAGGTGCTGCCCGGCATTCTGTCGGGCAGTCTGATCGTGTTCGGACTGAGCGCCAGTGCGTTTGCGATTCCGGGACTGCTCGGCGGCCGGCGTCTGAAGATGGTGGCCACCGTGGTCTACGACGAGTACCTGCATGAACTCAACTGGCCGCTGGGCGCGGCGCTGGCGCTGATCCTGCTGGTGGCCAATCTGCTGGTGATGCTGAGCTACAACCGCGTGCTCGAAGGCCGCTACAAGAAATCACTGGGCTAGTCATGTCAAAGAACGGACCCCTTGCCCTTGCCTTCAATGCGTTGGTGATCAGCTTCATGCTGGCGCCGCTGCTGATTGTCTGCATTGTTGCCTTCACACCCGCCAACACGCTGACGATACCCACCACCGAGTTCTCGCTGCGCTGGTTCAGGGCGGTGTTCGCGCACCCGGACTTTGTCACCTCCTTCTGGAACAGCCTGTGGCTGGCGATTTCTTCGGCCACGATCGCCACACTGATCGCCATTCCCGCTGGTCTGGCCATCACGCGTTTCGACTTCGCCGGGCGCGACGCGCTGAACGCGCTGTTTCTGTCACCTCTGATCATTCCGCATCTGGTGCTGGGCGTGGCCATGCTGCGCATGTTTTCACTGATTGGCGCCACCGGCAGTTTCCAGTGGCTGGTGCTGGCCCATGTGGTGGTGATCACACCCTACGTGCTGCGGCTGGTGGTGGCGGCTTCCGTCGGCGCCGACCGCAGTTGCGAGCAGGCAGCGCTGTCGCTGGGCGCCAGCCATGGCACCGTGTTTCGCCGCGTCACCCTGCCCATGATCCTGCCGGGTGTCACGGGTGGCTGGCTGCTGGCTTTCATCAACAGTTTTGACGAAGTGACGATGTCGATCTTTGTCACCTCGCCTGCCACGGTGACGCTGCCAGTGCGCATGTACATGTACGCCACCGAATCGATCGACCCGCTGATGGCTGCAGCGTCGGCGCTGATGGTCGGATTCACGGCGGCGGTGATGGTGCTGCTGGACCGGCTGTACGGCCTGGACAAGATTCTGGTGGGCGAGAAATGAGCCAGCCGGTCACCGGCCAGGCCCTGTTCAGGCGATTGAACGAGGCCGCGCGTGAGCGCATCCGCTTCACGCTCAACGGTCAGGCCTTGCACGCGCTGCAGGGCGACACCATCATGACTGCGATCCTGACGCAGCAAAGTCACCTGCGCCACTCGGAATTTGGCGCCACCGCGCGTGCCGGATTTTGCCTGATGGGCGCCTGCCAGGACTGCTGGGTGGACAGCGAGTCCGGTGAGCGTTACCGCGCCTGCTCCACCCTGCTGCTACCCGGCATGCGTTTGCTCACCCAGGCGGAGCCCACAGCATGAGTGGTGCTTTGCAGCCTGTCATTGTGGGCGCGGGTCCGGCGGGAATCCGGGCCGCGCAGACACTGGTGCGACATGGCCTGCGCCCGGTTCTGCTGGACGAAGCCAGCAAGGCGGGTGGACAGATCTACCGCCAGCCACCGGACGGCTTTCGGCGCAGCGGTAAATCGCTCTATGGCTTCGAGGCGGGGCGTGCCGCATCGGTGCACGCGGCGATGAGCGCCATCCAGGATGGCGTGGACTACCGTCCCGAAACCCTGGTCTGGAATGCCGAGGGCGGACAGCTCGACCTGCTGCAGTGCAGCCAGACCAAAACCCTGCCCTATTCGCATCTGATCGTCGCCACCGGCGCCACTGATCGTGTGCTGCCCTTTGCGGGCTGGACCACACCCGGGGTCTACAGCCTGGGCGGCGCCCAGGTGGCGCTCAAGTTTCAGGGCTGCAGTGTCGGCGAGCGCGTTGTCTTCATGGGCACCGGTCCGCTCCTGTACCTGGTGGCCTACCAGTATGCGAAGGCCGGTGCCAAGGTGCTGGCCGTGCTTGACAGTGCTCGCCTGAGTGACCAGATTGCGGCCTTGCCGGCTTTGCTGCAGCAGCCAGCCACGCTGGCCAAAGGCATGTACTACGTGGCCTGGCTGCGCTCTCACGGCGTTCCATTGCACGGAGGAGTGCGACCGCTGCGTGCCCTGGGACAGGAACGTGTGACAGCGCTTGAATGGCGTGACGATGCCGGTGAGCACCATCTGGACTGTGATGCCATCGCCTTCGGCTATGGCCTGCGCTCGGAAACGCAACTGGCCGACATTCTGGGTTGCTGCTTTGCCTTCGACGCCTTGCAGCGCGCCTGGCTGCCTGAGCGAGATGGCGCCGGGCGCAGCAGCGTCGGCGGCGTCTATCTGGCAGGCGACGGTGCCGGCATTCTGGGCGCGGATGCGGCCGAGTGGGCGGGGGAGCGTGCGGCGCTGGCCTTGCTGGCCGATGCCGGCGTTCAACTCGACAGCGCGAGCGTCGCTCGCGTCCTGACGCTGGAGCAAAAACTGGCACGCCAGCGGCACTTGCGCATCGGTCTGGAGCGCGCCTTTCCCCTGCCACCCGATTGGGCCGCGCAGGCAAGCGACGCGCTGCTGATCTGCCGCTGTGAAGAAGTCACGGCCGGCGATTTGCGCGCAACCGTGAAGGCGACGGGTGCGACCGAGATCAACCGGCTGAAAGCCTTGTCGCGTGTTGGCATGGGGCGTTGCCAGGGCCGCATGTGCGCGGCGGCGGCGGCCGAGATTCTCGCGCAGTGCACGGCTCAGCGCATAGAACAGACCGGTCGCCTGCGCGCGCAAGCACCGGTGAAGCCGATTCCATTTGCCTTGGCCGAACAGAAGGAGCCCTCGTGACCGAGCGCCTGCGCAGCGACGTGGCCATTGTGGGCGGCGGCATCGTCGGCACCTCGGCTGCGCTGGCGCTGCGCCGCATGGGTCTGTCAGTCACCTTGCTGGAACGCGACTTCTGTGGTTCGCGCTCCAGCGGCGTCAACTACGGCGGTGTGCGCCGGCAGGGGCGCTCGCTGGTCCAGTTGCCGCTAACCCAGCGCGCCCACGGCATCTGGGGACGCCTGCCGAAACTGATCGGCATCGATGGCGAGTACATCCGCTGCGGCCACCTGAAGATCTCGCGCAGCCAGGCCGATATGGCGTCTCTGGCAGCTTAGCGGGAACGCAGCCGGGGCTTTGGCATGGACCTGCAACTTTTGGCAGCCAGCACGCTGCGCGAGCGCTTTGCCTGGCTTGGCGAGCGCGCCGTCGGCGGCTCGCTGTGTCCGCAGGACGGGCACGCCAATCCGCGCCTGGTGTCGCCCGCCTTTGCGCGCGCTGCAGCCAGGCTGGGCGCAGACGTTCGGGAGCAAACCCGGGTTGACGAATTGGCGCATGACGGCAAGGACTTTGTGCTGTTGACCGCCACCGGTTTGGAACTGCGCTCGCGTTTCCTGCTCAATTGCGCGGGTGCCTGGGCCGGGGCGATTGCAGAGCACTTTGGGGAGCTGGTGCCGATGGTGTCGGCGCACCCGGTGATGGCCGTGACGGAGCCGCTGCCGATGTTCATGAACCTGAGCCTGGGTGTGGAGGGCGGTGGTATTTATGCACGCCAGGCGCCGCGCGGCAATTGCGTCATCGGCGGCTCGCGCGGCTTTGCGCTGGACGCCCTGCGTGCGCGCCCGAGTCGGGACGCGATCTCGCTGGTCCTGCGCGGCACGGTCGAGTTATTGCCCAGGCTGCGCCACGCCCACATCATTCGCAGCTGGAGCGGCACCGAGGGCTATCTGCCCGACCACGAACCCGTGATTGGACCGAGTGCCAAGCAGCCCGGTCTGTTCCATGGCTTTGGTTTTGCCGGCGCCGGCTTTCAGATCGGCCCGGCCGTCGGCGAAGTGCTGGCCGAGCTGGTGCAGGGTGGCGCCAGCAGCACGCCCATTGCCGCGTTTTCCATTTCCCGTTTTTCCCCTGTTCCCGCATCCGCTACTTCAACCTAAAGGAGATTTTTCATGAAATACAGTTCTTCCATTTTCAAGACGACACGTCCAGCGGCGCTGAGCCTCGCAGTGGGCACGCTTGCACTCTCGGCCGGGCTGGCCGGCGCACAAACCAGGACGCTCTACATCGGCATGAACGGTGGCTCGATGGAGAAGACCTGGACCGAACACGTCTTCCCCGCGTTCGAGAAAGCCAACAACGCCAAGGTGGTGGTGGTGCCCGGTGGCTCGGCTGACATCCTGGCCAAGGCACAGGCGGCCAAGGACAAGCCGCAGATGCATGTGATGTTCCTTGACGACGGCGTGATGGTTCGCGCCATCGGCATGGGCCTGTGCGAGAAGATGAAGCCCAGTGCGGCCCTGAACGAAGTGTTTCCCACGGCGCGCTTCAAAGGCGACATGGCCACCGGCGTCACCATGGGCATGACAGGCCTCGCCTACAACAAGAAGATGTTCACTGAAAAGGGTTGGGCTGCACCGACCTCGTGGATGGACCTGGCCGACCCGAAATTCAAGGGCAAGGTGGTGTTCCAGTCGCTCTCGTCATCAACCTTTGGCCTGCACGGGTTCCTGATGTTCAACCGCATCAAGGGCGGCACCGACACCAATGTCGAGCCCGGTTTCAATGCCTGGAAGAGCAGCATCGGCCCCAATGTGCTGGAGTACATCCCGAGCTCGGCCAAGCTCTCCGAGATGATTCAGACCGGTGAAGCGGCGATTGCGCCACTGACACCGACCTCGGTGGCGACCTTGCAGGAAAAGGGCATTGCGGTGGAGTATGCGCAGCCCAAGGAAGGCTCGGTGGTGCTGATGGTGGGTGAGTGCGTGATCGCCAACAACAGCGAGCCCGCGCTGGCGCAAAAGCTGGCCGAGTACCTGCTGACGGCCGATGCCCAGGCTGCCGCATTGCAACACGGCAACCAGATCCCGTCGAACCCGAAAGCACCCGCTGTGGGCGACGATGCCAAGCTCAAACTCAAGCAGTTCGGTGAGTACATGAAGACCGCGGTGGTGGTCGACTGGAACGCCATCAACGAGAATCGGCCGGCGTGGAATGCACGCTGGAACCGCACCATCGAAAAATAAAGACTGACCATGAGCTACTGCACCGACATCCAGACCCTCTTCAAAACGCTGGGCCTCGCCGCCCCGCCCGACAGCGCGGACGGCATCGAGGTCCGCACGCCGATTGACGGCAGCCCCTTGGCGCGAGTGGCAGTCACCACAGACGCCCAGGTCAACGCCGCCATCGCGCGCGCGCAGGCACGCAGCCTGAGCTGGCGCGAGGTTCCGGCGCCCAAGCGCGGTGAACTGGTGCGCGCCTTTGGCGAAGCGGTGCGTCGCCACAAGGAGCCGCTGGGTCGCTTGATCTCGCTGGAGACCGGCAAGATCGTGCAGGAGGGCTTGGGTGAGGTGCAGGAGGTGGTGGACATCTGCGAGTTCGCCGTGGGTCTGTCACGTCAGCTTTACGGCCTGACCATTGCCAGCGAGCGGCCCGAGCACAAGCTGCTGGAGACCTGGCATCCGCTGGGTGTGGTGGGCATCATCTCGGCCTTCAATTTTCCGATGGCGGTTTATGCCTGGAATGCGGCGCTGGCGCTGGTCTGTGGCAACACGCTGGTCTGGAAGCCGTCGGAAAAAGCGCCTTTGTCGGCATTGGCACTCTCCGGGCTACTGCTCAAGACCGCGAGCGAGCAGGGAATCGACCCGGTCGGCCTGGCCGAACTTCTGATTGGCGAACGCGTTGTCGGCGAGGCGCTGGTCTCGCATCCGGCGGTGAAACTGGTCAGTGCCACCGGCTCTACCACCATGGGGCGCGCCGTCGGTGTGGCTTGCGCCTCGCTGTTCAAGCGCTCGCTGCTGGAACTCGGTGGCAACAATGCGGCAATAGTCTGCCCCTCGGCCAATCTGGAACTGGTGGTGCGCGGCGTCGCATTTTCGGCGGCCGGCACAGCGGGACAGCGCTGCACCAGCTTGCGTCGACTGATCGTGCACCGTTCGGTCTATGCGGCGCTGGTAGCGTCCCTGGTTCGGGTCTTTGAGCGCCTTCCGGTGGGTGATCCGCTGGCCGCCGGCACGCTGGTGGGTCCCTTGATTGATCAGCGTGCTTTTGAGGCCATGCAGCAGGCGCTGGAGCGCGCACGCCAGGCCGGGGCCAAGGTGCACTTTGGGAATCGTGAAGTGGTGGGCGAGGCTGCCGCGTTCTACGTGCGCCCGGCCATTGTGGAGTTGGCCACGCAGACCGGGCCGATGTTGCAGGAAACCTTTGCACCGATTCTGTACGTGGTGCCTTACGACAGTTTTGATGAGGCGATCGCGATCAACAACGCGGTCAGCCACGGCTTGTCGTCCGCCGTTTTTACACAGGATTTGCGCGAGGCAGAAATCTTTACCTCGGCGCGTGGCTCCGACTGCGGTATTGCCAACGTCAACATCGGCACCAGCGGTGCGGAGATCGGCGGCGCCTTTGGTGGCGAGAAGGAAACCGGCGGTGGCCGTGAATCCGGCTCCGACGCCTGGAAAGCCTATATGCGCCGCGCTACCAACACCATCAACTACGGCAGCACACTGCCGCTGGCGCAGGGGATCAGGTTTGAGGTGTAGGCGGGCATTTGCCCGTTCAGGATGAATTGGTCGGCCAGCCGATAGCCCATGGCTTTGTAGCCCCTTTGGCGCTTGTCCCACATCCGCAGCAATACTGGGTGGCCGGTGTCTACGAAATCGATGATGCGCACATCGGTCTTGCTGGCGTGCTCGCGGTGCAGACGGCCAGCATACTGCTGCAAGGTTCCTTTCCATGAAATCGGCATAGCCAGTACAAGTGTGTCCAGCGGCGGGTGGTCAAAACCTTCGCCGACCAGTTTGCCGGTGGACAGCAAGACGCGTGGCTCACCTTGTGGCAGTGCGTTCAACTGGTCAACCACTGCAGCGCGCTGCTTCTTTGGCATTCGGCCGTACAAGGTGTAAAGAGTCTCCACCTTGCCTGCCAATTCCAAAGCGATAGCTTGTAGATGCTCGGTACGTTCGGTCAACAGCAGCACTTTGCGTCCGGCCTGGAAAGCTTCCATCACATCGGCGGCAATGGCGCTGGTGCGATCGGAATCATTGATAAGGTGACTGAACACATCCTGAATCCCGGCTGCAGGGGGCAATTCGATATTTGTTGCCAGCGTATGCGGCACGATCAGCAAGTCATGCTGTGCATTGGTGGACTTTGTAGCGGTATGCCGGGTTGGACCGCACTGCATGAAGATGATCGGTTGCTGGCCATCACGACGAATAGGTGTAGCAGTGAGTCCGAGCAAATACTTCGCCCTGACTCGTTTGAGAATGGCATCAAACGATGCTGCCCCGATATGGTGGCATTCGTCTACGATGACATGACCATAGGTCTCGACCAGTTCGTTGACCTCACCTTTGCGTGATAGAGACTGCATGACCGCGATGTCGATTTTTCCTGTGGGTTTGACCTTGCCGCCGCCAATCGTTCCGACCAGGCCCTTGCTCGCGCCAAGGAAAGCTTGCAGGCGCTCCTGCCATTGCTTGAGCAACTCCGTTCGATGCACCAGTACGAGGGTGTTCACACCACGTTGCGCGATCAGCGCGGCAGCGGCGACGGTCTTGCCAAAAGCAGTCGGTGCGCAGAGCACTCCGGCATCGTGTTGCAACATCGCGGCCACGGCGGCCTGTTGGTCGGGTCGGAGTGTCCCGGCGAAAACTGCATCGATGGGCTGCCCCGCATAACGCTCGTCGATGATTTCGCATCTGATGCAGTTATCGCGCAGCAGTTCCTCGGCGGCATCAAGACAGCCCCGAGGTAGCGCGATGTGATTCGGGTAGTTTTCAGCGCAGCCGATCACGCGGGGTTCGTTCCAAACGCTGAAGCGCATCGCTTGCGCCTTGTAAAACTCGGGGTTCTGAAAGGCTGCGAGACGGATCAGACGGTTGGCCAATGGTTGTGGCAGGTGGGCTTTCTCAAAGTAAACGAGATTGGCCAATGTGACCGTAAGTGACTTTGGCATTGGTATGGTCAATTTCTTAGCCAATGACCGAGACCGCTTCCATGGCTCCTTCTGGTCTTCCTCATCAATAAATGTGACATCCAGTGGGTGCACGCCGCCCGTAGCGCACAGGATGGTTGGCTCAACGTCATGTGCGGGCATAGTCCGAATGGACGCCAGGAACTCCCACTGATCCGGATAGGGATGCCATGCAGCGTCCACAAACACGCTACAGTCGTTTTCACGTGGTCGCTTTTGCAAAGGCAAAGCAATCAAATTGCCGAAGCCACCTTTTGGCATCGTGTCTTGATTTGGGAACAAACGGTCATAGGATTCCAGTTTCAATTGTCTTGTGCGGGCACAGGTATGACTGATGAGAGCTGTGCCAAGGCGGCGGGCATCCCGGGCTGAAACACTTCCCGAGAAGAATACCCAAGCGTGTGCGCCATTGCCAGATCTGGAGATTTCGAGCGCGACTGGTACACCCAACTCGTGGCAGGATTGCGCGAATGCCTGTGCATCTTCGCGCCAGTCGGATCCATCGAAATCGCAGGCGAGAAAATAGCAAGTGTCGTCCGGTAACAGTGGATAGACACCGACCGTGCGTTTTCCGACAAGGTGCTCATAGATGACGGCGTCTGATAAGGGTGTCAGCAGGCGATTGCCGCAATCCGTGCATTTGATGTGCCGCTTGTCGCACACCCCGGCGAGCCACTCATTGGCGCAGGCCGGGGTGTAGCCCGACTTGCCGCCTTCCTTGGCTTCCCAACGGACCGGGAACACGTCAACGCGGCCACGGAACAAGCGACGAAAGAGCGCGATTTTGTCTTTGGTGCTGAAGCGCGCAGGCTCAGACTCTGCAGCAATGATTGCGGACGATTTCGGCTCTGGGGGCAAGCGCCAGTGGATCCTGTGTTCGTCCAGGAGTTCGACGAGGCGGGCGTTTTCAGCCCGCAGCGTCGCTAGTGAATCATTCACCGCCGCCTTTCGATCTCACTGCGCAGTTGTCGACCAAGTGGCGTTAAACGGTAACGTTGTCTCGTGCTGCGAGGGGTGTCTGGAAGAGTCATTTCCAGGTAGCCCGCTGCTATGGCGGGCACCAGGTACGCTTTACGGAAATGCTCTGCATTCCTTAGCCCCATCGCCGCCTGCAAGGCAGGCCTGGGCATCTCCCCTATCGTTACCTTTAGCAAGGCTGCGACTTCCCCGGTGACATCCGTGGTGACATCCGTGGTGACATCCGTGGTCGGCTGTTGCGCAAGCGGATGCACCGGCAGTCGAATCACATAGGCGCAGCGATCATCGTCTGTCTCAAACAACGGAGCCGGTGATCCATTGGCCGCCATTACATTCAAGATCTTGGGCATGCCGGTAGAACGTCCCTCGGTCAGTTCCAGCTCCTTCAAAAATTCACCAATGCGCCGGTTGCGGTAACGGCGGCTGACTGCGCGGCCGGCTTCAAAATCGGCCAACTTGATCGAGCGATCTGGCCCCGGAAAACTCAGTACCACCAGCTCTTCGCGGCTGATGCGCACCTCAATCGGTTCACGCTCTTCATACGATCGGTGGTACACGGCATTCACCAGTGCCTCTTCAATCGCCACGTAGGGGAAATTCCAGAGCCGCGTGGCCTCGGCCCGGTCCGGGTGTTTGATGACGGTTTCAAACAGATAATTGCCTTGGATATACTCCAGCGCCCTGCGTGTGATGAGGTCCAACGGACCTTTGAAAATCTTTTCCACAAAGCGGTCACCACCTGCGCCCTCTGGAAACCACACCACGTCAATCTGCGTACACGGAAAAAATCTTTCCGGTGTCTCGTTGAAAAACAACAAGCCTACATTCTTTGGCCAAGGCGATTCAGTCGGGCCACCCACCACATTCATTTGTCGGCCCAACGCTTCTACCGACAAAGCGGGTACTTCTTCGGCAAGTGCGCTACCTACCTCACGCAGATAGGCTTCCATCAGCGGCTTTGACAAATCGCTGACACTCGCGGTTTGGGCAAAGCGGTCGTCCCACGGTACCTTGGCCGTGAGGCTTAACAACTCTTGCTCGGTCTCGCCCTTGGCCTCTACCGTACTGCTGTAGCGGCGGATGTAGTAATGCCAGGTCTTGTGTTTGGCCTTCACGCTGGCAGGCACCTTGTAGGGCCGGGTCTGCCCGCCTGGGGCCCATAAAACCATCAGGTTACGGCCTTCCACCACTTCCACGCTCAGCGCCGGAAAGTAGGGTGGCTGAATCAACTGGCAGCCGGCCAGAAGCTCCTGCTGAATATTGTCGAGTTGATTGCTGGGTAGTCCCACCGGTGGAAACACTGGACGGCCGTGTGAATCGCAGTCCTGCCCGATGACCACATAACCGCCACCCAGATTCTCAAAGTCATTGGCGAAGGCGCAAACTGTGCGCAGGATCGGGTCCGGGTTCCAGCCTGCCTTGTATTCGATGCGCTCTCCTTCAACCTTGCGTTGGTGCAGCAGGTCGAGCAAATTGATGGGCAGTTTGTCGGCCATGATCTATCGACGAAAAAAGCTTTGCCGAAAGCACATCATGCGCGGGACGCTGCAAAAAATGCAACACTCTGAATCCCCGCCACGGTCAGCAGCAACGAGCCAAACAGATGCAGCGCGGCCGTGCCAAAAGCCAGCGCATAACGCTGTTGGCCCAGCATGCCAACCACTTCGGCCGAGAAGCTTGAGAAGGTCGTGAGCGCGCCCAGAAAGCCGGTGACCAGTGCCAGGCGCCAGACCGGGTCCAAGTCGGGCAGGCCCTGAAAAACAGCAACGCAGACGCCCACCAGGTAGCCACCGATCAGATTGGCAGCGAGCGTGCCCAAAGGGATCACAGCGCCCGGGCTGAGCCAGAGCCCGAGGCCCCAGCGCAACAGGGCGCCAAGGCTGGCGCCGATGCAGATGGCAATGACGGACAACATGACGCTGCCCTATCGCATCATCTGCTGCGGCAGCCAGGTGACGATGCCGGGGAAAATGTAGATCAGCGTCACGGCAACGCACATCAGGAAAAACATGGGCATGGTCACCTTGGCAATCCAGGTCAACTGGCGCCCGGTCATTCCTTGCAATACGAACAGATTGAAGCCTACCGGCGGTGTGATCTGCGCCATCTCCACGACGAGCACGATGAAGATGCCAAACCAGATGGCGTCGATTCCGGCGGCCTGCACGGTGGGCATCAGCACGCCCATGGTCAGCACCACCATGGAGATGCCATCCAGGAAGCAGCCCAGGATGATGTAGAAAATGGCGAGCGCCACGATCAACTGCGCCTGGCTCAGACCCAGCGATGCGATCCACTCCGCCAGATGGCGTGGCAGACCGATGTAGCCCATGGCCAGTGTCAGGAAGGCGGCCCCGGCAAGGATGAAGGCAATCATGCAATACAGGCGTGTCGCACCCATGATGGCATCGCGAAACGTGGCCCAGTTCATGGAGCCTTGCAGCGCCGAGATGACCAGCGAGCCCAGTACGCCAACGGCGGCAGCTTCGGTTGCGGTGGCAACGCCGGAGTAGATCGATCCCAGCACGGCAATGATCAGTGACACCACCGGAATCAGACTGGTGGAGGCTGCGAGCTTTTGCATGAAGCTGTACTTGCCATCGGCGGCCGGCACTTGCTGCGGGTTGCGCAGTGCCCAGACCATGATGTAGCCCGAGAACAGCATGGCCAGCATGATGCCCGGCAACACACCTGCAATGAACAGCCTGGAAATGGAAACTTCGGCCGCTACGCCATAAACGATCATGATGATGGAAGGTGGTATCAAGAGGCCCAGCGTGCTGGCACCGGCCAGGGTGCCGATCACCATGTGCTCCGGGTAGCCGCGCCGCGTCAGCTCAGGCAGGGTCATCTTGCCGATGGTGGCGCAGGTTGCGGCACTCGAGCCAGACACCGCGGCAAAAATCGTGCAGCCGATCACGTTGGTGTGCAGCAGGCGGCCCGGCAAGCCCTGTACCCAGGGTGCCAGACCCTTGAACATGTCGTTGCTCAGGCGGGTTCGAAAGAGTATTTCTCCCATCCACACAAACAGCGGCAGCGCGGTAAGCGTCCAGCTTGAGGAGGAACCCCACACGGTGACGGCCATGGCGTCGCCCGCCGGGCGCGACGAAAACAGCGTCACCGCGATCCAGGCAACGCCGGTCAGGGTCAGGCCGACCCAGACACCGCTGCCCAGGATCAGCAGCAATGCAATCAAAAGTGCAGCGGTTATGACAAGATCATTCATGGTCTGAAGACTTCACTCGTTGCGCAGGGCTTCGTCGCTGCTGCGCTCGACGCGCTTGCCGGAAATTTCAAGCACCAGTTCGTCCAAAAACGCAATGGCCAGGATCACTGTACCGACGGCCATGGCGATCTGCGGGATCCAGAGCGGTGTGGCGTCGTTGGAGGTTGATATGTCGTGAAAGGTGTGCGATTGCCAGGCCAGGCGGCAACTGTAGAACGCAAACATGGTTGACAGCGTCGTGGCAAAGCCAAACGCCCAGATCTCAAGACCTTTCTTCCAGCGGCCTTTGAGAGCGCTCAGAACCAGTGTCACACGAATGTGTTCGCCGCGCTTCAAAGTGTGGGCCAGCGCCAGGAAGCCGCTGGCCGCCATCAGGTAACCCGCGTAGGCATCGGTGCCGGGCAGGTGAAAGTGCAACTGTCGCCCCAAAATCGATAGCAGCACCATGCCAAGCAGGCCAACCATGAAAAGCGCCGCCAGGGCGGCGGCGCTGTTGTACAGGGCGTCAAGCGCTTTGCGCATGGAGGACCCGTTTCCGATCAGGGCTTCAGGAAAGCGTCCACCAGGCTCTTGCCTTCGGGTCCGGCCTTCTCCAGCCATTCTTTGAGCATCACGTCGCCCACCTTCTTCATGTCAGCCTTGAGCTGAGCCGAGGGTGCAACGATGTTCATGCCATTGGCCTTGAGTTTGTCCAAAGAGTCGGTATTAGCCTTCTTGGAGGCAATCAAGCCACGCGCTTCGGCGTCTGCGGCGGCCTTTTGCAATGCCTGCCTGGTGGGCGCATCCAAAGCGTCAAGAGCGGCCTTGTTGACGATCACAGCGTTCTTGGGCAACCAGGCCTGGGTGTCGTACCAGTACTTGATGTGCTCGTAGGTCTTGGTATCAAAACCGGTGGAGCCGGATGACATATAGGACTCGATCACGCCGGTGGCCATGGCCTGCGACAACTCGGCAGCCTGGACCGTGACGGGTTGCGCGCCAACCAACTCGGCAATGCGGGCCGTGGCCGGGCTGTAGGCGCGCCATTTGACGCCCTTGAGATCAGCGCCGGAGCTGATGGGTTTCTTGACGTAGATGCCTTGCGGTGGCCACGGCACAGCGTACAAAAGGGACATGCCCTGCTCAGCCAGCTTCTTCTCCAGGAAAGGTTTTTGCACCTTGTAGAGCTTCATGGCTTCGTCGTAGCTGTCGGCCAGGAAGGGCAGGCCGTCGGCACCAAAAAGCTGCCATTCATTCTGAAAGTTGACCAGCAGAATTTCACCGATCTGCGCCTGACCACCCTGCACGGCGCGCTTGATTTCCGGCGCCTTGAACAGTGAGCCGTTGGCGTGCACCGTGATCTTCAATTTGCCGGCGCTGGCCTTGTCTACATCGTTGGCGAACTGGGTCAGGTTCTCGGTGTGGAAGTTGGTTGCCGGATAAGCGGCCGGCAGATCCCATTTGGTCTGGGCCGCAGCTGTGCCAGCGACTAACGTGATGGTCAAAGCGGTGACGGTGGTGCTCAAGGCGAACAGACGACGTTTCATAAAAACTCCGGTTGATTTGGTTGGCGAATCGGGTACCTAAATGTAAGCCATGTGGCGTCGATTTAAGGGCCACGGTTCTCGGTGTTTTCCCTAAATGTCGACAAATTGTCGATAAATCGTGCTTGTGCTGCCTACAATCGTTTTCACGCAACAAAGATGCCAACCAGGAGTTTGTTCATGGCCAAGAAATCAGCGCTACCGGTATCGACTGCGCTGCAGCCGGCGCAAGCGCCGCCCATCGTCTCGTCGGCCCATCTGGTGTCGCCGCGCAGCGCCGAGATGAGCGAGTTCGAGTTCGGCCTGATCGTGGCTGGTAACGCTTTTCACCGCTGGATCGCGCACTGCATGAGCAGCGCCGGCCTGAAAGACCTGACGCCGCTGGACGTGCTGGTGCTGCACCACGTGACGCACCGCGCCCGCGACAAGCGGTTGGCCGACATCTGCTTCATCATGAATGTGGAAGACACGCATCTGATCAATTACTCGCTCAAGAAGCTGCAGAACCTGACCGTCGTTGCTTCAAGCAAAAGCGGCAAGGAAGTGACCTACGCGGCGACCGATCTGGGGCGCAGCTATGTAGCGCGTTATCGCGAGATCCGCGAATCCTGTCTGATCAATGCGCTCAATGCCGACGATGCGCTGAACCGCGACATTGGTGAACTGGCACGCTTGCTGCGTCTGCTCTCGGGTATTTACGACCAGGCGGCGCGCTCGGCCGCGAGCCTATAGAACTCACTTTTGAGCACTTTGAAAAAAGATGGAGAGCTATCCAATGAGCACCCCACCCCAATCGCCTCCACGCTGGCAATTCTGGATCGATCGAGGCGGCACTTTCACCGACGTGGTGGGGCGCCGACCGGATGGCTCTCTTGTGACGCACAAACTGCTGAGCGAGAACCCGGAGCAGTACCGCGACGCAGCTGTGGCCGGCATCCGGCACCTGCTGGGTTTGCAGCCCGGTCAGGCGGTGACCCCAGAGCAGGTGGCCTGCGTGAAGATGGGAACCACGGTGGCCACCAACGCGCTGCTGGAGCGCAAGGGCGAGCCGACGCTGTTGGTGACAACGCGTGGTTTTCGGGATGCACTGCGCATTGCGTACCAGAACCGTCCCCGCATCTTTGACCGCAACATCGTGCTGCCGGAACTGTTGTACAGCGCGGTGGTCGAAGCCAGGGAGCGCTGCGGTGCGCATGGTGATGTGATCGAAGCGCTTGACGAGGCACAGCTGAAGACAGAACTGTTGGAGCAGTACCAGCGCGGCCTGCGTTCGGTCGCCATTGTCTTCATGCACGGCTATCGCTATACGGCCCATGAAGTGGCGGCCCGGCGCATTGCGGCGGAGGTCGGCTTTAGCCAGATCAGTACCTCGCATGAGACCAGCCCGATGATGAAGCTGGTGAGCCGGGGCGACACCACGGTGGTTGACGCCTACCTGTCGCCGATTCTGAAACGCTACGTGCAGCAGGTGGCGCAGGAGATGCCCGGAGTGAAGCTGTTCTTCATGCAGTCCTCCGGTGGCCTGACGGATGCCCACGCCTTCGCCGGCAAGGACGCCATTCTGAGCGGCCCGGCCGGTGGCATTGTCGGCATGGCGCGTACGGCGGCCATGGCCGGCATCGAGAAGGTGATCGGCTTTGACATGGGAGGCACCTCCACCGATGTCTCGCATTACGCCGGTGAGTTCGAGCGCGAATTCGAAACCCAGGTCGCCGGTGTGCGCATGCGCGCACCCATGATGAGCATTCACACCGTGGCCGCAGGCGGTGGTTCGATTCTGGCCTTTGACGGTTCGCGCTTTCGGGTCGGTCCGCAGAGTGCCGGCGCCAATCCGGGGCCGGTGAGTTACCGCCGTGGTGGGCCCTTGGCGGTGACCGATGCCAACGTGATGGTCGGCAAGATTGTTCCGCGCTATTTCCCCAAGGTCTTTGGCGTGGCCGCCAATGAGGCGCTGGACGGCGAAGTGGTGCGGGAAAAGTTTGCGGCACTGGCCGCGCAGACCGGCCGCGCGGCCGAGGACGTCGCCGAAGGCTTTATCAGCATCGCGGTGCAGCAGATGGCCAATGCCATCAAAAAGATTTCGGTGGCGCGCGGCTATGACGTCACGCGCTACACGCTGCAATGCTTTGGTGGCGCCGGTGGCCAGCATGCCTGCCTGGTGGCCGACGCACTGGGCATGACGCGTGTCTTCGTGCATCCGCTGGCGGGCGTGCTGTCAGCCTACGGCATGGGACTAGCGGACCAGAATGTGATTCGTGAACAGGCGGTGGAACTCAAGCTCGACGCGCAGGCGCTGCCGCAAATTGCGGCGCAGCTGGACCGTCTGGCTGCTCAGGCACAGGACGAGCTGCTGCGCCAGCAGGTCAGCCAGGGCGCGGTAGCCGTGCACCGGCGCGTGCATGTGCGCTACGAAGGCAGTGATGCTGCGCTGGTGGTGCCCTGTGCACCGCTCGCCGGTGACGCGCCCGAGGTGGTGCTGGCCGCGATCCAGTCCGCTTTTGAGGCAGCCTACCGGCAGCGCTTTTCTTTTCTGATGCAAGGCAAGGCGCTGGTGGTGGAGGCCGTTTCTGTCGAAGCGGTGGTAGCGGGCGATGCCCCGACCGAGCCGCGTCAGGCATTGCACGCTGTGCGTGATCTGCACGCCTGTGGCGCGGTGCGTGAGACCGTTCCCATGTACAGCGGTGGTCAGTGGGTGGATGCGGCGCTGCTGCTGCGCGAGGACCTGCGTCCGGGCGACATCGTGATGGGTCCGGCCATCATCGCCGAACAGAACGCAACCACCGTGATCGAACCCGGCTGGCAGGCCAGCGTGACCGAGCTCGATCACCTCGCGCTGCTGCGTCATGTCCCGCGCAGCGTGAAGTTTGCGGTTGGCACCAGTGTCGATCCGGTCTTGCTGGAAGTCTTTAACAACCTGTTCATGAACATCGCCGAGCAGATGGGGCTGCAACTGCAGAACACGGCGTACTCGGTCAACATCAAGGAGCGGCTGGACTTCAGCTGTGCGCTGTTCGATGCGGCGGGCAACCTGATTGCCAACGCCCCGCACATGCCGGTGCACCTGGGCTCCATGGGCGAGAGCATCAAGACCGTGATTCGTGAAAACGCCGGCAGCATGAACCCTGGCGATGTTTATGTGCTGAACGACCCGTACCACGGTGGCACGCACCTGCCCGACATCACGGTCATCACGCCGGTGTACCTTGACGACAAGCCGACTTTTTATGTGGGCTCGCGTGGCCACCACGCCGACATTGGTGGCATCACGCCAGGATCGATGCCGCCGTTTTCCACGCGCATCGAGGAAGAGGGCGTGCAGATCAACAACGTCAAGCTGGTGGACCGTGGCGTGTTGCAGGAGGCCCAGATCATCGCGCTGCTAAGTGGACGCGCCGTCGCCGGGCCGCCCCAAGACGGCGCAGCCCCCTCGGGGGGCAGCGAGGACACGATAGTGCCGAGCGTGGGGGCCATGTACCCTTCCCGCAACCCGCAGCAAAACCTCGCTGATCTGAAGGCGCAGATTGCCGCCAATGAAAAAGGCGTGCAGGAACTGCGCAAGATGGTCGAGCATTTCGGCCTCGACATGGTGCAGGCCTATATGCGCCATGTGCAGGACAACGCCGAGGAATCGGTGCGCCGCGTCATTACAAGCCTGAAAGACGGCAGCTTCACCTTGGCGCTGGACAACGGCGCGCAGATCCAGGTGGCGATCCGTGTCAACGTAACAGAGCGCAGTGCGGTGATCGATTTCACCGGCACTTCAATGCAGCAGAGCAACAACTTCAATGCACCCAAGGCCGTCTGCATGGCCGCGGTGCTGTACGTGTTTCGCACGCTGGTGGATGACGACATTCCGCTCAATGCGGGTTGCCTCAAACCACTTTCGGTGATCATTCCCGAGGGCTGCATGCTCAATCCCAATCCACCGGCTTCGGTGGTTGCGGGCAATGTGGAAACATCGAGTTGCATCACCAACGCGCTCTACGGCGCGCTGGGTGAGATGGCGGCCAGCCAGTGCACCATGAATAACTTCACCTTTGGCAATGCACGCTATCAGTACTACGAAACCATCTCGGGTGGCTCCGGGGCCGGTAAGGGCTTCCACGGCACCGACGTCGTGCAAACCCACATGACCAATTCGCGCATGACCGATCCCGAGGTGCTGGAGTTCCGCTTTCCGGTGCGGCTCGACAGTTACGCGATTCGCGCCGGATCGGGTGGTGCCGGTCAATGGCATGGCGGCAATGGTGGCGTGCGCCGGGTGCGGTTTCTGGAACCCATGACTGCCAGTATTCTCTCCAACGGCCGGGTTCATCCTTCTTTTGGCATGGCCGGCGGGCTGTCCGGGCAGCCCGGTGTGAATCGGGTGCTGCGCGCCGATGGACGGGTGGAAGAACTGGCGCACATCGGGCAGGCCGAGATGCAGGTGGGCGACGTGTTCGAGATTGCTACGCCGGGTGGGGGAGGGTACGGCCGCCCATGATCATGTGGTGGCCGCAGCCTGGGTTGTGCGGCCAAGCATCCTCCGACGACGCATTGCCATGGCTCTATGGGGCAAACGGCTCAGTGGCTCACAGGGGTTCAGTACCGATTCTGATCATGCGAGTGCGCCGCCGGTGTGCCAGCAGGAGTCCGCCGAAGAACAATACCAGACCGGGAATGGCCCACGGCCACGCCGCTTTGAGTTTTGGCACCAGGAAGTGCCAAACCGCATAGCGCATTGCCGTTTTTTGCAGGTCGAAACCTTGCGGGATCGGTAGCACGCCGTTGGCGCGCACGTATTCCTCGTAATCGATGAGCATGGATTTGAAGCGTTCGGGCTGGCTACTGCCCAGATCGTGCACCTCGCCCGGATCGGTCTTGAGATCGTAGAGACGCCACTGTCCATCGCCCAGGGGCGCAATGTTCTTCACCAGTTTGTAATCGCCCTTGAACAGCGCCGCGGATCCCGCCAACTCGTAGCCAAGCGCTTCATCGGATGCATGAACGTAGTCCGTCTTGCCCTGCAGCATGGGCAACATGCTGCGCCCGCTCAAGGGTTCGACTTTGTTGCCGCGGTAGGTTCCGTCATGCGGCTTGATGCCTGCGACATCGAGCAAAGTCGGGACAATGTCGTTCACATGGGTCAGCGCCTTGATCGTGCGCGACAAGGGCATGCCCGGCACGCCCGAAATGATGAGTGGAACGCGCAGGCCGCCCTCGCCGGCAAAGTACTTGTAGCCATTCAAGGGTGAGTTGGTGGCGCTGGCCCAACTCGGGCCATTCGCCGAAAACGTGCCTTTGCCTCCGGGTGGATCGGCGTCGGTATCGTAGTTCATGCGCACCCAGGTACTGGAGGCGGGAATATTCAAGGGATCGGCCGGATCGGAGCCGTTGTCGGACAGAAAGACAAATACGGTGTTGTCGTACTGACCGCTGGCCTTGAGGTGGGCCAGCAAACGGCCCACCTGAAAGTCCATCGCTTCGGCCATACCGGCGTAGACCTCCATGTGGCGCGCTTGCTGGCGCTTCTTGTCCACAGTCAGCCGATCCCAGTCTGTGGTGCTCGCCAGTGCAACCATGTCGGTCCCTGGCGGAATCAAACCCAAAGCAGCGGAACGGTCACGCCGCGCTTGACGCAGGGCGGTCCAGCCCTGGTCGTAGCGGCCGCGGTATTTTTGGACGAATTCGGCTGGGGCTTGCAGCGGAATATGGTTGGCCTGAAAACCGATGTAGGCAAAAAATGGCTTCTTGTCCCTGTCGCTGGCGGCAATGTACTCGATGGCCTTGTCAACAAAGAATTTCGACGAGTAATAGTCCGCTGGCAATCCGGCTTCGCGGCCCTGCTCGAACCAGTAGGCTTTGTCGTACAGCATCATGTAGGTTCGCTTCTCCCAATTGTCCGAGCCGCTGTCGGCTTGAATGAAAGAGCGCTCAAATCCACGGTTGCCCGGCAGTTTGTCTGGCGTTTTTCCCAAGTGCCACTTGCCGGTGATGTAGGTGTGGTAGCCGTTGTCCTTGAGCATCGTGGCCAGAGTGACGGCGTTGTCGTTGAGCGTACCGGCATAGCCCGGCTGTCCCTCATGCTCGGCAGGCATGGTTTCTGGCATGTTGCCCACGCCATTGCGGTGATTGTCGACGCCGGTCAGCAGCATGGAGCGCGTTGGCGAGCAAACGGCGGCCACATGAAAGTTGGAAAACCTGGCGCCGTGTTTGGCCAGCTCGTCAAGGTTGGGCGTGGCGATCTCGCTGCCGTAGGCGCCGACATCGGTGTAGCCCCAATCGTCAGCCACCAGCACGATGATGTTAGGGCGTGGCTTGTCGTTCGCCGCGGAACAGACCAGGCAAGCGCTTGTCAACAGCACGCTTACAAAACCCTGGCGAATCGGTCCGCTTGCGTAACGCATCTGTGTTGTCTCAGTGAGAACGGCATGTGATGTCACGTGAACCGCTATTATGTTTTCATTTTGAAGCTTCAACCTGGAGGTGCCCATGACAGCTGACCTGGTGATTCGCAGTGATTCTGCCGGAGTTGCGACCCTGACGCTGAACCGCCCCGACAAACTCAATGCCCTGACGCCGGCGGTCTTTGTTGCGTTGCGCGCGCACCTCGACGCCATTGCGGCAGACCCTGGCGTGGCATGCGTGGTACTGACGGGTTCAGGACGTTCGTTTTGCGCCGGCCATGATCTGGCGGCCATTGCCGAGCACACACTGGCACCGAGTGCGCACTTCGAGGCCGAGACCATCGATGCCCTTGAAGCCCTGCCGCAGCCTACCATTGCGCGCCTGCATGGCCATTGCTTTACCGGCGGGCTGGAGCTGGCACTGGGTTGCGACATTTTGCTGGCCGCCGAGTCGGCCCGGCTGGGCGACACCCATGGCCAGTGGGGGCTGGCTCCCATATGGGGCCTTTCGGTGCG
>Ga0163199_1000642_pt1 | contig 21987 bp, 20 predicted proteins | sample PL_2010_150m_FD_113537 | JGI IMG/M metagenome (GOLD analysis project Ga0163199, IMG submission 113537) | Freshwater microbial communities from Powell Lake, British Columbia, Canada to study Microbial Dark Matter (Phase II) - PL_2010_150m | ecosystem: Environmental > Aquatic > Freshwater > Lake ...
AGAGTTTCAGAGTTTCAGAGTTTCAGAGTTTCAGAGTTTCAGAGTTTCAGAGTTTCAGAGTTTCAGAGTTTCAGAGTTTCAGAGTTTCAGAGTTTCAGAGTTTCAGAGTTTCAGAGTTTCAGACAAAAGATTATGAGTACAAACTTACAACATAGAACTCACAACTCAATATCGAAGCCTTGTCATCCCCGCGAAGGCGGGGACCCCGTCCCTAACCGCGAACGCTGACAGGCGGGGACCCCGTCCCTAACCGCGAATTTAACCGATATCCGACACCGGATACCCAACACCCAATATCATCCCAGATAATTTCTGAGCAATCGGTTACGGGTAGAACTTTTAAGCTTCTGGATCGATTTCTCCTTGATCTGGCGTACCCTTTCCCGGGTGAGATTGAATTTTTCGCCTATTTCGTCAAGTGAAAGAGGAGTTAAACCATGCAAGCCATAGAATAGGCGGATGATTTCGGCTTCGCGTTCCCCGATGTGTTTAAGAGCCCGTTCGATCTCCATATTAAGGGAATCATTCAGAAGATCATCCTCCGGACTGGAAGCATTGGGATTCAGTATCACATCATACAGATTGCTTTCATCACCCGGAGAAAGCGGGGCATCCATCGAAACATGCCGTCCGTTATTGTTGAGAAATCTTTGGATATCTTCAATATCGATATCCACTTCTTCGGCAATTTCTTCTTCTGAAGGCGTTCGTCCAAGGTTTTGTTCCATTCGGGATATAGCGCGGTTGAGTTTGTTCATCAACCCGATTTTATTTAAAGGAAGCCTTACCAGGCGCGACTGCTCCGCTATCGCTTGCAGGATGGACTGCCTGATCCACCAAACGGCATAGGATATGAATTTAAACCCTTTGGTTTCATCAAATCTCTCAGCCGCCTTGATCAGGCCGATATTACCCTCATTGATCAGATCAGGTAAAGTTAATCCCTGATTTTGATACTGTTTACTAACGGAGACTACAAACCGCAGATTTGCCAGGATCAGTTTCTCCATTGCTTGTTGATCACCCTCACTAATCCGGCGGGCCAATTCAACCTCTTCATTCGGATTGATGAGGTTTCTGCGGCCAATCTCCTGCAGGTACTTATCCAAAGAGGGAAGGTCCCGGTTGGTAACCTGCCTGGTGATTTTTAATTGTCGCATGGTGCCAGGTGATTAGCGTTTCTTAGTTATTCTTTACGGTAATGAATTATAAATGTTGCATATGGAAAGTAAAAAAAGAAGGTTTTTTTTTATTGTTACAAAAAATTCCTAATTTTGTACCGGTTACATATCCATTGACAGGTAACCGACGGAGTTAGTCGGATAATTCGTTTGAAGAATCCTGAAAATTTCCCCGAACCAATTTTAGATGTGGTTAATTACAAACTGATAATTTATGTATGATATTCTCGAACTCAACAATAAGTTGTTGACTGAACTTAGAGATATTGCCAAAGAACTGGGTATTAAGAGGGTCGAATCTTTTAAAAAGCAGGATCTGGTCTACCAGATCCTTGATCAGCAAGCTATTCAGGCATCTGAAAACAAATCCAAAAAAACGGCCCCAAAGGTTAGGAAGGAAGAAGTTGAACCAGCTGAAGTTGTTGATACTCAGAAAGCCTTCCGTAAAAGGATTACCATTGAAAAGAAAGAACCCGGACCGCTGTTTTCTACCCGCCCCGATATTAAACCGGTAACGGATGACGAAGATGCTGAAACTAAACCGGTTCTACCGGTGGTTCCGTCAGCTCCCCCTGCTTTTATCAAACCAATGGTGACTCCTTTGCCGGCACCGATATTAAATGTTCAGCCTTCCAGTGGAGGCGCACCCGGAACTCCGGTGACACCAACACCGGCTTTTGGAAGGAATGCCAGAAAGGTAAAGGAAGCGGAAGAATCTAAAGTGTCCCAACCAAAAGCCCGCGAAATCACCATCCGTGAAAAAGCTCCTGATGAACTGAAACTTAAGGAGTCTGACGAATCTAAGAAAACGGATCTGTATGATTTTGACGGATATATCACCAGCACCGGCGTACTTGAAATTATGCAGGAGGGTTATGGATTTCTTCGCTCAGCCGACTATAACTACCTGAACTCTCCCGATGATATTTATGTATCTCAATCGCAGATCAAGCTGTTTGCCCTGAAAACCGGTGACACCGTAACGGGCTCCGTGAGGCCGCCTAAAGAAGGTGAGAAGTTTTTCCCGCTCATTAAAGTTATGCAGATAAACGGCCGGAATCCCGAATTTGTTCGTGACCGTGTGCCGTTTGATTACCTGACTCCTCTTTTCCCTGATCAAAAATTCGATATTACGAGCCATCCGGAATGTACGGTTTCAACCCGTATAGTGGATATGTTCTCACCAATCGGTAAAGGTCAGCGCGGACTGATTGTCGCTCAGCCGAAAACTGGTAAAACGATCCTGCTAAAAGAAATTGCGAATGCCATTGCAGCCAATCATCCGGATGTTTATCTGATGGTTCTTCTGGTGGATGAACGCCCTGAAGAGGTTACCGATATGACTCGCGGAGTGAACGCAGAGGTTATATCGAGCACCTTTGATGAGCCTGCCGAAAAACATGTCAGGGTTGCTACTATTGTGCTTGAAAAGGCAAAAAGGCTCGTGGAATGCGGACATGACGTGGTTATTCTCCTCGATTCCATTACAAGGCTCGCCCGTGCGTATAATACCGTTCAGCCAGCCTCAGGAAAGGTATTGTCGGGCGGGGTGGATGCCAATGCGCTGCATAAGCCTAAACGGTTTTTCGGCGCAGCAAGGAATATTGAAAATGGCGGCAGCCTTACCATTCTGGCTACAGCCCTGATTGATACCGGTTCAAAAATGGATGAAGTGATCTTTGAAGAGTTCAAAGGCACCGGTAACATGGAATTGCAGCTCGATCGTAAATTGGCCAACAAACGGATCTGGCCGGCTGTAGATATTCAGGGGTCCAGCACCCGCCGTGAAGATTTGCTGCATTCAAAGGATTTCCTGAACAAAATGTGGGTCCTCCGAAACTATCTCTCTGATATGAATCCGGCTGAAGCACTGGAGTTTATGCGCGATAAACTTAACGGAACCCGCACTAATGAAGAGTTTCTGATCTCGATGAACTCAGAGTAGCTTCAAGAGATCGCCGCTATGCGAAGTCAGTACAGCGTGAAGGGGGTCCCCGCCTTCGCGGGGATGAAAGGTGCACCTGCGGAAAGCCTGCAAGAGCTCTTGTCATCCCCGCGAAAGCGGGGACCTTTTGATGCTAACGAGGTGCTTATTTATGGTATTTATCATAGCTTTTTGCCTCTGTAATTATTACTTTCGCCCCCGATTTATGAAGGTTGTTTTATCAAAATACTATCAACATGTTAAAAAAGAAATTCATAACCTGTGACGGTAACCAGGCAGCTTCGCACATAGCCTATATGTTCAGCGAGGTAGCTGCCATTTACCCCATCACTCCATCATCCACAATGGCTGAAAACATAGACGAATGGGCAGCTAACGGCAGGAAAAACATTTTTGGGGAGACTGTCCGTGTGGCCGAGATGCAATCAGAAGGTGGAGCCTCAGGTGCAGTTCATGGAAGTTTACAGGCCGGAGCATTGACTTCTACCTATACTTGTTCGCAAGGACTTTTGCTGATGATCCCGAATATGTACAAGATGGCAGGCGAGTTATTGCCGGCTGTTTTCCATGTCAGTGCCAGAACCGTGGCAGCACATGCATTATCGATTTTCGGCGACCATAGCGACGTATATGCAACGCGCCAAACCGGTTTCGCCATGCTGGCTACCGGAAGTGTCCAGGAAATCATGGATCTTGCCGCAGTTGCCCACCTCTCAGCTATCAAATCCAGAGTGCCTTTCCTCCATTTCTTCGATGGATTTCGCTCATCTGCCGAAGTGCAGAAAATCGAGGTCCTCGACCAGGAACAATTGGCTCCACTGCTTGATTATAAAGCACTTCAGGAGTTCAGGGACCGCGCTCTCAATCCGGAACACCCTGTAACCCGCGGAACTGCCCAGAATCCGGATATTTTCTTCCAGGCCAAAGAGGCATCGAATCCATTTTATGATAAGGTTCCGGATATTGTTGAAGATTATATGCTGGAAGTCAGCAAGCTTACCGGGCGCGAATATCATCCGTTTACCTATTACGGAGCACCCGATGCTGAAAACATTATCCTTGCTATGGCCAGTATCACCGAAACCACTAAAGAGGTGATCGATTACCTGACCTCCCAAAGCGAAAAGGTTGGTCTGATTACCTGCCACCTGTACCGTCCTTTCTCGGCAAAATACTTCTGGAAAATATTCCCGAGATCGGTTAAAAGAATTGCTGTCCTCGACCGCTCCAAAGAACCTGGTGCCCCCGGCGAACCCTTGTACCTCGATGTCAGGAACCTTTTCTATGACGAAGCCAATGCCCCGATGATCATCGGCGGACGTTACGGATTGAGCTCAAAGGATACGACACCTGCAATGGTTCTGTCCGTTTTCGAAAACCTGAAAATGGCCGAACCTAAAAATGATTTTACATTAGGTATCGTTGATGATGTAACCTATAAGTCGCTTCCCTTGCTGCCCGACATCGATCTGGCTCCAAAAGGAACTTTCCAGGCTAAATTCTACGGATTGGGTGCTGATGGAACCGTTGGCGCCAACAAGAACTCAATCAAGATTATCGGAGAAAATACCGGGAAATACTGCCAGGCCTATTTTGCCTATGACAGCAAGAAATCAGGCGGTTTCACCACCTCCCATCTTCGTTTCGGTGATGCACCTATCAGATCCCCTTATCTTGTTAATTCACCCGACTTTGTAGCTTGTCATGTTCCTTCCTATCTGGATAAATATGATATGCTGAAAGGTCTGAAAAAGGGTGGCACTTTCCTCTTCAACTCAATCTGGGATGTTGAGGAAACCAATAAACGACTGCCGGATCATATCAAGAAAACCCTGGCGGAAAAGAATATACGGTTCTTTACCATCAATGCAACCGAAATCGCTGAAGCGATCGGGCTTGGCGGCCGTACAAACACCATCATGCAATCAGCCTTCTTCAAAATCGCCAACGTAATTCCTTATGAATTGGCAGTTACCCAGATGAAGGGTGCTATAAAGAAATCATTCGGAATGAAAGGCGAGAATATTGTTCAGATGAACTATGCTGCAATTGACCGGGGAACCGAATATATTGAGGTAGCTGTTCCTGCCGAATGGAAGGATATCGTTCTTAAAAAAGATCAGGACGACCGTAATGTTCCTGCTTTTATCAAAAATGTGGTTGAACCGATCAATGCACAGAAGGGCGATGACCTTCCGGTAAGCGCATTTCTTGGCCGCGAGGATGGTACATTCCCATCGGGAACCACACGGTTTGAAAAACGCGGTATTGCTGTGAATGTTCCAGAATGGCAGGTTGATAACTGTACCCAATGTAACCAGTGCGCCTATGTTTGCCCTCATGCTGCCATTCGTCCGTTCCTGATGACCGCTGATGAACTCGCTGGTGCACCGGTTGGAACCACTTCGGCTAAAGGCACAGGCGGAACTAAAGAATACCAGTTCCGTATCCAGGTAAGCGTTCTGGACTGCACCGGTTGCGGTAATTGTGCCGATGTTTGTCCGTCCAAGGAAAAGGCCCTGGTGATGAAACCGCTGGGTACCCAGATGGATCAGGTCGACCGTTGGCTTTATATGCACGAAAAAGTCGGATACAAGGATACCGTTCTTGGGAAAGAAAAATCGGTTAAAAATTCACAGTTTGCCCAGCCTCTGTTCGAATTCTCGGGTGCCTGTGCCGGCTGTGGTGAAACGCCTTATATCAAATTGATTACGCAACTGTACGGCGACAGGATGATCATTTCCAACGCCACCGGGTGTTCTTCTATTTATGGCGGATCAGCTCCGTCGACTCCTTTTACCACCAACAATCTTGGGAAAGGACCAGCCTGGGGTAACTCACTGTTTGAAGACAATGCCGAATATGGATACGGAATGGCACTGGGCGTGAACAAGCTTCGCGACCGGGTTGCCAAAAAAATGGCTGAAACCATGCATGCGGTTAATGAGACTACCCGCCAGGCTTTCGGCGAATGGATAGCCAATAAGGATAAAGCCGGGGAATCTAAGGTTGCCTCAGAAAAGGTTATAGCTGCCCTTAAAAACGAAACGCACTCTATTGCACAGGAGATCAACCCCCTTGAGCAATACCTGGTGAAAAAATCAGTCTGGATTATAGGTGGTGACGGATGGGCATATGATATCGGATTTGGCGGTCTGGACCATGTTCTCGCCTCAGGCGAAGATGTGAATGTATTGGTTGTCGATACCGAAGTTTATTCGAATACCGGCGGTCAGTCATCCAAATCGACCCCGATTGCAGCCATTGCGAAATTTGCTGCTTCGGGTAAGAGGATCCGCAAAAAAGACCTGGGGATGATGGCTATGTCCTATGGTTATGTATACGTGGCACAAGTCGCCATGGGATCTAGCCAGAACCAGTTCCTGAAGGCCATTAAAGAGGCTGAATCTTATCCAGGACCATCGATTATCATCGCGTACTCACCTTGTATCAATCATGGTCTTCGCGTGGGTATGGGGCAGTCGCAATTGGAAGAAGAAAATGCAGTAAAAAGCGGCTATTGGTCACTCTTCCGTTACAATCCGCTTTTGGAGAGTACCGGTAAAAACCCGTTCGAACTGGATTCAAAAGATCCCGACTGGTCTCAGTTTAAAAACTTCCTGATGGGTGAAGTTCGTTTCTCTTCGTTGAAGAAAGCATTCCCGGAAATTGCTGATGAGCTCTTCACTTCTGCCGAGGAAAATGCAAAGTGGAGATTCCGCAGCTATCAGAGACTGGCCTCGATGGATTTCTCGAAATTGTAGAGACGCATAAATGCGTCTAAATACATTGATTTAGAGACGCATAATCGTGCAAATGTAGAGACGGATCATGATCCGTCTCTACACCGCGTTTTTTTTTAACAAAATATTCCAAAAAACATTTGGTAATGAGTAAAATAGTTCTGACATTTGAAGAGTGACAAAAAGTGTGTTCTGATTTAAGATTTTCTATTCTCTATATCCGCACCGAAAATAGGTGTGGGCCAACAGAAAACCACGGTTTTCTGTCATAATGTTATCTAAATTGAGTTATCCGGTTAAAGTTGCAAAAACCCCGATTTCCTCCAGGAGATCGGGGTTTAGCAATTTATAGGGGTGAGGTGAACATTCGGCAGGACGCACGTAGAGACGCATAATTATGCGTCTCTACACAGCATCTGCAAAATGTATTTTATTTCCCCGGGCACTGGCTGACCATGCTTTCCGGCAGATTGTTGCTTCCATAAGCTTTGTCGAAATGATCACTGAATTGCTTGGCTAGTTTGTCGGCGGCACTACGATAAGCCTCATGGTAAGCCCAGGTATTCACCGGATTCAGTATTTCCGGAGGAACACCCGGACAACTGACCGGAACCTGCAGGTGAAGCAATAGGTCTTCCGTGTAATGAACGGTATCGAGCTCCCCGTTCAGTGCAGCATTGACCATACGGCGAGTCAGTGTCAGGTCAATTCGCTTACCAACCCCGTATCCGCCGCCACTCCATCCTGTATTGATCAGGAAAACACAGGTTTGGAACTGTTCCATTTTGTTACTGAGCATAGTAGCATAAATATGAGGTTTGCAGGGCATAAAAGGAGCCCCGAAAAACCTGGAGAATGCCACCTGTGGTTCTGTCACACCTGTCTCAGTTCCGGCTAGTTTAGAGGTGTATCCCATCATAAACCATAGCATGGCCTGCTCTTTATTCAGCCGCGAAACCGGGGGCAGAACGCCATAGGCATCTGCTGTAAGAAAGAGAATTGTTTTTGGATGCCCGGCTACAGAGGATGGTTTAATGTTTTTCAGGTAACTCAAAGGAAATGAAGCCCTTGAATTTTCCGTAAAACGGTTGTCGTAGAAATCAAACCGGCCATCAGGGTAAACCATGGCATTTTCAACCATCGCACCATGATTCTGATAATCAGCCTTATGCATCACAGCGTCATATATATCAGGCTCTTTTTTAGGGTTGATATCGATCATTTTAGCGTAACATCCAAACTCAAAGTTTGCGATACCATCATCACTCCAGCCATGCTCATCATCACCAAGGAGTGCCCGTGCGGGATCGGCTGACAAGGTGGTTTTGCCGGTACCGGATAGACCAAGAAGCAATGCGGAATCGCCCTTATCGCCTTCGTTTGCTGAACAGTGTAGGGGAAGAATCCCTCTGAGCGGAAGTAGATAATTCATCACGGTGAAGAGCATCTTCTTCATACTTCCCATATAGGCTGAACCGATTACCATCCCGATCCGGCGGTCATAATCCATGGCCACAATCAGGTCAGATGTCTTTCCATTTGGAAGCTTCCTTAATTTCCCTTCATATTTATCACTATCGAGTTTATGAAATGGCAGGGCGAGCAGGAGAAATCCATTATCGGCAAAGCAACTCATTTTAATATCGGCGGGTACCGGCCTGAACATGTTGTCGATAAACAGGGTGTGCAAAGCCCTGTATGTAACTACTTTAACGGGAAGCGCATACTTGCTGTCAGCCCCGATAACCCGGTCGGTTTCGTATAACTGGTCGGTAGCATTCAGCATCACAACCGCATCCGTAAATATCTGATCAAAAGTTTCTTCATCGATAGGAAGATTGTTCGGGGCTGCCCAATCGATATTGTTTGCACTCGATGCCCTTTTTACCATATAAGTGTCCTTCGGACTGCGACCAGTCGACTCAGGAGCTGTCCATGTCGCTAATGCACCTGATTCGGTAACCATCGCTTCACGCCGCTCTGCAGCAGCTCGAATCATCTCAATTCGCGCGATATTGGAAAAAACTTTAGGGTGCTTTTGCAGCATCTCCATCACCTTTGATTTTGGATCTTTCATAAGCCTTGAATTAATTAGATCATGTTGATAATGAACAAAGATAAAAATTGATCGTTATGTTATATTGGCATATGTCAAGGTATTCATCAGCGATGGATGGAATTATTTTATATTTGCAGGCAAATTGCGGATGGGACGACTCATTGGAATAGATTATGGCCGGAAACGGACGGGATTGGCAGTAACTGATCCTGAGCAGCGGATTGCAGGTGTTTTGGGCACGGTGGAGTCCTACAGCATTTATGATTACCTTGAAAATTACATCCGGAAAGAATTGGTTGAAGGGTTTGTTATCGGATTTCCCCGTCAAATGAATTTCCAGCCTTCTGAATCCGCCCCGCTGGTGCAGGCATTTGCCAAGGGCTTAATGAAAAAGTTCCCGGATATTCCGGTCTTTTGGGTTGATGAAAGGTTTACCTCCAAAATGGCTTTGCAATCCATGATTGATGGAGGCTCATCAAAATCAGACCGAAGGGATAAAGGCAATATCGATGCAGTGAGTGCAGCGATTATTCTTGAATCCTGGTTGCAACAAAAAAAGAATGAGCGAGAAAGACAATTATGATATTACCGGTTTATGCATTCGGATCTCCGGTGCTGCGAAAAATCGCTGTCGAAATAACGCCTGATCATGAAGGGCTAAGTGAATTGGTCGAAAATATGTTTGAAACTATGAAGGCCGCTGATGGAGTGGGCCTGGCAGCTCCCCAGGTCGGCTTGCCGATCAGGCTGTTTGTTCTGGATGCCCGTATTTATGCTGAACATGAACCTTCTCTGGCGGATTTCAAGAAAGTATTTATTAATGCCCATATCGTTGAAAAGGGGGGCGAGGAGGAAATTATTGAAGAAGGTTGCCTGAGCATACCCAATATACATGAGGACATATTGCGGCCGGGGAAAATTCATATCCGTTATGTAAATGAGAATTTCTCCCCTGTCGATGAGTGGTATGAAGGCATGGCGGCACGCATTATCCAGCATGAATATGATCATCTCGACGGGATAATGTTCCCTGATTTGGTTAATCCGCTGAGAAAGACATTGCTGAAAAGTAAGCTGAGAGATATTTCCAAAGGCAAGGTGGCTGTTAAGTATAAAATGGTTTTCCCTTTAAAAAAATAAAATATGCGATTCAATAAAATCATACTGCTCGTCTTGTCAGTTATTCTGATAGCTGGTTGCGGGGTGAATTCGGAGAAGAAAAAAGCGATCGACCGGATTACGGCTAATGAAGCAAAAATCTTCGGGGATTCAACTGCAACGATCCCGGATCAAAAAACCGGAATGGAGATGATACAAGCCTATACCGATTATGCAAATGCCTGGCCTAAGGATACGATTTCAGCTGAATTCTTGTTCAAAGGGGCCGAAATAGCCATGAACCTTGACCAGTCGGGGATGGCAATTGAGTATTACAACCGGATTCTGCTCTCGTACCCCAAATTCAATAAAAGACCGTATTGCATTTTTCTGCAGGCCTTTATCCTTGAAAATCAGATGAACCAGTATGACCAGGCCAGAGCCCGTTATCAGGAATTTATCGACAAATATCCCGATCATATATTGGTTAAGGATGCCAGGGCATCAATAGAAAATATGGGAAAACCTATTGAGGAACTCATAAAACAGTGGGATGAAAAGAATTCGCGGTAATTTTTCCAGCTGAGGGTAAAAAAAGCGTCTATTCTTTCCGATAGGCGCTTTTTTATGGGTGTTGAAATCCTGATTTGTTTAACCGGGCTGATCACGGGCATATTGTCCTCATGTGGTATTCCTGATGGGCACCTTCTAAACTATTTGATTCCATTGCTGATTGCTGTATCGGCGTCATTGCTTTGGAAGCCAAACTGGTTCGGAATCAGTCGTTATGAGGTGTTTTCAATTCTTGCGGGATTTTGTTGTTTCTTCCTGGCAGGATGGATATTAGTGTCGACCAATAGGTTTCTGCCAGGCGAAAGCCGGTCGGGCCAGTCGGAAATCACCGCAAAGGTGGTCAGCTACCGCGAGGTTACCGAAAAGATGGGGCAGCTGGTGATACGCGTAAAGCAGGAACGTAACGGTACCATATGGGAAAGGAGGACAGGCAGGATGGTTTTGCTGGTGAGGCCGGATCGGTCGGTTATTTACCATCCGGGGGACATTTGGCAATTCGGACCGATTATCATTTCGGCAGTCTCCTCAAAGCCATCCAGGAACGGCTTTATTCCCAAACGGTATTGGCTGTCGAGGGGAGTCAGTTATGAGGCAAGGCTTTTACCCGGTCATGGGAAGCTGGTCAGACCAAGCCGCGTGCCATCACTTTTGGGTTTTTTCGGGCAATGGCAGCAAACGCTTTCAGATCGTATCGACCGGATAGCTCTTTCAGAACCAAGCCGTTCGTTGATTAAAGCTATGATCCTCGGGGACCGCCGTGATGTTGCGAATTCAACCATAACTGATTTTTCACGGGCCGGGATCATTCATGTTCTTTCCGTTTCCGGACTGCACGTGGGGATCATCTATTTTATTATATCATGGTTATTGAGGAGGGTTGGATTCTTAGGGGCCAAATTCAGGTCCATACTGAGTTTGTGTGTGGTTTGGCTGTATGCGGGCGTTACCGGTTTCAGCCCCTCGGCTCTGCGGTCTGCAGGGATGATCACTCTTTTTGAATTTTCCAAAATAGGCAGGCGAGGTACACCGGGACTTGAGATATTGACCAGCACCGCAATTATTCATTGCCTGATTGATCCATACACCGTTTTTAGTGCCGGTGCCCAATTGTCCTATCTTGCTGTGGCAGGAATTTTTATCTGGAACCCGGTTTTTAATCCGATATTGTTGAAATATAATCGTTTGGCCAGGTACTTTGCGGGTACCATTGCTATTTCCCTCGCAGCACAATGCCTGATCATTCCGGTCCTGCTATTCTGGTTCGGCTGGTTTCCCCTCTATTTCCTGATCGGAAACGTCATTTTGCTTCCCCTGATGGTTTCCGGCTTTTATATTGGCCTGGTCATTACTGTCCTGGATTTTGCGGGACTATCTATCCCATTGTTATGCAAGGGAATGGATGCATTAATCGGGATGGTTATGAATGGTGCCGGATGGTTGGGTAATCTGCCGGGGAATCTGGTCAAACCCGACGGGCTGATCTGGCCCGACCTGGTTCTTTATTATCTTATCTTTTTCACGATCAGATCTTATTGTGAAAACCCCGATCCGCGAAAAATAAAACGGATGCTGACCGGAACCGGATTAATGTTGATGGTGCGTTATGCCGGAATTCAGATTTCCAGCTGACCTGATTACCATTCCAGTGTTCCCAGCCCCTGGCGCACAATTTTGATCTCAGGCCCGGTGCAATCAACAATAGTAGAGGGTACATTATTCCCAAACCCCCCATCAATTACCAGGTCAACCAGGTGTCCCATATCCTCGTGAATCAGTTCCGGATCCGTGGTATAATCGAGAATAACATCACCGCTGTGAACCGATGTGGTCAGTATGGGATTCCCCAGAACACGGATAATCTCCAGGATTATCGGATTGTCGGGAATACGTATCCCGACCGTTTTCTTTTTACTTTTCAGGATTTTTGGAACGTTGTTACTGGCTTCTAAAATAAAGGTAAACGGCCCCGGCAGGTTTCGCCTCATAAGTTTATATATCTGATTATCAAACGGTTTAGTATAATCAGCCAAATGACTCAGATCGTATACAATAAATGAAAAATTAGTTTTGTCGGGTCTTAATCCTTTGATTTGGGCTACCCGCTCGATCGCCTTGCCTTTTGTTATATCACACCCCAATCCATAAACCGTATCTGTAGGATATATGATTACCCCTCCGTCCTTCAGAATCTCCACAACCATATCGATCTCTTTCGGGTTTGGATTTCCGGGATATATCTTCCTGATCATCAGGAATTCAGTTTCCGATAGTCGGACAGGAATTTCTCAAGTCCGATGGTTGTAAGCGGATGCTCGATCAATCCCAGGATGGATTGCAGGGGGCATGTGACAACATCTGCACCTGCTTCTGCACATCGAATGATATGCATGGAAGAGCGGATCGAGGCTGCAAGCACTTGTGTTTCAAACCCATAATAGTGGAATAGGTCGACAATGCTGCGGATCAGCTCAACTCCATCGGTTGATACATCATCGAGCCTGCCGATAAATGGGGAAACATAGGCTGCTCCTGCTTTTGCTGCCAGCAATGCCTGTCCGAGCGAAAAAACCAACGTGCAATTGGTACGGATCTCCTGGCGGGAAAAGTACTTGATCGCTTTAATTCCCTCTTTTATCATGGGTATTTTTACAACGATCTGGGAATGAAGCAATGACAGTTCCTTGCCTTCTGCAATCATGCCTTCATAATCGGTTGCTATGACTTCGGCACTGACATCACCCTTGACGATCTCGCAAATATTCAGGTAATGTTGCAGGATGTTTTCTTTTCCCCTGATTCCTTCTTTGGCCATCAGAGAGGGATTTGTTGTTACTCCATCCAGAATTCCAAGATCCTGAGCTTCACGGATCTGGTCAAGGTTTGCAGTGTCAATAAAGAATTTCATAAGGTAAGATGTTAATGATGGGCACGTGCAAGTTGCCCTTACAAAGTCATTCTAAAGTTTTAGGTATGCCAACATAATAAAGGTCGACTCCCCCCTTACCGCCGGGACGGTCAGAAGAAAAGAGCATCAGGTTGTTCGTAAAATAATCTGCCTGGAAGGTAACCGGGCGGTATTCGTCATATTGGGTATTGATGGATGGCCCGAAATTGACCGGTTGTCCCCACTCAACACCGTTATGCACTGAGTAATACAGGTCATAACCGCCAAATCCACCGCTCCTTTTGGATGAAAAAACCAACAGGTTGCCATTGATAGAGGGAAACATGTCGTCGGCATCAGAATTCAGGATCGCAACTTTTTCTGCTTCATAGAGGGTATCAGCTTTTGCCCAAACCAGGTAATCAGTGTTATCGGGAATACGGACACGGTAAAGGTCGAGACTTCCATCACGGTTTGATGCAAAGATCACTTGTTTAAGAGTGACATTCATCGTGGCATAAGCATCATATTGCGGTGTGTTTAATCCTTTCAGACGGGCAGGTGCCGGGTTGATCGGGGATATTCCTCCGAAGCTGCCATCATTGTAATAGGAAAAGTAAATTTCCATGTTGCCGGTCCGGTTACTGGCAAACAGAAACATATATTCCTGCCCGCCGAGATAGGAAGTGAAGGGCCCGAACTCATCGTAGGTTGTATTGGCAAGGCCAGTAAGGTAGTTGTAAGGATAGGCCTGTCCTTCAAAAGCACTCAGCATCAGATCCCCGCTGGTTTGGTTGAAAGCAATATAAAGTTCATAACCAATCAGATCATACTTTTTCCCTTCCGTATTCCGGTTTGAAGAAAATACGAGCGGCAATGAAAGAAGAATTGTAGGGGGGCCTGATGAATTATAATCGTCATATATACTGTTCACGGCAGAAAGGTTCAAAACCGTGTCAGAAAAATGACCTTCAGGGTAGTTGATTATGGGTTTTTCGAAGCAACCGCTGAGAAAAAGAAGTGAGAACAGGGTAATTGCCAGCAGTATCCTGATTGACGTTTTCATTGGGTTTTTGAATGACATGGAGCAAAGGTAGGAATCTGCAGATAAAAAAAGAAGGGTAAGCTACTTATATCGCGCCGCTACAACCGCGTACCCTTGCTGCCTTCCGGCCCTGGGGGAGTTCGGCGGGAGCTGGCCGTATAAGACTTACCCTGCTGCAAAGATAGCAAATATTTTCCAGTTGAGAGATTTTCACGCTATATTTACCCGATGTAAATCCAATTATTCACCATGGAATCCAATCGTCCTTCAATTCTTCGACCAGCCATGACTTATGGACTGATTATCGCTCTGGTTGTTATCATCTTTGCCGTTTTGGTATGGATTCTTGGCCTTGAGGGTGCAAAGTGGATGCAATGGATTAATTATGCTGCCTATTTCGGGGTACTTTATTTCTGCTTAAAAAACTGGAGAGATCATTATAATGGCGGGTATATTCGTTATGGTCAAGCACTTAGCGCCGGAATCCTTTTTATGTTTTTTGCTTCTGTCATCTATGCCTTTTATAATGTGATCTATCTGAAATGGATTGATCCAACGGCTGTGGGGCGAATGCTGGATATTATGGAAGAGGAGTATTACAAGCGCGGATTTACAGAGGAACAAGTGTCGGCAGCGATGAGTTTTGCTGCAAAACTGCGTGGCCCCGGAATGCAATTCTTCTCGGTGATTATCGGAACAACATTTGTCGGAGTCATCCTATCCCTGATCGTTTCCATATTTATTCGCAAGGAGGGCGACCCCTACCAACGGGCAATGTCGGAAATTGAGAACCCGGAAAAAGAATAGACTTTTAACAGCCGGTACCATGGATCTATCTATAATCATTCCTCTGTATAATGAAGCTGATTCGTTGCCTGAACTGCTGCAATGGATCAACCGGGTAGTGGAGAAAGAGAAGTTATCATACGAAATTATTCTCGTTGATGATGGCAGCCAGGATAAATCCTGGGCAGTTATCCGTGATTTATCATCCCGCTATACTCATTTGAGGGGTGTCCGTTTTCAACAGAATTACGGAAAGGCAGCGGCGCTGCAATGCGGATTCAGCCTCGCCAGAGGTGAGGTGGTGATCACGATGGATGCCGATATGCAGGATAGCCCGGATGAAATTCCCGGACTGTTAAAAATGATCCGCACCGAAGGGTTCGACCTCATATCGGGATGGAAAAAAAAGAGAAGGGATCCGGTTTCAAAACGCTGGCCATCGAAATTTTTCAATTTTGTGGCGAGGCTTAACAGTGGAATCAAAATTCATGACTTCAACTGCGGGCTGAAGGCTTATCGCAATGAAGTGGTTAAAAGCATCGAAGTATTCGGTGACATGCACCGGTATACTCCCATTTTGGCTAAACGTTCAGGATTCGGCCGGATAGGTGAGAAAATCGTTGCTCATCAGGAGCGGAAATATGGAAAAACAAAGTATGGAATAGGTCGATTATTTACCGGAGCACTCGATTTATTGACGGTCAGCTTTATCACCCGGTTCGCCAAAAAACCCATGCATCTTTTCGGTTCACTCGGAATGCTGATGATGCTCTTTGGGGCCATTGTAACAGCTTGGCTCATTGGGATTAAGATTCATGATATCACCCACCATATTGTTCCAAGGGAAATAACTGCCCAACCTTTGTTTTATCTGGCGCTCATGGCCGTGATCATCGGTTTTCAATTGTTCCTGACCGGTTTTCTGGCTGAGCTGGTTTCACGGACAGCACCCGACCGGAATAAATACCTGATTGCCGAGGAGATATGAAAGCGCTGATTCGTTGGGCACTGCGAATTTTTTCCAGGCCATTTCTTATCCGGATCAGCTATCTCTTTATGGGGCTTTTCAAACCACTGCTCAGGGGAAACTCGGTAGAATGTCCCGTCTGCGGATCCACCTTCCGGAAATTTCTTCCTTACGGCGTGAACTCCAGGTCTAATGTTTTATGCCCAACCTGCCTTTCGCTCGAACGCCATCGTTTGATCTGGCTCTATCTTCAGAACCAGTCTGATTTTATGACAAAACCCAGGAGACTCCTCCATGTTGCACCCGAGCAATGTTTTTACAATCGGTTTAAGCATTACAGCCACATTGATTATGTCACCGCCGACCTGAAGTCACCGATCGCTGATTTCCACTTCGACCTGCATGAGATTCCTTTTAAGGAAAATTCCTTCGATATGATCCTCTGCAATCATGTATTGGAACATGTGACTGATGACCGTAGGGTTATGTCTGAATTCCTGCGTGTTCTGAGGCCCGACGGCTTTGCAATCCTGCAGGTTCCGCTTGAACCGGACAGGGAATCGACCTTTGAGGATCCTTTTATAACAAACTCCCGGCAGCGTGAGAAATATTTCGGTCAGAAAGACCATGTTAGAGTTTACGGCCGCGATTATCCCAGACGGCTGCGGGAGTGCGGCTTTATCGTGGAGGAACGCCTGGTTTCAGATGGGTTCAGCGCCGCAATGATCAACCGCTACCGCCTGGCACCTGATGAATTTTTATATATTGCCACGAAACCCTGATGGAACGCTTTTACTCATTCATCGTTCCGGTTTATAACCGGCCTGGAGAACTGGCTGAACTGCTTGAGAGTATGGCTGCCCAAACGTATTCAAATTTCGAGGTAGTAATTATTGAAGATGGTTCGGTTCTGCGATCTGACCATCTTGCCAAAGAATACTCCGATAAACTGTCTGTCCGGTATGTTGATCTTCCCCGGAGCGGCCCCTCGTTGGCCCGTAATGCGGGAACCCGGTCCGCGAAAGGAGATTATTATATTTATATTGACAGCGATTGCTTATTGCCGGCTGATTACCTGAACAACATCGACCGCTTTCTGGATGAAGAGCCCCTGGATTTCTTTGGCGGACCCGACCGGGCATCAGAAAATTTCAGCCCGACCCAAAAGGCTATTTCCTACGCCATGACCTCTTTCCTCACCACCGGCGGAATCCGTGGAGGGAAAAAAAAGATCGGCCGGTTCTACCCCCGTAGCTTTAACATGGGTGTCTCCAGAAAAGCCTTTGAGGCGGTAGGAGGATTTCCTGAAACAAGGATGCATCCGGGCGAAGATATGGTTTTCAGTATTGAATTGATTAACAGCGGATTCACATCGGGATCAATATGGAATGCATTTGTTTATCATAAACGGCGAACCACCCTCGGCAGATTCTTTAAACAAGTTTTCGGGTTTGGCAAAACCCGTTATATCATTTCACGGGTTTTTCCGGATACTTTCAAAATATTATATCTGGCTCCTTCCGTTTTTCTGGCCGGTTCGATTTTGCTGATTACTTGCTGGATACTTTTCGGATTCTTGTTTTTACTGCCCCTGTTGATATGGGTTGCGTTGGTTTTCCTGGACTCAACCATCCGAAACAGGTCTCCATTCACAGGCATTATTGCTGTATTCGCTTCGTTTATACAACTGATCGGTTATGGATCCGGATTCCTGAGCGCTTGGTGGTCTGTATCCATCAGAGGGAAAGATCAGTACGGTGTTTTTTCTAAAGGTTTTTATCCGGATAAGCCCTAATCGAATTAATCCAGCTTATCATTTCATCAGTTGCATCCGGGTGGAAGTATTTCATCTGTGGATACCGGTTATTCCAGGTGATCTGCCTTTTAGCGTAATGGCGGGAATTTCGCTTGATTAACCGGATGGCTTCATCCAGGTCGGTTGTGCCATCAAACATGTCGAACAATTCGCGATACCCGACGGTGTTAAGAGCATTGAGGTGCTTCATCGGGTAAAGGCCTTTCGCTTCCTCAATCAGCCCTTTTTCCATCATCCGGTCGACCCGCAGGTTGATGCGTTGATACAATTCTTCGCGAGGCAGCTCCAGCCCGATCAATATGATATCAAAATCACGACTGACGGCCTGTTTAATCCGGAAAGAGGAGAACGAACGGCCCGTGGTCAGGCACACTTCCAGTCCTCGCATAACCCGTGCCGGGTTGTTTCTATCCACTTTAGCGTAAAATGCAGGATCCAGCTGCGCCAATTCGGCAAGAAGGCTATCCAGGCCATCTGCATCATAACGCTGTTTCAACATCGTCCGGATTTCAGGGTTGGGATCCGGGATATCATCAATACCATTTATAATGGCATCCATATATAACCCTGTACCGCCCGTCATGATTACCAATGAATGTTTATTAAACAGATGTTTCAGAAGATCAGTCACATCCTGCTCAAACCGGTATGCCGAGTAATAATCATGAATGGAAAGGTTATCGATCAGATGATGTGATATGGTGTTCAGTTGATCAATATCCGGTTTTGCTGTTCCGATTGACATCTCGCGGTACATCTGCCGTGAATCGCACGAAATGATTTCGGTTTTCCAATGCTGGGCCAGTTTGATGCTCAGATTGGTTTTGCCGGATGCGGTTGGGCCGGTGATGATAAGGAGGGTGGGGGTCATGCTTTTTTGTCCACGGAGTGATTCTTTTCAGTAGAACAAAACTACAACATAGGGATGAAACCTTTCAAATTCAGATTGTAAATTTTTAATCTGATTGTCGATTTGTATTTCATTACGTAGTTTTACGTTACGTCGTTTTGCGTAATTGAAATATTTGTATCTTTGAGTTATGGAAATGAATCCTTTTCAATTCGGTGGATTGGTTGACGACCCGTATTTTATCGATCGGAACAAGGAATTGTCCGATATTAAAACCTCATTGGCTGCCGGGCAAAATTTGATGATCTATGCCCCTCGCCGGTATGGAAAAACCTCACTGATCAAAAAGGTAGCCAGGGAGATGGAATCGGACAGCCATCCGGTTATCTATCTGGATTTTTTTAAGATTTTTTCAAAAGCCAGGTTTGTGGAACTCTATGCTCAGGCTATTCTCTCCAAACAAACCGGAGGATTTGAAAAAGCATTGAAATGGTTTAAGAAAAAGGTTAACGGATTGATTCCTACTGTCAGCCTGAATCAGGAAGGTCAGCCTGTTTTTGGAATAGGTTATCTCTCCGGGAAGCCGGTTTCGAATGATATACTTGAGATACTTGCTCTGCCGTCAGGATTGTTTAAGGGAAAGCAGGTTATTGTTATTTTCGATGAATTTCAGGAGATAGCGAGGCTTAAAGGCGAGTCCTTTGAAAAGGAAATCCGATCAGTTATTCAGGAACAACCGAGGGTTTCCTACGTTTTTATGGGCAGCAAATCTCATATGATGCTTGATCTGTTTAATCAGAAGGATCGTGCCTTCTATCAATCAGCCAAACTATACCCGATCGGAAAAATTCCTGAGGCGGAAATGCGAAAATTCATCAGGCAAAGGTTTGATCACTCAGGTATTAATATTGATGAACCCATAATTGATGTGATCTTGAACTGGTCTGATAATATCCCTTATTATGTTCAGTTTCTTTCTGCAGAATTATACTCATTTTGTGCATCATCCGGAGCAGTGACAATGAATGACCCTGCTCAGGTAATGGAGCTGATTCTCGACAGGCAAACTGATTTCTATACCGGATTACTGGAACAGACATCCTCCTATCAGAAAAGTGTCCTTCGCGCGATTTCTTCCGGTTTCCCGGAGATTTTTTCAATGTCGGTTAGTGATCAGTTCGGATTATCCTCTCCATCAAGTACTCAGGCCGCCATACAAGCATTGATTCGCTTGGGAATTATTGAAAAGCTGGGTGGAAACATTGAGTTCAGCGATCCCTTTTTTAAAAAGTATCTGATTTTCCGTTATTTTATTTAGCTTTGATCATCCCCCATTCATTTTGTGAACCCGATTCTATAGTATGAAAAGATTTATAGTTTTTGGTTTTCTGATTCAACTTATTTTATTTACAAACTCTTGAGAATCAGACATTAATTTAATCTAGGAATCTGGTGGTAAACCTGTTGTATATTGTCTGCTCAACCCCAAGGATTCCATTCAATATCTCCGGGTCAGCCGGTCATTTATTATCAGGGGTAACCCGGAAGTCCAGGTAATTTCTCCGGACAGCCTGATATTGGATGAGGATTTTTATGCTTATCTGGAATCTACAGAACCAGACGGGACCCGTTATATCTTCTATTTTGAGAAGGCCGATATTAACCAACGCGACAGCGGCCTGTTTCCACGCGAAAGCCTGGTCGTATTTAAAACAAATTGTTCGGTTGAAGGTGGTAAAGAGTATGGACTCTATGTAAATTTTCCGCAAATGCCCCGGTTGGTTGCCGGATCGGTCATCGTTGTCAATCCGGTCGGGATACTGGATCCGAATCCGCTTCCCGGCCGGGAGGTCACCTTTCTGGAAGATCAGGGGTACATCGTAAGATGGACAAAATCGGTGAAATTCGCAGTATATCAATCGGTTACCCGGTTCATCTTTTTGGAAGGAGATAATAATTTTCAGATCCGTCGGGAGGTGGATATGCCACAACCATTGGTTTCGACCTGCTTATGACGACCGGGGGACCGGAATTATCGGTTTTTATACGCTCCGGGCAAAATGCGGTTGCTACGTTTACCGGTCTGGATGAGTATTCCAATCTCGACGGTGCGGTTGGGATTTATAGTTCGCAAACCTTTACGGGGACCTACAATAACCGGTTCTCCGATCTGACCATCAATTACCTGGCCGGTAGCGAAAAAACCCGGCACCTGGGATTTCTAAGGTTCAATGAAGACTTTCAGCCATGAAACTGTACAGAATTATCGGGATACTTTTTATTGGTCTCCTGTCCGCTTGTGATCCGGTTATTGATGACAACGGTATCGATAATGTAAAGATACCGGCAGATTTGGGTATTCTCGAATTCCGGTTTATTCTGCCTGAATATAAAATCCCGAAGGAGAAAATCCACCGGATTTCTTTGAGCTTTGCCTATTCCGTTGATTCCCTGTACCGGGGAGAGTTCTTCAGGAAGATCAATGTGTCTGATTTTCAGGAGGTCTACACTGTATACTTTCCAGAAGAGGAGTATTACTACGATGCCGTGATCACCTGTTCCTGTGCAGGGGATACCTGCCTGAACGGTGATTTTCCGGGCGGACGATTCGGGATGAAACACAATTTCAATAAGTTTAGTATTGAGAATCAGAAGAGTACGGTTATTGAAACGCATTTTCAATAGGATTAAATGAAAACACTTACCTGGCTAACGGTTTCTTTAATAATTCTCTCCGCTTGCAATCCTCTTGATCATGGAGGGGTGCCTCCGATAGCTTCTTACAAAATCACCCCGGAAAGCGGAAAAACAACAGATACCGTTCGATTCGATGCGAGTCTGACCCAGCCTGGTAGTCTCAGCAATAAGGTGTATTACCGCTGGGACTGGAACCATGACGGGATCTGGGATGAAGCGGATAAACTCCTGCCTGGTGAAAGCACCGACTTTAATGCCTTGTATGCTGGTTATCGTGAGGAAACCACCGCCGGGGTGAAATTTAAGTGGATCAATTATGCAACTTACTTTTGGTCCTTTAATA
>Ga0163199_1000643_pt1 | contig 21965 bp, 23 predicted proteins | sample PL_2010_150m_FD_113537 | JGI IMG/M metagenome (GOLD analysis project Ga0163199, IMG submission 113537) | Freshwater microbial communities from Powell Lake, British Columbia, Canada to study Microbial Dark Matter (Phase II) - PL_2010_150m | ecosystem: Environmental > Aquatic > Freshwater > Lake ...
CGTTTTCGCCCGTCCACCCTTTTCGCTCCGAAAACGGCTTATCATGCCCGCCGATGAAACAATTGACCCTCAAGCCGGGACGCGAGAAATCGCTCGAGCGCCGCCATCCCTGGATCTTCTCCGGCGCGGTGGCGCGGGTGCAGGGCGATCCCGAAACGGGCGACACCGTGGCGGTGCGCTCGGGCGGCGGCGAATTTCTCGCCTGGGCCGCCTTCAGCCCGGTATCGCAGATCCGCGCGCGCGTGTGGAGCTGGCTCGAAGCGGAGCCAGTCGACGGCGCGTTGTTGCGCGCGCGCCTGCGCCAGGCGCTGGCAGCGCGTGCAGCGCTGCTCAGCGCCAAGGACAGCGACGCGCTGCGTCTGGTGCACGGCGAATCCGACGGTCTGCCCGGCGTCATTGTGGATCGCTATGGCGAGGTGGTGGTGCTGCAGCTCCTTTCGGCCGGGGCGGAGCGCTGGCGCAGCGAACTTGCGGATGCGTTGCGCGAACTGACCGGTTGCGCCTGCGTCTATGAGCGTTCCGATGCCGACGTGCGCGTGCTCGAAGGACTGACCGCGCGCAGCGGCGCCCTCCACGGCGCACTGCCCGCTGCCGGCGTGCAACTGCGCGAACACGGCCTGGTATACGGCGTGGACGTGGCTGGCGGGCACAAGACCGGTTTTTATCTCGATCAGCGCGACAACCGCAGGCGCATCGGCGAACTCAGCCAGGGGCGCGAGGTGCTGAATTGCTTTTGCTATACCGGCGGCTTTACGCTGAACGCGCTCGCCGGCGGTGCGGCGTCGGTGCTGTCGATCGACAGTTCGGCGGATGCCCTGGCGCAGGCAGAGGACAATCTGCGCCGCAACGGTCTGGATGCGGCCCCGGCCGAGTGGCAGGACGCCGATGTGTTCAAGCAGCTTCGCGTCTTGCGCGACCAGGGGCGCAGCTTCGATCTCATCGTGCTCGATCCGCCCAAGTTCGCGCCGACGGCGGCGTTCGCGGAAAAGGCCGCGCGCGGCTACAAGGACATCAACCTGCTCGCCCTCAAGCTGCTGCGTCCGGGCGGACTTCTGGCGAGCTTCTCCTGCTCCGGCGGCATTTCGGCCGAACTGTTCCAGAAAATTCTCGCCGGCGCGGCGCTCGACGCGGGTGTGGACGCCTCCATCGTCGGCCATTTCGCCGCAGCCGCCGACCATCCGGTGCTGCTGTCGTTCCCGGAAGGGGACTATCTCAAAGGGCTGCTGCTGCGGCGCGCCTAGGCGATAATCGCCAATTGCTTTACACGTTGAACCAGGGTTGCAGATGAAACCACAGGAAATGGTGCCGGTAACCATACTCACCGGCTTTTTGGGCAGCGGCAAGACCACGCTGCTCAACCGCATTCTCAAGGAACGGCACGGGCATAAGATCGCCGTCATTGAAAATGAGTTCGGCGAGGCCGGTATCGACAACGCGCTGCTGGTGCAGGACGCGGGCGAACAAATAATCGAAATGAACAACGGCTGCATTTGCTGCACCGTGCGCGGCGACCTGGTGCGCATTCTGGGCGAGCTGCAGGCGAAGCGCGAGAACAAGGAACTCGAATTCGAGCGCATTATCATCGAGACCACCGGCATGGCCGATCCCGGCCCGGTGGCGCAGACGTTCTTCATGGACGAAGACATCGGCAGTTACTACCTGCTCGATTCCATTGTCACCCTGGTCGACGCCAAGCACGCCGGCAAACAGCTGGATGATTTCCGCGAAGCGCAGGAGCAGGTGGGCTTCGCCGATCGCATCCTGCTGTCGAAAACCGATCTGGTCAGCGCCGACGAGAGCGAGCAGCTGAAGGCGCGCCTGGTCAAGATCAACCCGCGTGCGCCGATCAAGCCGGTGCATTTCGGCAGTACACCCCTGGTGGACATTCTGGACATCCGCGGCTTCAACCTGAATGCGATTCTGGAGATCGAGCCCGGATTCCTCGAGGAGGAGGAACACGAGCACGACGACGCAGTGCATTCCTTCGTGTTTCGCGCGGACGAACCGTTCGATGGCGTGAAGCTGGAGGAGTTTCTTTCCGGCATGATCCAGGTATACGGACCCGACCTGCTGCGCTACAAGGGCGTGTTATGGCTCTCCGAGAACGACAACCGGGTGGTGTTCCAGGGCGTGCACATGCTCATGGGCGGGGACGTGGGCAAGCCCTGGGGACCGGACGAGAAGCGCGCCAGCGTGATGGTGTTCATCGGCCGCAAGCTGCCCGAGGAACTGTTCGTCCAGGGCCTGAAGCAGTGTCTGCTTGGGCAGGCGCAGGCGCAGGCGCAGGCGGCGGCGCAGGACTAGAATAGCGCGATGGAGGTTCTCCTACATCGAGGTGCGCGCACGCTGAAATGCGTGTTGCTCGCGCTCATGGTGCTGTTCGCGCAGCAGGCGGTGCAGCTGCATGCGCTGGCGCATGCAGGCGACCAGCTGGCGCAACCACAAAAGGGCAAGCCGGCTTCGCACCCGATCGAACAGTGCATCGCGTTTCACGCTGTGGGCAGCGCGCTGACCTCAAACGCCGCGTCGCCGGAATTCGATTCCCAGCACACTGCGCGCGCGTCCTGGTCGCCTTGCGACGCGCCAAGCGCCTCCGTCTACCGTCTCCCCGCGCGCGCTCCGCCACAGGCCGTCCAGCTTTTGCAATCCTAGGCGACTCGCCTGGCTCTGGTCAGGCGGAAGTCCTTGCCCCATCGGGGGCGTATTGCGATAGGAAGACGGACATGATCAAGCAAACACTGCTGGCGGCTGCCGTTACCGCCGCTCTGGTAGCGCCGGGAACGGCATTGGCCGTAACGGAGGCCGAAATGGCGGAGTTGCGCCAACAAGTACAGCAGCTGAAGCGGGACTACGAGCAGCGCATCGAGGCGCTGGAAAAACGCCTGCAACAGGCCGAAAACACGACGCGTCAGACTGAAGACGTTGCCGTCCGCGCGGCGAAGGTCGCTGCCAAAGCGGAGGCACGCTCGGCCCAGGCGGAATCTGCCGCGGTCCAGGCCAGCGCCCGCCCCGCGTCGGAATCAGCGTTCAATCCCGCGGTTTCCGTGATCCTGAACGGCAGGTACGGCAACCTTTCGCAGGATCCCGCGGGTTACCGGATCGCCGGCTTCGCTCCGACCGGAAGCGATATCTCGCCGGGGAAGCGCGGCTTCAGCCTGGGCGAGTCCGAAATCGCGTTCGCGGCGAATGTCGATCATTATTTCCGCGGGACTTTGATCGCCACGGTACAACCCGACGATACGATAGGCGTCGAGGAGGGCTATTTCCAGACGCTGGGCTTGTCTCACGGTCTGACCCTCAAGGCAGGCCGGTTCTATGCCAACATCGGCTACCAGAACGACATTCACGCGCACGCCTGGGATTTCACCGATACGTCGCTGGCGAGCAGGGCGTTTCTCGGCGGCCAGTTTGCCGACGATGGCTTGCAGCTGAAATGGCTGGCGCCGACCGACACATTTTTTGAGCTAGGTGCTGAAGCCGGCCGCGGGCGCAGTTTTCCAGGCAGCGACCGCGACAAGAACGGCGTCGGCTCGACCAACCTGTCTGCCCGCCTGGGCGGGGACGTCGGCAGCGGCGGCGCGTGGCTTGTAGGGCTGTCGAACTTGCGCACCACGGCGCGCAACCGCAGCTACAACGATTTGAATGCGCTCGGCACCCAGGTCGGAAACAGTTTTAGCGGCGCGAGCAATCTCTGGGTACTTAGCGGGATCCTGAAATGGGCACCCAAGGGCAACGACACCCAAACGAATTTCAAGTTGCAAGGCGAGTATTTCCGGCGCACCGAGAGCGGAAGTCTCGCATACGACACCGCAGCCATCACGCCCGCGGGCACCCAATCCGGCAGCCTGAATTCCGCGCAGTCCGGCTGGTACATGCAGGGCGTCTATCAGTTCATGCCCAGGTGGCGAGCCGGCTATCGTTACGACCGGCTGAATTCGGACAGCGTCAAGCTGGGGTTGGTGGAGGCCGGCACGCTGGCCGCCGCGGATTTCCCGATCTATTCGCGCTATAACCCGAAGCGCAATACGCTGATGCTCGACTTCAGCCCGAGCGAGTTCAGCCGCCTGCGCCTGCAGGTCGCGGATGAAAATTCGCAGCCCGGTGCGCGCGACAAGCAGGTGTTCCTGCAATACATCATGAGCTTGGGCGCGCACGGCGCGCATAACTTTTGACCGCTCGCGGATGAAGCTATCGCGGGCTGTTTTGAGGCGCGCGCCTCCGATGCGCCTAAGCTAAATTTCAAATATCGATGTGAGGTCATTGTATGAATGTTGCAATAAGAAGACTGTTCTGCTGCATGCTACCCGCAGTGCTGGCCCTGCTCGCGCAACCGGCGCTTGCCGCAGTCAAGGTGTTCGCCTGTGAACCCGAATGGGGCGCTCTGGCGCAGGAATTGGCCGGCGACAAAGCCTCTGTTTTCAGCGCCACGACTGCGCTGCAGGATGCGCACCACATTCAGGCCAAGCCCAGCCTGATCGCGCGCGTGCGCAACGCCGACCTGGTGGTGTGCACCGGTTCGGAATTGGAAATTGGCTGGCTGCCGCCGCTACTGCGGCAGTCGGGCAATGAGCGCATTCAGCCCGGCGCGCCCGGTTACATGGAGGCGTCGCAGTTCGTGACGCGGTTGGAGATTCCGAAATCGCTGGACCGATCCCTGGGTGACATCCACCCGGGCGGCAACCCGCATATCCAGCTCGATCCGCGCAATATCGCGAAAGTGGCGCAAGTACTGGGCGCGCGGCTGGCGCAGATCGATCCCGCGAACGCGGCGGTCTACGCCGCGCGCACCACCGATTTCCTCGCGCGCTGGGATGCCGCGATGCGCCGCTGGGACACCGAGGCGGCACCCCTGAAAGGGCTGACACTGGTCGTTTATCACAAGGACTCGGCCTATCTGAATGCCTGGCTGGGCATGCGCGAGATGGGCAGCCTGGAGCCCAAGCCGGGCGTGCCGCCGACCACGGCGCATCTCGCCGACCTGGTTGCGCGTATGCAGGCGGCGCCGGCGCGGGCAATCGTGTACATGGCCTACAACAGCCCGCAGGCGGCGGAATTTCTGTCCGAGCGCACAAAAATTCCCGCGGTCATGCTGCCCTTCACCGTCGGCGGCAGCGACAAAGCCAAGGATCTGTTCGGCCTGTTCGACGATACCCTGGCGCGACTGCTGGCGGTGGCGAAATGAATGATCCGCTTGCGGTCCTGTCGATACTGGGCCCTGCGCTCATCGCCGGTTTGCTGGTCACCGCGGTGCTGGTTCCGTTTGGCTTCGAAGTACTGAAGCGCGGCATCGTGTTCATCGACCTTGCGGTCGCGCAGATTGCGGGGGTAGGCGTTATTTTCGCCGACTTTCTCGGCTGGGAACCGCAGGGCATCGCCGTGCAGGTCTCGGCGCTGGCGGCCGCGCTGGCCACGGCGCTGCTGCTCACGTGGACGGAACGGCGCTGGCCGGAGATACAGGAAGCGATCATCGGTGTCGTGTTCGTGCTCGGCGCGAGCGCTGCCATTCTGCTGCTCGCGAGCAATCCACATGGCGGCGAGCATCTGAAGGATCTGCTCGTCGGCCAGATTCTGTGGGTGAGCCCGTCCAGGCTACCGCTGGAAGCATTGATCTACACGGTCATTCTGGCCATCTGGCTCGGCTTTGGACCGCGGCTGGGGCGTGTGGGCTTTTACGCGCTTTTCGCGTGCGCCGTGACGTTTTCGGTGCAATTGGTCGGGCTTTACCTCGTTTTTGCTTCGCTGGTTTTGCCGGCATTGGCGACCTATTATGCCAAGCGACGGCGCAAGCTTAAAGCGTACGCCGTCGGTTCGTTCGGCTATGCGTCGGGCCTGTTGGGGTCCTTGTGGCTGGATTTGCCCTCGGGCGCGATGATCGTATGCGCCATGGTCCTGGTCGCCATCCTCGCGGCCGGCCTGGAGCGCCGGCTGCCGGCAGCGGGAAATCCGGGTTGATTCCCGGAAAAGCGCCCCAATGTGGATAAATTGACCGTGCCGGACCCGAAAATGGAACAATTCCGTGGCACCACCATCCTTTCCGCGCGGCGTGGCGCCAGTGTCGCGCTCGGCGGGGACGGCCAGGTAACGCTGGGTAATATCGTGATCAAGTCCGGCGCGCGCAAGGTGCGGCGCCTGTACCACGACCGTATTCTGGCCGGATTTGCCGGCGGCACGGCCGATGCGTTCACCTTGTTCGAGCGCTTCGAAGCCAAACTGGAGAAGCATCAAGGGAACCTGCTGCGCTCGGCGGTGGAATTGGCCAAAGACTGGCGCACCGACCGCGTATTGCGGCGCCTGGAGGCGATGCTGGCGGTGGCGGATCGCGAAACCTCGCTGATCATTACCGGAATGGGCGATGTGCTGGAACCGGAACTCGGCCTGATCGCCATCGGCTCGGGTGGCCCCTACGCGCAATCGGCGGCGCGGGCGCTGCTGGAAAACACCAAACTGGCACCCAAGGAGATTGTGGCCAAGTCGCTCGGTATTGCCGCCGACATCTGCATCTATACCAACCAACAGATCGTGATCGAAACCCTTGAATGAGGAAACCGACGCAAGGTTGGCGTTGTCCAACACCTTTCGGCACCAAGCCATGTCGCAAATGACCCCGCAGGAAATCGTCCACGAACTGGACAAGCACATCATCGGCCAGGACCGCGCCAAGCGCGCGGTCGCCATCGCGCTCCGGAACCGCTGGCGCCGGCAGCAGGTGGCCGAACCGCTGCGCCAGGAGATTACGCCGAAGAACATCCTGATGATCGGGCCGACGGGCGTGGGCAAGACCGAGATCGCGCGGCGCCTGGCCAAACTCGCCGACGCACCGTTCATCAAGGTCGAAGCGACCAAATTCACCGAGGTGGGATACGTCGGACGCGACGTGGACAGCATCGTGCGCGACCTGATCGAGATCAGCATCAAGCAGACGCGCGAGCAGGCCATGCGAAAAGTGAAGGCGCGCGCCGAGGACGCGGCAGAGGAGCGCATCCTCGATGTGCTCCTGCCGCAGGCGCGCCAGTCAGGGTCCCTGGACGGGGTGGACAGCGGCACGGTTACGGAAAGCGCGGAAGCTTCGGCGACGCGGCAGAAATTCCGCAAGAAGTTGCGCGAAGGCGAACTCGACGACAAGGAAATCGAAATTGAAGTGTCTGCCGCAGCGGCGCAGATGGAAATATTCGCCCCGCCGGGAATGGAAGAGCTGACGTCGCAAATCCAGGGCATGTTCCAGAATCTGTCCGGCAGCCGCAAGAAAACGCGCAAGCTGAAAATCCGCGAGGCGTTGAAGCTCGCCGCCGAGGAAGAAGCGGCAAAGCTCGTTAACGACGAGGACCTCAAGACCCACGCGCTCGCCAATGCGGAGCAGAACGGCATTGTTTTCATCGACGAGATCGACAAGATCGCCAGCCGCTCCGAGATGTCGGGCGCCGACGTGTCGCGCCAGGGGGTGCAGCGCGACCTGCTGCCGCTGGTCGAAGGCACCACGGTCACTACCAAATACGGCATGGTCAAGACCGACCACATCCTGTTCATCGCCAGCGGTGCGTTTCACATGGCGAAGCCATCCGACCTGATTCCGGAGCTGCAGGGGCGTCTGCCGATACGGGTGGAGCTCGATTCGCTGTCGGTCACCGATTTCGAGAGCATCCTCACCCAGACCGACGCCTGCCTCACGCGCCAGTACCAGGCGCTGCTCTCGACCGAGGGGGTGACGCTTCAGTTTCAAGCCGAGGGGATCAAGCGCCTGGCCGAGATCGCGTTCGCCGTAAACGAAAAAACCGAGAACATCGGCGCGCGCAGGCTGTACACCGTGATGGAAAAGCTGCTGGAAGAGATTTCTTTCGATGCCGGCAAGCGCAATGACGAGGCGATCACCATAGACGCCGCCTATGTCGATGCGCGACTGAAAGAGCTGGCGCAATCCGAAGACCTGGCGCGGTACGTTCTGTAAAATATCTTATGGAGACAAAAATGAAACATTCCACACGCGCCGTTCTGTTCGGTTCCATCGGTCTGGTGCTCGGCGGCGGACTACCGACCAGCGTGGTTCACGCGCAGGAGGTGACGATCAAGGAGCCCTGGGTGCGCGGTACCGTGCGCGGGCAGCGCGCGACCGGCGCCTTCATGCAGCTCACCGCCACCGAATCGGCCACTCTGGTCTCGGTGGAAAGCCCGGTCGCCGGTTCGGTGCAGATCCACGAAATGAAAATGGAGAACGACGTGATGCAGATGCGCTCGATCTCCAGGCTGGACCTGCCCGCGGGCAAGGCGATCGAGCTGAAGCCGGGAGGCGGCTACCACGTCATGCTGATGGACCTGAAACAGCCGCTGAAGAAAGGCGAAGCCGTGCCGATCAAGCTGCGCTTCGAGGCCAAGGACAAGACCTTCAAGACCATCGAGGTTCAGGCGCAGGTGCGCGAACTCGGTGCGAGCCCGCAAAAGTAACGAGGTCCCCGGCTAGCTCCCCAGTATCTTGGACAGGAAGTCCTTGGTACGTTCGTTCTGCGGCCGATCGAAGAATTCGTGCGGCGTGTTTTGCTCGACGATCTGCCCCTGATCCATAAAGATCACGCGGTCGGCAACCGCCTTGGCAAAACCCATTTCGTGGGTGACGCAGATCATGGTGATGCCCTGATTTGCCAGCTCGATCATCACATCCAGTACTTCCTTGATCATCTCCGGGTCGAGGGCGGACGTCGGTTCGTCAAACAGCATGATCTTTGGGGTCAGGCACAGCGCGCGTGCAATCGCCACGCGCTGCTGCTGGCCGCCCGAGAGTTGCAGTGGATACTTGTTCGCCTGTTCCGCGATTTTCACGCGTTCCAGCTGCTGCATCGCGTTTTCCTCAGCCTGCTTGCGCGGCGTCTTGCCCACCCACATCGGCGCCAGCGTCAGGTTCTCCAGCACCGTGAGATGGGGAAAAAGGTTGAACTGCTGGAACACCATGCCCACCTGGCGGCGCACCTGCTCTATCGCTTTCACGTCGTCTGACAGTTCGATCCCGGTGACGACGATGCGGCCTTCCTGGTGGTCTTCGAGACGGTTGATGCAGCGGATCAGGGTTGATTTCCCGGAACCGGAAGGACCGCATACCACGATGCGCTCACCCGCGGCCACCACGAGATCGATATCACGCAGAACGTGAAAGTCGTTGCCGTACCATTTATTGACTCTTTCAAAACTGATAATGGGTTCGGCCATGGTGGTTTCCTATCGGGTCTTGCTGCGGCCGACCTGGTGCTCGATCCACAGGCTGTAGCGGGACATGGAAAAGCAGAACACAAAGTAGATGAGCGTGATGAACAGATAGCCTTCTATTTTGAACGGGCGCCAGTCGGCTTCCGAGTTCAGCGCGAGGCCCATCGCGCCGGTCAGTTCGTAGAGTGAAACGATGGTGACCAGCGAGGTATCCTTGAAAATGGCGATAAAGCTGTTGACGATCCCAGGCACCACCATGGCAAGTGCCTGCGGCAGCACGATCTTGCGCTGCGTCTGCCAGTAAGTGAGGCCCAGCGATTGCGATGATTCAACCTGACCTTTCGGAATGGCCTGCAAGCCGCCGCGCACCACCTCTGCGAGATAGGCGGCTGAAAACAGCGTGATCCCGACCAGCACGCGCAACAACACATCGGGTGACTTTCCCACTGGTAGAAACAGCGGAAACATGAAACTCGCCATGAACAGTACGGAAATAAGCGGCACGCCGCGTATCAGTTCCACATAGATGATGCACAGTGACCGGATTGCCGGCAGTGTGGACATGCGTCCCAACGCAACCAGAATTGCAAGCGGGTAGGCGAAGACGATGGAGAGCGTCGCCAGCATGATGGTGAGCGGCAGCCCGCCCCATTGGTCGCTTCCCACGTCGGAAAGTCCCAGCCTGCCGCCCCCCATGAGCGAAAAGAAAGCAAACAGAACGACAATCCAGGCGGGAACCAGCCATGGTTTCCAGAAGCGACGGATGCAGCTCATGATGAGCAGGCCCAGCAGCAAAATGGTGCCGATTTCGGGTCGCCACTGCTCGGCGTACGGGTAGCGGCCAAAAATAATGATGCGGAACTTCTCAACGATTACGCCCCAGCATGCGCCGCTCCCACGCGCGGCCTGGCATTGATCTGCGCTGGGCGCAAACACCGCGTTGACCAGGCCCCAACTGAGGAATGCAGACGCCGCATACCCGATCGCGACGGCGATCAGCGCCGTGACCAGAGAATTGACCCAGTTTCCGAACAGGTTGGCGCGCATCCAAGGCAGTACCCCTTCGGTTTTCACCGGGGCCGGCCGCGCCGGAATCGGTAGAAAAACACTGCCGGCCATTTCAGCGCTCCTTGATCGCGGCATGGCGGTTGTACCAGTTCATGAACGCCGAGGTGGCCAGCGACGTCGTGAGATAGACGGCCATGATCAGTGCAATGCACTCCACCGCGCGTCCAGTCTGATTCAGCGACGTATTGGCGATGGAAACCACGTCGGGATAGCCCACAGCCACGGCCAGCGACGAATTCTTGGTCAGATTTAAATACTGGCTGGTGACGGGCGGGATGATGACGCGTAACGCTTGCGGCAGTATGACCAGGCGCATGGATTGCGGTTTTGACAGCCCCAGGCTGCCGGCGGCTTCGACCTGGCCATGTGCTACCGACGCGATTCCCGCACGCACGACCTCGGCGATGAACGCCGAGGTGTAGAGCACCAGGCCCAGCAGAACTGCGAGAAACTCAGGGGTAGCGGATGCGCCGCCTTGCATGACGAAGCCGCCGGGCTTGGGTATATCCCACGCCGTAGGCGCTCCGCCCGCGATCCAGCCGAGCAACTCTCCGGCGACGACGATCGCTATCGGCACCCAGAAAAGACTCCTGATCTGCCCGGTAGCCTCGAATTTCGCGATTGCCCAGCGTCGATAGAACCAGGCTGCCACCACGCCGGCCAGCGTTCCCAGCAGCGCCATGCCGACACCCGGAACCCACACCGGCACGGGAAACGAAAGCCCGTTCTTGGAGAGAAAGAATAGGCCTCCCACGGAAACCGCTTCGGTAATCGGCGGCAGGATGTCCGCGAACAGCAGGTACCACATCAGGAGCTGCAACAGCACCGGCACGTTGCGAAACACCTCGACATAGGCATAGCAAAGTCCGCGCACGATCGCATTGGCGGAAAACCGGCCGACACCGAGGATGGTTCCCAGCAGGGTGGCAAAGATAATGCCGACCACGGCGACACGCAGCGTGTTGAGCACGCCCACCGCATAGGCCTTCCAGTACGGGTCGAGCGCGTCATAGGGAATCAGCGATTCGCCGATGTCGAATCCGGCGGGCTGCAGCAGGAAACCGAAACCGGACTGGATGCCGCGCGCGGCCATGTTGGCGAGCGTCGACTGGGCGAGATACCAGACCGCGAGGGCGATGAGCGACACCGCGACGAGCTGGTACACGAGACCGCGAAGCGCCTGACTGCGCCAGGTCCAGGCGCGTTTTCTTGGCGGCGCGCGTTCAGTCAAGATGCGACTCCTTCATGCTGCGTCATCAGCCAGACCGGTACGCCGGCGTCGCGGCGCAATTTCGGCAATTCAGAGCAGCAACAAGATTGAGCGCGGCGCGGTCATGCGACCGCGCCACCGGGCCGGCGTCAGCGAACCGGCGGGGCGTACATCAGGCCGCCCTTGTTCCACTGGGCGTTAATGCCGCGCGGCAGAGCCAATGACGTCTTCGGACCGACGTTGCGCTCGAATATTTCGCCGTAGTTTCCGACAGTCTTCACCGCGCGCGCCATCCAGTCCTTGTCCAGGCCGAGCAGCTTGCCGGTGTCTTCCGAAGTGCCGAGGATGCGCATTACCACCGGATCCTTGCTATCGGCTTTGAGCTTGTCGACATTGTCCTGGGTGATGCCGTATTCCTCGGATTCGACCAGCCCGTAGATCACCCACTTGGCGATGGCAAACCATTCATCGTCGCCGCGGCGCACTACCGGACCGAGCGGCTCCTTGGAAATCAGTTCGGGCAGGATGACGTGTTCCTTCGGGTCCTTCGCATCCTTGTTTCGGGTCGATGCCAGGCCCGACGCATCCGTGGTGTAGGCGACACAGCGGCCGGAGAAATAGGCGCCGGTGGCGGCTTCCTGCTTTTCGAACACGATCGGTTTGACGTTGAGGTTGTTGGTGCGCGAGTAATCGGTCAGGTTCTTTTCCGTGGTCGTGCCCGCCTGCACGCATACCGTGGCGTTCTTCAATTGCTTGGCGCTCTTGACCTTGGTTTTTACCGGCACCATGAATCCCTGTCCATCGTAGTAGGTGATGCCCACAAAACTCAGACCCAGCGAAGCATCGCGCGTGAGCGTCCAGGTGGTATTGCGCGAAAGAATGTCGATCTCGCCCGACTGCAGCGCTGTGAACCGCTGTTGCGCGGTGAGCGGCACGAACTTAACTTTGTTGCCGTCGCTCAGCACCGCCGCTGCAATGGCGCGGCACACATCCACATCCAGCCCAGACCACTTGCCCTGGCTGTCGGCGGCGGAGAAGCCAGCCAGGCCGGTATTGACGCCGCATACGAGTTCGCCGCGCGCCTTGATCGCATCGAGCGTCTTGCCCGCCTGCGCCGGGCCGGCAACGACTAGTGCGCTGGTGGCAGCGACAATGGCGAGCGCTAGTTTGGTGTTGTTGATCTTCATATGCATAAACTCCTCCTGGTTAAAGTTCTGCTTACCCGATTCGCTGTTCCCGATTTATCATCCCTGGAATGTCCTATGCGCGTGCGCTGAAGCGCTGCGGGGAAAGGCGGCCAGACCGGGACAATTCCAACGAACGTGACACTACTGTACCAAATCCCTGCCGCCTTGGGCCAGTATCAGGATTTGACTTGTCAGGATTTTTTGACGCCGCGATCGCCAACTGGTGCGCTGTCTCGCCCTCGCCTGGCCGCGGCGCTTGCCAGCGGCCTAGGTCGGGTGCCGGATGCTCAATACTGAACCATCACCCCTTGAAAGCGAATGGTTGCGCCCCATATTCATGTTACTGGCCGCAAGGCCGCCGACTGAAAAATTTTGAAAGGAGAATGACCATGGCAAACATTTCGCGTTATGACCCTTTCGGAGACGTTTTCGACGATCTTCTGAAAGGTTTTTTCGTGCGTCCGGTCGCGTATGAAGGACAGCCGGCGACGCCGGCGCGTATCAAGATCGACGTGAGCGAGAAGGACAACGCCTACATCGTGCACGCCGAGATTCCCGGGGTGAAGAAGGAAGACATCCAGGTCAACATCGATGGTGACCAGGTTTCGATCAGCGCCGAGGCGCGTGCGGAAAAAGAAACCAGGGAAAACGAACGGGTGCTGCACCGCGAACGCTATTACGGAAAGGTCGCGCGCGCGTTCCGTCTGGGAACGGATATCGACCAGTCGGCTGCCAATGCGAAATTTGCCGACGGCGTGCTCGAGCTGACATTGCCCAAGAAAGCCGATGTGGCCGGGCGTCAGCTGACCATCCAATAAGCAAACGCTGTTGCGGCAACGGGAAAAGGCGGCTTGTGGCCGCCTTTTTTCGTCCTGGGGGCGGTAAAATGCGGCCATTACATTGATAGTGGCTGCTTCCATGTCCACGCCTGCCGCACCTGCACAGAAGGCCCTTACGCTGGCCGAAGCGCTGCCTTACATCAAGCGCTTTCACGGCAAGACCATCGTCGTCAAATACGGCGGCAGCGCGATGGCGGATCCGGTTCTGCAGCGGAGCTTTGCCCACGATGTAGTGTTGTTGAAGCTGGTGGGCATGAATCCGGTGGTGGTGCACGGCGGCGGCCCGCAGATCGAGGCGTTGCTCAAACGCATCGGAAAGACCGGTGAATTCGTGCAGGGCATGCGTGTCACCGATGCCGAGACCATGGACGTGGTCGAGATGGTGCTGGGCGGCGCGGTCAACAAGGACATCGTCACGCTGATCAATCAGGCCGGCGGCAAAGCGGTCGGCCTGACCGGGCAGGACGGCGCGTTCATCCGCGCGAAGAAACTGATGCTCGCCGACAGGGACAAACCAAAACAGATGCTGGACATCGGCCAAGTGGGTGAAATCGACTCCATCGACCCGCAGGTGATTTCGGTGCTGGAAGCCGGCGGGTTCATTCCGGTTGTCGCGCCCATCGGGGTGGGCGCCAACGGCGAATCCTTCAACATCAACGCCGATCTGGTCGCGGGGAAACTGGCCGAAATTCTGAAGGCGGAGAAGCTGGTGCTGCTCACCAACACGCCGGGCGTTCTGGACAAAGAGGGCAAGCTCCTTACCGGACTGACGGCCAAGCAGATCGACGCCTTGTTTGCCGATGGCACGCTCTCCGGCGGCATGCTGCCCAAAATCAGTTCGGCGCTGGATGCGGCCAGGAGCGGGGTGAAGAGCGTACACATCATCGACGGCCGCGTCGAGCACGCACTGCTGCTGGAAATTCTCACCGACCAGGGCGTCGGCACGCTGATCCGCGGCAAGTGACTCTGCCGGGCATGGCCCGGCAGAGTCATCCCGAGGCGCGCAGCGCCGAGGGATCTGCTGTACGGCCGTGGGGCGCGCGGAGCCGAGGGATCTGCTTTTCAATGTGACAGATGCAGTGGGCAGGGACCTGCGTCCGCGAAACTACGCGATCTGCGTGCCGCCTTTGTCCCGCAATCCGTCGAGATAACCCTGTCTGGAATCGTATATCGTCAGCACCTTGCGCCGCGGTGCCTTGCTGAAGGAGATATGCACCCATTTCGCATATTCCAGTATGCATTGATCGAATTCGATATCGGAGTCGCGGATGGCTTTGATAATATCCACCGGCGGACCGAATTCGTCGCAGGTGAAATCGGCGGCCAGCCCGAGGGTGTGCTGTGAAGTTTTTGCACCGCCGAGGCGCCGATTGAGCGCCGGGCAGCGGTAGCCGCTGGAGATTTCGAGCGGAAATCCGGTCAGGGCACGCACCTGTTCCAGGCCCTCGGCCAGCCGTCGCAGGTTGTCGACGAGGTCGGTACCCGGTGTGTTGTCTATGTGCTCGCGCTGCGCGGTTTCCGAATGGATTAATTGCTCAAGCGAGAAATTTTGTGTAAGCCGCATGCGGCGATTCTAGGACGGATGGGTGACGATGCCAACGCGGCTGACCTGGGTGTTCGACCTGGACAATACCCTGCACAATGCGTCGCCGCATATTTTTCCGCATATCAGTCGCAGCATGACCGCCTATTTGCAGCAGCATTTGCACCTGTCGGAGGAGGACGCCGGCACGCTGCGCACGCACTATTGGCGCAGCTACGGCGCGACGCTGTTGGGCATGATGCGCCATCACGGCACCGATCCAGGGCACTTCCTGCGCGAGACGCATGCGTTTCCAGACCTCTCCAATATGGTGGTGTACGAGCGCGGACTCACCGCCATGCTGCGCCGGCTGCCGGGCCGCAAGCTGGTGTTGTCCAACGCGCCGCGGCACTACGCCAGCGCGGTGCTGCAGATGATGGGCGTAGAGGACCATTTCGACGCGCTGCACTGTATCGAGTCCACCGGCTACCGGCCGAAGCCGTCGCTCTCCGCCTTTCAAAGCGTGCTGCGTGCGCACGGCCTGATCGCTTCGCGCTGTGTCATGGTGGAGGACAGCCGCGAGAACTTGAGGCCGGCCAAGCGCCTGGGAATGAAGACGGTATGGGTCACGCGCGAAGCGCGTGCGCCGGCCTATGTCGATGTCAAGACTGCCTCGGTGCTGACGCTGCCGCGCCTGCTGGGACGCCTGATTACCTGAAAAGGTTAGCACTTACCAACCGTATGGACTAGAATCTGCGCACGTCTGCATATCCAAGGAGGAGATCATGGCGACCCGTCCCGGCGAACGCAAGAACCAGATTCTGCAAGTGCTGGCGGAGATGCTCGAGACGCCTAAGAGCGAGAAGATCACCACCGCCGCACTTGCCGCGAAGCTGGATGTCTCCGAAGCCGCGCTCTACCGCCACTTCGCCAGCAAGGCGCAGATGTACGAAGGACTGATTGGTTTCGTCGAAGAAACCGTGTTTGGTCTGATCAATAAAATCAGCGCTGAGCAGGATAACGGCTTGAACCAGACCCACGCCATTGCCGCCATGCTGTTGTCGTTTGCCGAAAAAAATCCCGGCATGACGCGCGTGTTGATCGGTGACGCTCTGGTGAACGAGGATGCGCGCCTGCAGGCGCGCATCAACCAGTTGCATGACCGGTTGGAGGCGACCTTGAAGCAGAGTCTGCGGCTGGCGGCAACGCAGGGCGAAATGGACAAGGACGCCGATACCACAGCGCAGGCGAACCTGATGCTTGCCTATATCATCGGCCGCTGGCATCAATACGCGAAAAGCGGCTTCAAGCGCCTGCCGACCGAGCTGTGGCAGAAACAGGGGCCGATGCTGCTAGGCTAGGATTAGCAGTGATCCGCGCGGACCGGTCGCCGTCCGCGCCAGTACGAAGGTTCCAGTTCGAGCTGCGCTCCGGCGTCCGCCGGGGCGGATATGCGATCACTGCACGCTCTGCGCGCCAATCGTTATTTCTGTACGGACGAAAGGCGTATCCGTACAGAAAACACGGTTATGAATGAAAAAATGGGTGCCTTGGCGCTATGCTGAGCACACCTTGCACGCCGGATCCCGGGACAGCCTGACCGTGCGCCACTCCATGCTGAGGCAATCGAGCAGAAGCAGGCGGCCGCTGAGCGTGTTGCCGGCGCCGGCGAGCAGCTTCAGCGCTTCGGCCGCCTGCACCGTGCCGATGATGCCGGTAAGCGGTGCGAACACCCCCATGACGGCGCAACGGGTTTCCTCGGCTTCGGTGTCTTCCGGGAACAGGCAGTTGTAACACGGTGCCCCCGGCTGGCGCTGGTCGAATACGCTGATCTGCCCGTCGAAACGCACGCCTGCGCCTGAGACCAGCGGCTTGCGCTGTTCGACGCAGGCGCGGTTGACTGCATGGCGGGTGGCGAAGTTGTCGCTGCAATCGAGTACGACGTCGGCGCTTGCGACCAACTGTGTCAGGCGATCACCCTCCAGTCGCTCGGGGACGGCCGTTACTTCGATTTCGGGATTGAGTTGCGCCAGCGTGTCCTTGCCGGAGTAGACTTTCGCCCGTCCGACTGCAGCCGTCGTGTGCAGAATCTGGCGCTGCAAATTAGTAAGGTCGACTGAATCGCCATCGGCGAGCGTTATGCGGCCGACACCGCCCGAGGCGAGATACATGGCTGCGGGAGAGCCGAGGCCACCGGCGCCGATGACCAGCGCATGCGCAGCAAGCAGTCTTTCCTGGCCTTCGATCCCCACTTCGGGTAGCAGGATATGCCTGCTGTAACGCAACAGCTGGTCGTCGGTCATGGGGACGTGGGCAGTCTGGCGTAAGTCCGGACCAATCAGCGCTTACGCATCACGCTTGAGGTCAGTTCCTCTGGATGATCTGCAGACCCTTCAGCATGTTGACGGCTTGCGTCAACTGGAAGTCCTTGTCCGAGCCGAACTCTATGGGCCTGGTCGCGGCCTCGCCATTCTCGCTCTTGGGTTTGTCGCTGGGTGCCGCTGCCGGCTTGTCTGAATTTGCCGCGGCGTCCTTGTCATTGGTCAGGTGCTTGTTGAGGTCGGCTTCGCGCAGGAACGCGCGGGCATCAATGCCCGGTTCTTCGACCACGATATCCGGCGTGATGCCCTTGGCCTGGATCGAGCGGCCGCTCGGCGTGTAATAACGCGCGGTCGTCAACTTGATCGCGGTGTTGTTGCCAAGCGGCATAATGGTCTGTACCGATCCTTTGCCGAAGGTCTGTGTGCCCATGATCAAGGCGCGCTTGTGGTCCTGCAGCGCGCCCGCCACGATTTCCGAGGCGGAGGCCGAGCCGCCGTTGACCAGCACCACCATGGGCACGGTCTTGATTGCCGCCGGCAGGTCCTTCAGATAGTCGTCGCTGCCACCACGCAGGTAGTCTTCAGTGCTGGCGTGATACTTGCGCTTCGCGTCCTCGGTGCGGCCGTCAGTGGTGACCACGACGGACTTGGGGGCGAGGAAAGCAGCGGAAATGCCGACTGCCCCGTTTAGCAATCCGCCCGGGTCATTGCGCAGGTCCAACACCAGGCCCTTCAACTGACCCTCCTTGTACAAGGTATTGAGGTGCCGCACCATGTTTTCGCCGGACCGCTCCTGGAACTGCACCACGCGCAGGTAGCCGTAGCCGGGCTCGATCAGCTTGGACTTGACGCTTTGCACTTTGATAATTTCGCGCACCAGCGTAAGCTCCAGCGGCTTGGTTTCGCCCTTGCGCAGCACCGTCAGTTTGATCGGCGTCTTGGGTTTGCCACGCATGCGCTTGACCGCGTCGTTCAGGGTCAGGCCCTTCACCGGTGTTTCGTCCAGTTTGATAATCAGGTCGCCCGATTTGATTCCAGCGCGGAAGGCAGGGGTATCCTCGATCGGGGAGACCACCTTGACGAACCCATCCTCCATGCCGACCTCGATGCCAAGGCCGCCAAACTCGCCCTGGGTGCCCACCTGCAGTTCGCGATAGGCGTCATGATCCAGATAGGCGGAGTGGGGATCCAGGCCGGTTAGCATTCCGCTGATTGCTTCGGAAATGAGTTTCCTGTCTTCGACCTGCTCGACGTAATTGCTCTTGATCGCGCCGAACACTTCGGCGAAGGAGCGCAGTTCCTCTACCGGCAGAGGCGAGCGCGCCCCGTCTTTCTGGGCGATGGCGGAGAAGTTGAGTGACAGCAGCACCCCTGCCAGCGCTCCCAGCAATACCAAACCCAGCTTCTGCAATTTGCTTTTCATGAAAGACACCACCCTTCTACTTCAAGGTCACCCAGCGCAACGGATCGAAGGCTTTGCCTTGATAGCGAATTTCGAAGTATAGACCGGAATCCGGGTTGCCGCCGCTATTGCCGACGGTAGCCACCGCATCGCCCGTTGCGACCGTATCGCCCACCTGCCTGAGCAGCGCCTCGTTGTTGCCGTAAATGGTTAAGTAGCTCTGGCCGTGGTCAATAATCATCAGGTTGCCGAATCCACGCATCCACTCGGAAAACACCACCTGGCCGGCGGCGACCGCGCGCACTTCCTGCCCGCTCGCGCCGCGGATGAACAGTCCTTTCCAACTCAAGCCGCTGTCATTACGTGGACTGCCGAAGCGGTTGATTAGTTCCCCGCGGGTCGGCAATCTGAGTTTGCCCTTGAGCGACGCAAACGCGCCGCCGTAACGGCCCGCTTCGGGCAGCTTGTCGTTGCGCCGAGCGCCCGCGCCGGGAGAAACGACTCTTCCCAGTTCCTCGACCAGGCGAGACAGGCGCGTTTCGTCGCGCTGCAATGATTTTATTTCGCGGCGTTGCGTACGAATCTGGGTCGCCAGTCTGGCCAGCACCCGGCGCCGTTCCGCCTGCTGCGCGAGCAGTTCCTTGCGGCCCTCGCGCTGTCGCGACTCCAACTCCGCCAGTTCGGCGCTTCGTTCCCGCGCCTCGCCGGCAAGTTGCGCCAGCCCCACAAGATTGGCGCGCAACGCGCGGATGAAATCGGTCTGGGCGCGCGAAATGTAGCTGTAATAGTGCAGCTCGCGCGCGGTCTGATCCGGGTCGCGGCCGGACAGCAACAACCTCAGGTAGTCCTGCTGGCCGGAGACGTGACGGATGGCCAGCAGCTGCCCCAGCTCACGCTGTTGCGAGGCGATTGACGCCTCCAGCCGGCGCGATTGTTCGCCGACGCGGACCAGTTCGCCATTCGCCGCGCGCAGTTGCGCGCCGATGTTGCGCAGCGTTCGGTTGGCCTCGGATACGCCGCGCTCCGACGCGCGCAGGCCGTCGCTCGCCTCCGAGCGGTTTTCCTCGGCGCCACTCAGCGTATTCTTGAGCGTTTCGATGCGGCCGCGCAATGCGTCCAGATCGGTTTTGTCGGCGGCAAACGCCGGTTGCGCGACTATCAGTGCCAGTAACAGACAGATCACATCACCGCAAAGTACGCCCAGGTTGCGCCTCGCGGCCATGCGTGTCCGCTGTGCACGATTCAAGTATTCGCCTTGCCCTGGTTCGCCACTGCCTGCATCGCTTTTTCGATCGCGCCTGCGTCCCCCAGATAGTAATGTCGCAGCGGCTTAAGCGTGTCGTCCAGCTCGTATACGAGCGGCACGCCGGTGGGGATATTCAGCCCGACGATATCCTGGTCGCTTACCTTATCCAGGTATTTCACCAGCGCGCGCAGGGAATTGCCGTGCGCCGCAATAAGAACGCGCTTGCCGGCGCGTATGTCCGGCGCGATGCTCTGGTTCCAGTAGGGGAGCACGCGCGTTACCGTGTCCTTGAGGCATTCGGTGAATGGGATCTGGTTGGGCGTCAGACCGCGGTAGCGCGGGTCGCCGCCGGGGTACCGGCTGTCGTCAGCGCCGAGCGCAGGCGGCGGGGTGTCATAGCTGCGACGCCAGGCGAGCACCTGCTCTTCGCCGAACTTTGCCGCGGTTTCGGCCTTGTTCAGACCCTGCAGCGCGCCGTAATGGCGCTCGTTCAGGCGCCAGGAATGCAGCACCGGAATCCACATCAGGTCCATGCGCTCCAGTGCGAGCCAGAGCGTTTTGATCGCGCGTCTGAGCACCGACGTGTGCGCGAGGTCAAACACAAGACCTGCCTCCCGCATCAGTTCGCCTGCTCGTCCCGCTTCCTCCACGCCTTTTGGGGTCAGGTCTACATCGGTCCATCCGGTAAAACGGTTTTCTTTGTTCCAAACGGACTCGCCGTGTCGGAGCAGAACGATCTTTTTCATGGTGTTCCTTTTTGCCGTACGGCAAGGGCTCGAATATTTTATAATATTACGCGATCGGAAACCGTGAACCGAACGCTTCGACACGGGATATCTTCGACCCGGCCGAAAAACCGGGACCGGGGGCGCGCAGCGCGCGCGGTGACACCGGGCAGTTGGCCCGGTGAAAGTCCCCGCCAGCAGCGCCAACTTACTATTGGGAGCAGGAGTGAAATTCGTAACGGAAAATATTTTTCTGATCGCCATTGCCTTCGTCAGCGGGGCGATGCTGGTGTGGCCGCTGGTAAGGCGCGGCGCCGGCGGGCCGTCGGTGAACACGCTGGAGGCGACGCAGTTGATCAACCGGCAGGACGCGCTCGTGCTCGATGTGCGCGAGCAGGCAGAATTTGCGCAGTCGCACATCCTCAATTCGCGCGGACTGCCGCTGTCACAACTCGAGGCACGGGTCGGCGATGTGCAGAAATTCAAGGACAAGCCGGTGATTGTGTATTGCGCCACCGGGAATCGCTCGAGCGCAGCCGTGGAAACGCTGAAGAAGCACGGTTTTTCCAACGTCGTAAATTTGAGCGGCGGTTTTGCAGCGTGGCAGCAGGCCGGCCTGCCGGTGCAGAAATAGGCCCGACCGTGTCTCAAGTCCGCATGTACCGCACTGCAGGCTGTGGGTTCTGCCAACGCGCCGAAATGTTGCTCAAATCCAAAGGCGTGACCGAAATCGAGAATATCCGGATTGACCTCGACCCCGCACGGCGCGACGAAATGATGGCAAGAACCGGCCGTCGCTCCGTGCCGCAAATCTACATCGGCGACGTACACGTGGGCGGATTCGACGATCTGGCGGCGCTGGATCGCGCCGGCGGGCTCGAAAAGCTGCTGCACGCCCCGATCTGACCGCGGCAAACCCTTCTACTTAGATAATCGGAACAAAAATGGATGAACAGCAGCCACAGCCCACGTTTAACATCGAAAAGATTTACATCAAGGACCTGTCGCTGGAAATTCCGCATGCGCCGGAGGTCTTTCTAACCAGCGAGCAGCCGCAGGTGGAGGTGCAACTGCACAATGAAGGCGGACTCATAGGCGACGGGCTGTACCAGGTGGTTTTGACAGTTACCCTGACGGCCAAGGCAGGTGACAAGACCCTGTTTCTGGTAGAGGCGGCGCAGGCCGGCATTTTCCAGATTCGCAACCTGCCGGAAGCCGATACCGAACCGCTGCTGTCGACTGCCTGCCCGAACATA
>Ga0163199_1000644_pt1 | contig 21920 bp, 24 predicted proteins | sample PL_2010_150m_FD_113537 | JGI IMG/M metagenome (GOLD analysis project Ga0163199, IMG submission 113537) | Freshwater microbial communities from Powell Lake, British Columbia, Canada to study Microbial Dark Matter (Phase II) - PL_2010_150m | ecosystem: Environmental > Aquatic > Freshwater > Lake ...
AACATGTCGCTACGATGGATCACGCCAAACGCCGCACCCCACATCGGCGTGAAATCGTAGCGATTCCACATCGAGAAGGTGTGCCGGGGAAGCTCCGCCAAGGTTGCGCCATTATTGATGGTGGAGGAGCCTACCTTCTGCGCGCTGAGCAGTTCACCATCCTGAAAGGCGTAGCCGCCCATGACACGCCACGCCGAGGTGATCTGACCGCTCAGACCCGCTTCAACACCCTGGACACGCTGACCCTTGGTTAAAAAGGACGAACCTGTGATGTTTGGATCGGTACTAATCACATTGGTACGATCTATCTGATATACCGCAGTGGTCAAAGCCAGGTTGGGAAGGACATCCCATTTGATGCCCGCCTCCACATTCGTAAACTTTTCCGGAGCAAGCACTGCATTGGTAACGGTTAGCCCGGTAAGCTGTTCGGCCGCGCGCGGTGCATACGCCTGACTATAGCTGGTATAAACGGAGACTGGTTCGATCGGTTTGTAAATGAGTCCGAACCGTGGCGAGAGCAAGCCATCGTCGGTCTTTATGTGAGTGCTGGTGTTTCTTTGAAAGAAATCTACTTCGAACCGGTCATAGCGCACGCCGACAATTGCCTGTAGCTGCGGCAGCAGCACGATCTGGTCCTGCACGTAGACCGAGGTGATTTTTGTGACACTATGATTATTTGCATCAATGGTCGGACCAGTAGTTCTATTTACGAAGGTGATGGGATCTGCAGTGATCGGGTTGCTGAGAGGCACAGTCAGCGAGGTCAAGCCATTACTGAAAGTACCGTTGCGGCGTATGTTATCTGTTACCTGGCGCCCTACTTCCACACCCACTGCCAGTGTATGTTTAATTGGCCCCGTGTTCAGGACATACGAAAAATCTGTCTGGTTGAAGAAATTGTCGCGGGTAGACGTATCATTATAAGCAGCAAGATTTAAGTTCCCCGCAGTGACAACGGAATTCGCAAATACATTCTGGTAGAACTTATCGTACATGGCATAGTTGGTACGGTTACGGAAAGTGAATCCAGAGTCGAATTTGTGCTCAATCAGCGAGTTGAATGATGTAACGATTGCATCCGATTTGCTGCGCCGTGGATCGCCAAAGAATGTCGATGGACTGGTGTTGACAGGAGCCCCGTTAAAGGACGGGATGCCGCGATCGGCGGTGCGGTGATCCTGGAAGTGTTCCATGCCCAAGACAATGTTGGTACGGTGGCTAGGCTTGAGCGTGACAGTGGGGCTGACGCCAAAACGCTCCAGGTTTACGCCGTTACGATAGCTGCCTGAATTTTCGTACATGGAATTGAAACGGACCGCAGCGACTTCGTTAATGCCCTGACCAACATCAACTGCCAGCCGTTTCTTGTCGTAAGACCCCCCCCTCGAACGAAAACTCGCGGATCGGGTCCCAGCCGGCCTGCTTGGTTACCCGGTTGATCACGCCACCCGAGCCGCCGCGACCAAAAATCATCCCGTTGGCGCCTTTCAATACCTCAACTCGCTCGATGTTGTAGAGGTCGCGAAAATATTGCACGTCATCGCGTACGCCATCGGTAAAAAAATCCCCGGTTGAGCGATTGCCGCGAAAAACCAGCGCATCGCGATTGCCTTCGCCTTGCGATACGCCCACACCCGGTACGTAGCGCGCCACGTCAGCCATGCTCTGCATGGATTGATCCCTGATCAGTTCGCGCGTTACCACTGTTATGGATTGTGGTACATCACGCAACAGCGTGTTGGTTTTGGTCGCAGTGGTGCTGTATGCGGCAGCATAGCCCCCCATGGTGCTTGTCGTCACCTTGATCGACGGTAGCATGGCCACGTTGGCGGCTGACTCAGTATCGGTGGTAAGCACGGGTGATTTTTTCACGGCATAACCACCAGCTTGCGGCATCGCTTGCAGACCGCTTCCAGCCAACAAACGGTTCAAACCATCCTGGATGGAGAAACTGCCGTTTAATCCTGGCGTCGTCATTCCTTTTATCTCGGCGGCATCAAAGGAAAGTTTGATGCCCGTTTGTCTGGCAAAACGATTGAGCGCATCCTCCAGCGTGCCCGCAGCAATGCTGTATGCCGGTACGGTGTTGCTGGCAACGATGGTTGTTGTTGCATGGGCGCTATGGGGTAAAAGCATCGTGACTGCTCCGAAGCAGATCAGCGCGCCGTGCAATGCGATTGCGAGTCGAGCCTTACAATGGCGACGGCGGGGTTTCTTCAGCAGCAGCTCGCCGGTGCGAGTCGCGTCTACGAGCAGAAAAGAAGTGGCGATACCTGAGGTGATTGTTTCTGGATGTTTCACGGTCCATGCTCCCTGGCAAGTCAAATGGAAAAAATTGGCTGGCTACCCGGGAGGGACTGGCTGGCGCTGCGGATTACTTGTTTGATGGGGTAACTTTCGTTACAAGGACGGCATTCCTCGCCCTGTAAGGCCCATCAACGAATACGAATGATAATGGTTACTATTCGTATAGTCAAGTCAAGCTTTGATTATTTCAATCTGTTCACAGGGGTATTTTGTTCTGGATGGATGTTACGGCAGTACGTACCAGCGCGCGGACATTCCTGCGAGCATGTGGTCGTTGACGTGGCAGTGCAGCAGCCAATTGCCGAGTGAGCGTGGCGTCATGTCGACCGAGGTCATACTGGCGGGCAGCACTTCGACCACGTCGGTACGGCGACCGTGAGCCAGTACCGTCTGCCCATGCCAATGCACGGTGTGATTGTCCTGTTCATTGCCCAGCGCGGCGACATGCCAGCGGACGCGCTTGCCCAGGCGGGTTTCATAACCATCGAGATTGCCGAAAATGCGACCGTTGATGGTGTGCTTCAGCCCACTTTCCTCGTCGTCTTCTTCATTGAAGATCATGAACAGCGCGGTGAACTCCTGATCCACGTCCCGTGGCATGGGGTTCGATGCGGAACGTGCCATCCCCTTGCGGGTGATGACGAGAGTGCCGATCAGGCCAAGATTGATTTCTTCCTCTCCCATGACATGCGAGTGGTAGAGCCAGACGATCGAAGAAGGGTCAGCCGGTCCCGGACCGGCTGCGGTATCTGCGACCCAGGTGTAGGTATAGCGTGCACCCGGCGCTACGCTCGCGCCGGCGCCGCCATCAGCGCCTTCGTTGTCCTTGTCGTACAGCACCCCGTGTGGGTGCATTGACAGCGGCCGATCCGTCTTATTCAGGAAATGGATCTTGAGGGTATCGCCTACCACGGCGCGCAACTGCGGCCCCAGTATTCCCATGGACGCAGGCTGCGGCAGCGGAGTGGCATAACTGCCGTCGGCATAACCGATGTAGCGGTATTTGGTGTATGTCAGCGTTTGTCCCCACACCCCGAGTCCATCGGCAGGCTCGATCAGATTCTGAGCGGAAGGGGCATAATTCCAGGAGACTTTTTCTGCGGCGATCCAGTATTCCCGCACCGCCGCCTGCACCGAAAATGAGAAACCGGTGCTGATTATGAAAAACATCGTAGCGGCTATTCTGTTCATATGACCAGAATTCATATTGTTCTCTTAATTAACTGTCGATATGACTGTGAATCACGCAGTAAATGACCGCTTAGTTCGTCCGGGCTTACAGGAATATTTTCGCATGAAAGGGGAGAAGGCGAGCGGCCTGCTTTCAAACATGCATTATTGCATTTGTACTTTTGGTATATAGGTGGTCATTCTGTCGGAATCATTCCAAATGTAATCAGGATCAACCAACGGCTTGGTGGGAATCATGAACGTCGCCATATCGACAGCTCCATATACGGTACGTCCAAGTGTATGTACAACGCCGGTCAACAGTCCAACTGTCACGCCATAAACAGGGCCGTCACTACGACTCATTATCATCACGGTTTTTGGAATTTCCAGAAAACCGCCGACCGCATTGGCAATTCCATTCTCCAGTTTTGCGCCAGCTTTATCGAGGTAGTCTGGCTCACTTTCTGCCATTGCCGCATGAGGTGAAAAGAAGAATAGAGTGGAAAGTATCAGCAGTGATTTGAACATCTTTTTCATCGCCAGCCTCCAGAATAAGTTAACCTGAGTCAGGATCAACATGTCATACGTGATATGTACAGAAACTTGCCATTTTTCGCTAACAGAACCTTAATCCCAGTAAATGCCTCTTCCCCCAAAGGTGAAATTCGCCTTGAGAAGTATGTGGTCTGAACCATTCGTTTGGCCAAAGCCAAGGCCGACGGTACTGCGAACTTCGCCAGGGGCGATAAAGTGGACGACCGGCATTACGTAATGCTGTTGCTCGCGTACCGGGCTCATGTTTTTGACTCCGCCCGGACCGCCGATAAACTGGATGCCGAATCGCAAGCGGCTGCTTTTCTGGTAGCTCACTTCAGTTAGATAGCCGACCTCAAACAGTTGCTCGCTCTTGCTTTCGCCTCTTACGACTTTTTCGAATGGGAAGTTGGCAATGATACTCACGCGTCCGATATCCTTTTGCATGGTGGGCTTGAATTCCACTTCAAGTACGTCCCCGTTGATTGATCGCTGCCATTGTTCGATCTCGACATACCATCCCAAGTCCACCGGCAAAACACCTTTCTCGGCGAAGCGCCCGCGTAACCGGGCCTTTGCTCCAGCGAACTGGACATCTTCTCCTGCAGGGCGCGCAAAATTCAGGTAAGTGGCGAAGTCTATTTTCTTGGTGAGACCGTATTCCAACTCGATGGCGGTGCGCATCATGCTTTGGCTGGCGAAGGTCCCCGAAGTGCCGCCATCTCCTTCCGTGCGTCCGTAGGGAACGAAACTATTGAGAAGCTGTGGGCTGAAAACTCCTTTCCCCTGCGTGGCGTACCCATAAATCTGGAGTTCATATGGGTCGACAGCTTTTGCATGGGTAGGCAAAAACATTGCAAATAACAGAAGTATGGCTACGCAGTATTTTCTTCCCGGCAGCTTCTGCAAACGGTTGGGAAGCGGGGTGCGCTGCAGGTGCCGGGACATGCTTTCCACTCCGTGCAGGCAGGCAAACAGTAGTTCGCCAACGCGAGTTGCGTCTACGAGCGGAAAAGGGGTGACGATACCCACGGTGGTTGTTACTGGCTGTTTCAAAGCCCCTGCTCCCTGGCAAGTCAAATAAAAAATTGGCTGGCTTGCCCGGGAGGGGTTGGCTGGCTGAAATGCCGCTGGCGTAGGAGAAACCCAGCAGCAACGGATAAAGCTACATCTGGCTCTGCAACCAGTTCTGGAGACCGACTTTCTGCATTACATCCAGTTGAGTTTCCAGAAAATCGATATGTTTCTCGGTATCTTCCAGAATGTGTTCGAACAGTTCCCGCGAAACGTAATCCTGGGCGGTTTCACAGGCGGCAATGGCGGGGACCAGGGCTTCACGCGAGATCATTTCCAGCTTGAGATCGCAGGCCACGCATTCCTCGGCTTTTTCGCCGATCAGGAGTTTGCCGAGTTCCTGCAGGTTGGGCAGTCCTTCCAGAAACAGGATGCGCTCAATCAGCGCATCGGCATGTTTCATTTCCTCGATGGATTCTTCGTACTCGTGTTTACCCAGGCTATTGAATCCCCAGTTCTTGTACATGCGGGCATGGAGAAAATACTGGTTGATGGCGGTCAATTCAAGCTGCAATTGACGGTTCAACAATTGAATGATGTTTGCGCTGCTTTTCATGTTTGCCTCCTCAGGCTGGATCTCGTATCAACGAGTGGGTTTTGGAATGGTGCTGCGTCAGTGTTTTCTGCATCAGTGCCTGTTCCAGCACTTCCTTGGCGTAGCAGGCGCATATCCCACATTGCTCACTCACGCCCAGGCAGGCCTTCAAATCACGCATCCGGTCAACCCCGCTTTGGCAGACGGCTTCGCGGATCGCGCTATCGGTTACACCTTTGCAGATACAAATATACATGATGAGCGCCTCAAGTTCACTATTTTGTCAGAATCAGCTTGCCGTTACGGGTGCGACGCAGACGGTATTCCGCACCCTGATGCTGGATAAGCACTTCGTCTCCCTGTGAGAACAGGGCATCGCTGTAGATGGGCCCATTCCGATCCTGCATGCCAAATTTACGCTGGTCGATGGCGGTTTCCGGAACTACGTCGGACTTGTCCAGGATTGAATCCACTAGTGAACTCATTTCGACACCTCTTTGTGATAATTAATGAGAATGATTCGTAATTATATTCAACTGTGGATGAAAAGCAAGACCTAAAGCAAATATTTTTTCAGGGAACTGATACAGGCAGCCGGGAAGCGTTCCAATCCGGCGTAATCGCATGATTGAGCTGTTTTTAGCTGGTTTCACGGGTTTTTCTGGTTCACAATGGCAAGAAATATTTTCTCTGGCCATGCCCTGAAATCATGCTGCAAATCTCCAAAAACATAACCATCGTCGATAGCGAGATTGAGATCAGCGCAATCCGGGCGCAGGGAGCGGGTGGACAAAATGTAAACAAGGTTTCCAGCGCGATCCACTTACGCTTCGACATCGGTGCTTCATTGCTGCCGGATAGTTATAAAGAACGGTTACTGAAACTGGGCGATCAGCGCATCACCACGGAAGGCGTCATCGTTATCAAGGCGCAGGAATACCGCAGTCAGGAGAAAAATAGGGAAGAAGCCTTGCGACGATTACGTGAGATTATTGAGAGCGTGGCCCGGGTGCCCAGAAAACGCAAGCCGACCAAGCCAACTCGCAGTTCGCAGCAGAAGCGGCTCGACAGCAAAACCCGGCGGGGTGAGATCAAAGCCATGAGAGGAAAGATCGCTGATTGAGCGGGCTTTACACGGCAGACGAGTCGGCCTGCGGCTTTTTTGCGGGTACGTTTCCGATCATTTTCATATCTTGTTTTTCCACGTAACGCCCGCATATTCCGGCTGTTAGGCAAAGTGGTTAAGGTATAATCCCTTTTTTCCAAATTCTGCATTATTTGAGGTTGTCATGCCAATTTACGAATACCGTTGCGGCTCTTGCGGTTCTGAAAAGGAACATCTGCAAAGGCTGAGCGATGCACCCATCGCGGTCTGCCCTGCGTGCGGCAGCGATACCTATATCAAGCTTATTTCCGCTGCGGGCTTCCAGTTGAAAGGCAGCGGCTGGTACGCCACCGATTTCAAGAATGACGCGAAACCGAAACCGGATAAAGCAGCGGCAGCAAATAGCGAAACGGTTGCTGCACCCGCTGCTGCGCCGGCTGCCGTCAAAGAAGCGAGCCCGACTTGCGCTGCCGAATGAACATCAGGCACGGGCATCACTCGATATGAAACGCTATTTCATCACCGGACTGCTGATCTGGGTGCCCCTCGGCATCACCGTGTGGGTACTGAAATTCCTGATCGGCACCATGGATCAGTCATTGCTGCTGCTACCCAGCAGTGTGCATCCTGAAACGCTGTTGGGTGTGCATATTCCGGGCGTGGGCACGCTGCTCACATTGCTGGTGGTGTTCGTCTCCGGTTTGCTGACCACCAATATCATTGGTCAGCGGCTGCTGCTGTTCTGGGAAGGGGTTCTGTGGCGCATCCCGGTCGTAAAATCAATCTATTACGGCGTGAAACAGGTGAGCGACACGTTGTTTTCCAGTCAGGGTGAAGCTTTTCGCAAGGCACTGCTGGTGCAGTACCCGCGCCAGGGATCATGGACCATTGCGTTCATGACCGGGCAGCCGGGAGGTGATGTGGTCAACCATCTCAAGGGCGAGTATGTGAGTGTCTATGTGCCGACTACGCCCAACCCAACTTCCGGATTTTTCCTGATGATGCCAAAAAGCGATGTGATCGAACTCGACATGAGCGTGGATGCAGCGCTGAAGTACATCATTTCCATGGGTGTCGTATCCCCCGACAATGGCAACGGCAAAAGAAATCCAGGTCAATAAACGAGCGGCATTTCAGAACGAGTCCGCCTTCACGCTGAACGCTTGATTCCGATTCCCCTTACTCACCACTCACCACTGCCAATACGCCATGCGCACTAATTACTGCGGCTTCATCAATACCCAATACCTGGATCAGACCGTCACTCTCTACGGCTGGGTGCATCGCCGCCGCGACCATGGTGGAGTGATCTTTATCGATCTGCGCGACCGCGAGGGTCTGGTGCAGGTGGTATGCGACCCCGACAATGCAACCACCTTCCAGAGCGCGGAAAAAATCCGCAACGAGTTCGTGCTCAAAATCAGCGGCAGGGTGCGGCATCGTCCCGCAGGTACCATTAATTCCAATCTTGTCAGCGGCGAAGTTGAAGTGCTGGTACAGTCCATCGAGATTCTCAATGCCTCGCTGACGCCACCGTTCCTGATGGACGACGAACACCTGAGCGAAGCCGTGCGGCTGGAGCATCGTTATCTCGATCTGCGGCGGCCGCAGATGCAGGCGAATTTGCGGCTGCGCTACAAGGTGGCGATGGCAGTGCGCGTATTCCTCGACCAGCATGGTTTCATCGACATAGAAACGCCCATGCTGACCAAGTCCACCCCGGAAGGTGCGCGCGATTATCTGGTGCCATCGCGAGTCAACGCCAAGCATTTTTTCGCACTGCCGCAGTCGCCGCAGTTGTTCAAGCAATTGCTGATGGTGGCGGGGTTTGACCGCTATTACCAGATCACCAAATGTTTCCGCGACGAAGACCTGCGCGCCGACCGTCAGCCCGAATTTACTCAGATCGATATCGAGACATCTTTTCTTGGCGAAAACGAAATCATGGCGCTGATGGAGGAAATGATTCGCGGCTTGTTCAGCAGCGTGATGAAGATTGAGTTGCCGAACCCGTTTCCGCGCCTGACCCATGCCGAAGCCATGTTGCGTTATGGCTCCGACAAGCCTGATTTGCGCGTGTCGCTGGAACTGACTGAACTCACCGACGTGATGCAAGCGGTAGAATTCAAGGTGTTCCGCGAAGCCGCACAGAAACCGGGTGGCCGCGTGGCGGCATTGTGCGTGCCGGGCGGCGGCGGACTGTCGCGCAAGGAAATAGACGATTACACCAGTTTCGTTGCAATCTACGGTGCCAAAGGGCTGGCCTACATCAAGGTCAATGCTCTGGAAAAAGGCCTGGAGGGACTGCAGTCGCCGATACTGAAATTCCTGCCGGAGGCAACAGTAAAAGTTATCCTGGAACGCACTGGTGCCAAGGATGGCGATCTCATATTCTTCGGCGCAGACAGGGCCAAAGTGGTGAATGAAGCGCTGGGGGCGCTGCGCGCCAAGGTCGGGCATGAGCGGGGACTCAGCGAACCTGGCTGGAAGCCCGTGTGGGTGGTGGATTTCCCGATGTTCGAATGGGACGAGGAGGAAAATCGCTGGCAGGCACTACACCATCCGTTCACTGCCCCGGCCGACGGTCACGAGGATCTGCTGGAGAGCGAGCCCGGTAAGGCGCTGTCCAAAGCCTACGACATGGTGCTGAACGGCTCGGAAATCAGCGGCGGTTCGGTGCGTATTCATCGGCAGGAAGTGCAGTCAAAAGTATTCCGCGCACTGAACATCGGCGCTGATGAGGCCCAGGAGAAATTTGGCTTTTTGCTGGAAGCGCTGCAATACGGGGCACCACCGCACGGCGGCATCGCTTTCGGCCTCGACCGCGTCGTCACCATGATGACCGGTGCTGAATCGATCCGCGATGTGATTGCCTTCCCCAAGACCCAGCGTGCCCAATGCCTGCTGACTCATGCGCCCAGCACAGTGGATGAAAAGCAGTTGCGCGAACTGCATATCCGGCTGCGGCATGTAGAAGCGTGAAAGGCTAACTACAAGCGAGAGATTAAAAGCGTTTGCCGCAGAGGACACAGAGGTCGCGGAGGAAAACGTCTATGATACAAAAGGCAGTTTGTTTTATTCTTCCTCCGCGTCCTCTGCGGTTTAAACCCTTTGAACATTACTTATAAAATTCCCATTTCTGTCCTGGTGGTGATCCACACGCCCGACCTGCAGGTTTTGTTGCTGGAGCGGGCCGATCATCCCGGTTACTGGCAATCGGTGACCGGTAGCCAGGATCAGGGTGAAACGCTGATGCAAACGGTGGTGCGCGAAGTAGCCGAGGAAACGGGACTGGACGCAACCCGTTACCCGCTGACCGATTGGAGCCTGCACAATCAATTCGAGATCTTTCAGGAGTGGCGCTGGCGTTACCCGCCGGGGGAAACGCACAATACCGAGCATGTGTTTGGTCTGTTGCTGCCGGAGCTCGTTCCGATCACGGTGGCGGCGCGCGAGCACCTGGGCTTTATCTGGCTACCGTGGCAGGAAGCGGCGGAAAAGGTTTTCTCCTGGAGCAATGCGGCCGCGATCCGCGAGCTGGCTACCCGTCAGCAGCGATAGAAATCCATCGGGCGAACCCGCATCTGGTATTCTTGTCTCAGGACGTTGACGTGTTTTCTTGATTGGCTAATGGGGAGTAGTCATGCAAGCAGAAGCCATTGCATTTGAGCGGTTCGACACGTTGCAGGATGATGCCTGCGCGCAGCGCATTGTTGCGGCCAAAGCCGCGCTGGGAAAACGAGCAGTGATCCTCGCGCATCATTACCAACGGGCGGATGTTTACAAACACGCCGATCTCACCGGCGATTCGCTGCAATTGTCGCGCCTTGCCGCCGGGACCGATGCGGAGTATCTGGTATTCTGCGGCGTGCATTTCATGGCCGAGGTGGCCGACATTCTTTCCAAGCCGGAACAGATCGCCATCCTGCCCGATCTGGCCGCAGGCTGCTCGATGGCCGATATGGCCAATCTTTCCAAGGTGGAACGGGCCTGGCGTGAACTGCAGGAAGTACTGGATCCCGACGAAACCGTCACGCCTGTGACTTATATCAACTCCGCCGCCGATCTGAAAGCATTCTGCGGCGAGCATGGCGGCATCGTCTGCACTTCCAGCAACGCCGTCAAAATTCTGCAATGGTCTTTTTCCCGGCGCGAGAAAGTGCTGTTTTTTCCCGATCAGCATCTGGGGCGCTGGAGCGGGCACAAGCTGGGGATTCCACTGGACGAAATGCCGGTGTGGGATTTTGACGAGCCGTTGGGCGGGCTTACTCCGGAGCAGATCAGGAAAGCCAAAATCCTGCTGTGGAAGGGGCACTGCTCGGTGCACCAGATGTTCCAGCCGCAGCACATCCTGCGCTTTCGCAATCAGTATCCCGATGGTCTGGTGATTTCGCATCCGGAATGCAGTTTTGAGGTGTGCAAAAACTCTGACTATGTCGGTTCCACCGATTACATCATCAACACCATCCGTGCAGCAAAAGAAGGAACCCGCTGGCTGGTCGGGACCGAGCTGAATCTGGTCAGTCGCATCGCCGAGGAATTCAAGCCGCAGGGAAAGATGGTGCAGTTCATGGCATCGACCATATGCATGTGTTCCACCATGGCCCGCATCGACCCGCAGCATCTGGCGTGGGTGCTGGAGAATCTGCTGGCAGGAAAAGTGGTGAACCAGATCAGGGTGCCACAAGCTGAGGCGAAACTGGCGAAGCTTGCATTGGAACGGATGCTGGAGGTTTCGTAGGAATCATCCCCTGCATCACCAAATCTTATCCTGCCCGATCACATGCCCAACAAGCTGCATATCGCCACTTACAATATTCACAAGGGCTTTTCGCATTTCAACCAGCGCATGGTAGTGCATGAGCTGCGCGATAGCCTGCGCACTCTTGGCGCCGATATCATTTTTCTGCAGGAAGTGGTCGGTCATCACAAGGGCCACGCTGCCCAGTTCGAGAACTGGCCAGGCAGGCCGCAGCACGAGTTTCTGGCCGATTCGGTTTGGAGCGATTTTGCCTACGGGAAAAACGCCATATACGACGAAGGGCACCATGGCAACGCGATTCTGAGCCGTTACCCCATCGTGCGTTGGGATAACGAAGATATTTCCGCACACTCCTTCGAGAGCCGCGGCATGCTGCACTGCGAAATCAGCGTTCCCGGCTGGCCGGAACATCTGCATTGCGTTTGCGTCCACATGGGATTATTCAAGCGTGGACAGCGGCGGCAATTGCAGGCGCTGGAGCGCCGCATTGAACAGCTGGTGCCGCCACAGGCACCGCTGGTCATCGCCGGGGATTTCAACGACTGGCGTGAAATAGCCAGTCAGATTCTGGTGGAGCAGCTTAATCTGACCGAGGCTTTCGAATTGACCGGGGGCAGGGCCGCGCGCAGCTATCCCTCCGCGTTGCCGCTGTTTCGCCTCGACCGCATCTATGTGCGTGGTTTTCATGTGGAGAATGCGCAAGTCCATCAAGGCCATCCCTGGTCAAAGATTTCCGATCATGCAGTGCTGTCGGCCAGGATGGTCCGCAGATGAATCCGTCTGGCTTCGTCGGCGGTAACCGCATTACCCTGTTGCATAACGGCGCGGAATATTTTCCCGCGCTGGAAAGCGCCATCGACGGGGCGCAGCAGGAGGTGCATCTTGAAACCTATATATTCGAACATGATGCCACCGGAATACGCATTGCCGGGGCATTGCAACGGGCCGCGCAGCGCGGGGTAGCAACATATCTGCTGCTGGACGGATTCGGTTCCCAGGATCTGCCACGGAAAGTAATCCAGGAGATGCTTGATGCCGGCGTGCAGGTACTCATATTCCGGCAGAAGATTTCACCCTTGAGCCTGCGGCGCAACCGCTTGCGCCGCATGCATCGCAAGCTGGCGGTGGTGGATGCAAGCATTGCTTTTGTCGGCGGGATCAACATCATCGACGACCTGCACAATCCCGAGCCGCTGCCGCCGCGTTTCGATTACGCAGTTTCGATCGAGGGTCCGCTGCTAGGCGAAATTCATCCGGCAGCCAGGCATTTATGGATGCTGGTGGCATGGGCACACTTCAACCAGCGGCGCACAGACTACCCAGCCTTGCACCCGGACGGCAAGCCCTGCGGCAGTCAACTGGCGGCGTTCGTGATGCGCGACAATTTGCGTCACCGGCACGATATCGAACAGGCTTATCTGCACGCCATCGCTCATGCAGGCAGCGAAATCATTATTGCCAGTGCCTATTTCCTGCCCGGCGGCAATTTCCGCCGCGCGCTCAGCGATGCCGCCCGGCGTGGTGTGCGCGTGGTATTGCTGTTACAGGGCAGAGTGGACCACCTCTTGCTGTATTACGCCACGCATGCGCTCTATGGGAGCCTGTTCGATGCCGGTATCGAAATCCACGAATATCACAAGAGCTATTTGCACGCCAAGGTAGCGGTGATTGACCGGCAATGGGCTACCGTGGGTTCTTCCAATATTGACCCGTTCAGCCTGTTGCTGGCGCGGGAGGCCAACGTGGTGGTGGACGATGCATCGTTCGCGGCTGAATTGCGCTCAAGCCTGGAGCAGGCAATGGCCGAGGGATCGGCACAGGTGTTGCGGGAGAACTGGAAAAGACAATCCTGGCTGATCCGCGCAATGAGTTGGGCGAGCTACTACGCAGTACGCTATTTGCAGGGCCTGGTGGGTTATGGCCGGGAAAATGACCGGACCGAGTATGGGAAATAGTAAAGGAAGCGCTGAGCAGATTTTATGATGACACCGGAAATGCACAGCCAGATTGTTGCTGCTGCTGCCCGGTTGCGGGCTGGCGGAGTGGTGGCTTTCCCGACAGAAACTGTCTACGGCCTGGGAGCGGATATCTCCAATCCGTCTGCAGTGCGGCGTATATTCGAAATCAAGGGGCGGCCGGTCGATCATCCGTTGATCGTGCATTTCGCTGATGCCGCGCGGCTGCAGTACTGGGCACAGGAGGTGCCGGAAGCAGCCTGGCAACTGGCCGAACATTTTTGGCCGGGGCCGCTGACGCTGATACTGCCGCGCAGCCGCCATGTGCCGCCGGATGTCACCGGCGGGCAAGACCTGGTGGGATTGCGAATACCGGATCATCCCATCGCGCTTGCGTTGTTGTACGAACTGGGAGCTGAAAAGGCGCTGGCTGCACCCTCGGCCAATCGTTTCGGGCGCGTCAGTCCGACCACAGCAGCGCATGTACAGGAGGAGCTGGGCCATGCCGTGGACATGATTCTGGATGGTGGCGCCTGCAAGGTCGGCCTGGAGAGCACGATAGTCGGCTTCAGTGGCCAGACTGCCACGATCCTGCGGCCCGGCGGCATTTCACTGGCCGCGCTGGCGGAAGTGCTGCATGGCAAAGTGGTCTTGCCGCAAGCAAAGGATTCCACGGTGCGGGTGCCGGGCGCGCTGGCTTCGCATTACGCTCCGCTAACGCCGCTTGAGGTGTGGCCAACCGAAGCGCTATGGCAGCGTGTGCGTGAACTGGCAGCACAGGGACTGAAGGTGGCGGTGCTAGGGTGGTCAGAGCTGGAACCGGTCAGCCCGGAAAACAGTGACGCCTTCTATTTTTCCATGCCACGCGAAGCAGCAGCCTACGGCAGCCAGTTGTATGTAACCCTGCGCCGCTACGATCATGGGCGCTTTGATCGTCTGCTGGTGGAAGCGCCGCCTGCTGATCCGGCGTGGCTGGCAGTTGCAGACCGGTTGCAGCGCGCCAGTTGCACACCATTTGACAGACGATGAAAACAGGCAGAAGCAATCAATTGCGCGCGGTATTGTTTGACGTTGACGGTACCCTGGCTGATACCGAACGCGACGGTCATCGTCTTGCCTTCAATGCCGCATTCGCAGAGTTCGGTCTTGTCTGGGATTGGGACGCAGAACTCTATGGAGAACTGCTGACGATTACCGGCGGCAATACCCGCTCGCTCCGCACAGGGTAAAATGCCCTCGATGAACCAGCTAATCCGTAACTCAAATTCGGCGTTGCCACCTGACGACCCGCAACGCGAAGTGCTACACAACGAGGTGCACGCTCGTCCGGCGGCACGCATTCGCCTGCCGGCACTTGTAGTCTTCATTGCCGTGCTAAACGATGGCGTCAGCCGTGAAGCGGAATGCCAACACTTGAATCGCCTGCCCGGACAGGGAAAATTAACGCCTGCCGATCTGCAAGAGAACTTCCTGCGCCTGCGTTTCACGGATCACACGCTGAAGTGGGAACGCCATAGCGAATTTACCCGTTACTCGCTAGTGCAGGCACTCCCGCCACATGCATCGCTGGACGCAACCAATCCTGAACTGCTCTCTTCATTATCACTGGATGCCGCTTGGCTACGAGCCATTCCTGGCCGAACTGTAGCAGCCATCAAGCTCGTGATGCTGGCCGAGAGCTTGGCGGATCCGGAGGTCTTGCTGGATCGTGCGCGCCACTGGTTCGGCGACCATGCTGTGGTGGCATCGATGATGGGGCATGGCCATTCGGTCGTCGTCACCGACTTCCGCTTGCGGGACAGCGGTTTTGAACGCATGTTGGTGTTGGCCCCAACTGACACTAGCGAGACCCGCGCAGGACGGATCTCGTCACGGTTACTGGAGCTGGAAACATATCGCTTGATGGCATTGCGTGGTCTGCCAGTTGCCAAAGCACTTGGACCGATGCTGGCCGAATCCGAGGCCGTGCTGTCAACCATCACCGCACGCCTTGAAGGTAAACACGATAGCGACCAAGATCTGCTGGACATACTGGTAGCGTTAGCGGCGCGTGTGGAGCGGGCGACTGCCGAACACATGTACCGCTTCTCTGCCACGCAGGCTTACGACGCGCTGGTACTCCAGCGCATCGCTGAGCTGCGCGAAAAACCTATTCCCGGCACGCAAACAGTGGGCGAGTTCATGCAGCGCCGATTGTCGCCGGCTATCGCCACGGTGGTGGCCACAGCGCAGCGGCTAGCATCGCTGTCGCAGCGCATCGAACGCGCCGGCGGGCTGCTACGCACGCGCGTGGACATCGCCACAGAGGCGCAGAACCAACAGTTGCTGGCCAAGTTGACACGTGGGCAGGAACTGCAGCTACGCCTGCAGAGAACGGTGGAAGGGCTCTCGATCGCGGCAATCTCGTACTACGTGATCAGTCTTGTGCTTTACGCGGGAAAGGCGGCCAATGCAGCGGGGTTGCCGATCAATCCGGAAATTGCTGCGGGTGCGATGATCCCGGTGGTATTGTGGGGCGTGGCGTGGTTGACGCGGCGGATTCACCGACGCTTTCAGGCCTGAGCGTCTGGAGCAACCCCCAGTCGACCTGTCGCGTACGCGCCCGAATGGCGGTTTCAGAGCTAAAGTCTGACCGTCTCTTCTTGGCGCATTTGAGATTTTTGACTTCTATTCTTATTCGTACAGTTATTGACAGAACGCCAAGTGACCTGAAACCTTGAAATAGTACGGAAATGATTTAGAGTCTGCCTCAGAAGGAGGCAGTGATGAAGAAGCGTTTTACAGAAGAGCAAATTATCGGGATCTTGAAGGAGGCGGAGGCTGGGATGAAGGTAGCCGAGGTCTGTTGTAAGTACAGCATCAGCGAAGCTACGTATTACAACTGGAAGGCCAAATTTGGCAGGATGACTGTCTCAGATGCTCAGCGGCTCAGGGCGCTAGAGCAGGAGAACAGTAAGCTCAAGCGGCTCTTGGTGTCGGAACCAGTAATAACAATGGCTTATATGTGAATTTGCCTTCTTTGATTGCAGGCTTGAATCCGACTAGGTAGATGGATCATATGGAACAATTGTCGGAGAAGCTGACGTTGTTTTATGCGGGGCTAACCCGTCAACGTTGCCCCATCCTTGCCATTGGGTAGAAGCGGGCAGTGTCCGGTATTCGCGTGGTGGCAAGACACTTCAACCAAAAACTGCGGTGCCTTCTGTAAGTAACCCAAAAATGCCTGCGCCACAACAGACAGCTGTTTTCCTGACGGGTAAGCGTAGTACCACTGCCGCTCAATCGGAAAGCCCTGCACATCAAGCACAGCGAATTGCCCCAAAGGCGCATCCAGTGCCAAGGTATGGCGCGACAAGACTGAAATGCCCAAGCCGCCAATAATGGCCTGCTTGATCGCCTCATTACTTCCTAATTCCATTCGTATTTTTAATTTCAAACCCTGTTCAGAAAAAATACGTTCAGTCGCAATGCGCGTGCCGGAACCGGGCTCGCGCGATAAAAATGGCTCCTCGGCTATACGCCTAAGCGTGATTCTTTTCTTATTGGCAAGCGGATGATTGACCGGTGCAAGCACGACCAGCGGATTCTCCAAGAACGCCTGTGCCACCGCATCCACTTCCTCCGGCGGCTGACCCAAGATATAGAGATCGTCCTGATTGTCTGCCAAGCGTTCCAATAGACGCGCACGGTTAGACACTTTGAGTGAGACCTCGACGCCCGGATATTGCTGGCAAAACATCCCCAGCAAGCGCGGCGCAAAATATTTTGCGGTAGTCACCACCGCAAGCCGCAGTTTGCCAGCCTTCAGCCCTTTCATATCTGCCGCAACCATCTCGAACTGCGTGAGGTGTTCGAAAATGCCGCGGCAGGTTTGATGCAACTCACGTCCGGCATCAGTGAGATACATTTTCTTGCCAACTTGCTCGAACAGCGGCAAACCGACTGCATCGGTTAATTTCTTGATTTGCATCGACACCGTGGGTTGAGTCAAAAATAGCTCTTCAGCGGCGCGTGTAAAACTTCCCAGACGGGCAATGGCTTCAAAAACTTCAAGTTGACGCAAGGTGCTATGCCGCATGAATCACTCCTGTTATCCATAGACATTAGTCTATCAAACTTATCGATAGGTTTGATTGTTATTTATGATAATTATATTACATGATTCATCCAACGCGCCGGAAAATACTTTGTTGTTGAACTGGTATTGCCTGCTGTTCATATTTCTTGAAAAGTGGACACGGTGCGGTTTTTTCAACCATTTGGAGATAATTATGGCTTCCGAAACAATCAAAGAAGGTAAAGACCGCTACAAGTCTGGTGTCATTCCGTACAAGAAAATGGGCTACTGGGAACCCGATTACGTACCCAAAGATACGGATGTTATCGCCCTGTTCCGCATCACCCCACAACCTGGAGTGGATCATGAGGAAGCTGCCGCCGCAGTCGCTGGCGAATCCTCCACTGCTACCTGGACCGTGGTATGGACTGACCGCCTGACCGCCTGTGAACTCTATCGCGCCAAGGCTTATCGCTCGGAACTGGTGCCCAACACCGGCCCTGGCACCAAGAACGAGGCGCAGTACTTCGCCTACATCGCTTATGACATAGATCTGTTCGAGGAGGGTTCGATCGCCAACCTGACCGCTTCCATTATCGGCAATGTGTTCGGCTTCAAAGCGGTCAAAGCGCTGCGCCTGGAAGACATGCGCATTCCGGTTGCTTACCTCAAAACCTTCCAAGGCCCCGCAACAGGTATTGTGGTGGAACGCGAGCGCCTCGACAAGTTCGGCAGGCCATTGCTGGGTGCCACTACCAAACCGAAGCTGGGTCTTTCTGGCCGCAACTACGGGCGCGTGGTATACGAAGGACTCAAAGGTGGCCTTGATTTCATGAAAGACGACGAGAACATTAACTCCCAGCCTTTCATGCATTGGCGTGACCGCTTTCTGTTCTGCATGGAGGCGGTGAACAAGGCTTCTGCCGCCACCGGCGAAGTCAAGGGCCATTACCTGAATGTCACCGCAGGCACTATGGAAGACATGTATGAACGCGCGGAATTCGCGAAATCCCTAGGTTCGACCATTATCATGATCGACCTGGTGATCGGCTACACCGCGATTCAGTCAATGGCCAAATGGGCGCGCAGGAACGACATGATTCTGCATCTGCATCGTGCCGGTAATTCGACCTACTCGCGGCAGAAAAATCACGGCATGAATTTCCGTGTGATCTGCAAGTGGATGCGGATGGCGGGTGTGGATCACATTCACGCCGGCACGGTCGTTGGCAAGCTTGAAGGCGATCCGCTCATGATCAAAGGCTTTTACGATACTTTGCGCGAGACACATACTCAGCGAAGTCTCGAACACGGCCTGTTCTTCGATCAGGATTGGGCATCACTCAAAAAAGTCATGCCGGTTGCTTCGGGTGGCATTCATGCCGGCCAGATGCATCAGTTGCTGGATTATCTCGGCGAAGACGTGATACTGCAGTTTGGCGGCGGCACCATTGGTCACCCGATGGGCATACAAGCCGGCGCGGTTGCCAATCGCGTTGCGCTGGAAGCAATGGTATTGGCACGCAACGAAGGTCGTGATTACGTGAAAGAAGGTCCGCAGATTCTCGAAGCTGCCGCCAAGTGGTGCACACCGCTCAAACAAGCGCTAGAGACGTGGAAGGATATTAGCTTCAATTACGAATCTACTGACACCGCCGATTTCGTGCCGTCAACCACGGCCAGCGTCTAACCACACCTAGGAGAAAATAATTATGATGACCAATGTAGGAAATCGTATCACGCAAGGTCAGTTCTCTTTCCTGCCCCCGCTGACAGATAAGCAAATTTCGGCGCAATTAAAATATGCGTTGAAGAACGGCTGGGCGATAGGTATCGAGTACACCGATGACCCACATCCACGCAATACCTATTGGGAAATGTTTGGCAACCCGATGTTTGACCTGAAGGACCCTGCTGGGATTCTGATGGAAATCAACAGCTGCCGCAAGACTTTCCCGAATCACTATATCCGCGTTACCGCGTTTAACTCGACGCGCGGGGTGGAGAGCCCAACCATGTCATATATTGTCAATCGGCCGAAGACAGAGCCGGGCTTTGGTGTGGTGCGGCAAGAAGGGGCAGGCCGGAGTATTAGCTACACTATCCACTCCTATGCGACCGACAAGCCGGAGGGTGAGCGGTATTAACGAAGGACTCCCTTCCCCTTTTTTTGAAGGGGAAGGGAAATGATTGAGTGGGAAAAGACTGACGAGTTACGGAAATTGACTTCAACCGTCTCTGTTCCTGCTCTTTGTTGCTGGCGAAGAATTGGCCGTATTGTTGTTGCATCAAACCGATTTCCAGCACAAGACAACTGTCATTTTGGTTGATAGATTTCCGAATGAAGTTTGCATGGCTTTATTGTATGGATCAAACGTGAAAAAACATACGAAAGAACTTACCCCTTCCGATAGCAGTCCGGTTGATCTGGATGCAGAATTCCGCGCTTCCAACATCAAGGAAGTGCTGGATAAGCTTGATCGTGAATTGATCGGCTTGAAACCCGTGAAAACCCGCATCCGCGAGACGGCGGCGCTATTGCTCGTCGACCGCGTGCGCAAGAAATTGGGCCTGACCGCCGGGGCACCTAGTCTACACATGTGTTTTACCGGCAACCCTGGTACCGGCAAGACTACTGTAGCGCTACGCATGGCCGAAATCTTACACCGCTTGGGCTATGTCCGTGAAGGACACCTTGTTTCCGTCACCCGCGATGATCTGGTGGGTCAATATATCGGCCATACCGCCCCCAAGACCAAAGAAGTACTGAAGAAAGCGATGGGGGGAGTACTGTTTATCGATGAGGCCTATTACCTCTACAAACCCGAGAACGAACGTGATTATGGCGCTGAATCCATAGAAATCCTGCTGCAAACGATGGAGAATAACCGCGATGACCTAGTCGTGATCCTAGCTGGCTATAAAGACAGGATGGAAAAATTCTTCCATAGCAATCCCGGCATGCGTTCGCGTATCGCGCACCACATCGACTTTCCTGACTATAGCGCCGATGAATTGCTTGCAATCGCCAAACTGATGCTGGCGGCGCAGAATTACCGCTTCAGTCCCGAGGGCGAAAAAGCATTCGACGACTATATCCGGTTGCGCATGAAGCTGGAGCATTTTGCCAACGCGCGCTCTATTCGCAACGCGCTGGACCGGGCGCGGCTGCGTCAAGCCAATCGCTTGTTCGAAGGAACCAAGAAATCATTAGCCAAAATTGATCTCATGACACTTGAAGCGGAAGATATTCTAGCCAGCCGCGTGTTCCTCGAAGGCAAGCTCGATGGTGAATCCAATTCCGGTACGGAAACAAAAAAATGACAGGCGAACGATGGCACTGTAACTGGTATGGATACGCTGACTCACCCCTTGCGCATTTCCCCCAAGAAGATTGAAGCGGCCTGTTATAACCGGGGACGCCTCGCCTTGTTGCGACTGGGCAGCCCCTTGCGTGTACCACTGCCGCTGCATCGCGGTTTGGTAGTAATCCTTAACAGCGCCATCTGGTTATGTGTTGATAGTTTTGCCGATGACCAACCGGTAATGGCATGGCGCGAATTTCAAATTCACGCGCGCGACAATTTGTATCATCCCATCGCATGCGAATTATGGCTTTATCATAACTGTGCTGGTCTCATCATGGGTTCAGCGCTGGATGACCTGCATCAAGCGCTCAACCAGCTCTTGATTCATGGGTGTGAAGAAGTGTAAAGCACAGCAAAGGATATAGGGAAAAACATGCCACTCGTGGATATGCGGGATATGCTGAATCATGCTTACCATAATAACTATGCGGTAGGTGGATTCGGCTTGGTAAATCTTGATTTTTTGGAGGCGATTGTCACGGCAGCAGAACACTGCCGCTCACCCGTCATTCTCAATCTTGTTGAATCACACTTTGAGCATTTTGACTTCGGGCTCATCATGCCAGCAGTTGAACATGCCGCACGCAATGCCACGGTACCGATCGCCATCCATTCCGATCATGGGACAAGTCATGCCTCCGCCGTGCGCGCAATCAATCTCGGTTGCAATAGCGTGATGATGGATGCTTCGCTTGAGTCATTTCCTGTCAATATTGCTCAAACCCGGCATGTGGCAGATATGGCTCATGCCTGCGGCGCAGCCGTAGAAGGTGAGCTAGGGTATGTGGGCGGTGGGGAGGGGGAAAATGCAGCCAAATACCCTGGTGAGGGTGTTTACACTGCAGCAGAAGAAGCCAAAGCATACGCCGAGCGTACGGGCGTGGACTGTCTGGCGGTCTCCATCGGTACGGTGCATGGCCGCCAGCGGGGCCGCACTAAACTGGATTTTGGGCACCTGAAAGGCATCAATGACATGCTGGGTATCCCGCTTGTGCTGCACGGAGGTAGCGGACCGACTGAAGCGCCAGACCATAAATTGATTCTAAA